>JAEEGJ010027180.1_pt1 | contig 11518 bp, 10 predicted proteins | sample 8958761 | NCBI WGS metagenome assembly JAEEGJ01 (sample SAMN16246546, study PRJNA631951) | gut metagenome | biome: gut microbiome; feature: rumen; material: RS-attached | host: Bos | place: Iran: Karaj | collected 2018-10
ATGGTCAGCAGGAACATTGGACCGTCTTTTTCTTAATAATTCCAAGGGAGCCGCAATTACGGGTGTGTTTAGTGTAGGACAACAATTCGGAAATGTTGTCGGTACTGTAGCCTATTCTGTTAATCAGGCATTTGTGCCTTGGTTTTTTCAGATGATAGAAAAAGGTAAGGAGGGCTTTAGAAAAATCGAGCAGATGGGGCTTTTTGCAGTTATATCCTATTGCTTAATTGCATTTGTTATTTCGCTATTTTCGCCAGAAATCCTGCGGGTTATGGTTTCGGAAGGCTTCAGAGATGCCTGGAAAATCATCCCTTTTGTTAGTTTTGCTTTTGTTTTTCATGGTGTGTACTTTTTCTTCATAAACATCCTGTTTATTAAAGACACAGGATGGGTGTTTGTTGTAACCTTGAGTTCTATGGTAATAGATATCATCTTCAACATTCTATTAATACCATTATGGGGTATTTGGGGTTGTGCAATTGCTTGCTTTATGACTTATGTGTCGCGAAGTATTATTGCACTTGTTCTTTCACTGAGGAAAAATAAAGATATAAGATACAATTATTCTATGATGTTTATCGCTCCCCTTTTTTTATTATCGCTCTCTTATGTCAATATTTTTTTAGAAGGTATACCCATATTGTGGACTTTGATAATGAAACTTGTTTTATGTACTATTTTGGGGGGTATATTTTATTTGAAATATAAATGTTCAATAAAGTATTTGGTTTCTTATTTAAAAACTAAGAAGTGAAGATATGAATGCTGCAGGAAAACAACGCATAGAGTGGGTTGATATGATAAAAGGGATAGCAATACTATGGCTAATCATTTATCATTTCTATGTTTTTGATTGGCTTATTTCGCCTGTCCCAATATTCTTTTTTGTGAGCGGATTGTTCTATTCAGAAGGTAAGTCTTTTAGAATGTTCATTGTACGAAAGACAAAAGCCTTACTGATCCCCTTTGTGTTTTTTTATATTATAGGCATTGTGCCGGTAATTGTAAATAATGTATTTCAAGGCCATTCTTATGATTTCTGCCGGCTTTTACATTTTTTTATGTTAATTCCGAAAACAGATCCCATTGCAAATCCCCTTGGCGTTGGAGCTATTTGGTTTTTGTTATCCCTTTTTGAAATTTATATTATATTCTATCTTATACGTCGAGTATCTAAGGCATCATATGTGGTTTTTGGCATCTCTGTGTTATTACTCATAATAGCTGCTTTTTTTTCTGATTGTTTTGCCATGGGTTCTTTTTTCTACTTGTTTTATAGTTGTGGTTTTTTCATATATTTTGCACTTGGTTTTTTAATGCGGGACTTCTTTATTGGCAATATGCCTAATGGTAAGAAATATGATAATAAACACCGCCTGCAAATTCTGTTATTCTCTATACTGGCTATGAGTTCTGCACTTTTGCCACTTGAGGGTATTGTTTCATTTGTGAGAGACCGCTTATTTTGTTTAGGTCTTATTTTTATTCTTATTCTTTTTGTTAAGAACGCTGACAGAGTATTAAGGAATTGTAGGTTCCGTAGTTTACTAATATATCAAGGCGAGAATAGCTTGACCATTTTAGGAACCCATCTTGTTATAATGGGGGGGGGGTAAAATGGTATTAACCAGATTTATGGATGAAGGCATCATATACTATATAATACTGTTTATAGTGATATTGGTTGTATGTAACATATGTGTGTTTTTTTTTAATAAATATACACCATTTTTGGTCAATAAGCACTGAATATCAGGTCGAAAAATGAGGAAAATTAATAATATTCAAAGAAAAGATGCCTTTTTGTCATATTTATATGGGTATATCAACTTGTACCATGTTAATATGATGCATAAACCGGATTGCGTAACCTGGAAAGATTACAAGATTCAAAAAATGGGAGTATATCTTGGTCTTTCTCAGAAAATGACACACCTTCTCCTTTATGTTTACAGGCCGTTTCAAGCAATTGAACTATTTGTTTCATTATTAATAGTTTTTTATCGTTTTTTTTATTGTATAATAATAAAATTATTCCTAAATAAAGAGCCTATAGATGCTGATTTGCTGTCTATAGGTGAAGGGTTCGCTCGTCATTCTGAACTTCTGAAAAAAGCATCAATAAAGGATAATGACGTTGTTGTAATTACGGTTCCTTTTGTGAGTAAAAAGGTATATAAAGATACCCGTCATGTTTGTGTACTTTCTTATATTAGCTATTTAGATATAACTACCGCTTTAGTCTGGTCTGTCAGGCTTATGTTTTATATGAATAAGAGATACAAGCGTTTTGATATCTTTATGCGGTACTACTCTTCATTTGAATTCTTCCTCGCCTTTATATATTCTCGTAAAGTAGATAAAAAATATACTTTCTTGTTTTTTTCTACATATACGAGATGGGCGTATTTAAATGGAGGATTAACTAATAGAAAAATATTTTTACAACATGGATATCTAAGCGGGAAATGGAGACTCGTAAAGAAGATTGGTAGGGTTGATTATGGCTTTTACATTAACGAAGATCAACGTATAATTTGCGAAAAGATGCTTTTCGAAACCCCGGCGTCATACGAATATCTTGAAGGATTGAAGTTTACATTATTTCCTTCTACTGGAAAAATAAGTGTTTTACTAATAGGAAATAATAACAATAGTGCGATAGAAGAAAAAATACTATTAACATTGTCAAGAAATCCTTCTTTGTTATTGTATGTAAAACCCCATCCAGATTTTAAAAACAAGTCATTTTATGATAATATGAGAACTCGTTGCAATTTTGTTTTGTTGGGAAAGGATGATTATCCTCAAGTCCAATATGTTTTTTCATACAATTCCACTTTGGCTACACAATATGAAGATGCTGGAGTAACAGTACACAGATATGTGGATATAGATTTTGATGAACAATTAGTTAGAATTTCAAAAATGTCCGGTAAGCAAAATGAAGTATAGATGTGGCCTTTTTAATGACTAATCGATATCTTTTATAGTTTTAATTTTATATTTTTTATTTTATGTCGATATTTAAAAACAAAGTCCTTCTGATAACAGGAGGCACAGGTAGTTTCGGAAACATGGTGCTCAAAAGATTCTTGGACAGTGATATTAAAGAAATCCGAATCTTTAGTCGTGACGAAAAGAAGCAGGATGATATGCGTCACCATCTTCAGGCTCAATATCCTGAGCAGGCTGCAAAGGTCAAGTTCTACATTGGCGACGTTCGTAATCGTAGAAGCATTGATGTGGCTATGCGTGGCGGTGTTGACTATATTTTCTCAGCCGCAGCTCTTAAGCAGGTTCCCTCTTGCGAGTTCTTCCCCATGCAAGCTGTTGAGACCAATATCATTGGTACAAACAATGTGTTGGAATCTGCCATTGCTCACGGAGTTAAGAATGTTGTAGTGCTCTCTACAGATAAGGCAGCATACCCTATCAACGCTATGGGTATCTCCAAAGCCATGATGGAGAAGGTGGCTGTGGCAAAGGCACGCCAGTTAGGAGACAATGCCCAAACCACAATCTGTTGCACTCGTTATGGTAATGTAATGGCCAGCCGTGGCTCTGTAATCCCTCTTTGGGTTGAACAGATGGAAGAAGGCAAACCTATTACTATTACCGATCCACAGATGACCCGTTTCATGATGACTCTCAACGATGCAGTTGACCTTGTAATTTATGCATTTGAGCATGGTCATAATGGTGACCTGTTTGTTCAGAAAGCGCCAGCTGCAACTCTTGATGTTCTTGCAGAGGCTTTAAAACAGACCTACGCCAAGCTTGATCCCAAGTATGGTGAAACCGAGGTTAAGGTAATTGGTACACGTCACGGTGAGAAAATTTACGAAACTCTCGTTACGCGTGAGGAGATGGCACGTGCCATAGATTGTGGCGAATACTACCGTATTCCTTGCGATGGCCGTGACCTGAATTATGATAAGGTAGAAGGTGGTAATCCTGAGATTGATAAGATGGAAGAGTATCACAGCCACAACACCCGTCGTCTTTCAGTTGAGGAAATGAAAGAACTATTACTGAAGCTTACTTTCATCCGTGAAGACCTAGGAATGCAACCCAGGGCTAAAGCAAAAGAAATTCGTTCAGAATAATGAAAATTTTGGTTACTGGCGCCAAGGGTTTTGTTGGGAAAAACTTGTGCGCTCAGCTGAATAATATCAAGGACGGAAAGGCGCGCAATTACAGCGTTGCCGTGGAGGCGGTGTATGAGTACGACCTAGACTCAAAGTCTGAGGAGTTAGATGCTTGGTGCAAAGAGGCGGACTTCGTGTTCAACCTGGCTGGAGTGAACCGCCCTCAGAACCAGGAAGAGTTCATGCAAGGCAACTTTGGCTTTGCCAGCACGTTGCTGGATACACTCAAGAAGCACAAGAATAACTGCCCTGTGATGCTCTCCAGCAGCCAGCAGGCCAGTCTTACAGGTCGTTTTGGCAACTCTGAATACGGCCGTAGCAAGAAAGCTGGTGAAGACTTGTTTTTGGGGTATGGCAAAGAGACCGGATCAGAGGTACATGTTTACCGTTTCCCTAACTTGTTCGGAAAATGGTGCCGCCCTAACTACAACAGTGCTGTTGCCACCTTCTGCAATGCTTTTGCAAACGACCTGCCCTATACGGTGAATGACCCTTCAGTTGAGTTGGAGTTGCTGTATATTGATGACTTGGTGGATGAGATGATAGGACTTCTCGAAGGCAAAGCACATCGATGTGAGTTCAATGGTTTGGATGTGGTTCCTACCGAAACAGGAAAGTATCGCTTTTGCCCCATTACCCACAAGGTGACCTTGGGTGAGATTGTGGAACTGCTGAAGAGTTTTGCTGACCAACCCAAGACTCTGATGATTCCAGAGATTCCGTGTAATAGCTTTGCCAAGAAGCTCTATAGCACTTACCTCAGCTATCTGCCTTATGAGAAGACCGCATTCCCGCTGAAGATGAACGTGGACGACCGCGGCTCCTTCACTGAACTTGTTCACACCCACAATGCTGGGCAGGTGAGTATCAATATCTCAAAGCCGGGCATCACCAAAGGCCAGCACTGGCACAACACCAAGTTTGAGCAGTTCATTGTGGTGAAAGGCCATGGACTTATTCAGCAGCGTAACCTGAACGACCCCGAAGACAAGGTGCTGGAGTGGGAGGTAAGTGGTGACAAGATAGAGGCTGTGCACATGCTTCCTGGTTATGCCCACAATATCATTAATTTGAGCGATAGCGAAGATTTGGTGACAGTCATGTACTGCAACGAGATTTTTGATCCGAAGAAGCCCGATACATATTTCGAGCCGGTTTAATTCCTTTCTTCAAAAAATATGAAGATATTCTATTATTTAAGTATAGGCTTTGACATTCAAGGGCCATCGTATCATTTGATGTCAGCAAAGGTGCTGAAGAGTTTGGAAGCTGGATGGGATGTATTTGTTCTATGCCAGAAGTCAACACATGGTGACCCGCATATACCGGAGGAGTTCTTAAAGTTTCCCAACTTTAAGTATGCTGCCGTCTATATAGCTCAACCCAAGAAAAGCCAATTCGCCCTAAGGTATCTGGCTAGTTTGAAATGTGCCTGGGACAGTAGAAAATATCTTAAATTGGCTCGGGATTATGACGTGATGTATGTAGAGTCGAACGTGACGATGCCGTTTGACATAAGTCTGGCGAAACATTATGGTAGAATCCCGAGAGTTTGGAATATACAGGATATGTTCCCGGGGAGTTCCATAGCCAGTGGCGTTATGCGTAAGAAATGGATGCAGAAGTTCTTCTATGCGCTGGAAAAGGTTGCGTACAAGAAAGCTGACCTAATCACTGTAATCAGCGAGGATATGAAAAAGAGCGTAGTTGACCAGGGTGTTCCACCGGAGAAGATAGATGTGATACTAAACTGGTATAATGATAGGATTGTAGAAGAAGTGCCATGGGAAAAGAATCGTTTCGTAGAGAAATACAAACTTTCGAAAGACTACTTTTATGTGCAATACGCAGGCACGACGGGCTATGTCTTTGACTATAAAGCTTTTCTCTATGTTGCCAACGCATTGAAAGATGAACCGAGAATAAGAATACAGATAATTGCAAGAGGCAGTCAGTATGACCAATTCAAGAGTGAGGCAGAAGCAATGGGACTGACGAATATTGATTTCCTACCGTTGCAACCGCAAGAATTGGTCTCTCATGTGTATAGTGCGTGCTCGGTATGTTATATCCCTCTTAAGCCAGGGGTGATTTGGAACAGTGTTCCGAGCAAAGCAGGTTTGCTGATGGCTTGCAAACGACCAGTCATCAATTCCGTTGACCCAGAATCCTACTATTTCAGGGAATTCAATGAAAACAAAATAGGAATCTCTGCCTCTAACATGGACTATCAGGCATCTGTTGATGCTATACTGTATCTCTTTAATCACCGGGAAGAGGCTAAGGAAATGGGACAACGGGCATACGAGTATGGAAAACGAGTTTATGCCAGCACTCCCAATCTCGAAAAATATAGAGAGGTCTATGAAAGACTATTGTTGATAAATAATCCGAATTTTTGACGATCCCAATCATAAATATGATGACTTCAATACTCCAGAAGATTGATTATATCTTAAAACATAACAACTTTGCATATAACTTTTACCGTTCATTCTTTAGTGCTTTTTTTCAATTTGTCGGTTTATTTGTAAAAACTGACAAGAAGTTGATTTTATTTACAGGTCACGGTAAGCGTTACAATGACAGCCCGCGAGCTATTTACCTTTATTTGGTGGGAAAAGGATTGGACAAGGAATATCATTGCGTCTGGTCGGTAGATGACCCGAAAAAGTACGATATCCCGGGAACCAGAGAGGTGATAGTTACAGATACTTGGAAGTATTTTATCACAGCATTAAAGGCAAAGTATTGGTGTTGTTGTGTTAATATGGAGCGTGGGCTTCATTTCAAGAAAAAAACAACAAAGTTTTTACACACATGGCATGGAGCCTCAATCAATCTGTGTGGTAATTCTGTCGGTCTTAGAAAAGATTTCGATTTTGGTAACGTAGATTATATGTGTATCTCGGGCGAATACGAACGCGAGTTCGTTAAGCGAGATTTTCTTGTTAGGGACGAGAGCATTATTGTAACAGGTCTTCCCCGCAACGATCGACTCTACCATACATCTAAGGAGGAAATAGCTCAATTGAGGAAAAAGTTCAATATTCCTAATGACAAGAAAGCTATTCTATATGCACCAACATGGCGTGATAGTAGCGATGGCGGAAAGCATTATTCTATAGTTCCCCCAATTGATTGGGATAAGTGGGAAAAAACATTAAGTGATCAATATGTATTATTGCTAAGGACTCATCCATACACGACAGAAGCAATGAAGGTGAATTTTAACGAGTTCCTTCGTGACTTCACAAGTTACCCTGATGTAAACGATTTGATGTTAGTTGCTGATGTGTTGATTTCAGATTACTCAAGTACGATACTTGACTACTGCATACTTGATCGGCCAATAGTGTGTTTTGGATACGATTATGATGAATATAGTCGCACCAGAGGCTTCTATTATGACCTTAAAACTACCCTACCTTCAGGTGTTAAAGAAACAGAAGACGAAGTTCTTGATTATCTTACTTCTCTTGATTATAACCGAGAGTGTGATAAGACTAGAGCATTCCATCTCTCACATATGGAAGTCGGTGGCGAGGCAACTAAGCTGTGTACTGAAAAACTTCTAGGAATAAAAATGGATTAAGATGGACAATATAATTCCTTCTGAGGATGAACAGTTCCTCAAAAAATATTATAGCCGTTATGGTGGCTATTGGCGATTCCCAGAAATGTTAGATTTCTGCTATCTGGTGAACCCTTATTTCAATCGCTCTGCGATCATCAAAGAGATGCAGGACTTCTTCCCTGTGCTCGTTAGTGAGTACCCGTCCGGTATGGGTGTGAACTCTGGTCTTGCAGCAGAGTGCTGGAATATCAAGCAAGAACACATCGTTGTTGGTAATGGCGCAGCTGAGCTAATCAAGGCTATAATGGAGAATTTAGAAGGCAAGGTGGGTGTGGTGCGCCCAACATTCGAGGAGTACCCTAATCGCATGCCTGACGAACAAGTTGAGACTTTTGTGCCTCAGAATGATATGTTCCGTTATGACGCGGATGACCTTATTAATTATTTCAGTGCGCACAAGGTAAATACTCTCCTCTTGATCAATCCGGATAATCCATCTGGTAACTTCATACAGCCTGCAGGCGTTCACAAGGTTGCTCAGTGGTGTGAGGATAATGGCATACGTTTTATCCTTGACGAAAGTTTTGTGGATTTTAGTGTAGGTTATGTGTCAAATACATTCTTGAATAATGATATTTTGGAGCAGTATCCACATATGGCTGTTATGAAATCTATCTCAAAGAGCTATGGAGTTCCAGGTCTTCGCCTCGGCATTCTTTGTAGTGCAGATGAAGCTCTTATCTCCAAGATAAAGAAGCAAGTCAGCATTTGGAACATCAACTCATTTGCAGAGTATTTTATGCAGATCTACCCAAAGTATCGCGTAGATTATAAGCATGCATGTGAAAAATTCACTAAGGCACGGGAGGATCTTGAGATAGAACTGAAAAAGATTCCTTTCATCAAGGTAATGCCATCCCAGGCAAATTTCTTTTTTCTAGAAGTGCTTCCTCCCTACAAACCAAAAGAATTGTGTGCTATTCTCCTTAAGAAGTACAACATCTTAGCAAGTGCATGTCTTGCAAAAAAAGGTATCGAACCTAATCGCTATATGCGTATTGCAGTACGTGCACATAAGGATAATGTACGCTTCATCGATGCGCTAAAAGAACTTTCCAACCCCCATATTTAATATGGCACGCATAAAAACATCCAAAGGATATTTAGAATACAACAATCAGATTCTATACTTTGGCGACAAAGTTATGAATACTGATAAAATGCTGGAAAACCTTCAGATATTGTCTGTCTATTTAGATAAGATAGATATTAATTGGGGACCCGCTTTTGGTACTCTTATCGGTATTGTACGCAACGATGACTTTCAACCTTGGAAGCCCGTATTTGATATATACATATTAAAAGAGGATGAAGAACGTTTTAAAGATGTACTCTGGTCTTTAATAGAAGTTGGTTTCAAACTTGCTCGCTACGAACGTAGAGGGCGTTATTATTTAGAGAGGTGCGGAGAATTCTTTAAGATATTTGTTCTTCAGAAAATTAGTACAGAAGTTAGACACACAGGAAGTACCGACTTTATACATGAGAAATATCTCCAGAATACTGTCAAGTGGGATTTTAAGGGAATAGGACTTAATGTGCCACAGGAAGTAGATGAATATTTTTCTTTCCAGTATGGTGATTGGACAGTTCCAAAGCAAACTGTATGGTATAAGAAAAGTACGCTTGCCAGATGGTATCAAAACTTCAAGTTTTGGGTCATGGATCATGCCTCTGACAATTTATACTATTACTATACTTTTATAAGACGCCAGCGTGATTTTAAAGTCTTTAAGGATAAATGTAATAGGGCTAGTATTCCACTGCCTGAAAATGTCCAGCTCGCAAATATGCAACCCCGCAAATATAAGAAAGTATTAACGGTTGGTGTGTATGACTTGTTGCATAAGGGACATGTTGAGCTGTATCGTAGGGCAAAGGGATTGGGGGATTATCTAATCGTGGCTGCTCAGGATAGTGATTTCATTTTGAAGTACAAGCCTACAGCCCAAGTAATGAATTCCACGGAAGACCGCAAATACATGATCAAAGCTATTCGTTATGTTGATGAGGTTATCACGTACACAGATGTAGACAAGATTGTGCAGGAAGTCGATTTTGATGTCTTCGTAACAGGTCCGGACCAGACACATTCAGGATTCCAGCGTGCAATTAAATGGTGCGAAGAACATGGGAAAGAACATATTGTTCTTGCTCGAACAGATGGTGTTAGTTCAAGTGAATTGAAAGCAAAAATTGCTGCTATAACTGGAAAGAGATAGAATTTAATGAAGAAATTACTTTTTACTGGAGCTTCAGGCTTTTTGGGGTATAACATACGTCCTGTTTTGGAAAAATCTTACGATGTTCATACCATAGGTTTAACCGATGATGATGACATCAAGATAAATATGGCTAAGGAAGTGCCACCCATCAATACACATTATGATGTAGTGCTTCATGCGGCAGGAAAGGCGCATGTTGTGCCCAAGACTGAAGCTGAGAAACAGGTGTTCTTTGATGTGAACTATCAGGGGACTGTGAATCTGTGCAAGGCGCTGGAGAATGCAGGAATACCTAAGTCTCTGGTGTTTATCAGTACGGTGGCCGTTTATGGCTGTGAATTTGGAGAATTGATTACCGAAGAGCATCCTTTAGATGGAGACACCCCTTATGCCAAAAGTAAGATTATGGCGGAGGAGTATCTGACCAAGTGGTGCTCTGAGCATGGAGTGGTGCTGGGAGTCTTAAGACCCTCTCTGTTGGCAGGCCGTAAAGCACCTGGTAATCTTGGGGCTATGGTGAATGGTATCAAGAAGGGTTTCTATATGAACATTGCCGGAGGAAAAGTTGTGAAGAGCATTCTGATGGCAGAGGATATTGCAAGACTTGTACCTATGCTGGAAGAGAAGGGTGGTGTATATAATGTATGTGATACTCGTCAGCCTTCGTTTGGTGAGATATCTATGTCCGTAGCTAAGCAAATAGGTAAAGGTAAACCGTTGAATATTCCTTATTGGATGGCATGGTGTATGGCTAAGGTTGGAGATTTGCTGGGAAGTAAGGCACCGATTAACAGCTATAAATTGGAGAAGATGACAAAGTCACTTACGTTTAGTAATGAAAAGGCTAAACGTGAGTTAGATTGGGAGCCACTGGATGTGTTAGAAAACTATAAGATATAAAAATGAAGTCCTGCACTCGTGGTTTTTTCTTTTTCTCTGTATTTGTCACTTTTCTATCATTTGCTTCCCTAATATCATGTGACAAGTTACCTGAAGAAGTAATCATTTCTGATATACCAGATTATTATTACGATAATAATTATTTAGACAGTCGTGTCAAGGCTATTAATGATGCGATGGCAGAATGCTCAGATAATTGTGATACATTCTTCTGGATAACAGATATTCATTGGGAACCTGATTTGAATACGAGGAGATCTCCACATTTGATTAAGTATATCGCATCTAAAACAGGAATTAATAAGATACTGAATGGAGGTGACACAGGTAATTCACAGGTAATTTGTGAGAATGCGATTGCACAATTGAAAAATGCCATTGGCTCCAATAGGGTATATACTGTAACAGGAAATCATGAAATAAATGACGCCTCCAGATATGAATCGCCATTCGATAGAGTTGCTGATGAATTAAGAGGCCACAACGATGATATCGTATATGGTGATGCTGACAAATCCTACTTTTATTTCGACAATATAAACGAAAAGACAAGATATATAGGCCTTTCATCATTTGGTCTATACTCAGATAATAGTTATGAATCA
>JAEEGJ010027181.1_pt1 | contig 11518 bp, 9 predicted proteins | sample 8958761 | NCBI WGS metagenome assembly JAEEGJ01 (sample SAMN16246546, study PRJNA631951) | gut metagenome | biome: gut microbiome; feature: rumen; material: RS-attached | host: Bos | place: Iran: Karaj | collected 2018-10
GAAGCGTTTCGGCCTCAACGACAAATACCGACACTTAAAAGAGTACAAGCATAACGAATATGCTCTATGGTACAACTTATTATTGGCGTGTATGCGCTATAAATGAAGCCGTTGATACGTCGGGATGGTCAAGTGTGTGGAATTTCACAACTGCCTACCAGCTTACAACTGGACCAGTGCTTGTAAGTCCAGAAAACAATAGCACCGAAATACAGCCATCAGGTGTCAATTTAGTTTGGAATCCGCTGGATAATGTTACAGGTTACCGCTATCAGGTGTCAACCGACAACACTTTTGCAACAATATACCGTAGTGGAACCACTGCCAATACAACTGCCACTTGCTATCTGAATTATGGCACAACTTACTACTGGCGCGTTCAGGGCTACAATGCAAGTGGAAATTCGGTTTGGTCGCAGGTGTGGAGTTTTGATACTCAATCTTGCGAACTCACTGGCGAAACAACTGTTGAGGCTTGCGGTTCGTACATTTGGCGTGGTACAACCTACACCGAATCGGGCGACTACAACTTCACCAAGCATCTGTCGAACGGTTGCGACAGTCTAATAACCTTGCATCTGACAATCAACCAGTCGTCGGAGCGTGAATTCTCGTACAGCGCATGTGAAAGTTATACTTGGAACGGCGTAACATACGACGAGAGTGGCGACTATGTACAGAATATTACTGCTTCAAACGGTTGCGACAGCGTTGTCACATTGCATCTTACAATCAACCATTCGCTGACTGAGCTTGTCGAAGTTGAGGCTTGTAATTCATACCAATGGAATAACCAAACATATACCGAAAGTGGTGATTATCAGCAGACTTTCACTGCTGCAAATGGTTGCGATAGCGTTGTGACTTTGCGTCTCACAATTAATGAATCGCCGACCCGTGAATTTGCCGCAACGTCGTGCGTAGGCTACACTTGGAATGGACAAACCTATACCACAAGCGGCACATATACACAGAATATCGCATCTAACAACGGATGCGACAGCATTGTTACTTTGCATCTTACCATAAACCAGCCGCTTGCACATCAATTCGAAGCTACGGCTTGTGAATCATACAATTGGAACGGCACAACTTATACCGCAAGTGGCAACTATCAGCAGACATTCACGGCTACCAATGGTTGCGATTCTGTTGTTACCCTGCATTTGACAATAAATCATCCTACAACGGCAGAATTTGCGGTTTCCGCTTGCGACTCCTACGTATGGAATGGTGAAACTTATACCGAGAGCGGTAATTATACTCAGACATTTATAATAGCTAACGGTTGTGATTCAGTTGTAACCTTGCATTTGACAATTAACCATCCGCAGACCCAACAATTTGAAGCCGAGGCCTGCAATTTCTATGTATGGAACGGTGTGTCATATAACGAAAGTGGTGACTATGTTCAGACTTTGTCTGCTGCAACTGGCTGCGATTCGGTCGTTACGTTGCATCTTGTCATCAACGAACCGGTAACTTATGAGTTCGATACTTCTGTAAATGAAGCCTTCGTTTGGAATGGTGAAACATTTACCGAAACTGGCGATTACACTCAGGCATTTACCGCCGCCAACGGCTGCGATTCAATTGTTACCTTGCATTTGAATGTGCTAACTGGAATTTCGGAAGCAGAAATGCTGATAAACATTTTCCCAAATCCAGCAAACGACATCTTGAACATCACATCATCTGAAACAATTTCGGAAATTGAAATCGTAAATGCTTTGGGACAGGTTGCAAAGCGCATGGAAGTGAACGCCGACAATGTGGTTTGCGATGTTGAAGATTTGACTAGCGGAGTGTATGTAGTGAGGATATATAACAATTCGCAGGTAGAACGTAACCTAAGTACACCGGTAGTTCGAAAATTTGTAAAGAAATAATAGGTTTGCTAATACACATAAAAAAAATGACGGTTTTGTGCCGTCATTTTTTGTTTATAGAGGCGTAATTTCCTGCGAAAATTAAAAAATCTACACTCAATACGCTGATAATAAGCATATTAATAAGGGCAAAATTTTTGAAAAAATATTTTTGTTTATAATATAAACTTGTTTATCTTTGTAATGTGATTTAAGAACTAACGCGCGGTGGTAATTAGGTCACAAAAAATAAATAAGGTTAATTTAAAATTTGATACTATGAATCAGAACGAACAAAACAAAGAGATGACGGCTCAGGAGAGCCTCTCTCTGATTAGTGAAATGCTGAACAACAGCAGACGCATCATCCTTCAGAACAATGCAAAGCACTTTATGCTTTGGGGCATTTTGCTTACAGTGACATCGCTCGTCATCTACGAACTTTGGCACATCACTGGCAATCCTATATGGAATTGCGCCTGGTTTGCCATGCCTGCATTGGGCTTCCCTATCGTGAGAATCCTCGACAGAAAACATTCCGAAGTGCCGCAAAATATTATCAATAGGCAACTTGGTCTGATATGGCTCACCTATTGCATTTTTGCAGTCAGTATCAGTGTCATAGCAATGCTGGCGGTACCTATGAATATTTCGCTCGTAATTGTCGTGCTCCTTGGTTTTGCCGAAAGCATCTCGGGATTCCTGCTTAAAAACTGGGCTATCACCATCGGTGGATTTATCCTTGGCATCGGCGGAGCCGTATTTGCATCAATGGTTCACAACGAGGCGCAACTGCTCATTTTCACCTTCGGTGGAATTATTCTCGTGGTAACAGGTCTGATTATTAAATTTCAATACAAGTAGCTATGTTTCCAAAACTTGACCCGATTCTTCATTCGGAGCTGAGGTTGGCAGTAATGTCAATTCTTGCCGATGTCGATAGTGCCGAGTTTAGCTACATCAAGAAGCAGACTGGCGCAACATCGGGGAACCTCAGCGTGCAAATCGACAAGCTTAGTGCTGCAGGCTACATATCAGTCGAAAAAGGCTTCAAGGGGAAAATGCCCTGCACAACATGCAAGATTACCCCAGCCGGAATCGAAGCGTTCGAAAACTATGTGGCCGCGTTGAAAGAATACATTTCTGCAGGAAAATAAAGCTTGGGACAAATAACATCATCCGCCTTTTTGTCATCCTGAACTTGTTTCAGGATCTGAAAAGGCGGGTGATGTTTTGAAATTATTGGTATTCGCTAAATATCGTTTCAACAATAAATACTATGAGCAGCGCAACTTTTAGCAGACAACAATATTTTGAAGTATATCAAGTATTTTATAAATTTGCAGTGCAAAAATAAATAATATGAGAAGAATTGTCTTTATCCTCATTGCAGTTCTTGTTTTATTTGGCTGCAACAAACAGGAACAGTTTACGGTAACTCTTAATATTGAAAATGCCGACCACATGCAAGTGTCGCTTCTAAAGGAGGTCGATGGAAAGAGAGTGCGTCTCGACAGTACCGTTTTCGTTGGCAAAAATGCAGAACTCAAAGCCGATTTCGATGCCCCGCAGACATGTTATATAATTCAGTTCGATCATCAAAAAAAATGCGATAATATTGGTTGTGAGAATAATGTCTTTTTGTTCTTTACAGAGAACCAAAATACAACTATAACTGGTGATTTTAATGCAAGGCAGAATTGGACGGTGAAAGGCTGCGCCACAATGGAAGATTACAATAACTTACGCCAAATCCTCTCGCCAAAGGAAGACTCATTGATGGCTATCTATTCCGAACTCAGCATAGTTGACGATACCATTAAGTCGGCGGAACTTTATTCGCAATTCAATATAGCATTGGAAGAATACAACAATACCATAGTAGGTTTTATCAGGAGCCATTCGGGCAGCTATTTTGCACATTTAATCCTTGACCAGCAGAAAGAGTCATTTGACTTTGAAACCGTAAAGGAACTCTCGGATATCCTAACAAACGAATCGGATTTCAGCAGAAGAGTCAAGGAATATGTGCAACAAAATCAGGACCTTGGGTCAGAGCAGCCTGCAGCCTTGGAATAATATTACAAGTCAACTTCTTTTATTTCCCCATCGGGACTGCGGAGCACATAATGCATTATATCGTCATGCGGTTCCAGCAACCTAAATGTGCAATAATCTGTAATAGGAATTCCGTCGATGCTTATCACGTAGTCGCCAGAGCGAACGCCTTTCTTGTATGCATCCAAACCTTTTTTTACAATAGCCCTTGCTACGCCAAGAGTGTCGCCATCTTCGGCTGGTCTAAATGAGAGTCCCCTTGTTATTTTGTTTGCAACAACAACTTCCGACTTTCCATCGTGAGGAAGCAGCACAAAGCGCCGTTTCGGAGCATCGATAATAAGAGATGCGTGTTGCATTACGGCCGTACCAAGTTTCAGCATGGCAGTATTGGTCGAAATGCACAAGTCCTTGAATGTAAGGTCTCCAATCTCTACCTGCGGAATACGAAGAATCCTGTAGGCGACTGTGTCGTAGGTGGCACCGAAAACACCAGCGCTCGATAGGACTGAAGTGTCTGAATGTATAGTCATTTCATCTATTTTCTGTTTCATTTTCTGGTCGCTTTTCCCCCAGCGGTCAAGCAGCTCTTGAGGAAGGTCGAACCAGCCACCTACATTTCCCGAGTCGAAGAGCATCCTGATTTTGGAAAACGGGAAGTTTACGCAAAATGTCGGTCTGCTCGAATCGTATTTCAGTATTTTATGTCCTTTCTCCTCCTTGGCGAAGAATCCCTTGCGGTCGGTTACTATCATCAGGCTGTCTTTCGTGTCGAATTTGAACGAAAGGCCTTTTTTGCAGATAAGGTCGAACGCAAGAGCGCCATCAATAATTCCGCAGGTGTATTGGCTTAAGCCGTTGTCAACAATAATAGGGTAGTTTTCGATGCTAATGTTGCCCATCTTAATGGTCGGGCACTTGTGAATAGCTTTCTTATACGATGCTTTTTGTGAATCGACGGTTTTTACACTGTCGCCCGATGCTATCATCCAGTCCTCCTCTTCTCCTATCCAGAAGCCAGTCTGCGCTCCAGTGTCGAACAGCATGTTTCTTACAACTCCGTTAATCTCTACCGGGACTACAGCAGCCCCGTTCCAAATCTTTATTTTCACAGTATCTACAAAGTCGGTGTTGGCAATGTTGAAATCAAATGCTTTAGCGATTTGTGCTTCCGACTGCAACGATGTCAGGCTGACCAAAATTATGGTCATTGCTTTTATGAAAGCGATAGTTTTTGTGTGTTCCCTCATGGTAGTATTTTTTATATGGCACAAAAATAAGAAATTATTTGTCACAAACAAAAATAGTGGCTAATCTTTCCCGCAACTATTTTATGTTCAAAAAATTAACCGATTATGAACAATTTGCTTGCTTGCAAGGCTAGATTAAATTTGCTTTTACCTCTGTTAAATATTTTAAATTATTGACGTATAATGAATTAAGTGCGAAAAATTATTTTCCGCTTACCGCTGTGTATCTGAAAAAAAAGTGATAATTTTGCACGAAATTTTTGACTATAAAAGAATAAGATGATAAAAATTACTTTACCCGACGGTTCGGTTAAGGAATACCAGCAAGGTGTTACTGGTATGGAAATAGCTGAAAGCATCAGTCCGAGGCTTGCCAAGGAAGTGCTTTCTATCAGTGTAAATGGTAAGGTTCAGGATTTGACCATGCCAATAACGGAAGATGCTTCCATAAAGTTGCACAAGTTCGAGGACGAGGAAGGTAAGCACGCTTTCTGGCACACCTCTTCACATATCATGGCCGAGGCTATCCAGAAGTTGTTCCCCGGAACAAAGTTCGGTATCGGTCCTGCTGTAGAAAACGGTTTCTACTACGACATCGAACTTCCCGATGGAAAAATTCTTTCGGAAAACGATTTCGCAGCAATCAACAATAAGATGATGGAAATCTGTCGTGCAGATTCAAAGCTCGTAAGAAAGGACATCTCGAAGGCCGATGCTCTCAAGTTGTTCGAGGAACGGGGCGACGAATACAAGGTGGAACTCATCTCCGAACTCGAGGACGGCAAGATTACCCTTTACAACCAGGGCGAATTCACCGATCTCTGCAAGGGTCCGCATATCCCATCTACTGGCTATGTAAAGGCTATCCAGGTATTGAGTTTGGCTGGTGCTTACTGGCGTGGCGACGAAACCCGCAAGCAGCTTACCCGTGTTTACGGTATAAGTTTCCCGAAGCAGAAGATGTTGGAAGAATACATCACCATGCTCGAAGAAGCCAAGAAGCGTGACCACCGCAAAATCGGCAAGGAACTCGAATTGTTCATGTTCTCCGATATGGTTGGCAAGGGCTTGCCTATCTGGTTGCCAAACGGTACCGCATTGCGCTTGCGTCTTGAAGATTTCCTCAAGAAAATTCAGAAGCGCTACGGTTACCAGCAGGTTATGACTCCGCACATCGGAAACAAGGCTTTGTATGTAACATCGGGTCACTGGGACCACTACGGCAAGGATTCGTTCCAGCCGATTACCACTCCCGAAGAAGGCGAAATGTACTTGCTCAAACCGATGAACTGCCCTCATCACTGTATGATTTTCAAGAACAGCCCACGCAGCTACAAGGATTTGCCTCTGCGTATTGCTGAATTCGGTACTGTTTACCGTTACGAGCAGTCGGGCGAATTGCACGGACTTACCCGCGTTCGTTCGTTCACACAGGACGATGCACATATTTTCTGCCGTCAGGACCAGGTTAAGCAGGAGTTCATCCGCGTTATGGAAATCATCGAAATCATCTTCAAGGCTCTCGATTTCCAGAACTTCGAAGCACAGATTTCGCTCCGCGACCCCAACAACACTACCAAGTATGTTGGTTCCGACGAGGTTTGGGCAATGGCAGAACAGGCAATCATCGACGCTTGCAAGGAAAAGAACCTTCCCGCGCGCGTAGAATATGGTGAGGCTGCATTCTATGGTCCTAAGTTGGACTTCATGGTAAAGGACGCTATCGGTCGTCGTTGGCAGCTCGGTACTATCCAGGTTGACTACAACTTGCCAGAGCGCTTCGAACTCGAATATGTTGGCGAAGACAACAAGAAGCATCGTCCGGTTATGATTCACCGCGCACCGTTCGGCTCAATGGAACGCTTCGTGGCAGTGCTTATCGAGCACACCGCAGGCAAGTTCCCGATTTGGCTTGCTCCGAACCAGTTCGTAGTATTGCCAATCAGCGAAAAGTTCAACGACTATGCCCACGAAGTAGTGAACAAGCTTAAGGACTTGAATGTAAACGGTATCATCGACGAGAGAAACGAAAAGATTGGCCGTAAGATTCGCGACAACGAATTGAAGAGAATACCTTACTTGCTGATTGTCGGCGAGAAGGAACAGGAAAACGGACAGCTTTCGGTTCGCAAGCAGGGCGCAGGCGATATGGGCGCAATGACTGTCGAAGAATTCGCAAAGATTGTAAACGATGAAGTTAAGAAGTATATTGACTAATAAAAGGAGGTAAAAGTTTTTTATAAAATTTATATGGCAAAAGAAAATCAGCAAAACGAACACAGAATTAATCGCGCAATTCGCGCACCATTTGTACGTGTAACAGGCGATAATGTTGATAAACCTGGAGTTTACAGCATTAGGGAAGCTTTGGACATTGCGGAACAACTCGAGATGGACTTGGTAGAAATAGTTCCGACCGCCGATCCGCCCGTATGCAAGGTTATCGACTACCAGAAATTCCTTTATCAGCAGAAGCGCAAGCAGAAGGAGTTGCAGAGCAAGACTCATACGATGACAATCAAGGAGTTGCGCTTTGGCCCTCAGACCGATGACCACGACTACAACTTCAAGCTGAACCATGCCAAGAGATTCCTCGACGAAGGCAACAAGGTAAAGGCATACGTATTTTTCAAGGGACGTTCGATTGTGTACAAGGAACAGGGCGAAATATTGCTTCTGAAGCTCGCAAACGACCTCGAGGAGTACGGCAAGATTGACCAGATGCCCAAGCTCGAAGGTAAGAAAATGCAAATTGTGATATCACCTAAACCTAAAAAGAAATAATAACTTTAAAAATTTAGAACAATGCCAAAAATGAAGACTAATTCCGGAGCTAAGAAGAGATTTTTCTTGACCGGAACCGGTAAAATCAAAAGAAGACACGCTTTCAAGAGTCACATCCTGACCAAGAAGGCTACTAAGCGCAAAAGAGAACTTGCTCACTACACAACAGTAGCAGAAAACAAGGAAAAATCTGTAAAGTTGTTGCTTGGAATGAAATAGTTTCCGCGCAGTTAGAATGATTAATTAAATTATGAACCAGAACGTTTAGCCGCAAGTTCCGATCAAAAGGACGCTAACGTTCGCAAATTTTAAGATTATGCCAAGAAGTGTAAACGTAGTTGCCGCTAGAAACAGGAGAAGAAAAGTTCTTTCTCAGACTAGAGGTTATTTTGGAGCAAGAAGTAAGGTTTGGACCGTAGCAAAGAACGCATACGAGAAAGGTCTTGCTTATGCATACAGAGACAGAAAAAACAAGAAGAGAGAATTCCGCGCATTGTGGATTCAGAGAATTAATGCTGGTGCTCGTCTAAATGGTTTGAGTTATTCTCAATTGATGGGTAAGCTTCACGCAGCAAATGTTGACATCAACCGCAAGGTTCTTGCCGACCTCGCTATGAACAACCCAGAAGCATTTGCAGCAATCTGCAACAAGGTAAAATAATTGATATTTTTGGAATAGGTGATATATCCAGGGTCGTCAGTTTCTGACGACCTTTTTTATTTTGTGACTTCAGTGGGCGTAAATGCAATTTTCTTCTATATAATACAGATTTCCTGTTATAAATAACAAAGTCGTTGAAGCTTTTATTGTTGTGTTATGTATATATTTGTTATGTAATAATCTAAAAATATATATGATATATATAATATTTGCGAGCCTTGTTGTGGCATTCGAACTTTTTGATAACTTTGACACTTCAAATTTATAAAAATTGTGTATTTTATTTGTTAGTTTATTTAGTAACCTTTTATTAGTATAAATATGAGTAGAAATTTACTACTAAAGTCACTATTGGGGCTGATAGCATTGCTGTCGCTGATATTTGCCAGCAACAGTGTATCGGCGCAGATGTCGCATGGCGGGAAGCCGTGGACTTTCAACACTGCAAAAGGAGGATCCTCTTCCTTTATAAATGTGGAGTACGACGAGATTGTTCTCAAGTCTCCAAATGTTGAACCTTTAATTGCTGAGGATTCGGTAAATGCCAGCAAGGATAAAATTCCACGTATTGGTGTGGATATTGACGTTGACATTTCTATGGAAACCGCAGGTACATGGACAGAACTTCCGATGGGAGCACGTCTGTGGACTTTGAAAGTTACGGTTCCTGGTGCAAAAGCTCTTAACCTCGGTTTCGAGAATTTCCATCTTGCCGAAGGCTGTAAGTTGTTTTTCTACAACGAAAACCGCAGGCAGGTAATTGGTGCGTTCACAAGTGAGAACAATCCTAAGGACGGAATTTTCGGTATCGAAGTTATTCAGGGCGAAAATCTGTATGTAGAATATTATGAGCCTTCATACAAGAAATCTGGAAATGTAGATAAGACCACATTCCATATCTTTAGTGTCGGTTATTTTTATCGCGACCTGCCACATCTTAGATATTATGAAGAAATGCAAACAAAATCTACAGGTTGGCAATCATCTGGTAATTGTGAAGTCGATATCAACTGTACGCCTGTAGGAGACAACTGGCAGGACGAAAAGCGTGGTGTTGTCGAAATATACCTTAGGACTCCTGATGGATGGGGTTGGTGTACAGGTTCTCTTGTCAACAATACCAACAACGATGGAACACCGTATATCCTTACTGCATTTCATTGCGGAGAAGGGGAGGTCACTGCTGCCCAATATTCACAGTGGCAGTTTTATTTCAAATATGAAGTGCCTGCAAATCAGGCTTCAGGCTCTGGTACTAGTTCTAATATTAGTGAACCGACTTATAAAACACTTACTGGTTGTACGGAAATTGCAAGTGGAAGCATAACCGGAGGTTCCGACTTGTTGCTTTTGCGTTTGAACACAACTCCGAATTCAACATACGAACCATACTACAATGGATGGAATCGTGCAAATACAGCTCCGTCAAATGGTGTAGGTATTCACCATCCAGCAGGTGACGTAAAGAAGATTTCTACATATAGCACATCTTCGCAGGGAACGTATAATAATTCTGCTTCAAATGCTCACTGGCGTTTGCAATGGACGCGGAATTCAAACGGTTATGGTGTTACCGAAGGTGGTTCTTCTGGATCTCCTTTGTTTGATAGCAATGGATTAATAGTAGGTACGCTTACTGGTGGTAGTGCGTCATGTTCTTCTCAGACTAGTTACGACTACTACGGAAAATTCTACTACCATTGGGAGTCAAATGGTACTGCTGATAACAAGAGACTCAAACCATGGCTCGACCCGACTAATTTAGGTGTAACAACCTGTCCTGCTTACGACCCATACGCAAACCAACCGCCAGAGCCTGATTTTGCTGCATCGCAAACAGTTGTTGTAGAAGGCGGATCGGTTGATTTCTATAACTACACTGGAAACAACCCAGAGTCGTATTCATGGTCCTTCCAAGGTGGTACACCTTCGACAAGTACGGCACAAGAACCAACAGGAATTACCTATAATACTGCTGGTACATACAATGTTTCTCTTTCGGCAACTAATTCCCATGGAACGAATACGGAAACCAAGAATGGTTACATAACAGTTCTGTCTGCAACAGGTACATACTGTGATACAATATCGCAGTTCGGAGGAGAGGCTGCTGTATATTCATTAACAAATAATACTGGCGCTTATGCGGGCTACCTTGCAGGTACTAATAGTTATAATATGACATCATGGGCGGAAAAGTTTACTGCTTATAGTCCTTATAACAAAGTTTCTGGATTCAGATTTTTCCCAGCTGTAGCTAATAACGGTACAAATTGCGATGTGACATTCAATTTGTGGAGTGTCGCTAATGATGCACCAAGCGAGGTAATTGCATCTAAGACAATTTCGATGGCAAATGTTATTTCGGCAATGAATAGTACCGGATATATAGACGTCGATTTTGGCGCAGTATATGATATTCCTGCCGAAGGGTTTGCCGTAGGATTCGACCGTCCAGGTGATCCATCATCACGTGATACGCTTGCAACATATTCAAATAATGATGATGGTGAATATAGTACAGCATATGTTAACTATGACGGCTGGGTAGAATATGCTTCTTTGTTTGGCTCAACAGGTTTGCAATATCCAATGTTCCCGTTTGTATGCTATGATGGCTCTATTGCTCCAACAGCAAACTTTACTTCAGATACTCGTCAGGTAAATGTAGGAGAAAGTGTTAGCTTCTACGATATATCGGCAGGAAATGTTACATCGCGCACATGGACATTCGAAGGCGGTAGTCCATCGACGAGTACGGCAGTAAATCCTGTAGTTACATATTCTGCTCCTGGCAGCTATCAGGTTTCTCTTACTGTTTCCAATGCTACAGGAAGTGACACTAGGACAATAGCATCTTACATCAATGTTTTTGATCCGAATGCATCCAGTGCATC
>JAEEGJ010027185.1_pt1 | contig 11517 bp, 8 predicted proteins | sample 8958761 | NCBI WGS metagenome assembly JAEEGJ01 (sample SAMN16246546, study PRJNA631951) | gut metagenome | biome: gut microbiome; feature: rumen; material: RS-attached | host: Bos | place: Iran: Karaj | collected 2018-10
TTTTATTACAAAATAATAGCAAACCAAGTTGCATGTTGAGCGCACCCGTTCCCTCGTGCGGGCTATCCAGCGTTATGATTTTATCAACGTCCTGATGATAGTAATCGCTATTTTGCACATATTCACGAGAAACTACACCGCCCATTGAGTGACCGATAAGGATATAACGTGAAGCAAGTTGGCGATATAAATCAGGATATTTACGTATGGAATCGAGGGCAGTCTGTCCGTAGATGTATTTCCTTTCTGTAGAATCATATACTGAAGCTTTTACTTCTTGGGCTTCTTCCATCAAAGCCCGACGACGACCAAAACCACCTTTACCATAATTTAGATTTCCTTTATTCCAAGCTCTATCGCCCAATTCGTGTGCATTATTACTCGAACTATTTGCTGGATTAGAAAAAGAACGCCAATTGTATATGTACGAATTACGAACATTCTCATACTCTTTACTATATATTTTTTCCTCAAATACTTTTTCATTGAGCCATCTCGTTATCCTACTATCCGATGTATAAGACCCCAATGTGGCTTTTCCCAAAAAAGTCGTATCATCGTATGCAGACGGAAGAGCCGTATCCAGTGCATCAATCACATCGTCTAAACGAGTTCTTATTTCAGACTTGAAATCTTCATACCCATAGGAATCTTCCCAATAATCTTCAGACATATGAGGCCATATAAAGCCTTTGTTCCAACCATAAGCTCCGTGCACCATCAAAACATTGTAGTTTTTAATAGATTCCATCGGCTTGGGGATGGACCACGAATCACAAATTAAAATCAACACCAACAAAAAGACAACATACTTTTTCATACATTACTCCAAATCAACGACGACTTCATCATTTTGATAGAATTTTAAAGGTTCTCGCCATGTAAAATCAGGATTAAGGCATATAATTGCTTTCGCTTCTAAACGGCAGATGCTAGCACGAAGTTCAATCATCTTACCCCAAAAAATACCCCTACTAAATATCAAGGGTGAAGAAAGTGTATCGATATTATTTTTTAGAATATGGCCTTCAAGAGGGTGTTCGCCAGGTGCTGAACAATAGACATCCTTCGCCCAAGCCCTTACATCGTCACACACCTTAATCCATTCCAAATCCTTATCTAGCCGCTTATAAGTTAACATCCCCGAAAGCGTATCCAAAACCGCATACTGGCAACTGTCACCACCGGCATTTAATGATTTATCTCCAAGTGCAATAAATCTGCCATCAAGCCATTGTTTCACAGATTTCGTTTTGAATTCTACAGAACAGTTGTCATACGAGATTTTAGGATTTATTATATGCGGTTGTTCGCCAATCTTCCACATTTTGAAAGACCCCGTTAAGGATCCACCCCAAATTATGGAATCCGTCAATTGTCCGCTGAACCAACCGGAAGCATTTTCTTCGACAATGGAATCGCACCACCTGGGACCATTCTCCTGCACTCGATAATTGTATGTACATAGTCTGGGATTTGCGGTTCCATCATCTTCCAAATACTCTCCATTCCAGCGTTCCGTTGTCTCATGCCAAAAAAGATAGTCCCCAACAATCACAAGAGAATCATCCACAAAACCTACAACCTTGGCATTTCCACGCCCCTGCCACTCAAACGACACTTCGTCCGAGCACCCCCACATGCATACGCAAGCAAGTGTTGTCAAAGCAATTACGAACAACTTTTTAATTTCAACCATCATAAAGGATACCTCCTTTGCCACCGATCCAAGACAAAAACTTTGTCAAAAAAAACATGACAACAATCACACGTAAATATACTCTATATTTTGTTCAAAATCAAGTATAGTGGCGGACGATTTCTTCAATCTAAGCAAACTTGCCAGAAACAGGGTACACACACCGAAGGCACTTGCGACCTGCAAGCGACCCATCCCAGCCAAATGTCCATTTTGGTTTTTACCCAATCCTCTTAAATTTCGCTCATTCTCCTAATCTACCCCCTACTTGTCTCTTTTTCTTCTGTTGCAATCCCTGCACAGCATCTGACAGTTCGTGTCGATGGTCGGACCGCCTTCGCACCAGGGCGTTATATGGTCGGCTTCCATTTGCACAAGTTCGAAATGTTGTTTACAAATCGGACAAACACCCAGTTGGCGCTCGTAGGCCTTTATCTTTTGGTTATCCGTAAACGCACGGATGGAAAGGTTGCGTTCGTCGTGCGTCAACAGGTACGGATAAATTCCTTTCTTGTTGGTTACATCGTCATCCTTGATGAGCCTGGGCGTTGCGGGTGCGGCGCCTGAGCACCCGCAGTGGGGGTAGCGTAAGACCCGGCCGGGACGGGCTTTGGTCAGTATTCCCGAAGGGAATGACTATATGGGCGGGGCCGGGGCTGGAGCGAGGGGGACTCTTCCCCCTTTATAATAAAGAAGCGCGTGATGCTCAAGGCCACCTACAGCGAAGCCCTCGCCTACGCCAAGGACCGTAAGCGGTTCGGCCAGGCCATCATCAACTTCCCGGCCGTCTACGAAATGCTTTCCAACATCAAGGCTCGCCTTGATGCCGGCCGCGCCCTCCTTTACCAGACATCCCGCTACGTGGATATCTACAAGGGCCTCGAAGACATCGAACGTGAACGCAAGCTCACCGACGAAGAAAAGGCTGAACTCAAGCTTTACACGAAGCTCGCCTCTGCATGCACTCCGCTTGCCTGTGAGCCCCAAAGCCCCATGCGTTAAGCTGGGGCGGGGGCGAGAGTGAGGCGTGAGCCGAACGGTCGTGTAACTGCATGAACTCCGAATACGCCAACCTGAACAGCTACGACAGCATCCAGGTGCACGGCGGTTCCGGCTACATGCTCGAATACGCTTGCCAGCGCCTGTACCGCGACGCCCGTATCACTTCGATTTACGAAGGTACGACCCAGTTGCAGACCGTGGCCGCCCTCCCGCACATCACCACCGGCAGCTACGGCCTCATGCTCGAAGAACTCGAAGCGGGCGAAGTGGCCGCCGAATACGAAAGCCTCAAGGCTCGCGCCAAGGCCATGGACGCGAAGTTCAACGAAGCCATCGAAGTCGTGAAGGCCGCGAACAACAACGAGTTCACCGACCTCTGCAGCCGTCACTTGTACGAGCTCGCCGCCAACTGCGTGATGAGCCAGCTGCTCCTCCGCGATGCAACCAAGTCGCCCGAACTGTTCGAAAAGAGCATGAAGGTCTATCTGAACCTCGCCGAAGCTGAAGTTGCAAAGCACTACAACCTGATCAAGAGCCTGGATGTAGCCCAGCTCGAGAATTACAAGAAATAATTGAAGGTTGTCTTCCCCGGCTTGACCGGGGATCTCCCCTTGCAAAAGAAAACCTCGGTGACGAACCGAGGTTTTTTTGAATTGCTAAAAAAGTACGGCTAAAGTTTTTCCTTGTTCTGTTTTATTTACGTAAAAAATTGTTGTAAAAACAACCTTGCAACAACAATTGTACGCCATGGATATTCAAAACGAGACTATACTAAGTCTGAATACTAAGTCTGAAAAGAAAGCTACGCTTTGGCGCTATTTAAGTTTATCAAACTTTATCGTTTTATTAAAGAATAAATCTCTTTATTTCTCTAGAGCAAGTTTCAAATTCCATTCATTTTAGAATTTTAATTCAATGTTATGTTTCTTGTTGTAAATAGTAATCTTTCCATCCGAAGAAACCTTTATTGAAGAGCCTTTTTCTCCTAAAATTCTACATGCCATTTGTCCAGTTCCCAGTAGTTTTCCATGCGAAGTCAATTCACGTTGTTTAACAACAGCACCATGCTTCAACAACAAGCCTTTTTTTGAAATAATAGAAACCCCATCACTCGTAAATATATTGAACAACGTATTTGTATATGTTTTATCAGAAACATTTACTTCGCCAAGAATGTTCAACCCTTCGTAGGATAAATCACTCTTATAGTCAGAATCTTCTTCCGGAATAAAAATAATTGAACTTTTACATTTTTGCGACAATTGAATTACAAAAAAGAAAACTGTTTTTAGAACATCTTCTTCCATAGTAAGCAAATTCATCAGTTTTTTAATTAAAGCATTGTAATCTCGTACATGCCAAGCACCCTCCAAATTAACAAACTCAACATCATTAGCTATCACAGATAAATAATTGGGATTCACAATCCTAATAAGAATATCCATTTGCGACAAAGTATCGGTCATTAAATACTGAGATATGTATTCTTTTAAAGGCAAATCCCGATGTTGCAAAACATATAGACAACTTGACTCTAATTTTTTTGAAAAAAGAAAAAAACTTGTTTTACCATCCGCAATGTACCATAAACGTTTATTGATTTCATCATTTCTTATTAAATCAAACAGATTGTCATTTTTTGAAATGAAACCTCCACGATTTTTATCCCCAACAATATTTTTCCCATTAAACGAATGGAATGCTTTTGTTAGAATCATACCTGTTTGAATATTGGCACCTTCAAAAGTCAGACTTTTTATTTTCATTGCATAAGCTATAAGAAATTTTATGTAATCAACATTATATTTGCCCTTCGCGGCATACGTCGTTATAATCTCTTTAATTAACGTTTCTCCAGCTTCATAAATCAAAGGATTATTCCTTTTAGCATAGACTCTTGACAACAACACAGTTAGTCTCTTTCCAATACAGTCAAATATTTTTGAAGGTATATAGCAAACGGCAAATCCCACAACACGAACACCCATTAATGAAACTAATTCTTTTCCATTCAAAATACGAGCAACTATAGAAACAGTCTGTTCATCCTCTATATATGTAGTACGTTCAGGACATTCAAATAGATCAAACTTTGAATGGTATGTGCTTAATTTACATTGTAAACTTACATCACAATTCAGCAATTCAGCCAGACAATTTTGAAGAACAGAAAGAAACCCACTTTCTTTTAAAGACTTAAACCTTGGCAACGTTTCAAAATCAGTGACTTTTCCCATTGTTATCACCCCCTTCTTTTTAGAATAATTATTGTCAAAATTTCATCAATCCAAATCCAACACATCACAACGACTCATTGAAAGGCGAACAACACACCCTTCAGAAGTTAAAAAACCATTTTATAAAAAATAATCATCCTTTACACAAATTCTCATTTAATTCATTTATTGCTTTCGATAGTTCCCTTTTTCGTCGTTCTTCATTTTCTTCAATGCCCGAGAATCTTCGGATCGCCCGACTCATCAAAATAATAGAACATTTTCTGCACCAAAGGCTCTTTCATAATAGGCTCCGTATTCGAATTTTGCAGAGGAAACATTTTTGCTTTTTTGGGTAATATAAATTATTTTAAGCAGCCACGCAAGCCTTTGTGAATACATAAAGAATGTTTGAGCTTTTCTAGCAGCATAGGGCTGGTGGGCGGGGCAAGCCGGGCGTTGCGGGTGCGGCGCCTGAGCACCCGCAGTGGGGGTAGCGGAAGACCCGGCCGAGGCGGGTTTAAAGGAGATGCCCGACCAAGTCGGGCATAACACTAAGGGCGGGGCTGGAGCGAGGGGGACTCCTCCCCCTTTATAATAAGGAAGCGCGTGATGCTCAAGGCCACCTACAGCGAAGAAGACATATACGAAACTTGGCAACTTGTTGCCTTAGTTGAGTTATCCCCTTTGGGGAAGTGCTGGTCTGTGAGCCTAAAGCGGCTCATCTTAATGAGCCGTGTAGGCGAGAGTGAGGCATAATCCGAACGGTCGTGTGACTGCTGAACTCTGTGGCCGCCGCAAGTTCGGCCTCATCAAGTACGTGATGGCACTCATGAACGGTGCACGTCTCGGCATTGCCGCACAGTCCGTGGGCATCAGCCAGATGGCTTACAACGAAGCCCTCGCCTACGCCAAGGACCGTAAGCAGTTCAACACCGAAATCGTGAACTTCCCGGCCGTGTACGAGATGATTTCCAACATCAAGGCTCGCCTTGACGCTGGCCGCGCACTCCTGTACCAGACAGCCCGCTACGTGGACGTGTACAAGGGCCTCGAAGACATCGAACGCGAACGCAAGTTGACCGACGAAGAAAAGGCCGAGATGAAGCTTTACAACAAGCTCGCCAGCGCCTGCACTCCGCTCGCCAAGGGTATGAACTCCGAATACGCCAACCTGAACGCCTACGACAGCATCCAGGTTCACGGCGGCTCCGGCTACATGCTCGAATACGCTTGCCAGCGCCTGTACCGCGACGCACGCATCACTTCGATTTACGAAGGCACGACGCAGTTGCAGACGGTTGCCGCCCTCCCGCACATCAACACCGGCACCTACAGCCAGATGCTCGAGGAACTGGAAGCGGGCGAAGTGGCCGCCGAATACGAGAGCCTCAAGGCCCGCGCTAAGGCCATGGACGCGAAGTTCAACGAGGCAATCGAAGTCGTGAAGGCTACCGAGAACAACGAATTCCTCGACCTCTGCGCCCGCCACCTCTACGAGATGGCCGCGAACTGCGTCATGAGCCAGTTGCTCCTCCGCGACGCCACCAAGTCTCCTGAATTGTTCGAAAAGAGCATGAAGGTGTACCTGAACCTCGCCGAAGCCGAAGTCGCCAAGCACTACAACTTCGTGAAGAGCGTGGATGTGGAAGCGATGGAGAGCTATAGGCAGGCTTAATTAGTAGGCTGTAGGAAGTAGACGGTAGACAGTGATGGATACCGCCTGCGAGATTGTCATTCCCGGCTTGACCGGGAATCTCCCTTTACAAAGGACCTCGGCAGAAATGCCGGGGTCTTTAAGTCTTTACGGAATTAGTAAAGTAAAATAGCTCCTACACGGAATTTCCACCAGTCATTGTTATACATCAATTTTCCTGGACTATATTCAGCATAGAAGCCAAGAGGGTTCTTCATCTTAATAAAAGCATTCAAGCCTAAAGTCATTACATCAACTCGTTTAGAGTATGCCGGCAAATTTTCTTTCCCATGCGTTTCTGACATAATATCCAAATAAAAGCCATATTCTTTGACATTTGATCCTCCACTATTCAAGGCCATTCTTTCGTAATTCGCATAGGCACCCAACGTAATTTTTTCCCAAACATCAAACATTATTCCGCCTCCAAAATTATACAGAATAAAGCCATCGAAACGTCCATAGGAATCATCCGCCTCCGGTTCATAGTCATCATCCTGCTCGTTAGGATAGAAACCGCTCACAAATGAGACTCCCGCTCCCAAATATAGCGGTCCAATCCACTGTACAAAACTAGGACGAAGCCCTACATCCAAAGGAATCGTAAGAGGCACTGAAAGAAACAAGCCCCCTTTTTGTCCCAAAAAGGAATAGTCTAAAGAATACAAGCTAGCCTTCAAATTTAACGTCCCCCCTTTATAGTGAACATCATAATGAGGCGCAAACATGCAATCTTCGTTCGAAGAAGCATACATCACTCCAACTTCAGCAATACGATATTTTTTTTCGTCCGTCGAATACTTAACCGCAGCAGCTTCTCCCACCATATTTCCAGAGGAGGTTACGGCACATCCTGCAAGAGTGCAAGATATCACAAAGAAAACAACTAGAATCATTTTATCTTTGCACATTTGCATACTCCTGATTTAGAACAACTCCAGAGCCATTCCATGGAGTTCCCCATAAGATTTCCCCATTTTCATCAACAACGACTAAACCAAGTAGACTTTTGTCAAATTCATTCCAATTTCTCAAATGAATTCCAATATTTCCAGAAAAAACACTCTGTCCTGGATATAGAATATGTTCATCAAAAACGATTTCTAACATCCATATATTTTCTGCAATATTCGTTAAAGATGGAGTTGATTCCGGAGTATACCAATCATCTATGGGAACATTGAAATAACATCCTTTAGGAGCAGAAATGTAGCCCCGAATTTTGTAGTTCTTCAACGCCGCAGACCCAGTATTTACGACTGTAAATTCAGGTTTAAATACATTATTTTCGTGTTTTCCCGCATCAACAAATGTCAAGTTAACAGATTTCTTCGCAATCGTTGTAGTCTCCTTGGGAAGCGAGGGCGGGACGCCCCACAATATATTATCTTCTAAATCATAGACAACAATCTTGTCATTAATGTTCGGATATCCAACATTGTAATCCGCAGAATAATCATATCGATGATTCCAATCTTCATCGTATCTATAATAGTGAAGACGTATCTGGTAACCGTCCTTATTGGGATGCGACGATTTTGGCAACAGCACTTCACTTGAAAGATCTATCACAAATCGCCAATTATCCCCACCCAAATGTTCCACATTAACAGGATAATTGGGATAATCAAGTTCAACCACAGGGACTCTTGCCGGATCTCCCGTAAAATAATAAGCGACTTTAAACCCATGTATAGGTTTATTACCAACATTAACAACAATAATTCTAGGGCGAGACGTATTCTTTTCTGTCAAGCCTGCTTCATAATGGACAACAGCCACGTCTCCTAAATTATCCTTGCGCTTTGTGGCCACTTCAGGTTTCTCTTGCGTTTCTGGGTTCGATGCTATTCCCGAACCAGCAAAAACAGAAGCAACCATAGATGACGATTCATCACCATAAACTTGGACAATAGTATTATCCTGAGTCTCTACAGGAACTACCAATGTTTTGACACGTCCTTCATATGTATTGGCAAAAACTTCAACAACCCCTTTTACTTTTCTTACACCAACCTGCCACCGCACTCTATTGTTGGATAACGTTTCAAAATGTTCTTGACCATTTTCATCTTTATACCATACATATGTTCCATAATTTGGGTCAAATGCAGCAACAAGAACAGGGACACTACCATCTGTCAAACCCACACCCTGAAAATTTGGCGATAAATATAATGGTTTGATGTTGAAATCACCTAAAATACTAAGTTCTTGAATTGCAACTGTCATAGTTGCTCCATTGGGCCCAACAACAGTTCCACGGCTTACAATTTGAGGAATTTTTAAGAAATCATCATCGTCCATATTATCTTGACAGAGATAGGAGTCAAGCGCACACAAAAGATCTAGCCCCATTCGTGATGCACCAGGAATACGAGTCGACTTAATTGATGCATTTAAAAAATCAATTTCACCATATTTCTTTTGTCCAACAAACTCCCCATGAGCAACCATATTCACAGGCAATACATTTGGCGTTTGCGCTTCATAGATGTTATATTTTCTCGGCTTATGGAATTCCGGAATGGCATCCCAGGGACCAGACCCAAGATTTCCTTCTTCATCAACAGAATAGCCAAATGTCTGACTTTCCACAGGCACCAACAAATCCGATTTTGAGAGCCATTGATCCATAAGGGAATTTAAGAAGTTCGTTATTTCATTGAGTCCTTCAACATTCTCAAGTTCAACATCTTTTTTACTTTTTGCATATTGACATAAAACTTGCAAAGCATCTACACAGTAATTTTTTTGGTCTTCGTCGCCAGAACAAAATTCCGACGCATTCTCTTGAATTTGGCCCAAAAAATATTGTTTCAACCCACTCATATCATATGAATACATCGGTTGCAATACGAGCTTATTTTCATTAGGTAAAGTCGGATATGAATATAGTTCTGTAATAAAGGTGGACTGAGTGCCTAGATGTCGACCTTTAAGATGCATTTCCAAAGCTTTATCTCGAATATCCTTTAGACTAAATTCTTTAAATTTAATTGTTTCGTATTCAGGATCATCATTTAATAAAGGAACATCCTTCAAAATTTCTGTCTCATAATCGCCCAAATAATTGCCATTAATCTTCATAGAGACATCTGTATTCAAGCCTAAAATTGGTCCAGCTAGTGTTAAATCCAAGGCCGCCATCCAACTACCATAGACCGCAATCATTGCAAATTCATACCATTCTCGGTCCCATGCACCTTTCAATCCCTCACTAGCCAATTTTCCCCAAGGGACATTTGCATCTGCAGAAATCAGCGTCCTACTCCGATTAACAACCGGCTCATATATTTTTTCTTCAGGCAAGCCCTTATTTTTTCGAGACTCATATGTATTCTCTTCCAAATCATGTTGTTCGTCTAACTCGTCAAGCAATTCTAAAACTGCAGAATACTCAGGCATTGTTTGCAAAACACTTTTTGTATCTGCAACTGGAGTGCCCAAATGTGGCGTATTTACTGTAACTAATTTCCGAATATGGTTTGCAGCATTAGCACTTCCAACAGGACAATCCCTGCATTCTTCTCGCAGGCCTCTTAACATTTCGCGAACAACAAGACCGCCCTGGCTATGACCAACAATATCTATTTTTAGTAAATCATTATTTTTCCACTCATCTCCAAAATGTTGAGTTAAAACATCTTTCAATCTCTCATAAAAAGAGTAAGATATAGAATTTGCAGCATCTTTATCAACCCATTTAGGGGACGGTTGTTCGCCTTCCGCATCAACTGGAGCATTAAAAAAATATATCCCATTAGAATTAATTCCCTGTTCGCTAACATCAAGTCCCTGATAGCGTGCCAAAATATCTGGCAAACCACCATTTACATAACTCGAAACCAACCCCTTTTGAAATTCAACACTACTTTTATCTTCGTTAGGTATTTCGACTCCCCATGTATTCTTATAGTCTGCATTAAAGCCGGAAACAAGAATCACAGGAACAGTCAATCTACCTGTTCCACCTTCGTATTTAGGGAGGGCGACCTCACGACCATTCCATGCAGCAATCAAGTTGCTTATTGGCACAACATTCTTTCCATCAGTTTTAGCACGAGATCGATGTGGTTCAAATGAATTCGTTGAATAGTCATATTTATCAACATCCAACGAATAAGTTTTCGTATCTTGATCGGAGTCGCATCCAATTTTACATGACCATAATTGAACACGCCAAGCAAAAAAACCCTTATACGTAATATGGTTGCCACAGGTTATTGTATACTGCATTGAATATTTTAGCATCCAATGCCAGCGATCAATCCCATCATAATCCGTTGCTTTGCTAAGTCCCTCCGATAACGATGTTACAGAGAAAACACCTTCTTTAAAATTTTTTCCAGTTTCATCAACAATATCATTGCAATGGTCATTTAAAATATAAATATCCTTATCAATATCATAAATCAAATCTTCACCGGCCTTCGCTCCAGGAAAAGAAATTTTATCCACATATGACAGTTCAGGCTTGCCAGAAAAACTAGGCAAAATTTCTGCTACAGCAGAATTCCAATCCTCTAAAGCATAAACCTCTATAGCAGCAACGAGAATAATCGCTAATTTTTTCACAATTTAACTCCATTTTTCGTACAATTTAATTTAATTTAAAGATTTTAGCATTCACACCGCATGTAAGAAAACTCATTTTTCACAAAAAAGCTTGTTCATTACTTTAGTTTAGTCACTCTTTCGTCATGCAAAAAGGGGTAAGCCGGGCGTTGCGGGTGCGGCGTTTGAGCACCCGCAGAGGGGGTAGCGTAAGACCCGACCGGGACGGGCTTTGGTCAGTATTCCCGAAGGGAATGACTATATGGGCGGGGCCGGGGCTGGAGCGAGGGGGACTCTTCCCCCTTTATAATAAAGAAGCGCGTGATGCTCAAGGCCACCTACAGCGA
>JAEEGJ010027186.1_pt1 | contig 11517 bp, 8 predicted proteins | sample 8958761 | NCBI WGS metagenome assembly JAEEGJ01 (sample SAMN16246546, study PRJNA631951) | gut metagenome | biome: gut microbiome; feature: rumen; material: RS-attached | host: Bos | place: Iran: Karaj | collected 2018-10
AACAGAGGTCAAATTTCTATTCTTTAATGTATCTTCCCAGGTCTGCGAAGAGGTCGTTGACACCTTGATCTTAGCGCTCTAGGCATCATCGCAGGCGCTACATAGGTATGAGCATTTCTCTTACTTTTTGCACAAAGGTTATAATATCTCTTCCCGACGTATGGGTGTAAATAATTACATACCAATACGTTAGTGACAAATTAACATTCTTTTATACACAGAAAACATGGGGACCTGTGGGAACCGGTTCCATCTTTCCGTTGCAAAAGTACCAAATAAATGCGAGACTACCAAATATTTAGTATAAAAAACAAATATTTTTTTAAAATATTACATCATCATAATTCCAGAGTTCATAAGGCATTGATTTCCCTATATGAAAAAGAAAGTTAAAATAGGGAAATAATTTGGTCTTTCCAAAAAGACTCCTTATCTTTGCGACGTCAAAATGACAAAGTTAACAAGAAGTCTAACTAAGAAAAAGACCAATTATGAAAAAGGATTTTTCAAAACCTCTTGCCCTCTTATTGGGCACAGTTGTAACCGTAGCAACCCTCAGTTGTACTGACACTGAGGAAGTCACAAACCAAGTAGAGCACCGCATGGCCATAACCGCGCCAGTCCGCGTGCAAGTCAATGACTTCACCATGTCCGTAGACGACATTCCCAATGCCCAGACCCGAGCGGCAGTGAATCCCGCAAATTACACAAGTATTAAAGCCATAACTTTGGCATTCTATGCTACTGATGGCACAAATATGTACGAGTCTACACAACGGCAGGGTGATACGAGTTTTGGAACATTCAGTTGTAACCTCCCTATTGGCAGTTATACGATGGTTGTCATTGGGACTGATACAGGCGAAAACGATCAATTCTCATTGATCAGTTCTACTGAGGCCGCTTATACTTCAGCACTTGTACGAGAAACTTTCTGGAAAACGCAGATCGTATCCGTGACAAGTAGTACGCCACTAGACCTTTCTGTGACACTGAATCGCATTGTCCCCCAATTGACGATTTATTCTACGGATGCTCGACCTGCTGGTGTTGAAAAAATTAGAACTACATACAGTGCAGGATACAAAAGTTTCAATCCTACCACAGGTTTAGGTATCGGTAATGCTGGTTTTTCTTTGACCAATAGCCCCAGTGCTAGTGTAGGATCAACTGTTTCATTTAGAAATTATGCATTCCTGGCTACTGATGAACAGACCATGACCATTACGCTTGACGTGCTCGATGCAGAGGACCACGTCCTTATATCAAAGATAATCCCTGATGTTCCTTTGAAGCGTAACAGAAAGACAATTCTTCGTGGGCCTCTCTTTACCCCCTCTGCCTCCACGGCTTCATTCCTTCTAGAGACCTCCTGGCTTGAAGACGTAACCGTCAACTTCTAAAAAATCCCGCCTCGAGCGGGATTTTTGTCAAAATATTTAGCTAAACTTCTATTTCTTAACTGACGTATCAGGAAAGCCCTAGCAACGGCTTAAGATCGTCCTCTTTGTAGAGAATCCACGCAGTTGTTCCTAGGAACGCAAGGAACAAGAATATCAAACACATTTGTGCTCGCTTAGGCCCCGCCTTCAGCACCGGCACAGTCGCAGACTGCAACGTGGTGAAAGCCGGCGTCTCCTGCTGCACCTTGGCTTCAGCAGCCAATAGCTGCGCAGCCACTTGGGTGTATGCGTTGTACTGAAGCTGCATTTCGTTCTCCAGCTCCGTCTGCCGCTGCCGCACAGACTCCAGTATAATATCCTGGTTGGCGTCCGAGAACTCGGCGTACAACCGCCGCGCCTTGTCATAACGGGCCTTCGTCTCAGCCGCAATCTTCTTGTTGTACGCCAAGTCAACACGGGCCTTACTAGTCCGGTAGTCCGTAATGAACTTCTGCAGGCGCATCTTCACCGTATCCGCCATATTCGCACAAATCACCGGATCCTGATCCGTAACATTGATTGTAATAACCATCGTTTTCTTATCAACATCACAGACAATGTTCTTATCAATAGCCTTAACGATGTCAGCCTGCTTCTTCGTCAAACGAAAAGGATCCACCTTTTCATCTTTTTCATCTTTCTTATCAAAGAAAAGACCGAAAAAGGACTTTTTGGCCTCAGCCCACCACGGGGCTTTCTGTTCCTTAGAAAGATAGTCGTAATAACTAAAAGTACGGTCTTTCTCACCTTCTGCCTTGTCACCCTCTATCGTCACAGGAACAGAGAAAAGACTGGTCTTGAAATCCACAGAATTCATCAGATCGGGATACAACGTCGGAAACAACGCCTCGGTGCCTACGCCACTGGAACCCAAGTTCACGCCAAAACTACTGGCCAAAGCTGCCAAACCACCGGCACTGGACTTGGTACTGCTCATCTCAGGGCTCAACTTTACCGTACAATTATAGTAGTTCGGCAAACTCAAGGCATAGATGGCCGCCAGAACAAAGGCCACGGGCAAGACTATGAAGTATAGTCTTTTGTGGCGTAAAAGATCTTTGAAAATCTTTCCAAAATCAATAGAGGACTCCTCCTCCATAACTTCTATCTGCTTGTTTTCTTCGCTCATAGTCTTACTGCTTTACAATTTAGTCAGGGCGACAACCATCGTGGCAAGGGAGGCGAGTGACGAACCGATACCAAGCCATTGCGTGAGGTTGGCTAGGTCGCGCTTGCCCTTCTTAGGCACCACAATCTCACAACCGGGCTCAATCTTACCCTTGCCCACCTGAGACACCGTACCGTTCTGATAGACAATAAAAGATTTCGACTTTCTCGAACGGTCGCCAAATCCACCGGCCTGGTTGATATAGTGCTTCCAGTTCTTGCCATCCATAAAGGCCACCGTGTTCGGGAAACGTACATTACCGGAGATCTTCACCGTACCATTGTACTCGGGCACGACGATACGGTCGCTGTCGCGCACCACAATGTCATAGTCGCCACCGGGATTGGCCAAGGCTTTCTCCAAATCGATACCAACGGTATAGTACTCAGCGGTCTCCAACTTCGCAAGATCTACGGAGTCTTTGTCACCGGCCGTCTGACGGGCGGCCTCAAGCACAGCCTGCATACGGGCCTTCTCATCGGCATTCATATGTCGCTCCAGACGGGCGCCCTTCACATAGGCTTCCTGGGTGACACCACCGGCCTCCTTGATAAGGTCTGACAAACGCTGGTTCTTCTTCGACAACGTGAATTCACCGCCAAAGGCGACCTCACCCTCAACCTTCACCGTACGGGGCTCCATATAACCGGGACTGCGACGCACCTGAACCACATCGTAGGGCTCTAGCACAAATCCTTTGTCTCCGTCGACCACAAAACCGTCCTTGATAGAGAAACTGTAGTTCTTCGAAATCTCCTGACCGGCATTCAGGGCCTTCGGGTCTCGGATACGACGGGAGACATCGACCTTCGACAACGAAGCGGCATCGGTCAGACCACCGGCACGCAGGATGAGGTCCTCAATGGTCTCGTTCTCGGCAAACTGATAGGTGCCGGGGGAGAATACCTCGCCCTGAATCGTGACAATACGCTCGGAGACGCGCTCACTCTGCGTGGGCACAAAGAGCACATCCTCGTTCTTCAAAGGGACATCGGCCACACTGCCGGCCATGATACCGGCAATGTCTACCGACAGGGCCTCCAACGTGCGGTCTTCTTTCATACGGTACATCACACCGCGCGACGTGAAGGCGTCTTCGGTCAGACCACCGGCGGCCTCAATCAGGGAACGGACAGAGGTGATCTGCTTGCCCAGTTCAAACTGGCCGGGACGGAACACAGCTCCGTTCACCTGAACCATATTCTCATAACGGTTGATCATACCGTCAACGGTAATGGCATCGCCGTCGGTGAGCTTGAAACTGCTCATGTCAAACTCCTCAACGGTATGTACACTGTAACGCTCGCCGCTCTTACGCACCAGACGGACGGACTTCTTAAAGGCATCGCCCGTGAAACCACCGGCATACTTGATGATCTGGGCCACTGACTCCGTAGGACGCATCTCATAGAACATCGGACGCTTCACATTGCCCTGAATACCCACCAGGCATTCGTAAGGACCAACCACAATGACATCGTTCTCCTGCAAACGGATATTACCGGCCAAACGACCGTTGAGGATGTATTCATAGACATCGACCACCGTGACTTGCTTGCCACCGCGGTAGACCTTGATGTTACGCAACGTTCCCAGATCATTGATACCACCGGCCATATAAAGGGCATGGAACACGGTGGCAAAGGCACTCAACGTATAGGTGCCGGGGGCTTTCACCTCTCCCATGACATTGATCATGATGGTACGGGTCTGACCAACGGCTACCTTCAGACTGCTACTGGCGTAACGGCTGCCAAGGGTACTCCGGATCCTGGACTGCGCACCGGCGACCGTCATACCGGCCACACGGATGGGACCGTAACCGGGTACGGTGATGTCACCATCGGGCGACACGGTGAGGTTCTCTGACTTCTGAGAGGCTCCGTAAATGTCAATCACCACCTGGTCGCCAGGACCTAACACATAGTTCTGAGGGGTGGCAATGTTCATATTGGGCTCGAAAGAGAGGAGCTTGTTATTGAAGATATCACGACCGAAGACTTTCAAAGAGTCGGGACCGGTCTTGCCGTCACCTACCTCATTGATGTTCTGCTGGATCTGCTCGTACTGCAGGTCGGCTTCCTGGTTGAGCTCGGTACTCGTACCTTGCTGACCGGCGGTCAACTGCTGCTCCTTGGCATTGTTCTTACGCATACGGGAGTCGGCAGCAGAGACGGCGGCATCGGCGGCGCCTTGCATACCGCGCTGCTTCAACTGCTGGTCGTACTGCTTCCTGAGGCGCTGGATCTGCTCGACCTTCACGCCGCGCTGCATGAGTTTTGTAACGATCTGACCTTGATTGGTACCGGCCTTCTGTTCTTGTTGAATGAATTTAAGAACTTGCTGGTCGCTCATCTGAGCACTGGCTATTGTACAACACAATAGCATTAGGAAAAATACAACGTATTTCTTCATATCATTGATTTTTGCCTGCAAAAGTACTGTTTTTTTTTCATTCAAACAAACTTTTCCCACAAAAATCATATTTTTATATATAATTTATTCCTTACTTTCTTTGGCGCAAAGAAAGAAGCAAAGAAACATCCACCCCCTCCAAGGCCTCCCCCTATATGGGGAGGATGCAACTGAAAATCGCAGAAACCGCCGATTTTCAGAGGTTTTGGTTGGCTCTCAAGCTTTCGTCCCTTCGGGATTCGCCAGAGTTCCTACATCCCTGCTGTCGCCGCCCCTTGGAAAGGGGCTCATTCGGTTGAGCCAACGTTCATCAGTTGAAGTGCAGTTCATTCGACTAGGCATGTGCAAAGATATACCAAATGAACCTTGAAGAACTGAGGGCCTTTGAGCCCCTTTCCATGCCGCATGGTTTTCATATGCCCTATGAGCCTCGCCGTTCTTATGGCCTTTGAGCCCCTTTCCATGCCGCATGGTTTTCATATGCCCTATGAGCCTCGCCGTTCTTATGGCCTTTGAGCCCCTTCTCAAGGGGCGGCGTAAGCGGGGATGTAGGCACTCTATCCCGACCCTTTGATGGGTCGAGGATGCCAAAATGAGAGCGACAGGAGGAGCGGTTAAGCCCCTTCCCTGGAGAGGGAAAGGGGTTTGGGGTAAAGGTTGAAGCCCTCCTTAGGACAAGGAGGGTTGGGTGGTTGTGACCATGCAGGGGTTTCCCCTGCACCTCTTGGTTCGTTCTCTGCGCCAGAGAATGAACAGCAAGGTCTTTTAGGGGCGTTCCCTAAGAATCGAATATTCCTCGAGAATATCTCGCTGCTTAGGCGAAAGCGGTGATTGACGCCAGGAGGCTAAAAGCGATTCGAGCGCTTCTTTCAGCGCCGAATCCTTTGCGAGGATCGCCAAATACATTTGGCACCGGACTTTCAAAAGGCTGTTGTCCTTCAGGGCAGCAACAGCCTTTCGAAGCCGGGCTTCGGCTTCATCTACTTCGTCTTCGAGAATCACCGAAGCCAGATAGAGGGGAAGGGCCAGTTCCGCTTCGGTGGCAGCCGTAAAGCCCTTGAAGCTGGCAATACGCTGTTGCGCTCGCACTAACTCCGAGCGCAGGAGATAGTATTCGTTCTCGTTCTGGTATTTGTCGGCAATCTCAAAGAGCAACCGATGCGCCAAATCGAATAATAACTTCTTGTCTTTGTCAAGATCTTTCGACTTTGATTCAACAGGCTTCCGCACCTCTTTCCTGGTTTTGGCAACAAGAGCTTTGCGGGGGCGCGCCTGGAGCCTTCCTTGCGACCCATCAACAGGCTCAGGGTCCGTACCCTGCATTAATTCGATCATCTCCGGCGACAACTCCACCGCAGCGATGAGAATGCCCGGAATCTGCACCACCAGGTGCTTATTCCGCTTCCCCTTAATCCGCATGATAACGCCCTCACGCCCATCATAGAATCCGCCCCGGATCCGGATCTGGTCGCCCTCACGCAACGAGATTTCCTCCGGCCGGAAATAGGTAACCCGACGCTCCGTCATCTCCGTGACAGCCATGAAATTCTCCATGGCATGCAGGGAGACCGTGAGATAGTCCTTGTGATTGCTATACGTCGAACGCTTGATAAAAACAGCCAGGTGGGCATGCTCAATGTAGTCGTTCACCGCGTCCAACGTGCCCTTCACCAGGACAATCTGCGTCACAGCAGGGACCAACAGGCGCTGCTCACGGCCTCGGACCTTCTTCACCTCGTACTTCAACGGCACAAAGGCGTCAAGACCGTAACGACGGGCATCGTCACGAATCTTCAACTCATGACGGGGACTGGTACTACCAAGGGCGTACCAGAGTACCTCAGTATCTTTCACAGACGACATGCCTAGGGACAAGAGTATTCTACCACCGCACGGATAAGGGCATTGGGATTGCCCATGTCGAACATCCTACCCTTCAGGCGCACACCCACCATACCACTGCGCTGACGAACAGCCTCCAAGGCGGAGGTCAACTCAATCTCAGTGACATGATCGCCGTCAATCTCCTTCTGCATGATGTCTTCATGCAACTGGGCAAACACCTCGGGCGTGAGGATGTACTGACCGAAGACACTGTAATATTCTTTCGCACCGTCTTTATTGCGCACACCCAAGAACTCCTCGGCATAACTGGCCTTGGGCTTCTCCTTCATCACATTGACATTCAGAATGGTATGGTCCTTGTCTTCCCACACTCCGGAGAGAATGCCATAATGACTCACCTCGGCCAAAGGAACGGTATGAATAGACACCATCAGACAGTTGTAACGCTCGTACTCCTCAACCATCTGCAGGGCACAGGGCTTGTTGCTGTCACTGCGATAAAGGGTGTCACCCAAAAGCAACAACACGGGTTCGTTACCGGCAAACTGGGCGGCCTGGTACACGGCATGACCGAAACCGCGCTTCTCACGCTGGTAGACATAATGCAGGTGCTTGCCGATATTCAGAATGCGGGTCTCCAACTCCTTCGCCTCGGTATTCAACTTGCTCAGATGCTCGTCGGAAAGGGGACGCTCGAAATAGTCGGCATACTGCTGACGCTCTTCCTCGGAACCGAGCACCAGACAGATTTCCTCAATACCGCTCTGGATGAGTTCCTCAAGCAGGATGAGTATCACCGGACGAACCATGCCATCGGAACAGGGTATGGGGAAGAAGTCTTTCTTCAAAGCGCGGGTAGCGGGGTATAAACGGGTACCGAAACCGGCCACAGGGATAATGGCCTTGCGAACGGTATGCACGGGCTTCAACGTCAGGGAATAGGCTTTCAGGCCCTGGGCGTTCAGGTAGTCGACCAACTGCTGTTGGGCGGCCTCACTGCGCGCCAGGAACTGCACCGAACCGTCACCATGGGAACCGACACCCTTACCTCCCCAGACCAACGGCTGGATCTGGGGGTCCTGGAGCACGGCATGGAGCTTGGGGGCATAGAGGGCTTCGGACATCGGGGCGACCTGGGCATCGAAAAGGGCCTCGGCCTCGGTCATCAACCGACCGAGTCCTTCGGCATCACCGGAGGCCATGCACTGGATGGCCTTGTCAACCAAAGCGAGGTTCTGCTCACCCAACGCGTCGTGCTCGGCTTGTTCCTTCGCATTCGAAGGGAAGGGATAGGCCTTGTTCAGGTCGGAGAGAATGCGTATCGTGTCTTTCTCGGCACAGAGGTCGGCAAAAACCCAGTAGAGGTGCTTCTTCACATTCAAAGAACGAACCTCAATCTCGTCGCCATCGAAGGTCATCAGGTTGGGCTTCACACCAAAGGCACAGGCCTGGTCCAGACGACCGCAACGGCTCGACGTGCGCAACTCACCCAGATAGGCGATGTTCATCTCACCCAACGTGTTCAGATTCAGATGATATAATAAATTGAACGCGCGCGCTACAAGAACACAAATGGCGGCACTGCTCGACAGACCGCTCTTCATCGGAAGGGTCATACCGGTGATCTTGATGCGGACACCACCGACCTTGTACCACTCGAGCATGTAGGAGGCCACACCGGCACAATAGCAGAAGAAAGAACCGCTCTTGGCAATGCGCTTCAACTCGAGCTCGTCCATACGACAGGAGAAATCCTGCCAGACACCCTCGATCTCAGGGGCGGTACTGTACAACTCGAAGATACTGGATTTCTCCACCTCGGCATAGATGCCTTGCTCGATACCGGTCACAATGGCGGCACCGGGGGCTATGGCGGCATTCATCGTACGATAATGACCGGCCCAGTCGGTGTGCTCACCGAATAGACAAAGACGGCCGGGAACAAAAAGTTTCATCATATTTACCTGTTTTGTGATGCAAAAGTACGAAAAAAATAACAAATTGCTCAGATTTTAAGGATTTTTTTTGGTCGTTTCCAGAAAAATATATACTTTTGCCAACGAATTATTAACGCATTAAACGTATATTGCCTATCGAAACAGCATTACTCAATACTAATTAAAGAATCGTATGAGTACATGGAAAGAAATGTCCGACGAACAGTTGGCATTGCTTTATGCAGATGGTAATAACAAAGCTTTCGACATTCTATTAAGTCGTGTGCAGGACAAGTTGTTCGCCTACATCTTCTGTATGGTGAAAAACGAGGAAATGGCTAATGACCTGTTTCAGGAGACCTTCATCAAGGCCATCATGAAACTCAGGGACGGGAAGTACAAGGACAACGGCAAGTTCCTCTTCTGGATGACTCGCATCGCACATAACGTGATCATCGACTACTTCCGCGATATGAAGAACTCGCATATCGTGGATGCACCTAAGGAGAATGACCTGGGTAACCTGCGGGGGGATGCCATCCTGGAAACGGACCGCGAGAAGGCATTGGTCAACGAACAGGTGCTGAAGGATGTCAAGGGACTGATGAATGCTCTGCCGGATGTGCAGCGGGAGGTCGTCTACATGCGCTACTATCAGGAAATGTCATTCAAGGAAATCGCACAGGCCACCGGCGTCTCAATCAACACCTCACTCGGCCGCATGCGCTACGCCCTCATCAACCTACGTCGCCTCTCCCGCGAACACGCCATCGAACTCCAACTTGCTTAGTCAAACATCCGGGGACGGTTCTTTTTTGTTTGACGAGCTGTCAAACATCCGGGGACGGTTCTTTTTTGTTTGACACCGCTATGCGGGATTACTGTCAAACAAAAAAGAACCGTCCCCGAGTGTTTGACGACTACCATTAAGGAAATCAGAGGCGGACATACGCTTCTTGCCGGCGAGCTGAAGCTCCACGAGCTGAAGCAGTTCGCCATTGAGACAAGCGACATAAAGGGACTTGCCCTCGATAAGAAGCCGACCAGGCGGAAGAGCGGACACACGACCGGTCTTCGCAGACTTGAAGATCTTCAGCACCGACTCCTTACCATCTGATGAAACCAAGGTCGTCCAAGCGCCTGGTATAGGACAGAGGCCTCGAATAAAGTCGTAGACTTGCTTGGCAGACTGATGCCAGTTGATCTCGCAGGTCTCCTTGAAAAGCTTCGGGGCAGACTTCAGCGTCCCTTGGAAATCTGCTTGGGATATAGAGGCCGGATGACCATCTGACGCAATGATGGCCTCGATGGTCTCGAGACAAATCTCCGCACCCAGGTGCATCAGACCGTCATAGACGTATTCGACATCGGCCTCGTCAGGGATGTCAAAGGACTTCTGCAGGATAATCCGACCCGTATCAATGTCATGATCAAGAAAGAAGGTCGTCACACCGGTCTGGGTCTCTCCATGAATGATGGCCCAGTTGATGGGGGCGGCACCACGATACTGAGGCAATAGGGCCGCATGGACATTAAACGTACCATACGTGGGCATGGCCCAGACGACCTCCGGCAGCATACGGAAAGCCACAACCACCTGAAGGTTAGCCTGATACGAACGTAACTGCTCGACAAATGCCGGGTCTTTCATCTTCTCCGGCTGCAACACGGGAATACCCTGCGACAAGGCGTACTGCTTCACGGCGGAGGGCTGTAGCACACTGCCATGACGACCTACAGGCTTGTCGGGCTGCGTCACAACAGCCACCACAGGATACTGATGCGACACCAAAGCCTGCAGTGTCTCAACCGCAAACTCCGGGGTGCCCATAAATACAATTCTCAGATCTTCTTTCTTCATTGACTGGTCTTTACAGGTCTTTTAGACTTTTGATGGTGGCAAGGGGATCCTTGGCCTTGAAGACATAACTGCCACTGACCAACACATCCACACCGGCGGCTACCAGACGGGGAGCGGTCTCTGCCTGCACACCGCCATCTACCTCAATGAGGGTACTCAGACCCTTGGCATCGATCATCTGCTTCAGACGTTTCACCTTGGCAATGGTGTTCTCGATGAATTTCTGACCACCGAAACCGGGGTTGACACTCATCAGCAGCACCATCTCCACATCGCCGAGGATGTCCTCCAAGACAGAGACGGGCGTAGAGGGATTCAGCGTCACTCCGGCCTTCATACCTGCATCGTGGATCTCCTGAATGGTACGGTGCAGATGCACACTGGCCTCGTAATGCACATTCATCATCATCGCACCGACCTTCGCGGTCTGGGCAATATAACGCTCGGGGGCGTTGATCATATAATGTACGTCAAGGGGCTTCTGACAGACTTGGGCTACGGCCTCAATCACTGGGAAACCAAAAGAGATATTGGGAACAAACGAACCGTCCATGATGTCCAAGTGAAGCCAGTCGGCCTCACTCTGGTTGATCATAGCAATGTCACGGTCGAGATGCAGAAAATCAGCTGCAAGCAAAGATGGGGAAACAAGTGACATTTTTTATAAATGCTAAACGAATAAATGATTAAATGACTGGTGAACAAATCACTAATTCAGACTTATACTGGGAGTCTGGTTACTAGCTGGGCGGTAGCTGTAGGCCACCTGGCGAATAATTTCTAAGGACAAAGCACTGGGCTTGAATTCTTCGGGAGTAAAATGCTTCATAGGCAAACGCTTTTTTTATG
>JAEEGJ010027189.1_pt1 | contig 11515 bp, 8 predicted proteins | sample 8958761 | NCBI WGS metagenome assembly JAEEGJ01 (sample SAMN16246546, study PRJNA631951) | gut metagenome | biome: gut microbiome; feature: rumen; material: RS-attached | host: Bos | place: Iran: Karaj | collected 2018-10
CAGACAGCTTCATGATCTCTGCGGACAACGCCCACGCAGTTCACCCCAACTATCAGGACAAGGCTGATCCTGTCAACAGACCTGTAATGAACAAGGGAATTGTCATCAAGTACAACGCCAATCAGAAGTACACAACAGACGGCGTTTCTGCAGCAAACTTTAAGCTTCTTTGCAAAGAGGCTGGCGTTCCATTCCAGACCTTTACCAACAGGTCTGATATGCCAGGAGGCTCTACACTTGGCAACATTTCAACCACTCAGGTTTCTGTAAACACAGTGGATATCGGACTTGCACAGCTTGCTATGCACTCACCTTATGAGTCCGCAGGCAGCAAGGATCCTGAGTACCTGGCTAAAGTGGCACAGGTTTTCTATAGTAAGTAACAGTTTTTGGAGGAAGTAATGGGAATTTTTGACGTGTTTGGCAAGGCTAAAAAAGAGGCTCAGGCTGAGGAAGAGGCCAAGGAAAAAGAGCTTGAAGCTCAGAAGGAAAAAAGTTTAGCCGAGCTTAAGAGTAACTACGAGGGACTTGGCTGGCCTGTAATAGGAAGGCTTAATCCTGTTAATATAAAGGGCGCTGAAGACAGCGTCATGAAAGAAACCCTGTCAGATGAGAGAAAAGAAGAGCTTGGGGAAATGGTTTTTGATGAGGATATCTCTCCAGATACTCTTAAGTTCTTTTCACCACAGGAGCTGTTATTTCTTTTAACCGCTCTTGAGATGTACCACAAGCATTCACCACTTCCAGGGTTTGAGAAGAACCACAGGAAGGTTTACAACGAGGTTTTAGACAGAGTCAGAAACGCAGAGTACCTGCAGGTTCTCTACGATATGAACACCGGATATCCATTTATTGATCACGGTTTTGCATGCGTTTATTTTGACAAGGACATGGCTGAGGAGGCAGCAGCTCTTTTCGCCAAGCAGTATAGAAAGCTCACTGTAAGACAGTGCCTTGTTGAGGATAAGGAAAATCCAAACAAGATCGGATTCTTTGATTTCCTGTACTATGTGGGAATCGAGAACCTTATTGTTGACAACGGTGCCTACAGAGCAAGGTTTAAGAGAAATGAGATCGTGGCAGCTCCAGGCGACTGGGGTCAGGACAAGCACAAGATGCCTTCAAATCCAGCCCTTAACTTCGCAATGCTGGATTGCATAGCGGAAAAGAAATGGCCGGTATCCTACGAGAAGAGAGAAGAGGTTGTTAAGGCCAAGGAAATGAGGATGTTCAGCCTCATGAGAGCCGGACACTTCATCGTGCCAATGAAGCACGAGGGACCAGCAGAGGTCCTTGAGGATGGCAGGATCAAGATCGACAAGGACTCCAAGATCGAGTTCCTCATAATCAAGACCCCAGACGACAAGCAGTTCCTCCCTGTCTACACTGACGGCTTTGAATTTGCAAAAGTTAACAAGGGAAAAGAGTGGAACGCAGGCGTATTCCGCTTTGCTGACATCATCCGCTTTATTGGAGACCGCGACGGAGTAGTCTTTAACCCTGACGGCCATAGAGTCATCATGACCGGCCAGCAGATGATGGCCATTGAGGTAGCTGCTAAACAGGCTGAGGCCCTTAAGAACAAAAAGAGCTAACTGATCACGGATGGCCGTTTTCATGACACGGGGACGGTTCTGTTGTCAGCTTTGGCTGAAAAAATTTGTGACGAGGTTAAGCGATTAGCATCGAGGAACAAGTTTTTTCAGCCAAAGCTGACAGTAGAACCGTCCCCGTGTCAGGAGAACCGTCCCCGTGTCTTGTCCGTCCCCGTGTTTACTCTTCTTCCTCCACTGGAATCTCTTTCCCGTAGAGGTCTATCCTGTTTTCCTTAAGGGCTATTGCCCAGTACTTCTCCGGAATGTTAGGCCATTTTACTGACCCTCTTTCCTGTTCGCAGAGCCTCATGGCTCTAAGAAGCACTGTCTGGTTTAAGTCAACTCCCGTCCTTATGGTGTGCATTGTAACTGCAGCCCAGGCAGGAGCCATCTTGCAAAGCTCAGATTCCTTGAATTCCCTAAGGATCTCTTTTCTATTGTAGTCAAGCTGGATGTACTCTTCTTCCCAGCCTTTGGTACTTCCATGAAGTATGCAGAACTGCGTCTTGCCATCATAGTACCATGGAATTCCGATAGATCCGGGGTTAACGCCCTTTTTGCCTCTGTAGACGTAGGTGTCCTGCACATGATTGTGTCCGTGGAGTAAAAGCCCGGTTTTAAGGTGCGATAAGACCTTCTTGGTATTTCTCTTCTCCCTGAACATCAGCTCACTGGTATTAGTTGGTGAGCCATGGCAGTATTCAAACCCTGGAAATCCCTTCATCTCGTAGATCCCATAATTAGGAAGAGATTCAAAGAACTCAAAGTCCTTTCCTGTAAGGTTTTCGTAGGTGTACAGAAGGGATCCGCTTGCGGACCCCTTTCTCCATCCTACTTCTCCGCTATTTTTGTAATTAAGCAGATATTCCTCTCTGTTACCTCTTATGATGTAGGTGTTAAAGTACTGCTTGAGTACATATATTTTTTCAAGAGTCTTCTGTGGGTTTGGGCAGTCAGTGACATAATCACCCAAGAGGACAAAGTTTGTTATTCCTCTTCCACATGCGTAATCAATCGCAGCCTGCAAAGCTGAATGATTGCCATGGATATCGGAAAACACTGCAAAATCGGCCATATAAAGGCTCCTTATTATGACTTAACAACTTCCTTGATTGACTCAGCAAGTCCAGCGATTCCCTGAATGTTGGAAGGAACGATGATCTTGGTAGCCTGGCCATTAGATGCCTTTTCAAATGCCTCAAGGCTCTTAAGTGTAAGAACTGACTCGTCAGCACCTGCCTCCTTGAGCATTGTGATACCTTCAGCGTTAGCCTTCTGAATGCTCTTGATGGCTTCAGCCTGACCTTCAGCCTCTCTGATCCTCTTTTCTCTCTCAGCTTCAGCCCTAAGGATTGTAGCCTGCTTGTCAGCTTCAGCCTGAAGGATCTTGGACTGCTTTTCACCTTCTGCAACAGTGATCTGGCTCTGCTTCTCACCTTCTGCAAAGAGGATCTTTTCTCTCTTTTCACGCTCAGCCTTCATCTGCTTCTCCATGGCGTCACGGATCTGCTCTGGAGGGTTGATGTTCTTAAGCTCTACTCTTGTGATCTTGATGCCCCATGGATCTGTGGCAATATCAAGAGCATCCTGCATCTGTGCATTGATCTGATCTCTTGATGTAAGGGTCTCATCAAGGGTAAGGGAACCAATTACGTTACGAAGTGTTGTGGCTGTAAGATTCTCAATAGCTCCGATAGGATTTCTTACGCCATATGCATATGCCTTGGGGTCAGATATTCTAAAGAATACGATGGAGTCGATCTGCATGGTAACGTTATCCTGTGTGATAACAGGCTGAGGTGGGAAATCACAATACTGCTCTTTAAGATCAACCTGTCTTGCTACTCTGTCGATAAATGGGATCTTGAAATGAAGTCCAACGTCCCATGTCTCCTTATATGCTCCCAGCTCCTCAATAACATAAGAATGAGCCTGTGGCACGATCTTGATGTTTGAAGCCAGTAAAATAATTACTAAAATGATAAATACTACTGCAATAATTCCTGCTGTCATTTATACTCCCTCTCTTTCAACAATAAGTTTTGCTCCCTGGACCTGTACTACCTTAACAGTCTCACCTGCACGAATTATGATATTATCCATTGAAGATACTGCAATCCAGGTAGAACCGTCCATATCTACTTTACCTGCGCCATGAAGATTGTCGATGTCAGTCTTGGCAATGAGCTTTCTCCCAACATAGGCATCAATATTGGTCTTTTTTAGCCTGTTGTTGAAATGCTTTGTGGCAATTGGTCTTACAAGGACCAATATCACAATTGACACCACAAGGAACGCAGCTATCTGCACCGAAAGCGGTGCGCCAATAAGAGCCAGCACAAAAGCTACTGCTGCTCCTGCTGCAAACCAGATGGTAACAAGTCCCATGGTGAAAATCTCTGCTACAGATAAAGCGACAGTGATGATAAGCCAAATAAGGCTTTCTGAGATTCCCATACACTTTCCTCCTTTTCCCCTAACCATCATTATACTAGATTCCATGGCTTTTAGAAAGATTTAGTAGTCCCTGTTTGCCTTCATAGCCACTTTTCTGTCATACATAGCTCTGTCAGCTCTCTTAAATACGTCGTTGACTGTTTTATCAAGATCAGGATCAAACTTTGCATAACCGATAGCTGCAGATATCTTTTCCCAGGGCTGAAGCGTAGTGTCCTCAGAAATCTGCCACAGTTGATAGTTAAAGTTTTCTATTCTCTTGTCGATCTTTTTATAGTCCTTATTTTTAAGGATGACCACAAACTCATCTCCGCCAATACGAAAGACCTGAGAGCGCTTAAAGATGTCGCAGATAAGGCTGCTGAGCTTTCTGATGGTGATGTTACCATTTTCATGGCCGTAAGTATCATTTATCTTCTTAAGGAAGTTAAGATCTATCATGGCTATACCAAACTCAGTAAGGCCTTCTGTAAGCTCATCTTCAAGCATCTGTATTTCTTCTTAGTAAGCCCGCCTGTTCCAGACACCAGTAAGTGTATCCTTGACAGCAAGCTCCTCCATAGTGATGGCTTTCTTTTCTGTCTCCTGTATCGCAACTTTAGCATCCATAAGAGCGTTGATATTGGCATTCATATCTTTTTCCATCTGCTTCATTGACAAAAGCAGTTGCGATATCTCGTCGTTGTTTCTGACTTCAAGCTTTTCAAATGCGTGATGAACTGCTTCAGTACTCTCTGAACAATAGTTTTTGGCAGTATTTGTAAGTAGCACAACTGGTTCAACTACACTGCGACTTACCTGCCAAAGCGCCACTGCAAGTATAAGAATAGTAATGATAGTCATCACAGTTGAAGCAATAAAAACATAATCATCGGCCTTTCTTTTGATCTCATTCATAGAAATATCAGCACACACATAAGCGATGACTTTTCCATCCTGCATCACAGGTGATCCTGCTGAAACAAGCCATCCGTACGCTTTTTCATTTGTAATGGTAGTCGGAACAAAATAGCCCTTTTCATCAGGCCAGAATCCGTCCTCATAAGAGTCCACGCATCCCGGAGGACATATGTTCTCATAGGCTCCATCTATTATATAGATCGCATGTCTTTCAGGGACATTAAACTGCATGATATAAAAGCAGTTGACCTTAAAAATATCCTGGTAATTCCTTAGTTTCTTTCGAAGCCTGTGGTAAACCGGAAGCTGTTCAACGCCCTCGTAGTTATCCATGTACGCTTTCCATCTAGTTGATCCCCATTCAGAACTTGAAACTACAGTGTCAACATTTTCATATATACCCATGACCTGACCTGTAAGTTCCTTGACATCTTCCGGGTCAAGAGCGGTCACTACCGCCTTGGTCACCTGCTCTGCTTTGCTTATATATTCCTTATCTACAATATCTGCTGCTATTGTGTTGACAAGTACTACTGCCAGCACTCCTATCAAAAGGCATATAAATACAACGCCTATGGACAGTTTTAATTTTAAGGACATGAAAGGCTTTTTCTTCACGTCAAAATGCTCCAATCTAAAAAATTTATTGTCTTTTCATAAAAATATACTGTAGTAAACATATTCTATCAAGTAAATTATGATAATATATAATAGTAAATATTTTATCGTCATGTCGTACTAGCTTTTTTCTGTAAAGTCACTAAAGGGTGAAAAAATATGGAAAAATTAACTTACGAATATCTAAAAGGAATATCAAACCTCTCACCAATTGCCTGTGCAATTCTTTCAGTACAGAAAAATCCCGACGGAAGCTGCGGAGAAATAAGATTCTTTGCCATAAACGATGTGTTTAAAAAGAATTACTATGACCTGTTTGCTGAAAACGAGGCAGGTGACAAGCCAGGTTTTGATGACTTTGAAAAGACCATCGAGGGAATGCTCTATACAGCCCACCTTCCAAAAGAGCCTAATTTTGAGGACATCTGCTTTAAATGTGCCTGGGGCGGAGAATTCATAAACACCTATGTGGACACCACCAAAATGTATGGATTCTGGACTCAGGATATCATGTATCCAATTGTTGGCGAATCAGACAGACCAGATATCCGCTACTGTTCTTTTAACTATACTTTAAATAAAGAGATGGATACCGGTAAGTTCGCAACTGTTTCCCCTGACATTGCAAGCTTTGTCATAAAGGCCTGCCTTGAACTCAGAGGCGACAATGACTTTGAGACCAGTATGCAGAAGGTTTGTGGCGACATCCGTGAATTCTCAGATGGATATGCCTGCAGCATCCTTACCATAGACAAGGATTTTCGAACATTTAATGTAATATGTGGCGATGTTCGTAATCATGAGCTCGATATCAAAAAGGTCTTCTCCGAATTCCCCTATGAGATAGTTGAAAGCTGGGAATACGTTCTTGCTGAGACGAATATTATCATCATCAAAGATGCCAATGACATGAACTTTATTGAGACCAAGGCTCCTGAATGGGTAAAGACCTTGAGAGATTACAATGTTGAGAGTCTGTGTCTTGTTCCATTCATACACCGTCAGGAGATCCTTGGATATCTGTATATCACAAACTTTGATGTTAAACGTATCAGCAGGGTAAAAGATACTCTGGAACTTGTCACTTTCTTCCTTACAGCAGAGGTCGCCAATCACCTCTTCCTTGAAAGGCTTGAGTATCTGAGCAATGTTGACATGCTGACCGGCGTATACAACCGTAACTGCATGAACATCAACGTTGATGAGCTGTCTCTTAAGCTTGAGTTTAATCCTAAGCCATTTAGCGTTGCCTTCTGCGACTTAAACGGCCTTAAGACTGTAAACGATACCGGAGGCCATGACGCAGGCGACAAGCTCCTTGTGTATGCAGCTGAAGTTCTTAAGGAAGTATTTACAGGCGACAAGATATTCAGAGCTGGTGGCGATGAATTTGCTATTATCTCCTTCAGTCCTAAGTTTGAATTTGAAGAAAAGATAAAGCTCCTTAGGGAAAAGGCCTGCGATCCTGAATGGCTGTATTTCGCAATCGGTTACTATCACGATGAAGATACCGGAAACTTAAGGCTTGCCATGAGATATGCAGACGAGGAAATGTATAAAGATAAGGATAAGTTTTACGAGAAGTATCCTGATAAACGCAGATAAAATAAACGCCCCGGAACGACTCCGGGGCGTTATTATTTCTAAGTAAAAAGCCGGGGATTAAAATTTACCAGCCTTTGCAGCCTCTTCGATAGAAACGGCTGTTGAAACTGTCATACCAACCATAGGGTTGTTACCAGCGCCGATAAGACCCATCATCTCAACATGTGCAGGAACTGATGAAGAACCAGCAAACTGAGCATCTGAGTGCATACGTCCCATTGTATCTGTCATACCATAGGAAGCTGGGCCAGCTGCCATGTTATCTGGGTGAAGTGTACGTCCTGTACCGCCGCCTGAAGCAACTGAGAAGTACTTCTTGCCAGCCTCTGTACGCTCCTTCTTGTAAGTACCAGCTACTGGATGCTGGAATCTTGTAGGATTGGTTGAGTTACCTGTGATAGATACGTCAACGTTCTCCTTCCACATGATAGCAACACCTTCCTGTACATCGTTAGCGCCGTAGCAGTTAACCTTTGCACGAGGTGAATTTGCATCCTTTGAGTAGCACTTTCTGAATACTTCCTTAACCTCACCTGTGTAGTAGTCATACTCTGTCTCTACATATGTGAAGCCGTTGATACGTGAAATGATCTGAGCAGCGTCTTTTCCAAGACCGTTAAGGATAACTCTAAGAGGTTTCTGACGAACCTTGTTAGCCTTCTCTGCGATACCGATAGCACCCTCAGCAGCTGCGAATGACTCGTGACCTGCAAGGAATGCGAAGCACTCTGTATCCTCTTCAAGAAGCATCTTACCAAGGTTACCATGTCCAAGACCTACCTTACGGCGGTCAGCAACTGATCCGGGAATACAGAAAGCCTGAAGTCCGATACCGATTGCTGCAGCTGCATCAGCAGCCTTGCGGCAGTTCTTCTTGATTGCGATAGCTGCACCTACTGTGTAAGCCCACTTTGCGTTCTCAAAGCAGATAGGCTGAATGCCCTCGATGAGGCTGTACACGTCAATGCCAGCTGCCATTGTAATCTCTTTACATTCTTCGATGGAAGAAATCCCATACTCCTTAAGGCAAGCCAGGATCTGGGGCTCTCTTCTTTCATATGATTCAAATAAAGCCATTATTATTATTCCTCCTTACCTATTATTCATGTCTGGGATCGATGCATCTTACTGCATCAGCAACACGTCCGTACTGTCCCTTAGCCTTCTCAAGAGCTGTGTTAGCATCATCACCGGCCTTGATGAAGTCCATCATCTTACCAAAGTTAACATACTTGTATCCGATAATCTCATCGTTCTCATCAAGAGCGATATCTGTGATATATCCGTCTGTAAGCTCGAGGTAACGAGGTCCCTTCTCAAGTGTTCCGTAAGTTGTACCAACCATTGAACGGTTACCCTTACCAAGATCCTCAAGACCTGCACCGATCTGAAGTCCGTCCTCAGAGAATGCAGACTGTGTTCTTCCGTAAACGATCTGAAGGAAGAGCTCTCTCATAGCTGTGTTGATAGCATCACAAACAAGGTCTGTGTTAAGAGCTTCGAGAACTGTAAGTCCGGGAAGGATCTCAGAAGCCATAGCTGCTGAATGTGTCATTCCGGAACATCCGATAGTCTCAACAAGAGCCTCCTGAATGATTCCATCCTTAACATTTAAGGAAAGCTTGCAGCAGCCCTGCTGTGGAGCACACCAGCCAATACCATGTGTATAGCCTGAAATGTCCTTTATTTCTTTTGACTTAACCCACTTTGCCTCTTCCGGAATGGGAGCTGCGCCATGGTGTACCCCTTGTGTTACAGGGCACATGTTTTTTACCTCTGTTGAGTAAATCATGTGAAAATCTCCTTTCGTATTGTAAAGTAATTTGCATTACTCACTCACGTTTTGTACACTTTTAAGCCGTGCCAATACATATTTTTGCATAATTCGCGGTACTTTTCAACAGATATGATAGAAATTTAACATTTATTTTACTCTCAGATGAATTTGTACACATCGTCGTAGTCGTAGGCTGAAATAACCTCAATAATATTCTCTACCCTATCTCTCTCGTCTTCGGGAACGGCGGAGTTTTTCAAAAGCTCTCCGATGTTCTCAACTTCTTTATAATGGCCGTTATCCAGGTGAGACCTAAGGCTCACGTAGATGTTCTTAAGTTCGTTTCTGTCAAGGAACTGTCTTCCGTCATCACTAACAGGTTTCTCATCGGGAACGACGAGCCTGTTTGTGAGATCTCTGTAGAGCAGCATAAGGTCACCAAGGCCGTCAAACAAAGTCTCCTCATCACCGACCCTTCCGGCCTTCTCGAGCTTCTCTGCAAGATCAGCCAGCTCAGAGGCACCGATAACTCTTGAGGAACTCTTTATGCCGTGGATCATGGTCGTGAGGTTTAAGATATCTCTCTTTTCCCAGTAATTCTCTATATCAGCAATGGTCTGAGGTGCTGAATTCTTGTAGGTGCGAAGGGTCTCAAGATATGAGGACTTATCTCCGCAGTGCTTGATTCCTATAAATACGTTAAGCCCCTCCAGCTCATAAAGCGCCATGGGTATCTCATCCGCCTTCTGAGGTACATTTCCCACCTTGCCAGCAGGACATATCTTGTCATTTGGAAGGTACTTGATGATCATATCCTCCAAAGCTGACGGATTTATGGGCTTAGCCAGATAATCGTCAAATCCCGCAGAGATGTAAACCTCTCTCATTCCGGCAATCGCATTTGCTGTAAGGCATACGATCGGTGTCTCAATATTGGGATTGTCCTTCATGGCTTTTAATTCCTTGAGGGCCTCGATGCCGTCCTTATGTGGCATCATATGGTCAAGGAAGATAAGGTCATACTTCTTCCTTGATGCTCTCTCTATGCATTCATCAGCACTGATTGCCTCATCAATTCGAAGTTTGGTATGCTTTAAGAGGTTCTTAAATACCGTCAGGTTAACCGGTGTATCATCAACCACCAGGACATCAGCATCAGGCGCTGTGAATTTATCCCTGAACTTGTTTCTCTCCACGATCGACTTTCTAAAGGCCGCTTCGAAGTCTCCCACAGCATCCCATTTAAGCACTTCCTGCTTAAGGGTAAAGCTAAATGACGAGCCGACTCCGTACTCACTCTCAACTTCAAGGGTAGAGCCCATGAGATTAAGAAGTTTCTGAGTTATGGTGATTCCAAGACCTGTTCCTGTACTTCCCTGGTTTTTCTTCTTATCAAGCCTTTCAAAGGCCTCAAAGATCTTGTTTATCTCCTCCTGCCTAATACCTATGCCGGTGTCCTTTATACTGAAGTTAAAAAGAGCACTCTTTTCATCCCCCGGAATCTTGGCAAAGCCAAGACCTATGGTGACGCTTCCTTCCTTGGTGTACTTAACCGCATTGGTAATGAGGTTTGTTACAGCCTGTTTGATCCTTATCTCATCACCCCTTAGGTAATTAGGAAGGTTACTGTCTATATTAAGCTCCAGCAAAAGACCTTTTTCCTCCGTCATTGACTTGGCTATGTTTACCAGGTCATTGAGAACGGAAGATATCTCGTATTCGATGGGGACAATTTCCATCTTGCCGGCTTCTATCTTTGTAAAATCAAGGATATCGTTGATAATTCCAAGAAGCGTCTTACCTGAGGATAAGATGTGTCCCGAATACTCAAGGATATTTTCATCCTTACTCTCCCTCAGGATCATCTCGTTCATGCTAAGGATTGAGTTCATGGGAGTTCTTATATCATGGGACATGGATGAGAGGAAATCATCCTTAGCCTTGTTGGCCTCCTCTGCTTCCCTGACAGCTATGCCAAGCTGGATATTCTTTTTCTGAAGCTCTTTTGCATCTGCTTCTCTCTCTGCTGCCCTTCTCTTGTTGGAAATAACCTCTTTTACAAGAGATGCAACAATAATTGAAGAGATAATGAAAACGATCAGGACCGCAAACCACATGTTATCAAGTATTGAGTCCTTCAGATCATACTTGTAGAGATCTCCCGAATATCTAAGTGCCATATCCTGGATCTTGTCGTTTCCTACTACATTAAGTCCCCTGTTTAAAAGCTTTAAAAGTCCCTCATGTCCAAGATGAACGCCAAAGCATCTCTCATCGACACTACTCTGCTGCTTTACCGAGAGCTCTCTGTATCTGCGGTTTTTAAGAATATTGTTGACGCGCATACCGTTTAAGGTTGTGCATCCGGCTTTGCCCTCAATGACCGCATCCAAGGCTTCTTCTATTGAGTCATAGAATGTAATCTGCGCATTGGGGAAATTGCTCTTTACAAAGTAGTACTGCATGCTGTTGTTCTTGTTAAGGGCAAAAGTAGAGAGCTTGGACTCTGTGTATTCTCCCGAATAAACGATAGCTGTGGTTGAAGCTATAACAGGATTGGTCT
>JAEEGJ010027191.1_pt1 | contig 11514 bp, 8 predicted proteins | sample 8958761 | NCBI WGS metagenome assembly JAEEGJ01 (sample SAMN16246546, study PRJNA631951) | gut metagenome | biome: gut microbiome; feature: rumen; material: RS-attached | host: Bos | place: Iran: Karaj | collected 2018-10
CCGCTACAGACGGCTCGATCAAAATCAACTGAAGCGACAATCATTAGAGCAACATTTGCCCTCCGTCTCCAAAAATCAGGCGGAGGGCATTCTTTTTTGTATATTCGTACCATCCTTTTTAACTACAAAAACCTATACTTCTTGTATATAATGCAAGTGCTTAAAAATAAGTGGAAGCGAGGAACTAATTCCATGCACAAGAAACTCTTTATTCCCGGCCCTACGGAAGTGTATCCGGACATTCTTGAGAAGATGGCCACACCCATGATCGGCCACAGGACCAAGGATGCTTCAGCTCTTCAGGAGTCCATCTCCAAGAAGCTTCAGAAAGTCATGATGACAAACAATACCATCGTACTTTCAACATCATCAGGCAGCGGTCTGATGGAAGGTGCCGTAAGGAGTTTTACAAAGACACGCGCAGCAGTTTTCTCGATCGGCGCATTCGGCAAGAGATGGCACAAGATGTGTACATCCAACGGAATCGCTGCTGACCTTTTCGAGTCCGAGCTCGGCCAGATAACAACACCCGAGATGCTCGAAGCAGCTCTTTCCACAGGCAAGTATGACCTTATTACGATCACACAGAACGAGACATCCACCGGTATTCATAACCCGATGGCTAAGCTCGCTGAAGTTTATAAGAAGTATCCGGATGTAATTGTCTGCGTTGACGCAGTCTCATCCATGGCAGGAGATCTTATTCCTGTTGACGAGCTCGGCATCGATGTCTGCATCACATCAACACAGAAGTGTTTGGGTCTGCCTCCGGGAATGGCTATCGCTTCAGTATCGGAGAAGGCTATCAAGAAGGCTGAGACAGTCGAGAACAGAGGACTCTATTTCGATTACCTCGAACTCGTTAAGTTCGTTAAGGAGAAGCCTTATCAGTATCCTTCCACACCTTCCGAGTCTCACATGTTCGCGCTTGATTACCAGCTCGACAAGATCCTCGCCGAGGGCGTTGAGAACCGCTATAAGCGTCACTGCGAGATGGCTAAGATCGCTCAGGACTGGGCAAGGGAGCACTGCGAGCTGTACAGCGACCCCGATAACCTTTCAGTTACCGTAACATGTGTTAAGAACACAACAGGCAAGCCCTTCTCCGAGATCAGCAAGGCGATGGGCGAGAGGGGATACCTCATGAGCAACGGCTACGGCCCGCTCAAGGACATCACATTCAGAATCGCTCACATGGGCGACCTTTCAATTGAAGAGCTTCAGCAGTATCTCAAAGATCTGACAGAAGTTATTGAAGCATAAAACAAAATTCGAAATATACGAGAGAGGAAGACAATCATGAAGATCCTGATCACAGAAAGCATTGCCGAAGAGTCTGTACAGTATTTGAAAGCACAGGGATATGAAGTTGAGGAGTACCTCGGCCATTCCCAGGAAGAAATTGAGCAGTACATCAAGGGTTTTGATGCGATCATCGTAAGATCCGCAACCAAGATCAACGAGGCTCTCCTGAACAACGCTGACTGTCTCAAGGCAGTCGGAAGAGCAGGAACCGGTATCGACAACATCGATGTCAATGCCTGCACCGAGCACGGCGTTATCGCTCTCAACACACCTACAGCCAACAACATGGCAGCAGGCGAGCTCGCAGTAGGTCATGCATTCTCCATCTTCCGTAATCTCTGCACAGCAAACGAAGGCGTTCACAACGGCGATTTCAGACGTGGAAACTGGGTCGGCGTTGAGCTTGAAGGCAAGACAGCAGGCGTTATCGGTTTAGGCCGTATCGGTTCCATCGTATCCAGAAAGCTCAAGGGCGTTGGAATGAACGTAGTTGCTTACGATCCTTATGTACCTCAGGAGAAGTTCGACAAGCTCGGAGTTACAAGATGCAAGACTCTTGATGATCTCCTTCCCATCTGCGACCTCATCACGCTTCACACACCTAAGACAAAAGAAACATACGGCATCCTTTCAAAGGAGCAGCTCTATAAGTGCAAGAGAGGCGTCAGGATCGTCAACGCTGCAAGAGGCGGCCTCGTAAACGAGCAGGATCTTGCTGACGCTCTGGCTGAAGGTCAGGTTGCTGCAGCTGCTATCGACGTATTTGACAAGGAGCCTTCTTACAACAAGGCACCCGGCGAGCAGGAGTACGACAATGTTCTTCTCCACGCTCCTCACTGCTACATAACACCTCACCTCGGAGCTTCCACTGTTGAGGCAACCGCAAAGGTAGGTCAGGGAATTGTTGAGCTCATCGACGGCGCACTCAAGGGCGAACTCGTTGCAGCTATCAACATGCCCCAGTTCTCCGGCAACATGGATGACATCAAGCCTTACTGCTCACTCGCTCAGAAGATCGGTCTTATGTACTTCCAGGCTGAAGCTACTCCGATCAAGAGAGTCGAAGTACGCTACAGAGGCGAGCTCGCTGAGAGCACAGGCACAGGTATCATCACGCTTTCACTCATGATGGGTCTCCTCAAGGGTATGGGCAACGACCACGTTTCCTTCGTTAATGCGAAGGAGTGCATGGACGACTGCGGTATCGAAGTCGTTGAGACAAAGACAGAGACCATCCAGAGATACAACAACCTGATCAACGTCAAGTTCTGCACAGAGGACGGCCGTGAGCTCAAGATCAACGGTACAGTCTTCGGACCTGACACGGAAGTCATCGTTTCCTTCTTCGGTTACGAGATGAACTGCCCGCTGTCTTCCACTGTTCTCGCTATCAAGAACAACGACGTTCCGGGCGTTATCGGACGCATCACAACTATCCTCGGCAAGCACAACATCAACATTGCTTCACTGCACTGGGGAAGAAAGAACCAGGATGGTTCCGACAATCCGCACGCACAGGCATTCGTTGCTATCGAGCAGCCCGTTTCCCAGAAGATCATGGACGAGCTTGCATCTGCAGAAGGAGTACTGAGAGTATCTCTCCTCGAGCTCGAGTAACAGCCGTAAGAATTTAAAAGCGTAACGACCGCAGGGGTTTGACAAGTGAAATACCGTTTCGATTACAGAAAAGGATGGCTTGGAAATCCCTGCGGTCTTGTTTTGTTTAAAAACAGATATCATCTTTTCTTCCAGTGCAATCCGTTAAGCGCGAAGTTCGGCCCGCTCTGTTGGGGACACGCGGTTTCAGATGACCTTGTATACTGGGAGGAACTCCCTCTGGCATTAGCTCCTGACAAGCCTTACGAGGACGGTTTCGGATGCAGGTCAGGTTCAGCTGTTGAAGCAGACGGTAAGATCTGGCTGTTCTATAATTCTGTTTCATCTTCAGGCGCAGAGACCGTATCTGCCGCGTTTTCAGAGGATGGTGTCAACTTTGAAAAACTTGATTCCAATCCTGTCATCAAGCCTCCTTTTGAAGGATCGAACATAAAATTCAGAGATCCGTTTGTCTTCAGATACGGAGGCTCTTACAGAATGGTCGTCGGAGCGGGATGCGCAAGCATTGCCAAGGTGCTTTTATATGAATCACGTAACATCGTTTCCTGGGAATACAAAGGCGAGCTTCTCTCTGATTCAAGATACGGCAGCGTGATAGAATCACCGGAACTGTTTGAAGTCGACGGAAGATGTGTCTTCATGATCCAGTCTGAAAAGCACATGCCGACGAAAGTACTTTTCGCCGGCGGAGAGTTTGACGGCAGCAGGTTCGTGTTTGACGATGAATTCGAACCGTTCTTCCCGGTCGATACGAGTGATGAGTTTTTGAATCCGGTTACTTTTACCGATAAAGAAGGCAGAAGGATACTGATCTCGTGGATGTACAGCCCGAGAATGTCCGGCTCCGCTGCTTTTTCGGCTCCGAGGGAGATATTCTATGACTTAGCTGACAGGCTTGTCATGTTCCCGGTAAGTGAGCTCCGTGACTGCCTTGTAAGTGATAGCAGATTCGTATCTTACGATGACGGCAGGCTGAACGTAAGGTTTGAGGGAAGAACGCTCTTCTCAAAGGCATACGCGGCAGAGCCGGAATATGTCGTGCTTGAAGATGTCGGAACGGTCGAGCTGTTTATAGACGGCGGACGCGAGAACATCAGCATGTTCATCTGCTGAAAGGCGCATATGGCACGTATCCTGGAGAACGGCAAAGACTTCGCCATCTTGTATAAGGAGGCAGGGGAGGACAGCGAGAAGACTGCTCCTTCCGGCATGGGCATTCTCTACAGGCTTGATATGCCGGTGCCCGGCATCATAGCGGCAGCCGCTTCAGGATCTTCTTTTGAGATAGTATCCAAGAAATACTTTCTTATCTGCTCCGGAAAGCTCGAAAATGAGTCTGGCTCGATGGAGGACTTTCTCTATCACGACCCTAGGAGCAACAGGACATTCCCCGTAAAAAAGCTCAGAAAAGGCGTTAAGGAAGCCAAGCTCAGCTACGAAGTCATAGGTTACGACGAAAAAGAAAACCTGTCTTTTGTGAGTGCTGTCTTAGATACAGGAAGAACTCACCAGATAAGGGCGCAGTTTGCTGCGAGGCGCCATCCTCTTGCAGGTGACGGAAAATACGGAAGCAGGGTCAAATGCCCGGTTGCGCTGACTTGCGGAGAGATAACATATAGGCCTGATGCGTCTTCTGATGAGAAGACGGTCAGGATAATGCCTGAAAGGAATTATCCCTGGGATCTGTTTGCTGATCAGCTCTGAGGAGTTGACTTGAAGACGAGCACATCGTCATACGAGAAGACAGGGTTGCCGAACATCTCATAGAACAGTTCGGTATTGCTGCTGCCGAACATTGCGTATTCAAGTCCTCCGAGAACGACATACTCGATATTGTACTTGTTGATGATCGCCTGAACAGCTTCTTTGTCTTCTCCCATGTAAAGAGTATCGATATCCCCCTGACGCGGCAGAATAATGGTCTGCACGACATCCTGGTTAGGGTCTGCGATGAGCTTGTCATTTTCTTTATCGACTATTCCATGGAATCTCCACAGTTCTTCGTGGGTCTCCCATCCGAAAACGGTGGGAAGTCCGGTGTAGGCCGAAACTATGCAGCCGTCTTTATAACTGTAGCTGTAGGCTTCGCATATTACCGGAGAGCCTTTGACATTCTGATTGAACCATTCAATGGCTCTGAGGTAGCCCGTAAGATTGCCTTCGTATTCATCGTAGCTGTCCTGGCTTACCCTTGTCTCAAGATATGTGGTGCCGTCGAGACCCTTGTAGTTTTCCTTCTTCATGTTTTCCTCGCAGCGCTGATACAGTGCGATGTAAGTATAGTGTGCAGGAACCACCATGAGGATTATCATGACGAATCCGGTTATAAGCGCAGGAGAAGAGAAGTTTCCCTTTTTCGTAACGAACCAGATAAGTCTCACGGCAGCGTAGCTCATTGCAACTGAAAGCATTATGAACGCTGCGAAAGTGAACTTGAACATGGTGTTGGTCCTGAGGTATCCGTCTGTATAAATGTCTCTGACGTAGAAAACTTCAGGTCCGATGATCAAAAGGATTCCTACGACGGAAATGCCGCAGATGAAGACGTCAACGATGTTTCTCTCACCAAAGAACTTCTGTACGGGATTAGTCCATCCGTTATGGTTCATGTCCTCTGTGACGGCTTTTCCGGATGCCTTCTTCTTTTCGCCTGCGAAACGGTAGTTTTTGGTTACCGCTACCCATACGAAGAACACGATGCATATGATGACGTGAGTGCCCCAGAGGATGAAGAGCTGATAAGGATCAGAATTGTTCTTGACGCGTCCGAGGTAACTGGAGATCATGTCGAACTTCAGATTGAAGGGGAGAACGACGATGTGTGCCACGGTAAACATGAAGCTCATCTGGAAAGCTGTCCTTGAAAGTGCGCACGGATCAATTACGGAGAACAGATATGCAAATACCATGAGCATTGCTTCAAGCGCGATAAGGAGCAAAGGTTCACTTCCGGCTACAAGATAGAATGAAAGAATGAATGCCGTGTTGAGCGTGAAATACAGTATGCCCCAGACATCAACAAACACTTTTGAAATGCGGACATTTACGATGAGCACTGCCATCGAACAAAAGATGAAATAGAACAGGAAGTCCCAATAGCTTGTCATCTGGGCGGTTCCGAGAAGGACGGCGCCGAGTATGAAAGGCAGTGACAGTGTGTTTTTGTATTCTTCCGCAAGTCTTCCGCCGGCGGGCCTAAGATACTTGAAAGAACGGCTGAGCTTTGTTTCCGTGTTGTCCGGATACTGTGCGGAATTGATGAGCGCAAGCATCAGGCAGGCGATCAGGATTACCACCATCATTGAGATTACATGTGCATGAAGGTCGCCGATCAGATATGAATAAAAAGGGAATTCCTCGATCGTGTAGTCGCCGCCGTTTTCGGTAATTACAGGGTTGTGACCTATATATCTGGTGCTGTCGGGATAGAAGAAATCAGTAGTATCACCAACATTGAAACCGAGCTTCTGGAAGAAAGAGAGGAAGCTGTGACCGACTGAACCCGGATCGTAGAAGAACGAATGCGAGTTGCCCAAGATCGAAACTGCAAGTCCGGAAATCGTTCCTGCCAGGTATTTGGGGATCGGTGAATCGTGGAAGCCGTGCTGTGCGGCAGTTTCGATGAGCATCGTTCCAAATGAGAAAGTCATTGCGAAAGGAAGTCCGGTTGCCGCGCAGACTGCAAGATTATAAGCAACTGCGGGCTTGATAAAGGAACACTTTATCACAAGGGCCCACATGAACTGGCCGAAATAGTAGTAATTGATATAGTTTCCTGAAAGCCACATGTCTTTTGCAGGAAGCGTATCGCAGCGCAGCATCGACATGATGAAGCCGTAGTCCATGTATTTTTCCTCTCCGTTGATCTGGGGAAGGAAGCCCTTGAAATAGCACATCAGGCAGAAGACGACCAGGAATGCGAACTCTTCCACAACGGCTTTTTCTACGAAAAGAGGTTCTGTCAGCTTGGATACTGCGGCTTCGCGCAGAGGCTTAAGTCCCCAGCAGACCGCGGCGATCAGAACAAAGGCTGCGATAACAAAAGGAAGGCTGAACCTTGATATTCCGATATATGTGAGAGTCCAGACAACAAGGCTCGTGAGTATTATTCCCAAAGCCTGGGAAAGAATGAAACCGCCGCTTCCGAACTTACTGAAGATCCTTGCGGTAAGAGGGAAGACACCGATGCCGAATACGAATATCAATACGCTAAAGCGCAGTACGCTGACGGTGTCTCCTGCGCCCATCGTCAATAATCCGATGACGGCTTCTATTACGAAAGGAAATACGAAAAGAATGAACTTTGCCGGCATGAAATCATTCTTGAGAGAACGGTTCTTTTTTGCGGATGATTTCTTTCCCATGGCCTGATTTGCTCCTTTAATCTGCGGCAAGCTCTCTGGTCAAAGAGGTGACTTCGGTCACCGAACCTGCTCCTGCCGCAATCTGTTCTTCTTTGGCACTTATCATCGAGCAGATCCTTGAAGCGAGAGCGACCGTAAGTTCCATGCGGTTCTCGGGCGTTTCCGCGCTGTTGAATTTTGCAAGGCCTGCAGAGCAGACATAGAGATTCTCACAGGGGTTGGTGAGATCGATCTCAGGGTAGTGTTCTGTCTGCGCGTAACGTATCTTTGTGACACGCCAGGATTTGATGTCGGATTTACGGATGGACCTGTAAAGCTTCTTGTATGCCGCAAAGAATTTCTTCATGATCTCGGCATCCGATTCGATCCAGATAGGATCGGTGACCTGGCATGAACCTACCAGGTAAACGACACTTCCGCCATATCCGCGCTGTCCGAAGCAGCTGGTGTGATTGATTATCCTGTCAAAAGGCGTATCGGGTCCCGGTGTCATCTGCTGGTAGAACATCTGTGAGTTCTCGTGCTTTACGACCATGAACGCGGATATCTTCGCGCTGTATGTGACGTTCATCATGGTGTCGCGGTCATCCATTGCGATGGGAAGGCCGTGGCTGACATTGATGAATGTTCTGCATGAACCGGTGAAGATTACGTATGTCGAATCGATAACGAATCTTGTTGAGTTCGGAAGAACGCAGGCCGTGCGGTATTCGCCGCTTCCGAGCCTTGAGATCTCCGCAACCGTTGTAGAGAAACAGATGCGTCCGCCGTGGTCGATTATCTCCTGCGAAAGCGAGGAGACAAGGCAGGAAAAACCGCCTTCGAAATATCCGACCTTTCGGTGTGAAGCGCGTCCCTGCCATGTTGAATCAAACCAGGATACCTTGTCCTCAACGCCCATTTCCTTGATGAGAGCGAGAAGTGATTTGTCGCTCTTCCTCAAGTGGTGCGGCGTGAGCTCTAAGTATTCACGTCCGATCCTCGTGTACGAGAGAAGACCGCCGGGGGAGGCGAGCTCCTCGACGACGGTTACATTGAATCCGGCCCTTGCGAGACGCATTCCGCAGGTGAGGCCTGAAAGACCTGCACCGATTATGCAGACACTTTTCCTGTTATCTGTTTCTTCCATGATTATTTAACGATCTTTTTTGCTTCGAGATAGAAACGCTTTTCGAATGCCTCGCCCATTGAGAATGTCTTTCTCGGGAAGACGCCTTCCTTTTCGACTGTGCCGAAGAAGGTATCCTTGCTGATGGCAGGTACGAGAACGCCCGTATTTCCTGCGGTTGCGAGGTTTCTGACTGAATCTTCGCCGTGGATGTAATCGCACTCAAGTCCGAGCGCATCGATCATCATCTGGACGGAACCGACAGCCAATGTGTGCGGAGGATTTGAGAGGGAAACGGTAACGTCTTTGCTGCCCTCAGTAACGACAACAAAGCTCTGTTTGCCGTTTGTATCACCATCCAGCTCGATGCCGGAATCCTTGAAGTATTCCTTTGCCTTTGTGATGAATTCCTCGCCTGAGATATTGAAGATGACTCTGTGGATAGGCTCGAAATCAAGGCCCTTGTCATGAATGTTGACGATCTCTGCGAGTGCGAATCTTGCAGGGTGATCTTTCTTTTCGTCTTCTGAAAGGCCTTCTCTGATGTTCTCCCAGTGAGCCTTTGCGGAAGCGAGAGAGTGGTTGCCGTCGCCTACGAGGAAGAGAAGTCCGTCGCTGTTCTCGCTCTTGAGAGTTGAAAGTCCGTTTACTATGGATTCAGCGATTGCTGAACCGTCAGGGATGAATGTTCCCTTGATGTGGCCTGAACCGAGCATGAGGTCTGTGTCGTACAGAGGCTCGATGCCTTCAGCCGCAGCCATTTCGAATGCCTTCTCGATGGTGATGCCCTTGGGGTCATCGATGAGGATCATGATGTGAGGGAGCTCCAGAGGAGAGTTAGCCCTGATCCTGATCCTGGGAGGGATCCTTGAAAGGACTGTTCCTTCGGTAGCCCTGCAGATATTTTTGTTGCCGGGTTCAAAGCTGTAGCCTTCAAGATCGATGGCAGCCATGAGGCCCTTTCTTGAAGGATGGAGTGATGTCGCTCTGTCTGTGAGGATGAAGCCTGTTCCGAGGCTCTGAAGGATGCCGCTGTTCAGGTATTCGGGTGCGGTCTTGGCGATCGACTCGAGTTTCTTGACCTCTTCATCTTTTCCGAGATAGACTTCGGGAAGTACGAGGTTCAATGCTGAAGGAGCATCTCCTGCAAATTCTTCCGCCTTTTTCCAGTATTCCGGCTCGGATGTGTACTGGTCGCAGGCGATGACCGCCCATTTCTCAAGATCCGTGCCTTTCTGCGGAATAAGGATATCCGGCACCGCAAAGCCGAGTTCACTGATGGTTCTCAATTGAAGTCACCCCACTTTATTCGATAAAAGTGCCTACCATTTTATCACGGCCGGGGTCTGTTTTGGGGATAAAAATCGTATTTCTTTAAAATATAGTAAAGGTGTATTTCCGGTTAACCTTAAGTACATTTAATGGTACTATTAACCTATCGGTTTTTTAGGAGGAACATCTATGGCTAACAGTGAATTATCCAAGCTCAAGATCCTTTTTATGTACGATTATTTCATGAAACATCTCAATGCTTTTGATGACAGTTCGGTCACAGTGAATGACATTATCGGATACCTCGAAGACAAGACCGGAACCACGTTCGAGCGCAAGTCGATCTATGCCGACATCAGCAGGATCAACGAGTTCATCAACAGGATCGACAGGGTGAAATACGGCGACAGCTGGATAACGACTGAAGGCAAGAAATACAAGCGAAACGAGCTTGCTGACGAGATCTCGATCGACGAGGCAAGACTGATAGTCGATGCGATCAGCACAACGGCATTTGTCGATACTGAAGTTTGCAGCAAGATCGTTGACCTTTTCCCGACATGCTTCAGTACAGGCTATCAGAGACGCGCACTCTATCCTCACGACGAAAAGATAAACAGGGGAATGATTTCCTGCCTGTTTAACCTGAGAGAAGGAATAGAAAACAAAGAGGCACGCAAGATCATATACGGATACAGGCTGGGAAATGAACTCACCGAGAAAGAGGAGAAGATCATTTCACCGATGGCTCTCGACTGGGAAAACAACTGCTACTACGTGATCGCCATAGACAATGCGAAAGCAAAGAGCAAGGGGTATGAGCGCGATCAGGAACTCAGCCAGGCCCTGAAACGCTACAGACTGGACCGCATAGCCCGTGTCGACATTGCTTTCAATGAACCGTACATGGATTACAAGAGCCCCAAGATCCAGTCTCAGGAACTGAAGAAATTCATTGATAATTCGGTTTCAGCTTATTCGGGCAAAACGCCGGTAACCATTGAAATGACGATAAAAGGCAATACCAGAAAGGAAACGCTCAGGGCATACAACGCTTTTGCGACAAGGATGCATAACGAGATAAAGATCAAGGATGACACCAAGCTCGATAAAGGCATCCTGGAGATCTTTGTCACGACCGGACTTGCGCCCACGCTCTATACGGGACTTTTCGAACTTTCGACGTTTGAAGGAGTTGAGATCGAGATCCGTAACGACGAGATCAATAAGAATTACGCTGAATACATCAAGAAGGCAGCCAAGGCGGCAAAACTTGACCGTCTCTGATTGCAAAGACAAACCATTCGTTTTATAATTTCTAAGTTTTATTTTTATTTAGGAGTATCCACCGATGAGACAGTTCACTTCAAAAGAGCTCAGGAAGACCTGGAAGGAATTTTACATTGAGAGAGGTCACGTTGACGTAGGTGCCGTATCACTGGTATCTGACGGTTCAACGGGAGTTTTGTTCAACGTAGCGGGAATGCAGCCGCTGATGCCTTATCTTCTCGGAGAGAAGCATCCGTTGGGAACAAGGCTTTGCAATGTTCAGGGCTGTGTCCGTACTAACGACATCGATTCGGTAGGCGACAAGAGCCACGTCACTTTCTTCGAGATGATGGGTTCCTGGAGCCTCGGTGACTACTTCAAGGAAGAAAGATGCAAGTGGAGCTACGAGCTCCTTACCGATGTTTTCGGTTTTGACAGAGACCACCTCGCTTCAACCGTTTTCGCGGGTGACGAGAATGCACCCAGGGATGAGGAAGGCGCTCAGTTCAGGATCGCATCCGGATTTAAGCCCGAGAACATCGACTATCTTGGTGCTGACGACAACTGGTGGGGACTTGA
>JAEEGJ010027193.1_pt1 | contig 11513 bp, 8 predicted proteins | sample 8958761 | NCBI WGS metagenome assembly JAEEGJ01 (sample SAMN16246546, study PRJNA631951) | gut metagenome | biome: gut microbiome; feature: rumen; material: RS-attached | host: Bos | place: Iran: Karaj | collected 2018-10
GTGAACATCCCAACCGAAGCTGGAGCTGAGGGTATACCATTCCGGAAGTATTTGGCCAACAAGCTGATAGGACTTGAGAAGTCTGTGAAACAGATGATCGGGAAGTCGACAGTGGAGGGCGAGAAAGCAGCCGCTGCCTTTCTTCTTTCAATAGGTGTGGAACTCATCGAATGGCCTCGTGACTGGAAAAAACCGGACGAGGAAAAGAACATGGCGGTATTGGACGATTCGAAGGTTCTTATCAAACGGATTGACAAGGTAGATCTCGACGCGAAAAATCACGACCTTGTCCCTGGTTCGCCGCATTTGATCAAAGAATACTAGACATGCGTGTCCGTGATTTCATAGAGAAAAACTATCCGGAGTATTACGGATGGTTTGATTACCCTGTGGATCGTACCGTGTTTTTCTCCAGTGCGGACGGTGAGTGGGGGATTCTAGGCAATTTCGGAAGGACACCTCTGGTTATAGACGGGGTGCCTTTCCCATGTGCCGAGAGCGTCTTCCAGATCATGAAGTTCGCTGATCCGGAGGCCCGGATATCAATTTATCTATTGAAAGGCCAGCGCATAAAGATGAGGGCCAAGCATTTCGAAAGGGAGGTCGGGGTCCGGCCTGACTGGGGGGAGATCCTCGTGGACGCGCTGAAGTTCTGCCTAATGAGCAAGTACGAGCAGAGTGAGGCATTTCGCGATGAGCTTTCCCGTACCGGTGACCGCTTTATCGTCGAGATGCAGCCCAATCCCCAAAAAAAGGCTGACACCTATAGTGCCAAGCTCTCCCAGGATGGTCTGACCTGGTCCGGTCCTAATCTTATGGGGCGCCTTCTGATGGAGCTTCGCGATAATGGTAAGCTGGAATATAAGCTCCCGGAGGATGCTGTTTTGTTCCCGGATCTGAAAGAATTCCCGACGAACAAAGTATAGGAAGGAAAATAATCAGATTATGATAGACATCAAGCTAACGATGCGGGCAATCATTGATCAGACGGAAGAAGCTGATCTTGAACCCATCAGGGAGTATCTCTTCTCGGATCCTTCGCAACCACTGATCGCGACTGGTTCGGGCGGTGCCGAGGCTGCGGGAGACTTTGCGGCTATGCTCTACGGGGCAAGAGGTGGTGTCTCGGCCAGTGTGTCGCCCTACACGATGAACTCATTCAGTGACAAGGCGTTAAAAACGGCCAAGGTCCTGCTTGTCAGCAAGGGAGGACATAACAACGACATCATATTCGCTGCCCAAAGGGCACTTGGTGTGAATCCTGACAACTCAGCTATCATCTGTTTCTACGGAGGGGATCGTAACGAAGTACGGAAACTATTCCTTAAGGCAGGTTCAGAGAAGGCATTCATTGTTCCGATGCGTGGTGTTCATGATGGCTTTGTGGCCACCGGTACCGCGCTTTCTTACTTCACAGTCTTCACCAAGGTATTCCAACCCGATGTCGACTTGGAAAAGTACAAAGCTCTCCCCGAGAAGCCTTACGACCTTTGTCTTAATGATGGAACCACTTTGAAACCAGTTGATTACAAAGATGTCAGAAGCTATGTCATCCTTCATGGCGGTTGGGGTCGTCCAGTGGCGGAGAGCTTGGAGGGCAAGTTTGTGGAGTGTGGTTTGGCTTCAGCTGGAGTCTATGACTACAGGAACTATTGCCATGGACGTTTCATATTCACGTCAAACCATCTGGATGATTCGGCCATCATACTTCTCGTGTCACCAAGGGAAAGGGACATCGTCAGCCGTACCCGGGGCTATTTGCCCCCTAAGGCAAAGCTGGTGGTTATTGAGACTGAGCACGATGCTCCAGAGGCTTCACTGGATCTTCTTATCAGGTCCACGGAGTTCTATCAATCATTATGTTCTGCCGTTGGAGCCGATCCGGAAAGTCCCAAGAACCCTGGGAGAATCGACAAACGCGTCCCTATGTGGGTGCCTTTCAGGGCCGAACTCAAAAAGCAAGGCCCGCTCAGTATCTGAGAGCGGGCCTTCAATGGGCTACATATGCTGTCGCAGTCGCGCCTTGATACCGGGGCGCGACATGTGTTTTATCGCTTTCTCCTTAATCTGACGCACCCGCTCCCGGGTGAGGTTGAGGTCGGATCCTATCTCCTCCAGAGTCTTCTCCTGGCAGCCTATGCCATAGGACAGTCGGAGGATCTCCCTCTCCCTGGCCGGCAGAATCTTCATCACATCCTCCAGGTCGCTTCTAAGCGATTCCATCCCAAGACTCGCGTCAGTCTCAGGTGTAGCCTCATCTGACACGATATCCAGCAAAGATCCATCTTCATCCTCGCCGAATGGCATGTCGAAAGACATATGACTTGAGGCATTCCTCAGGCTCTCCGCCAGTTTGTAGGGGTCAATGTCCATTAACTCAGCTAGTTCCTTGTCGGTCGGCTCTCTCTCATTCTCTTGCAGGAAGGTGTTCCTGGCCTTGGCGGCCTTATTGAGCACTCCGACTTGGTTGAGGGGGAGGCGGACCATCCTGGAATTCTCGGATATTCCTTGGAGGATGCTTTGACGGATCCACCATACGGCGTAGGATATGAACTTGAACCCACGGGTAGGGTCATATTTGCGCACCGCCTTCATCAGGCCCATGTTACCCTCGTCAATCAGGTCAGACAGGTCTAGCCCGTGCCCCTGGTACTGCTTGGCGACACTCACCACGAACCTCAGATTCGCCTCCACAAGGCGTTGGAAAGCCTCTTCGCTCCCTTTCTGGATCTGGTGGGCGAGCTCTGTCTCCTCTTCCGAGGTGACCATAGGGTAGTGGCTGATGTCGGTAAGGTATTGGTTGACGGTCTGGCTCCGGGCCGTAACGGATTGTGTTATCTTTAGTTGTCGCATTTTCTGGAGTGTTAATTGTTTTCCCTGCCTCAGGCAGACATGTTGAACCCGATCCGGCGGGCTGCCTTATTGTTGGAGAGGTTCTCTTCCTCACAGAACTTGATAAGGTCGTAGATGTCGGCTTTCTTCCCTCCCAGGACATATTCAACTGCAGCCTTGCGAGCTATGTTCTCGATGTTGCCGCCAGAGAAGTCGTAGCGCGAAGCGAGGGTTTTAGCGTCCTCATCTGACAGGTCATCCAACATCGACTGCCAAATCTTCGCCCTGGTCTCAATCCCGGGTTTCTCGAATTCGACCTTGAATAAGAAACGGCGTTCGAAGGCCTCGTCGCAGAAGTTTGAGGCAAGGTTGGTCGTGGCGATGAGGATGCCGTCCAAATTCTCGATGGCGTCGAGGCAGATGTTCTGTATGGCGTTCAGCATCTGGTCCGCGCTATGTGACGGGTCCTCAATGCGTTTCGTGAATATGGCGTCGGCCTCGTTGAAAAGAAGGATGGGAGCAGTTTCCCGTGTCCTGCACATTTGGCGGTAGTCGTTGAACACGCCCTTGACAATCTTCTCAGAGTCTCCAACCCACTTGCTCTTTAGTTCTGACATGTCAACCGCGAATATGTCTCGACCTGTGCGTCGCGCCAGCTCGTAGGCGCCCGCGGTTTTGCCGCAGCCGGCCCCGCCTGTGAAAAGGACCGCGAAGCCCTTTCTCATTCCCATCTCAGAGAGTCTCTGCTGTACTCCTTTGAAGTTCTCGGGCATCAGAAGAGTCTCAAGACGCTCCATCTGCTCCGCGACCTTGCCGTCATAGAAGAGTTTCTTAGGCTTTATGGAACTTGAGTCGAGGACATCACGACGGTTCACCTTGCGTTCCACTACAGGTGTGACCTCTGTGAAGAATGTGCGGCGGACCTCGTCAGAGAGTGCCAAACTGTCAGTGTCCTTATAACCTTCGTCTCCCCCAAAGGTGATGAGACCCGATTTCTGAATGTCAGTCCTCTCGCAGGCGATAGCGCGGAGGACGCGCTTATCATCCTCCATGAATCCCGTGAAGTTGAGCAGTGCATCAATGCTCATTGACCTGTCACCATGATTGACATACTGATGGCAGAGGGTAAGGAAAAATCTCTTCTCAGTGTCGCGGAAGTCCGGGTTTGACAAGATTTTGGCGGTCCTCCTGCAGAAGTCGAGATGCTGATTGTCTTCGATAAGGCGGGTTAGGTTTTCCAGAAGTCGTTCTGAATCAATGTTATCCCTTTTGTAGTCAGCATACACTATACGGAAATGAGTGAACACCTCGTCCGCTGTGAGGTTTGTACGCTTTATCGGTTCGAACACGGTGTCCTTCTCAATGGCCTTGATGGCTTCCCGGCTCATCAGATAGCGGCGACCACGCATTCCGGAACGCTGGATGATGATGTTCATATCCTCCAGCATTTGAATGTCTTTCCTGAAGCTTATGAACTCGATATTCGAACTGCCGAGGTATTGGGAAAGGTCGCTATCCTCGCAACCGTTGTCGCTGTCCTTCTCCAGGATAGCCGGCAACAGAACCGCGGCTATTGGAGATATTCCGAACCTTTCGGAGACGACCTTGATGTCGCCCTCGAGTTCCCTCGAAGTGTCCTCGCCAAGTCCCTCAAGGTTGACTTTCTTATAGATGTTATCCATGCTTGCGGCCAAGGTCGAGAGCTTGGCGTTCGCGGAGAAGAAACTCTTCTCGAAGTTGTTTTCTCTTTTTCTCATGTCTGTCTTGTTTGGTTATGATCCTAAGCCGCCGGGCACTAAGCGGCCCGACGGAGCCTCTCCCTCATATGGAAGAGGATTAAGTAAACATTCTCGAGGCTAACACCCTCTCTCTTAGCCATTTCCTTGGCTTCGAGACCCTCGATTTGCCATGCGAGGAACCTTTGGTCCCTTTCACTACGGAGTTTTCCGAACAACCCCTCTTGGAACTCCTCAGAGAGTAACTCCCTGTCAGCGGCGAACTCGTCGCTCCTGTACCAACTGTACTCACAGTTGTCGAGTATTTCTCCGTCCTCGAAATCGTTGGATATGTCCTCACGGTCTTTCTTGGATTTGGCGAAACTAAAGACCGAGTTTCTCGCTATGGTACCCACCCATGTAGAGAAGGCACCTTTGTCAGTGCTGAAAGAGTCTCTCGCCCTCCACATTCTCATGACCACCTCTGAGATTATGTCCTCCCTGTCGTCGGGGGAGAAGAGCTTTGAAAAACGCTTAATGTAGCCATTCACTGCCTTTTCGGCATATGCCCTGAAATGCTCGGGCTTGATAGGGAAGTTGTTCGCCATATGTTGTAAATTCTTGGTTTTCAGTAGGTTATCGTATGTCCCCGTTTAGCGCGGGGGCGACAAAGACCCTATCCGGTGTTGTCCGGAAGGTGGTGAGAGAGTATGTAGTTATCGGGTTATTTGGAATTCATTGCGGGTGGATTACTTATCAAGTATCATGCCATGAATGTAAATTTTACGCAAAAAATTTTCCTATCTTTGGGAGCCTGATGTTGGTCAAGTAGCCCTTTCATGAATACATACTCCAGAACTCTGGATATGTTTCACCTTCCCGTGAAAAAAACTGAAAAAAGTTTACTCGTCACCCTTTCCCCGATACGTTAGACGCTTGTAATTGAATGTGGTTAAGTCTACGGTGACGAGAAAAAAGGACCTCAAGCCAAGAGCATATCCACAATGGAGTCGATGTTGATGGTAGGGAGTATGGGGTTGGTTACGCGCCTGCCACCGCCAGCGAAACAAGGGCGAGCTCGTCTGCTCTGCAGACGCTTGCCGGTCGGTTCTTCAAGCTTGGAGAACGAGGGGGACTCATTATTGTTGGCGAACACAATGTTGTAGGAATCGAGGCAGATGGCCTGATACTCTTCCCTTGTCATTCCCATCAGCTTGGGCAGGAGTTTCATGATCCGGTGGCACCTCAGGCTCACATAGTTACGCCTGACATGGAGCGCCTCGGTGGATCTGTCGATGTAGGTCGACTTGTCCTCCAGATAGTAGTTCAGGATCACCTGGTCGCTGGGGGAGAGGCGTTCCACCGCGGCTGTCAGGAGTGGGATCAGCCTGGCCTTCGCCTCATCGGACAGGGCGGTTGACTCGCCGTCATCCTCGAGCGACCGGATGTATTTCTTCACATCCTCAATGTCACTTTGTGTCTTTGCCGCGTTCTGTTCCTTCTTCAGAGTATCGACCAGCTCGTTGTGGACAAGGGTTGAAAGATAGGTAGTGATCTTGGCTCCGCGAGACGAGTCGAAATGGGTGTATGTATTCTCGAGGGCTGTCAGAACGGCGCAGTCGATGACATATTCCTCATCGACCCGACGATCAACGTCGCCTTGTTTGTCCTTCCAGTGCTTCAGGTGGATTCCGGCGTAGTGTTTGGCGGTGTCAAAATAGAGTTCGCAGAACTCGTTCCATGTAAGGTCATTCATCATATTTGTCAAGTATCCATTTGCGTTTGATAGTCCATCCGAGCCCCTCAAGGACTTGAGGACGAATTATTTCCCTGTCACGGGCAGCCTCGGCTGAAGCGTAGAGGGGACCGTCCAGGAGTATTCCGTAGAGATAGTTGCCGGGACGGGAGGGATCCACCACGGCGACATCCACTCTGAAGTCAGACGAGCCGACATTGGTCTGTACCGTCAGGCCTTCCTCGCGCAACTCATCGGCTATAGACTCGGCGAAAAGATCCTCCCGACCGATCGCTGACTCTGGAATATCCAACGACTCCCGGCCGTCTCTTGCATATTTCAGGAAGGCTTTCAGGTCCAGTACCCCGCGAGGAACGAACCAGTCGCCGCTGATTTGCTCCGGCTGCAGGGATGAGAAGACAAGCATCTCCTGCCGAGCCCTTGAGACGGCGACATTGAGTCTTCTCCATCCTCCGTCTTTGTTAAGGGGGCCGAAGTTCATGGACACCCTGCCTTTGCGGTCGGTTCCGTAGCCGATTGAGAAAAGAATCACGTCTCTCTCGTCTCCCTGGACATTCTCCAGGCTCTTCACGAATAGTGGCTCCGCTTGTGAGGAAGCGACTTTCCCGAGTGCTTTATTCTTTGAAAACAGCTCCTCTAACTTCTTGTCAATAAGGTCTTTCTGGCTGACATTGAAAGTGACGATTCCGATACTCTTCGCTTGCTCTGAAGGATCAGAAAGACGTCGCTTGACCTCCTGCACCACAGCGTCGGCTTCGGCCTCATTGGTCCTTGAGCGCCCTCTGTCGTAGGTGCCGTCAATCTGGTGGAAAGTCACCCTTGTGGCGATGTCATCGTTGGACGGGAATGTGAGCAGCGAGTTGTCGTAGTAGTTGACATTGCTGAAGGCTATAAGGCTCTCATGGCGGCTGCGGTAGTGCCATTTAAGGTGGACGGAGGGCAGGGACAGCGCGATGCACTCGTCCAGGATGCTTTCCATGTCTTCTTTCTCGACATTCTCCTCATCGAAGACCGTGGTCTCAAAGAAGGAGGTTGGAGGCAGCTGTTTAGGGTCTCCGACTACTATGAGTGACTTGCCTCTGGCTATAGAGGCAACCGCCTCGCTGGTGGGGAGCTGGGAAGCCTCGTCGAAGACGACCAGGTCGAATTGGCCTCCTACCGGCTGAAGATACTGCGAGACCGAGAGGGGACTCATCAACATGCAAGGGCACAAGCGCGGAAGGATGTTGGGAATCTTGTCAAAGAGCCTTCTCAGCGACATCCCCCTAGAATTGTTGCGTATGGCTTTCTTCAGTATGGCCATCTCCGGGCTTGCGTAAACCGGGTCTTCAGGCCCGGGAAGTCTCGAAGCCACTTTGGAGTATAGTTGCTTTCGGGTTGTCTCCCGGAACGTGGCGTCATCTTCCCTGAACTTGGCGATGAAGGACTCGAAAAGCTCACCGCAGAATATTCCAAGGCCTTTTTCATGGCCCAAGATGTGGATTGTGTAGGAACGATAGAAACTCTTTATGAAGAAGTCTTCGATCTTGTCAGGCGCGACCTTTCCGCTCTCGAACTCCTCCGCGACCATGGCGAGCCCCAGTCCGCAGAGACGTGCCTTCTGCTTAGAATAGATCACATACATCTTCATCCCGTCCAGATTGTCACGCCAGCGGCTGATCTTTTCCCTGACAAAGCGAAGAGCATCCGGGGACAATTTCACCCCGATCGGAGTACCGAGCTCATGTTCCAGTTTACGGGCAGCCCACCAGAAGGACAGGCCGGACTTCCCGAGTACAGTGTCAAACTGTCCGATGAGTTTCTCCTTGAGTCCCAGGCTGTATTCGGTGACAGGAAGGTCAAAGAGTTCGCAATCCGGACCTATACCGGTATGACGTATGGCGGTCGCATAGTCCCGTACCACCGCACACATCTCTTTGAACCCTGCGGCAGTCAGTGAGGATAGAACTTTGGCAGGAAGCCTTCTGGTCTGAAGTTCCTCTGGCAGAAGAATATACCTGGATATGCAGTCATAGAGCGACACTCCGGCGGGGTAAACCCGGTTGACTCCTTCAGCATGAGAGTCAAGAAGGCGGCGCTTCTCATCCATCTTGGCAGCGTCGGCAGGGAAGGTCACAGGGGCCTCTTTTTTCGATAGTGACAGGATCATGTCCAACTTCGCCAGGACGGTGCTCTTTCTGGCCTTGTTGGAGTGAAGCTCAAGGCAGAAAGGATCCAGCCCGATTTCTTCCAGACGCTTCTGCACAACCTCTAAGGCGGCCTTTTTCTCGGATACGAAAAGCACTCGCTTACCGTTGTAAAGGGCGTTTGCGATTATGTTGGTGATGGTCTGGCTCTTGCCTGTTCCAGGAGGGCCGTGCATCACGAAGCTTCTCCCTGCGGCCGCGTCCATGATGGCCCGAAGTTGGGACGAGTCTGCACTGATCGGTTGAAGCACGGTAGCCGCCGGACAGAGGCTGTCCACGGAACCTTCCGGAGGAGTTATGTCCTTGATTTTCAGTCTTCCATCGATTAGGCTGGAGACTGCCGGATGTTTGTCGAGCATCTGCCGATGGGTGTGGATGTCGTTCCAGATGATGAACTTGTTGAAGGTGAAGTTGCCGAGGAATAGTAGCTCCTCAACATCCCATCCCTTCTTGTCCATGACAGCCTTACGGAGGGTGTTCATCACCAGGCGGACATTTATATTGCCGTCTCTATCGAACAAGGTGTCGATACCTGGGATGCTGATACCATGCTCTTGACGGAGCATCTCCAAGAGGGTCAGGTTCACCATGATGTCCTCTCCTGTCCACTTGATTGACCAGGTGGCCTTGGTCATTTCCACCGGGATCAGGATCACCGGAGCGAAATGAGGAGCACCGCCTTCATCGTCGATCCATTTCAAGGCTCCGACAGTGAGGTACAGGGTGTTGGCGCCGTTCTCCTCGAGAGAGTGCCTTGCTTCCTTGCGTATCTCATTCAGTTTCTGGAAGGTATCGATCTCCTCCATGAATGAGTGGAGGCGTCTGTCCATGGCTTCCTTGTAGGCGAAGGAATACATCGGATCGTTTTGGGCGGTCTCCCGGAATATTCCTCTTTCTCCGATTGCCCCGGCCCATCCGACCGGAATGCCGAATATGTTGAATCCCGCACCTTCTTCCAGCATTTTCACAACTTCCTCCGTGGCCGCTCCAATCAGTTGGATAGAGCCTTTCTTGGTGTGGATGTTCACAAGGTCGTTCCGGAGGCTCAGGTCGAGCAATTTCCTTTCCCATATAGTGTGCTTGTCCACCTTGGCCGGCTTGTTGATGTCGATCAGGTCCGTTTCTTCAAGTCTGCCTGGAACATCGCCTGTGTAGATGGTCTTCTCATCGATCACATATCCTTCTGGGGTTAGGACTCTCTGTGGGATAGGTAGGAAACCAAGGTTCCTGGCTGAGTTGACATCTATGAACAAAAGGAAGGTATCCACTTCCAAAATGGCCGCTGAGGCTGTCGCGACGGCGGTGTCGAATGGGAACTCATTGCCCTTCAGAAAGCCAGTGGTCTCGACAAGGAGGATCTCGTTAATGCCCGATGCGGAGCATTTCCTAAGTATAGCGGGGTCGTCGTTGACAGGGTAGGGGGAAGATTTCTCCACCAGCCAAGCTCCGGCGTAGGCGTGGCCTTCGTGAAGGATGACCAAAGGGCGCAGGCCGGAGGCCTCAAGGCAACCGGCGTAAAGCAAGGCGGCATCGAGGCAGGTCGCCAGGCCGCCAGCGAGTATGTCCTCGGGGAGTCGGACACGTTGCCCTTGCTCGGCGAAAGAGGCCGGGGGATTGGCGTAGGCTATCCCTCTCTCACAGAGGGCATCGTAGATCGCGGCCATCTGCATCTTCGCCATATTCGGATCACCGGGCAAGTAGGCGTTGAGCGCTGGATTCCCTGTCCATTTCTGAAGTTTCTCAGAGGCCCTCTGGAGGATCGGCTTCACCGCCGGATGGTTGGGAAGCACGAAACTGGCAAGCAGCCCGGCACCGTCTTTCACCCCTTCCCAGAAGTCGTAGGGGAGCAGGGTTATGGGATATTCTTGAGTTTCTTCCTGGTTTTCCGCTTCGAGAATCACCTTCATCGTGCCTTGGACCGTTTCGGTGAGATTGGCTAGGAATGAGGCGGAGGGGAGGATGTTGATATCGTCCAGAATCACCTTCCCTTTGGGAGGGATCTCGCTTATTACTGTAGTGTAACCCTCTGATAATGAGGGATCGAACTTGATAGTGAGCCGGACATCCTTCAGCGCTTCATGCTCTGGGTTTTTGATGATGATGCTACGGACAGCCCGGACGCCGTTTTGCATCCTGGCATAGCTGAATGTCTTGGAATAATCGGTTTTGATGGTCATCTAATGCGAAAATAAGGTTTTCTGACTGAATATACCTCATGAATGAAAATAATTTAACCTATCTTTGAAAATATGAGTCACTTTTTTCTGTTAACCATTTTGAGTTTCGGAATCATCGCCGGTTCCAAGGCCACGACTGACGGATATGTTTATCTTGGTCATAATGAGGACATTCCCGGTGAGAAGATGTTGAACATCTATAATGTTCCCGCGCGTGATGGCCGTCTTGCGGGCCGTTGGTTCGAATTCCCCGGACAAGCCGGTGACAGTTATGTCAATGAATATGGTGTTTGCATAGCTTCTAACGCCAACTTATCGAAAGTGAAGAAGTCGAAAGGCAAGCGCCTGTATGCATTCCAGACGAGGGCATTTCGGGAGGCTAGGAGCGCTCGGGATGCTGTGCGGATTATAGGTTCCGCGGTCAGGAAGCTAGGCTTCAGGGAGGCGGGACGGTCTTTCCTGATCGCTGACTGCAATGAAGGTTGGGTTGTGTCGGTCGTCGGCCGAGCATGGGTGGCTCAAAGAGTTCCAGACGACCAGATCATGGTGATTGGGAATAGCTTCAATATCGGTGAGGTTGACCTTTCTGACACGGATAACTACATGGCTAGCAAGAACTTGGTTAGATATGCCAGAAAAAAGGGTTGGTACGAGCCCGGCCGTGACGGCTCGTTCAATTTCAAAAAGGCATTTTCCGATCCGGCCTCACTTGAGGATTCGTTGAGTGTTAGTCCCCTGGCTCTAGCGCGGGAGTTCTTTTTTGGAGACAGCCTTGATGTCTCGCACGCGCCTTTGTCCAGCGTTCCTACGCGGAGATTCCATCGCAGAGATCTCTCGCATCTCCTCC
>JAEEGJ010027196.1_pt1 | contig 11511 bp, 9 predicted proteins | sample 8958761 | NCBI WGS metagenome assembly JAEEGJ01 (sample SAMN16246546, study PRJNA631951) | gut metagenome | biome: gut microbiome; feature: rumen; material: RS-attached | host: Bos | place: Iran: Karaj | collected 2018-10
TGTGTACCTGGGCAGGTCACGCGTGAGCGTCGCCTGCTTTTTACAATAAAATAAGATCATTGATGGTGAAGTACATTATTTTAATTACTTTTGCAATTAAAATAACTTCATCCGAAATGAAAACATATATACTTGAAGTAATAAAGCGAGTTAAAAGATTCAGCGAAAAATTCGATGTTTCTACTACTTTATGTGATAAAACGTGGGTTGTCTTTAATGATACAGGAGAAAGAGAAGTTTATATATTTCAAACCGATGGAACAGTGTTTATAACATCTGATGGTGTTGGCATTAAAGGTGAATGGCATTGGGTTTCATCCAATAAATCTCTTATTATCAATAAAGACAATAATGTTATTATGCTTCATCCTGAATTTGTGGATAATACGATATTAGCCTTAACCTTGGATGGTACCGATGAGATGGCTTTTTTAATAGACCAAGACAATAAAGATGCATTTATTGCAACAACGCTACTACAATTAGAGCAATACTTTATTGAAAAGGAGCAAAAAATGATAGCAGAATCTAATCATAAAGTTGAAATTGAAAATCAAAAAAGAAAAGAAACACTTAGACAACAAAAAAAGTTTGAGAAAGAAGAAGAAATAAAAAAACAGGCAAGAGAACTTTCGATTAAACTTACCCAAAAAAGGGATAGTATAATCCTTGCCGCAACAATATTGATTCTTCCTCTAATATTAATACTTCTATTTATTACTAATGATTATAAAGGGCTTGCCATATTGCTCCTATTGTTGGCTTTCTCTATTCTTATATTAGTATTACACAATAAAAACACAAACATAATAGAGAAATGGAAAGCAGATCATCCCGATGATCCAAGAAGCAAGTATCTTTAATTTTGAGCTCAAAAACCTTGTCTTTTATCACACCGTCCAATCAAAGTAGCTTTGCGAAGTAAAATCGCAAAGCTATTTTGATTATGATTGACATCCAACAACTGACCTCATTGATCTCCGCGTTCCGCGTCGAGACCGAGAAATCTGCGATTTAGAGAGTGCAATGTCAAACTTGTTTAAGCATTGCCGAGCGAGTGCAGATTATGTAAAGAAAGCACTCGCCCGAACCAACATCCAATACAGGCTCAACTCAGGACGTGCCCAGTATGTGAGGAACGGTGGAAAACTTGGACGCAAAACCGGGACTATCAAGAGCGAGGATAAGAAACGAGAGGAGTACAAGGAGGTCATATCGCTGCTGAAAAGAGGCTACTCCATCAGAAACACAGCGAAAATAACCGGCTACTCCTTCTCAACAGTACAACGCATTAAAAACCAATTTTTAAAATAAGCTATGCCAAACTGGGCTTCTGTAACATATGAATGCGTCGGTCATCCCAAGGACATCCGACTGCTGCATGACGCGCTGAAGTATATTGACAAGCGCAAGACCACCATCGTCCCTAACGGATTTGGAAAATGGTGGCTTGGAAATCTGGTAACTAAACTCGGCGGCAACTGGGAGCAATACCCCTGCCGTGGCGACATCACATGCTATTCACTCGAGGATGAGACCACGCTGATGATCTGGCAGAATACCGCATGGGGCGAGCAGGAAGGCGTGAGAAGAATCATTGAAGAGAGACTACCCAGCATCAAGGTGTACTTCCAAGAGGAGGAACCGGGGTGCAGCCTATTCGCGACCAACAGCTTTGAGCACTTCCCCGAGCGATATCTGTTGGACAGTTATGATGAACCGCTGTACTTCGAGACCATCAATGAAGCGGCCAAATGTGTAGCAGATATCGTCGGTCATCCTGTAGAGCCCAACGTCGAAGCCATTGACCAGGCTCTTGACAACTACCTGGCCGAGCACGAAGACAACGATACTTGGTATAGCTTTCACGAGTTCATCGAGGACCGGGAAGGCTAACTGAACATTGATGCTAATGCATCCCAACCTATAGAGAACGGCATGTGCCGTTTTCTTTTTACTCCTTCGGATAAACACTACTAAATTTGTCGCAAATACAAAATCTAAATGATATCACTAGAAGGGCAAGACACATCCGTAGCATCTTGCCCTTTTCTCGTTTGTGGAGTTATCAGTCCGTTACCGTGATAGGTATTCCTTCACGTCGATGGCGGCGCGACATCCTCCTGCAGCTGCGACGATGGCCTGGCGGTAGTGCGGGTCAGCGACGTCACCGGCAGCAAACACGCCTTCCACATTGGTGGCAGTGTTGTGGCCCTTGAGCTTGATGTAGCCCTGTTCGTCAAGGTCGATCTGCCCGCCCAGGAACTCGGTGTTGGGACGGTGGCCGATGGCCAGGAAGAAACCGTCGATGGCGATGTCAAACAGTTCCTCCTTGTCGGTGCCCTTGAAGCGCACGAGGTGGGCGCCTTCCACGCCGTTCTCGCCATAGAGGCCCACGGTGTTGGTGTTGAACAGGATCTCGATCTTGTCGTTCTCCTGGACGCGCTGCTGCATAGCCTCGCTGGCACGCAGGTAGTCCTTGCGCACGATCAGATAGACCTTGTTGGCCAGGTGGCTCAGGTAGTCGGCTTCCTCACAGGCAGTGTCACCTCCACCCACGACGGCAACGACCTTCTTGCGGTAGAAAAAGCCGTCACAGGTTGCACAGGCCGATACGCCCTGCCCGGCATACTTCGTCTCGTCGGGCAGGCCCAGGTATTTGGCCGTGGCACCCGTGGCCACGATGATGGTGTCGGCTGTGAGTTGCTCACCGCCATCCAGAGTAACGAGAAAGGGGCGCTGGCTCATATCGATAGCCGTCACGAGGCCTGACTTCATTTTCGCTCCTAAGTTCACGGCCTGCTGGCGCATGTTGTCCATCAACTGGAAACCGTCGATGCCCTCGGGAAAACCCGGGAAGTTCTCGATGGTCGTCGTCTGAGTCAACTGGCCACCCACCTGCAAGCCCTCGATGAGCAAGCAGTCGATAGCCGAGCGCACCAGGTAAATCGCAGCAGTGTATCCGGCAGGGCCGGATCCGATAATCAATGATTGGGTATGGTTCATTTGTTGTAAGTTGTAAGTTGTTGTGTGGATCGTGGCTGAGCCACGGTTTAATAAAACTACTTTAGCACTTCATCCAGGAAGTCGTAGAAAGTGGGATCCTCGCCTAATATAATGCGTGTTGTTTTACCCTCGGGGGTTAATGAATACCGATAATAGTTTTTTCATTTTTGCTGTTGATAATCTATAAATGACGTTTTTGATGAAATTCGGGTGGTTTATTACCCTCCACCCGAATCTCCAATATGAACATCACTTGAATTTATGAAAAATCTTATTATTCATTTCCGAAGAGTTCGGCGAGTTTTTGAGCAAGGAACTCCCCACGGGCATATTCTCCCGACTCGATAACGGTGAGGGTTTCGGCATCAATAAGGAACATGGCCGGAATAGAACGCACCTTGTAAGCATCGGCAGCACCCATGCTGTCCAGGAAATTGGGCCATTGCAGTTGCTCCTGCTGGAGGGCCTTGCGCCATGCGGCCTCATTCTTGTCAATACTGATGCTCACCACTTCAAAGCCCTTGTCCTTGTAAAGTTCATACTGTTTCTTGACATTGGGAATCTCCTTGCGGCACGGTCCGCACCACGATGCCCAAAAGTCGATGAGCAGCACCTTCTTGCCCTTGGCCAGGTCTTCAAGTGTCAGTTCCTTGCCGTCATCGCCTTTTACGGTCAATTGTTTGGCTTTCTGGCCAGTATCACCGGCTGGCATGATCTCGTCAATCATCTTCTTGCCGTACCAGCTCTGCTGGGCCTCGGGCGATAGAGATTCATAGAGAGGCTTATCATTGGCTGAAAAATAGGTCCACAGATAGATGGCCATCATCGGGCCCCAATAAGTATCCTTGTTCTCATCGACGATGCCCTTGTAGGTCTCCTCTACCTTGGCAAAGAAATCCTTCTCAGCTTTATCGAAGGCTTTGTATTCCTCGGTCTCCATAATCTGTTTCTCTAGGGCACTGTCCTTAGCCATTCGGGCTTCGTTAACCTGTTGGATAATCTGGGCGTGCTGCTCGTGATAGTCATTGAAGAGCTTGTCGAGATCGGCGCGACGCTGCTTGTAAACATTGAACTTGTCGGTCAGCGGTGATCCCTTGACAGTGACGTCCCAAGTGTAATTGATTACTCCGTTCTGGTCGGGCTCACCCTTGGTGGCCTTGCCCTCAATAGTGATATCTCCCTTCTCGAGCATAAAGGTCTCGACACCATACGAGTCTTTGACCATGAGGTTGACACAAATGGGCATCGGCAGGCTGTCGCCAATCTCACCATTGAAGGTAAATTTACCGCCATTGACTGTAGCCTCGGCAATAGGCGATTCATTGTCGTGACTCATAGGCACGAGTTGCACAATGGCGCCATCGTCAAGTCCGGCAACATTACCCTCGACCTTATACTGACGGGAATTACAACTGCACACGAGCATGCACAACAGGCATGCGAATAATACGTTCTTCATTACTCTATAATCATTTAACGTTCAACATTCTGGGTTACGGTACCATTGCCTGAATTAGTTACAGCACCCATGGGGAAGGGCATTACCCACATGTGACTGTTGGGCGAGAGCGAGTAGTTCTTGCCACCCTCGACCTTGGTCAAGGTGCGGGCATGAGCCGGCTCAAGGTTTAAGCGACGAGCGTCACAGAAAGGGATGATCGTCTGTACCAAGGCATCATCCTTGACCTTGATTATCAAGTCGATAGCAGCATCGGCGCTGGTGGCTGTCAACGGCTGGTAGTACTCAGGCAGGATGCGTTTTTGACGGACCTTGTTAAGTACATCCATTGCGCCAGCCACATTGCCAGTTCGAGCCATACACTCTGCCTGGATGAGATAAACCTCGGTTGTCGTCAGACCGCCACGGTTGAAGAAGCCTCTCATGTTGGGGTTATAATAAGTAGCGCCAGCCATAGTGCGGATTTTCCACCGGCTCATAAAGTGCGCATCACCTTGCTCAAAGCGGGCTCCACGATCTTCACGCACCTGGAGGTCATTGCTGGCATTGGATGACGACCCATGGCAGAAGATGAAGTTCTCCACATTATTGTGCCCCATGGGAGAAGTTATGGTCTGATAAACGTCAGGGGCACTCAGTATGTCAGCATTGTCATTGTAGAACTGTACCCAGTCAAACAGTTGATTATTGCGTTTCAGCGCCTCATCGGCATTGGTCAGGGCTTCCTGGTAGTGGCCCATCTGCAGGTGGACGCGTGCGGCCAGCGCATAGGCGGTCGCCTTATCGGCATAGAGCACGTTCAATGCCTTTTCGGGCAGTGCAGGCAAAGCCTCGTTAATATCCTGAAGAATGAAATCATAGATTCCCTGGACCGAAGGCTGCGTGTAGGAAGCACCCACCTCGGCACTGGTAATCAGGGGCACACCGCCATCGGTAGCCGCTGTCGCTGCGTCATAGGTCTTGGAATAATAGTTCACGAGGGTGAAATACTTCATGGCCCTCAAGATCTTGGCCTGTGCTACAACTTGCCCCCGCTCGGCATCGGTGGCTTCGGTCGCTGTGGGCGCATTCTCGATAAGCAGGTTGGCGGTAGAGATACCGGCATATCCATTGTAATAGGTTGTCTCATCACTCTTGTTCATGGCAACGCGGTCAGCATCCTCATTCCAGAAGTAGTTGGCATTCCACAACTCATAATAGGATAAGTTGCTGGCGGTCACATAACGGTCATTCAGCAGGATGATGGCTTGAGACACGTCTTCGCAGCAGTTAGTGTACTCATCGGCAAGCATGACCGAGAAGTCGTTGAGCGTGGTGGGAATCTTCTGTCCCTTAGGCACATTGCTCAGATAATCATCACAACTGCACAAGCATGCAAGCAGCACCAGGCAGGATCCTAAAAGCAGTCTATTTATCTTAGTTTTCATATCTCTCAATATTATAGTTGTTAGTTGTTATTTTCCGGTTTTTTAGAAATCCAGATAGAGGCCGAAGACATAGTTGGGTGCATTGTAGCCACCCAACAGGTACTTGGCCGAGGTGCTCTTGGCAAACGTCACGGCATTCTCCACATTGAACTGGAGGCGCGCACGGCTCAGGCTGATGTTACGCAGCCAAGCGTTGGGGAGGTTGTAGGCCAGCGAGATATTAGCAAGGCGCAGATTGGTCGCGCTGATGACATTATTGTCGGCATAGCCGTAAATCGTGCGCGACGCATCGCTGAACAAGGGGTTCTCGCCAAAGATGGCTGCGGGTATGTCGGTCTTGACCTCATCACCAGGATGACGCCATCGGTTGGTTATATCCTTGTTGACTGCACCCAAAGAGGTCACATAACTCCACAGCGTGTAGTTATAAGCCGAGTTAAGCATGGGCAGGTCGGTATTGCGCATCTTGTGTCCACCCTGGAACAGCCACATACAAGACAAGTCAAACTGCTTGTAGCCCAGATTGAGGTGGAGCGATGCCATGTGCATTGGCTCGGTGCTGCCTGCATAGATGATAGCGGCCAAGTCCGAAGGATTAGAAGCCGTTGTATTACCCGAAGCATCCAGCACCTGAGGCAGACCGTCGGCGCTCAAGCCAGCCCACTTATAGGCATAGATGGCATTGTAAGGATTGCCCACGATGGGATAAGCATCGGGATAGTCAAGCTGGAGGAAATAAACCGGAGCCTCCACATTGACATAAACCACCTTATTATTGTTATAGCTGTAGGTTGCCGTAGCATCAAAACGGAAGTCGGCAGTACGGACAATCTGACCGTTCAAGGTGAGTTCCACACCACGGTTACGCATCTTGCCATTGTTAATGCTATAGGTCGTGTAACCGAAACCCTCGGTAGGCACGCCCATCGTGTTGGCCAGCAGGTCAGTACCCATCTTGTTGTAGAACTCAATGCTACCGTTCAGGCGATTGTTCAGCACTGCGAAGTCCAGACCGATGTTGGTCGTGGTGGTTTTCTCCCAACGCAGGGTGGGATTGGGACGGGTGTTCACCGAGCCATAAACACCGCCCACGTTGGCGTTATTGTAATAGCTTGCTGTCATATAGGGGGCTGCATCCTTGGCGATATTACCGGCAATACCATAAGATGCACGAAGCTTAAGACGGTCCACCCAGCTGACATGGAACCACGGTTCACGGTCGATGTTCCATCCGGCGCCAATGCTCCAAATGGGCTTGTTCTGGTACTTGGAGCCCGTTCCCCACAAGTTGGAGCGGTCCCAACGGATGCTTGCCGAGAGCATGTACTTGTTGTCATAGGTATAGGCTGCATTGGCAAAGAAGGACACGAAGCGGTTGTCGATATTACGCAGCGAGGCGAAATCGCTGGGATTCAGCCCATAGCCACCCATCAGGCCATAGGTATTATACAGCACATTCTGGTCAACCAGCGAGAAGGTGAGCATGTCGGGGTCATAATTATAGAGCGTGTTGTTGTCATAGTCGATGACCGTCTTGCGCACCTCATGACCCAGCAAGGCAACCAAATTGTGCTTGTCGGCAAAAGTATTCTCGTAATTCAACTGCTGACGGAAAGTGTAGGCCTTGGACGTCTGGTTAGAGCGGTAATAAATGTGACCCAGGGGCACATTCAGCGTTGCCTCGCCTGTACCATAGTCATCGCTGGCATACTGACCGACCAAATTACGGACATAATAACTGTCCTTGTCATAGAGCTGATGCGCCTTGTCGTAGGCATACTCATACTGGAACATCACATTGTACTTGAAGTTCATTGGCAGATCGATATCCAGCTTGGCGTAATTGCGGCTGATGAACTCATTAGTGGTGCGGATATTGCGGCCAATTTCATCAAGCGGGGTGATGTTGTAATCGGGAAGACCATAACCCATGAGAATTGCAAGGTCTGACGCTCCAAGTCGGGATTCCTGGGTGGAGGTAAAATTGGTGCCGTCGTCGTTGCGTAGGCGGTCATAAGGCATATAGGAGTAACCGGGGTTCATGGGATCATAGGTTTGCAGGTTACTCTTCTTGTAATAGGTATAAGTTCCGACGTTCAGCGTCAACCAGTCGGTAATATCCAGCTGGTCACGCAGGTCGATATCCCACGAATTGTCGTTGGTGAACTTGTCGTTCATCTTGTTGTTGCGGTAGGTGACAGCAGCACGGAAGTTATTGTTGTCACTTGCACGGCCCACGCTCAGGTGATACTGCTGGTAGAAGGCGTCACGCTTGGCATACTTGGCCACATCATCGAAGTAGCGGTAGCCCATCGATGCGAGCTGATTCAAACGGCTCTCCATTTCGCTTTGCGAGATGTTACCTGCATAGTAGTTGGCAATGGTCTGAATACCTTGTGAGGTATAGACCTTGTCGTCGATGATAGAGCGGGCATAGTCGGCAGCGCCATCGCCCTGCAGGTTGGGGTTAGTTGCGGCCCACTCGCGCTCCAGGTCGATGATGTCGGCGGCATCAGTCAAGCGGCTCTTGTTAAAGGAATAGGGATGCCAGGTCAACGATGTGTTAAAAGACACATTGGTGCGCTTGCCCTTGGCCTTCTTGGTCACAATGACAACGACACCATTGGCGGCACGGGCACCATAGATGCTGGCTGCAGCCGCATCCTTGAGAATGGTAATGCTCTCAATCTCATTGACATCGATATTGGGCACGTTTTCGTTTAGCCCACCCCACTCGTCATAGCGAGTCGATTCGACGGGGAAGCCATCGATCACATACAACGGGTTGGTCACACCATTCATCGTTGTGGTACCACGAATGAGATTGCTGTTGGTGTTGAAACCGGCGACCTCACCCTCAAGCAACTGGGACAAATTATCATAACGCTTGTTAATGAGATTGTCGGCAGTCACCTTGGCAAACGAACCCGTGGCTCTCTCCTTGGAAATCTGCTGATAACCCGTCACCACCACATCGTCCATGACATTGGCGTTATCCTCGAGGATGAGCACACTGTTGCTGGAAGTGGCCTTGCGCTCAACGGTCTTCTTGCCGATGTAGGTATACACGAGCGTGCTGTTGGGATCAACACCCTCCAGCATATAGTTACCGTCCATGTCAGTCACGGTGCCGATGTCGGTGCCCGAGACGCGCACGGTAACACCGATGAGCGGTTCACCATCGGCATCCACAACTTGACCCTTGACCGTACGCTTGGGGGCATCGGCATCAGCGCGGTTTCCGCTCTTGGAAACCTGGATGAAGCGGCCGTCAACTTTACTGGTCAGTGGCAGGCCCTTGATGAGTGCCTTAACCGCATTGGGAGCGGTGGCGTTAGTCACATCGACTGTCACCTTGTAATCTTTGACAGCCTCATAGGGATAATTGATCTTGTAATAACCTGATTGTTGCTCCACTTGCCTGAAAGCGTTGGGCAACGGCGTCTGGCTGACCTTGAGAGTCACCTTCTGCCCCTGTGCCAGCACCGCCAAAGGCAGTATCAGCAGGCACAACAATGTGATGAGTTTTCTCTTGTTCATTTGAAATACAGATTTAGTTTAAGATTCAACTTATTCTGTCCTTAATACTGAGAAAAAATAAGCGGGGTACAAGACTCCGCTTAGTATTCAGAATTTTAACATTTTTTAATTGATGATGACCATATTACCCTCTATCTCGGCATGGACAACGCCCAGGGCATTGAGGTTGGCGATGGCCTCACGCAGGCTCTTGCTGCGCTCGACAACGAAGTGCAACCGCAACTGCATTTTGCTCGTGTCATCAAACGAGACGTTCACGCCATACCACCTGGCCAATTCCTGCATGATAAAGAACAGCGACTGGTTGTCAAAGTAGAAGAAACCCTCTTTCCACTGGATGATGGGATAGGTGTCCACGCTCTTGACGGCCAGCTGTGAGCCGGAGAGCGCTGCCTGCTGGCCTGGCGACAGCACCTTAGCCAAGTCGCCTGCGCCCACCTGCACACGGCCCGAAACCAGCGTCACCGATGCATCGCGGCGGGAACGGGCACGCACGTTGAACGCAGTGCCTAGCACACGCGTCGTCAGGTAATCGGTGTGCACGATGAAGGGACGCTTGGCATCGCGCTTGACCTCAAAATAGGCCTCGCCCTCGAGCCGCACCTCACGCGTGCTGCCATTGAAACGATCGGGGAACTCCAGGCGGCTTTCGGCATTGAGCCACACCTGGGTACCGTCGGCCAGGGTCAGGTGATAGTCGTGCCCACGGGGAATGGACAGGGCCATTAGCTGGGCAGGGGTGATGGCATCGGCAGGCTTGTCAAGGGCCAGTTCCTCCTCGGCGTGACGGGCATGCCCATCGGCTGTGGTGATGGTTACGGCATCGACGCTATCGGGGACATGAATGGCAAATGAGTCGGCATTGACATTGACGGGAACGGCCATTTGGGAGGCATACCAGTAACGATAGCCCAGCACCAGGGCTACCACGGCAGCAATGCCAGCAGCCCAGCGGACAAAGGGACGCATCCTGGGCCACAGCGCCGCAGGGGCCTGTTGAGGGGTCTCCTCGGCTACGTCGGCAGCAGGCAAGTCCAGTCGCTGGCACACATCAGCCCACGCGGACTCGACATCGGGCGCACTGGCGTGCTCACGATTCAAAGCGCTCTGCAATTCCCACTGCTCCAGCGGTGACATCGGCTTCTGTCCTTCAATATGCTTATTATCTTGTTCCATTTCGCTAATTCATACACGCAAATAGCAGCAGTGGTACAAACTTTAACATTTTTTTACCTAGAGATACCCGCATCTGGGCAAAGGAGCGCTGGATAATCTTCTTCACGCCATCGACGGTGATACCCAGCTGCTGGGCGACTTCCTGGTTGCTCTTTTGCTCATAGAACCGCATGTACAGCACGCGCCTGACACGCTCGGGCTGACGGTCCAGTTCCGCTTTGAGCGCCCTGATTCGGGTTTCGTACTCTTCCCAGTCGGTATCGCTAAAATGCTCCAACTCCTGTATTACTTCCTCGATCAGCGGCACGTGACGGCTATGTTGGCGCAGCTGGTCCAGACTGCGGTTGCGCACACTAGTATAGAGGTAGGACAAGGCAGTATCAGGGGCTATCGTCTCGCGCAGCCGCCACACGTTGACGTACACGTCGCTCACCACGTCGCGTGCCACCTCCTCGTCGTGGACGATGTCAAGGGAATGATAGTAGAGCCGCTCATAATTATGCCTGAACAGCTGCTCATATTCTTGAACCGTCATGGTTGCCCCAATAGTCATTCTGCGCTCTATTACAATGTACCAATTACAAAAGTAATCATTTTTTTATAAATCCACCATGTTACCTGCTTGAATATTAAAAAACGCCCGTCTCCATCGCATATTCAAACATGGGCAGGACTAAAAATGTGTACCCCTACCCCTTATTGTGACGTATAATTGACAAAGAAATGAAAAAATTAATTAATTTTGCAACCGTATAACCAAAATAACCAAAACTATGATGATGAAAAAGATTGCGACTTTGCTGACGTTGGCTACCGTGGCACTGCTTGCAGCAGCCCAGATGGCCAATCCCGTCACGTTTACTTCCCAACTTAAGACGACCAATGGCTCCAGCGAGGGCGAGA
>JAEEGJ010027199.1_pt1 | contig 11510 bp, 6 predicted proteins | sample 8958761 | NCBI WGS metagenome assembly JAEEGJ01 (sample SAMN16246546, study PRJNA631951) | gut metagenome | biome: gut microbiome; feature: rumen; material: RS-attached | host: Bos | place: Iran: Karaj | collected 2018-10
GACAGAATGAAAGGTTTAAGTGAAATAATGCGTGTATTGAAACCACAAGGGAGCCTGTTTGTGCTGGAACTCTCTGAGCCTCATAATGTTATCGTACGATGGTTTTATAATCTGTATTTTAAAAACATACTTCCATTCATAGGGAAAAAAGTATCAGGCAATGGCGCTGCTTATCGTTATCTGCAGCAGACTGTCGAGAAGTTTCCGATGCCGAAAGAGTTTGTGAAGATGTTGCAAGATATTGGTTATCAAGATGTTAAACATAAGGCATTTTCGTTAGGACTATGTCGGCTTTATCAGGCAAAAAAGAATTGAAATGTCAAAAGTGAAGTTCAAATATTGGATTCAGGCGGCGCGACCGAAGACATTGTTGGTGTCGATGGCACCAGTGATAATGTCGGTGGCTATAGCTTCTATGTGTGTGACAATCAATTGGTTGCCTGCTGTAATATGTCTTATTTTTGCTGTGATGGCACAAATCCTTTCAAACTTTGTCAACGACTACGCTGACGGTTTGAAAGGTCCTGACAATGAACGACTTGGACCGCAGTATATGATTTCTGCGGGATTCATCTCGCAGCAGCAGATGCGAAGTGGAATCATCGTTTGGGGCATCATGACATTTATTGTCGGCTGCACCTTGTTGTATTATGGCGGCTGGATATTGCTGCCGTTCGGAATAGTCATTCTTTTGTGTGCACTAGCATATTCGGCTGGTCCGTTCCCGCTTTCACGTCATGCGTTGGGCGATGTGGCTGTGCTGCTGTTTTATGGCATCGCGCCAGTGGTTCTCACATTTTTCATCCAAACAGGATATGTCAACTGGCAAATCATAATTGCTGGTCTCGCTATAGGTGTTGTAGTTGATAACTTATTGATAGTCAATAATTATCGTGATTCTGAGAATGATATGAAAAACGGCAAGAAAACGACCGTGACAATGTTTGGAAAGACTTTTATGAGATACTTATTCTATCTGAATCCTATAATAGCAATAATATTGATTTATTTGGTTTTTAAAAATTATATAATATTATATTATTTTATTCCGTTTATAATATATTCCATTTTTGTTAGCTGCAAATTTGCAAAAGCTAAAGGAATGGAATTTAATAAGTTGATAGGAATGGCACCGCTTGAAGCGATAATTTTTGCCTTAACAGTTGTAATTTATATAATATAAAAATATATGTCGGAAAATTTGATTATTCAAGGAAATAACAAACAGGAGCTTTACGAGAACCTGTTGCCGCAAATAAAATCGTTGGTTGAGTGTGAAACCGACGAAATCGCCAATATGGCCAATGTCTCTGCTTGTCTGAAGGACACGTTCAACTTCTGGTGGGTTGGTTTTTACAGAGTGATAGGTGATGAGTTGGTGCTTGGTCCGTTCCAGGGTCCGCTGGCGTGTACCAGAATACGCAAAGGCAAAGGTGTGTGCGGCACAGCATGGCAAGAGGCTAAAACACAGATAGTTCCCGACGTTGACGCGTTTCCGGGACACATCGCTTGCAGTAGTTTGACGAAGTCGGAAATCGTAGTGCCGATAATAAGAAACGGCAAAGTGGTGGCTGTTCTCGACATCGACAGCGAGAAACCGGCCAATTTCGATGAGGTCGATAAAGAGAATCTCGAAAAAATGGTGGCCTTATTTGTCTAAGACATCGAGGAAATCCTCTGGAAGCCAGATGTTTTCCATGTTTTTGGCCTTCTTGAAAAGTGGCGCTATCTCGTATGGCTCGAAGCCTGCGATACCGCAGCCGATACGAGTGACGAGGAAGTTCAACTCCTTGTGGTTGTTGGCGAAATCGATAAATTCATCCACGTAAGGCTTGATTGTTTCCACTCCGCCTTGCATGGTCGGGATTGCATACGATTGTCCTTGAATGCCAATGCCTTGACCCATCACGGCACCGAAGTGTTTATGTGCCGTAAATGCAGCTCCACCAGCGTGGATGCCTTGAAGATTGCTGCCGAAAACGAAAATCTCGTTCGGCTTGAGAACCGAAATCCTGTCGGGTGTGATACGTCTGTTTTCCATATATTTTTCTGGTATTTCCATGCAAAATCTCGCTTTCGCGAAACGGGGTGGCGCCATGACTGGTGCTCCTGGGGCTTTCTCGTATCCCGCCATATCCTCGTGTACCTCGTAAACCGCGCCATTGTATAGACCTTCGGAGTAGTTCTCGATGACAAACGGCGTCACCACCTCATCCATCATCTTTTTGTAACGCTGGTTCACGGCCGACGGGGTTATATTAAGCATCTCCGCCACATCCTTTTGCGAATATCCGGCATAAAAAACGAAGTGCGCAATCTCCTGCATCACGCGGTCTTTCTTGTAATGCGACGCCACTGCATCAGCCACCTGCACCATCATGCCATCCTCATAATCGCTTGAGCGGATATAAGCCAAAACATCATCAGCCGACGAGTCGCTTAATGGCGAAAACTCCTTGTTATAAGCCTTCAGCGCGTCGAGAATCACAAAACGGAAGCCGTTGGTCATCCATGTCGAAAGCTTAACGCCATCCGGACGGTCGAGCAGCGGCTTGAACTGATGAATCATCAGGCTGATGTAATACTCATGCGCCAACGAATAAAAATCAAGGCCCGTTTTGTAGCGAAGCTGGTATTTGTGGTCGAAAATATCATACGCCTTACGGCAAAAACCGTAAAAATACTCTTTCGTGATACGCTCGTCGAAAGAACAAAAGCCGTTGATTATCAATTCGTCGCTAATCATATTTGCAAAATTATGAAAAAATTTTGAAAGTGCTTAACTTTTTTGAAAAATAATCTTCTAAAAGGAAAAAGAGATGAAATAAATGTTTAACAATCAAAATTTTAGCAATATGAAAACATCGGAAAACAAAAAGAAAAGAGTGTACAACCTCATCATCGTCGATGAGTCGGGTTCGATGAGCATCATCAGAAACGAGGCTTTGGCGGGACTTAACGAGACAATTGAGACATGCCAGAAAATGCAGGAGATGCATCCTGAGATGGAGCAGCGTATCACGCTGATTTCGTTTGACAGCGGTCATTTTAAGGGTCACATGGACAACGAGCCGGCGATGAAAGCCCGCAAACTGACTGTTGAAGACTATCGCCCGAATGCCGCGACACCGCTTTATGACGCAATTGGCAAGGGCATTGCGAAGCTCAACGCACAGACTGAAGCGGGTGAGAACGTGCTGGTGACCATCATCACCGACGGTGAGGAAAACTGCAGCCAGGAATACAATCTTAAGATGGTTAAGACATTGATAGAGAAGCAGAAAGCAATGGGATGGACATTTACCTTGATAGGCACCGACAACCTCGATGTGGAGGGCATGGCCGGCGCATTATCTATCGACAACCACCTTGAATTCACCGAGGATGCCGAATCAACAAAAGTGATGTTTGCCAAGGAACGCAAGGCGAGAACTCGCTTCATGGCATGTGTCGCTAAGGGAGAGATGATGGCGGAAGGAAGCTATTTTAAGAATTAAAAGTTAGAAGTTTGAGGTTAATCAGTTGTTCAGTTGGTCTGGACAACTGATTATTTTTTTAATGATTTTAAGTTTTCTTGACTTTTATATGAATTCCCGAAAATTTCCCCCAAAATTTTCCGAATTTTGTTTTTGATTGATTGGATTGTTTTGCAAAATAATGAATCAAAACATTATTTTTTTAAAATTTTAGTAATTTTTTGATTTTTTTTCTTGCATAATTAAGAAATACATTCTATCTTTGCAATCGCATTGTAAAACAAAATATCATGTAGAAAGAAACACAGACATATAAAAAATAGCGTTTGTAGCTATTCCTTGAATCTCAATTTCCACAAAGTCTTAACGACAAAACCAATCAAGGGGGAGTTCACAAACGCCGTATTTAGTTACGGCGTGGAACGACTTGTTAGATTGGTGGGCGTGGAAACCCGAGATTCAGGCAGGTTGGGGTTCACGCTTTTTTTATGTGGTTTTTTAAATAATAAATTTATCAATGGTTAACTAATTACAATATGAAAAAACTCTTTATCCTTACAATCATGGCTTTGACGTGCATGGTATGCTTAGCCCAAAGCAACAACAACGAAGACGAGGTGGTGAAGATTGACTGGTACAACCAGCACGCCACCAAAGAGGGCGAACTTATTGTGAAGTTTGCTGACAACACAACATTACAACTGCAGAACGACAACCGCGGCATGCTTCAAACTACTGGTATGCAAAAGGTTGACGCATTGCTGCAACAATATCCTGTGGCAAGAGCCGAGCGCCTCTGCCCGAATGATAACCCCAATAGGGAGCTGAAGACTACCAAGTCGTATAACGGCCCCGACGTGGTGGAGCGCGACCTCAGCCGCCTCTGCCGTTTCGTGATGGAAGACCCGATGCAGACATACCAGATGATTGAAGCATTGAATGAGCTCGACGAAGTCGAGTTCGCTGAACCAAACTACATGGCGTTTGCTCTAGGCGGCACTAATGCCCTTAACGCCCCTAATGCCGCCGCCCCAGCACCAGCTGACGGCGACCCTAAACCAGGCTCCTACCACAACACCTGGGCTTACACTCATTCTCCATTGTATTCTCTCCAATGGGGCATAAGCGCAGTGCACCTCCCTGAACTCTGGGCTGCCGACCAAAACAACAACAATGAGCGTGCTATTATAGCTATCCTCGATACCGGTGTTGACATTGAGCACCCTGACCTTGCTGCCAACATCTGGACTAACCCTGGCGAGACCACCAATGGCTACGATGACGACAACAACGGATTCCGTGACGATCTTCATGGCTGGGATTTCGTGAACAATACTGGCGATATTCACGACTGGAACAGCCACGGCACACACTGTGCAGGTATTGCAGCTGCTGTTGGCGACAATGGCATTGGAATAGCAGGTGCAAACCCGAAAGCTTACATTATGCCGATTGCAGTTCTTCAAAGCAACGGTACTGGTGATATTGCAACTTTGATACAGGGCATAAATTATGCAAAAAACAATGGAGCCAATGTGTTAAGTATGAGTCTTGGCACATATGCATATTCTGCTGCTTTGGAACAGGCTCTCGGACAAGCTTACCAAAATGCAGTGTTAGTTGCAGCAGCAGGTAATGATGGCAAACATATTGACCCAAGATGCTGTCTTGACCCTGCTCATGCTAGTATGGATGGTCCAATGTTCCCTGCAGCTTTCACCTTTGTGTTTGGCGTTGAAGCAACTAATTCATACGGTAATGTAACTTCGTGGAGTAATACAGACTGCGATGGTCCAACATATTCACAATTTAGTGAAGAACAACTATACAATTATGAGCTTCAAGCTCCAGGCGCAACAATTTACAGCACTGTGCCTAATGGTTATTACAAAGCATATAGTGGAACTTCGATGGCATGCCCTTTGGTGGCTGGCGGTATCTCAGCACTGCTTCATGCCAAACCATACGCCTCGCAAGAAATGCTTTGGGGTGATTTGATTAACACTGCCGGCAACCATGTTAATTTTAAAGCTTGCTATGATGCCGGTGATGCTCCTGCACAACTCGATTTCGTTTGCATGGAGCTGAACGATACCATTAGCGGCGACGGTGACTATCGCCCAGATGCCGGTGAAACAATCTACATGTATCCTACACTTCGCAGCACTTGGGGAGCCACCGACAATATTATGATGTGGCTAACTGTTGAAGATTACGAAGATCCTAATATTGTGACATTTTTGGATGAAAACCATGTAGCTTTCGGACAAAGCCTCTCTGCATACGCAAAGAGTAAATCTGCCAACCCATTGCGCTTAACAATAAATCCTGAATGTGCTGATGGCCGTATCATTAACCTTGTGTTGCACCTGACGGCTAACCCCACCCAATACCAACTGAATGTGCATTTCAGCATTACCGTGGAGAATGGGGTGGAATTAGGTGGTATGATAGCTCATGACATGACACTCTACCCTAATGTTCATTACATCGTTACCAGTGCTTTGGCAATACCCGAAAATGTAACACTGACAATAAAACCAGGTACCACACTGAAATTTAAGGATAACTCAGGAATATATTGTTCTGGACATGTGGTTGCAGTGGGCGTCCCCGATAGTCTAATTGTGTTTACAAAGGCGGATTTGGCACAAGGAGATATTTCTACCTTCACAATTGAAGATACCATCAAGTATGCAAAATTTGATGGTCTTTACACTGAGTATAGAATTAAATGTGAGAATTGCATATTTACGAATTGGTCTAGCTCATATCCTTTTTACTGGGGTTATTATTCATTATCTAATATTACACAGGTTTCTGCGAGTGTAAGATTCATGTGTTTCTTCGAACCTCTTTTCGTTAAATGTAACATTATTAATAATATTCATACTACCAGCGATCAGAATAATGTATTTCCTATACAGTTATTACAGTGGAGTAATGCATTCAATATATATAAAATCAGATTAGACCGTCATTTCAGTGCTAGTTGTGACATTGGGGCCGAAATATTTGCATCTGATAAGCCTTCCTATTTTGGTTCCGCTTCTCATGACATTCTGCACAAAACTATTGTTGATATCAATAATCCATATTGTCAAACTTATTCCATGGTCGATTTGGATGCTGTGGCACATCAACCCATTGCTGAAGCCCACGGCATAGTTTGGAAAGTGGTAGTCAATGGCTACGATGCCCAAGATGAGTTTGATCAACTGCCACCATTAGGTTGCGGTACTCATGAATTTAAAGTGTATTTCAACCGTCCGATGGATAAGTCGGTTACACCATTTATATCGATGGGAGTTCGTCCTCCATATACACAGCACGCTATTTCTGAGAATGGTTCATGGAACGAGGAAGGTACTATTTACACCGCTTACATAACAATTAACGGCTCAACGGCAACAGACGGTTTGAATAGAATTTATGTTGCCAATGCAAGAGACGATGAGCATTTTGAGATTCCTATTGAAAACGTTCGTTTCAATGTACAGGTGGCATCGGCAGGCTCGTTGAGTAATGAGTTTTTGGCAACTCCTGGCCTCGGCAAAGTAGATCTTGAATGGAATAACAATGAAGAGGATTTCGAGGATTGGTTGGGATACAATATGTATCGTTACAACTACGATTCACTTCTTGTGAATTATCATTATCAGTCTGGTGTTGGCTATGTGTACGACACTGTATGGGGGCCAACAGAACCGATAATGCTCAACAATGCGCTTTTGCAGGACACTTTGTTCACCGATTACGATGTTGAGCCTGGTACACGTTACTATTATTACTATAAAGTGTTGAGAACCAACCTTACTGAAAGCGATTCATCGTTGGTTGTCACTACAGTGCCGCTCACTTCAACCAAGGGCGATGCCAACGGCAGTATGGCAGTGGATGTGGCTGATGTGGTCACAATTGTGAGCTATCTCACCAATGGCAACCCACAACCGTTCATCTTTGATGCGGCAGATGTCAACTCAGACGGCAACATCGATATTTTGGATATCGTGGCGGTCATCAACATCATCACCAATAGGGGAGGCCTGCCTGACAAAGACCCCGTGGCAACAGCCTACTACAGCATCGAGAACGGTGTTCTCTTCGTGGATACACCGGTTGAGTTAGGCGGTGTGCAGTTTGTGTTTGAAAATATTGATAGTCAGTCAATTGAAACATTGCAGTCGTTAAATGGCTTTGAAAATGTGAAAGTTGATGTCAGCAATGGCTCAATGTTCTTGGCCTACAGTATGAGCGGCAATAGACTTCCAGCCGGCAAGCACGCATTGCTACGCATTGGCGATGGCACAATAGCATCAGTAGCATTGTCAGATGTTACGGGGCACAACGTGTTGGCAATAGAATCGGGCGCAGGTGTTGAGGAAAACGAGACATTGTTTATGTCACAGCCATATCCGAATCCCTTCAACGGCACGCTTACAATACCGTATATAATTGGTAATGAAAGTGTTGCAAACGTATCGTTTACCATCTTTAACATCGTAGGCCAGACAGTCGACCACATCAATCTCGGCACACAGAGCCGTGGCGAATATACCTACGAGTGGGCTCCAAACAACAGCATGGCAGCAGGTATTTATACCGTGCTTATGGAGGTCAACGGTCGTAATGTTCAACATTCTAAAGTGGTTTACGTAAAATGAGAAACATATTATTAACAATAATAATGCTGCTTGCCACGTTGTCGGTCAAGGCCGATAATGTGGTGGCGGTGTCATCGGCGAGCGGTCACCCCGGCGACGAGGTCACGTTGCAGCTGTCGCTGAGCAACACCGACGCGGTGGTGGCGTTCCAGACGGAGATACCGCTAGGCGACAACCTCACTTACGTTGCCAACTCGGTGGAACTCAACACCGACCGCATCACCGACCACAGCGTCACAGCAGCAGTGGTGGGCGGAAACCTCCGTATTTTCGCCTACTCATTGAGCCTTACGCCATTTGTTGGCAATGAAGGCACCCTTCTGAGTTTCACTTTGAAACTGAAAAACGAACCTGGTGATAACACTATTGACGTTAGTGTCTCTAAACTCTCTAATGCATCTGGCGAAGCCTTAAGTTTCACAGCAAACAATGGTGTTGTCACAATTTTATCGCCAAAGATTCAAATCAATACTGGCACCATCAACTACGGTCACGTGCCTATTTGGAGTGAATACAACGGCACAGCTCAAGTCACCAATGTAGGCAACGAGCCGCTAACGATAACAGCTATCAATTTTAGCAATATGGTTTTCAGCTGTCCTTCATTTGCCGAAACGACAATACCGGCTGGTCAAAGCGCGAGTTTTACAATAAAATTCGCCCCGATGGTGAAAGGTGCTGTTAATGTGACAGCGACTATCGTTTCAAACTCAATTTCCGGCAATGGGGTCATCAGCCTTATGGCTGACCCGTTTGCGGTCAATGAGGTACATATTGAGAACACCAGCGGCTATTGCGACAGCATTGTCAATGTGCCGTTGAGAGTTAATAACATGGAGCAACTCATTGGTTTTCAATTGGATATGAAGATGCCGACGTCTTTGGAATATGTTGGTTTTGAGTTGAGTTCAAGAAAAACTGACCATGTTTGCACCGGCGTTGTGTATAACGACACCCTACGTGTGATGGCTTATTCGCCTTCGGGCTCGGCATTTACAGGCGATGACGGCGATGTGGCATATATTAAGGTGCGTCTGCATGGCCTTTATGGAAACTATTATCTCAACCCGTTCAAAGCTGTACTAGCTGATGCGGTGGGCGAGAACGTGCTTTCTGAGAAATACCAAGGCTATGTCAACATCAGAAGCCCGAGAATAGGCGGAAATTCATCACTCGACATGGGTAATTCATCAGTAACAGAGACTGTAACAAAAGAGTATGTCGTGTCCAACAATGGCAACGCCCAGATGCGTATCGACAATGTCGTTTTCGACCAGCAGGATTGGACTGTGGCTGAGACTTTCCCGTTTACCGTTGAGCAATATTCAAATACTGTTTTGCATGTGAGTTACAACCGTGAGCAGAAAGGTGATTTCAATGCTACTATGAAGATTTACAGTAATGATCCGCAAAACGGTTTGAAAAACGTGTCCTTGAGCGGTCATCGCTACGAGCCGAACAGTCTCTCAATTGAAGCCGATCCGTTCATTTTGGACAACGGTGACATCGCTGTGGCAATCTCCATGGACAACTATACCGACATCGTGGCTCTGCAAGCCGATTTCGTGTATCCATATCAAGATTATTCGGTTGCCCAAGCCGATTTTGAGTTGGCAGAACGCATTGAAAATCATATGCTTTACGCTGTAGCTACAAACGATTCCACCTATCGTGTTATGGTGTTTTCGATGCAAAACGTTGAAGTTGAAGGCAATGACGGTGTGGTTTTGAACGTCACCATGCACCCAATTGGCAGCCCTGAAGATAAGGAATACGCTGTTTCACTATCAAATATCGTTTTAAGTGGAAGTGATGGCGTAAATATATTCTCGGGCGATGACACCTCTGGCACTTACACGCTTTCAGTGACTCAGGCAAGGTCTCTTGTCAATGGTTGGAGTTGGTATTCGACATACATAGAGCAGAGCGGCATCAACGGATTGACGATGCTCGAAAGCAGCATGGGTACCGCAGGAGTGCGTATCCAGGCCAGGAACGGATATGCCGAACAATATGAATACCAAGGGACATACACCTGGTACGGCACGCTCAACAGCATTACCAACGAGCAGATGTACAAGGTCCGCACTAACGCGGCTTGCAACGCTGCGATGACAGGACTACCTGCCAATCCATCGAACCACCCGATAACCATCAACAGCGGCTGGAACTGGATCGGCTTCCCGAACAACCAGAGTGTTAGTGTGACAGATGCCATGAGCGGTTACACGCCAGCAGACAACGATGTGATAAAAGGAAGGAATGCCTCAACGACATACTTGGCTGGATATAACATGTGGTACGGCACGTTGAACACATTTGAGCCAGGCCAGGGCTATATGTACAAGTCGAACAGCACGACAGCGAAGAGCCTTGTGTTCCAGACAGGTGCCAAAGCCGACGCTGTTGCCAATATCACACCAGAAAACAACATCTTTGTGCCAAATGATACCGAATTTGCCGACAACATGCTTGTGACGGCTGTTATTAATATAAAAGGAGAGGAGCTCCGCTCGGAAGAATACGAACTTGCCGCATTTGTGAATGACGAATGCCGCGGCAGCGTGAAGCTGATGTATGTGGAGCCGATTGACAGATATGTGGCGTTCCTGCTGGTATTCGGCGAAGAGGCGGAGAGCATCAGCTTCGTACTGACAGATGGCAGCGAGACCAGAATGTCCGACAACAGAATGGTTTACGCATCAGATGCTATAATAGGCACATTGGGCGAGCCTACGACACTGCATTTTGGTTATACAGGTATAGACAACAACAATGCCATGAGCGTACAGGTATATCCGAACCCAACAAAAGACGTGTTGAATGTGAACTGTGAAGGTCTCCGGAAAGTCGAGGTCATCAACGCATTCGGCCAGGTTGTGACGGTTAAGGAAGCCAACGGCGACAACATCCGGATTGACCTGGGTGTCAATGCCGCTGGTGCGTACATGGTGAGGATATTCACTGAAAATGGATTGATAAACAGACAGATTGTCAAGAATTAACACTGACTAATAGTTACGCAATATGACGCGGCTCCCGAAAGTTTAAAAGCTTTCGGGAGCCGTTGATGGCTTTTTTCAATGCTTGTACGTATGCGGAAATTTGGGCAAAGAAGTAGTGGTATTTTGAATAATAAAATTAGTTGTTAACTTTTTTCTTGCATAATTAAAAAATACATTCTATCTTTGCAGTCGCATTGTAAAACAAAGTATCATGTAGAAAGAAACACAGACATATAAAAATTAGCGTTTGTAGCTATTCCTTGAATCTCAATTTCCACAAAGTCTTAACGACAAAACCAATCAAGGGGGAGTTCACAAACGCCGTATTTAGTTACGGCGTGGAACGACTTGTTAGATTGGTGGGC
>JAEEGJ010027201.1_pt1 | contig 11509 bp, 12 predicted proteins | sample 8958761 | NCBI WGS metagenome assembly JAEEGJ01 (sample SAMN16246546, study PRJNA631951) | gut metagenome | biome: gut microbiome; feature: rumen; material: RS-attached | host: Bos | place: Iran: Karaj | collected 2018-10
ATACTATATTATGCAAACCTCGGAGAGATGCCAGAGTGGTCGAATGGGCCGGTCTCGAAATCCGGAGTCTGTCACAGGACCGAGGGTTCGAATCCCTCTCTCTCCTTTGAAACAAAAAGCGAAGCCGCAAGGCTTCGCTTTTTGTTTCAAGTGAAATAATAGTGGATGAGAACCCTCGCAGAGGGTTCGATTGACCGCGCGAGAGCGAAGCGAACTCAGCGCGGTCAAGGATTACGGCCACAGGCCGTAACCCGAAGGGCGGCGAAGGAACAGAATGTGACTGAGCCGTCCCATCCCTCTCTCTCCTTGAGAGAGGGGGAATGCTCTCGTATTGAGAAAAAATGAGCTTTCCAAGCCCTTAAAAAAACGTCAAAACACCCATAAATTGGTAATTTTTGGCACTTTTATGGTCAAAAAATGAATTTTTGTAATAAAAATGTATTCTTTTCTAAAAAATATGCTATATTTATTTACGTGAACGTATCAGAGGGGAGCTTTGATTTGTTTGCGCAATTCCAAGCGCCCTTCTTAAGATTTAACGAAATAAACTGAGACAATAGGAACCGTAAAAACGGTTTTGGTGTATTAGGAGTTTATTCAAAAGTCTCTCATTCCAACTCGTAAAATACTGTCGCCCTCCCATCGAGGGCGACTTCCCGTTTATAGGGCTCGCGGGATTTTTATACCCTGTGATGCGGTTTGCTCGAGGGTATAAAAAAAGAACCCAACTTGCGTTGAGTTCTTTTTATACCCTTTGACGCGGTTTGCTCGAGGGTATAAAAAAAGAACTTGTCTTTCGACAAGTCCTTTTTATACCCCCAAGCGGTTTCGAACCGCTGTTGCGGGAATGAAAATCCCGAGTCCTGGGCCACTAGACGATAGGGGCGTTTTGTGTGAGGACAAATATAGGATTTTATAGAATAATGTCAAGGGTGGATGAATAAATTTTTTTTGAGGGGGCGCGGCTTTTCATAGTCGACTTTTTATACCCTTTGTCGCGGTTACAAAAAAAGACGGACTTTTCAGTCGATCTTTTTTATACCCCCAAGCGGTTTCGAACCGCTGTTGCGGGAATGAAAATCCCGAGTCCTGGGCCACTAGACGATAGGGGCGTTTTGTGTGCGCCAAATATAGATGTTTATAGAAAATTGTCAAGGGTTTTTGTTTGAATTTTTTATTTTTTCTCTCGTGAATCTGAAAAAAAAGCTAAAAAGGATACTTTGGCGAGGCGTTTTACGCTTTTTGCCGGTGGCTTTGCTTGCGAGTGCCGCCGATGCGGCATTGCTTTGGGGCATCCGTTCGTTCATGGGGATCCTCCAGGGCGAGGCTGTTTTCTCGCTTACGCTGTGGCTTGTGCTGATGGTTGTCCTCACGGCGCTCCGTTTTGCTTTTTTTGCTTGGAAGTTGAACATTTCCGAAAAATGGCTTTTTGGCGCAGGCTCCTTGGTGATGGGGTGGTTCCTGCATACGCTCCGTTCGCTTTCGCCGCGTGTGTTCCATACACCTGAGGGTGATTTGAAAGTCGAGACGGCGTATGAATCGACGATTGTCTTGCAATCGAATGGCGGCGTGTTTTTCCAGGCGGTGCAGGCGATTCTCCAGCTCCTAGTCTTTTTGCCGGTGCTGTTCTACATTTCATGGCCGTTGACTTTGTTCTTGTTTGTGGTTGTTGTTCCGCTTGTGGGCTGGATGCAGCGTCGTCTGCATAAGATGGGCCCTGCCGAAGAACATATTCTTACGGAACGTTCGAATTTTCGCAGCTCGCTTTATCTTGCCCGGAAACTTTTCCGCCGTTGGAGTTCTCGTTTTGAACGCAAGGATGTTTCGAACGACTTAATATCTCAGGTCCGCAGTCTTAGGGAAGATGGCCTTTCTGTCTCGCTCCGCAAAGGCGTACTTTCTCTTGTGACGGAGAGCGTTTCTGTCTTGGCAATGGTCTTTGTGCTTGCGTTCTGTGCGCTTTTGATTTCGAAAGGCTGGATGGACGGGACGGGACTTGTGCTTTTCTGTTCGGCAGTTCTCCTTTGTTACAAACCCGTGAAAGAATGTGCTCGTGTAATGCCGCAGGCCCGCTCTGCGATGAGCGCTCTCCGTGTTTTGGAAAAGTTCGAAGCGTTGCCTTCGAAAAAGTCGGATTCCAGTTCTGTCAAAAAAACGTTTGTTCCGGATTCAGATTACATGCAAATTGCGCATGGAGATTTTGCGTACGAAGGGGCGTTCGAAACGCTCTTTAGCAATTTTTCGCTTTGCTGGAATACGAAAAATCCTGTACTTGTGCGTGGCCGGAATGGCGTGGGCAAATCGACTCTGTTGCGCTTGATTGCTGGACTTGAGGAATGGGACTATGGTGAAATTACAAGTAACATTCCTCTGAAAAACAATGTGTTTTTTGTGGCGCAAGATTTGGAATTGCCACCCCTTCACTTGTTAGAAAAACTCCTAGCACAAACGAAATTTGCGGCTGTCGCGGAATTTGCCCGTGCGGCCCGTGTTGATAAAATTATTGCCAAGGATGGAATGTCGGGTGGCGAACGTGCTCGTGTCGCTTTGGCTTGGGCTTTGGCTTCGGATAGCTCGATGGTTTTGCTTGACGAACCTTTTGCATCGGTGGCGCTTGCAGACCGCGAACCGCTTTTGACGGCGTTCCTCGATACGGCGGAACTCTTGCACAAGTGGGTGGTGCTCGTGAGTCACGATGTACTTTCCCGTGAACTCGAACAACGTTTTAACGTTTTGGAGATGGACCATGCCTAGTACAAAAAACGGGCTCGCTACACTCCTGTATCGCTTTCGCGGGTACATCTTGGGTTTAATCGCCATTGTCCTAGTTATAACCCCACCTTGCGTTTTTTCTACTGAAATAAGGTCGGGCATTTTTTGCGTGGACCGTTGCGTTTTGGGCATGTTAATTGCCATCGCGCTTTACGTTGTAAGTGCTTTTTTACGGGTACAGTCTCGCCGCTTTATTGGTGAGCATACCCGTGGTCACGTCCATGCGGCAGATGCGCTTGTGACCTGCGGCCCTTACGCTTCCGTTCGCCATCCGCTTTACGTTTCCAATACCGGCTTTGCGCTGGGGCTTGCGTTTTTCCATCTGGGCGTTTCGCTTTGGGTGGTCCCGTTTATGCTCGTTGTTGTTGCGTTTGAAATTGCGCTTTCGCGAATCGAGGACCGCTTTCTGGAAAAGACTTTTGGCGATGTCTGGCGTGCATGGGCGGCAAAGACTCCTGCGTTTTTCCCGCGCTTCGGCGGTTCTGCTTGTGATTCGAGGCGCGTTCTTGCGCAAAGGACCTTTTGGCAGGCGTTTTTTGCCGATTCGTCTTCATGGCTGTGGCTCTTGTTTTGTAATTTATTACTGGTATTAAGAAAAGTGGCGGTTTTCTATGTTTAAGGTGTTAGACGTTGCGCGCAAGGCTCTCGGCTCTGTGGCCGAAGTTGCTGCTAAAGTGCCTGTGATAGAAAATAAGTACCACGTGAATGAGCGCTTGCGCGGTCCATGGCCTAAGGGACCGTTCCTCTGGATGCATGGCGCGAGTCTTGGTGAATGCAAGATGCTCCTGAATTTGGCGAAGTTTATTCAGGAAGATTTGCCGGACTGTCTGCGGATTTTGATTACGGCTCAGAAGGTTGAGGTCGTTTCGTTTATCAAAGAATCGGGCGTAAATGTGACGACGTGCATTGCACCTGCGGATACGCCTGTGACGATGAAGTCCTTTATTTCTGCGGTTAAGCCTCTTGGACTCATCCTTGCAGAAAATGAATTTTGGCCGGGCTATCTTTCTTCGATCCAGCGGATTTCGACAAGGCCTTCTGTGGCTGTTGTTTCGGGGCGCTTTTACCGTGCCATCCCCGGAATTGATTTTTCGGCGGTGGGCTATGCGAGTATGCAAACGGGCTCGGATCTTTCTCGTTTTATGAGTGTCGCTGCCCGTGCAAATATTTCGCGGGTGATGATCGGTGGCGATTGGAAACTTTTGCCGTGGGTGCGCTCTGGCAAGTCTGTGGAGGCCCCTGAAAATCCGACGGTCGATACGGTGTTTGTCTCGATGCACATTCAGGAATGGGCGGGGCTCAACCAGATGATCCTTTCGTCGATTAAGCGTCAGGAATCGGTGGTGCTTGTACCGCGTCGCTTGTCTGAAGTGGCGGGGTTCCGCAAGGCATTGCATGACCAGGAACTTATCGTGGTGGATTGGCCGCTTGTGCAAAAGGGCGCTGTTTCGCTTGTAAGTGAATTTGGCAAGACAAAGGAAATTTTTGCAGTTTCCAAGTCGGCTGTAATTGGTGGTTCGTTTGCGCGTGGCCTTGGCGTCCATGATTTCTGGGAACCGCTCCAGCGTGGCGTGGCGACGTGCGTGGGGCCTTATGCGGCCGGGCAGAAGGAAACGGTGACAACGCTTGTCCGTGAAGGAGTTATTGCTCAGTTGCAATCGGTGTCGGAATATTCAAGGCGCAACAAGCCCGATGTTCGTTTGGTACAGACGTTCCTTGCTCACGAAAGTGCGAAGATTAGTGATTCTTATCAGCAACTGCTTGAATTTTTGAAGAATTTGTTAAAGTAAATTAGGTGGATTATGAAAAAACTCGTTTTGGCTACGCCCCGTGGATTCTGTGCTGGCGTTGACCGTGCCATCCATGTGGTTGAAAAGGCTGTCGAAAAGTTCGGTACGCCCATATATGTACGCCATGAAATTGTGCACAATAAATTTGTTGTGGAAACACTTAAGAGCAAGGGCGTTGTCTTTGTCGACGAACTCGACCAGGTCCCGGAAGGCTCCGTGGTGATTTTTTCGGCTCATGGGGTTGCTGAACGCATTTATGAAGATGCCAAGGCCCGTAACTTGCAGGTGCTTGATGCAAGCTGCCCGCTGGTGCTCAAGGTGCATTTCAGTGCCAAGCGCCATTACAATGCGGGACGCCATATCATCTTGATTGGCCATGCGGGCCATGCCGAAGTGGAAGGCACGCTTGGACAGCTCCCGGAAGGCGCAATCACGCTTATCAGGAACGAGAAAGACGCAGAGACTGTCGAAGTCCCTGCAGGCAAGGAACTTGCCTACATCACGCAGACAACGCTCTCTGTGGCCGAAACGCGCAAGATTATCGAGGCCCTCAAGCGCCGCTTCCCGAATATCATTGGCCCGGATGCGGGCGACCTTTGCTATGCGACGGGTAACCGCCAGGCGGCGGTTCTCGAACTTTGCTCCGAGGTCGACATGCTTTTGGTGGTCGGTGCCAAGAATTCTTCGAATTCCTCGCGTTTGATGGAACTGGGGCTTGAACAGGGACTCCCGAGCCACCTGATTGCTGACGTGAATGACCTCGATCCGGCCTGGTTTGACGGGATTAATACGGTCGGCCTCTCGAGTGGGGCGAGCGCACCTGAAGTGCTGGTTCAGGGTGTCGTGGACTGGTTAAAAGAAAAATTTGGCCCGATTGAAGTGAAAAATCTTGTAAAATTAGTCGAAAATACGAAGTTTAACTTGCCAAAAGCATTGCAAGATTAACTTTAGCCTTGACAGTTCCAAAATTTTTAGCTAAAATTGGTGCCTGTAAAAACAACGGAGTTTTAATATGAGCCGCATTTGTGAAGTCACCGGCAAGGCCGGTCTCGTGGGCAACATGGTTTCCCACTCTAACCGTAAGAAGTTGATGAAGCAGCTTCCGAACCTCCAGAAGAAGCGCTTCTACATTCCTGAAGAAGACCGCTGGGTGACGCTCCGCGTTAGCGCCGCTGGTCTCCGCACGATCAACAAGCTTGGCATCCAGGCTGTTGCTCAGGAACTCGGAATCTAATTTCTTAGATTAAAAAGTTTAGCAAAAACCGCTATGTGCTACATGGCGGTCTTTTGTGTATTTTGACAATTGCGGCTTGCGCGATAAATGCTACAAAAATGCCCCGGTGCTGTGACCGGGGCTGAATTTATAGATGTTACTGGATCCCGTCGCTATGCTCTAGGAAGACCAGGTCGCGGAAGGCTTTGCGCTCTACTTTCTAATGAACTGCGGGACGCCTTTGTACTTGGCCATGGCCTGCATGATGCTACCCATTTCCCATTCCTTTTCCTTGAGGCGGCGGCGGAGGAGGGCGACGAACACTTCCATGAGCATTTCGCAGTCGTACACGGAGCGGTGCATCTTTTCTTCATCGATGGTCATCGAGATTTCACCGCGCTTCATGAACATATTTGCCATGAAACCGAGCTTGTGGTTGGCGAGTTCCGGCATGATGGTCTTGGAAATGGCAAGGCTATCGACAACGGGATTCCCTGGCGTAAACTGCGGGTTCTGTTCGTAGGCGGTGCGCAAGAAGCTGGCGTCGAAGTTTGCGTTGTGGGCAAGCAAGATGGAGCCCGGGCCGCAGAATGCGGTGAACTGCTTGAGGGCTTCGCCGACCGGAGGTGCGTTTTCGACCATCTTGTCGGTAATGTGGTTCACGTTCGTTGCTTCGGCGGGGATGAGCATGTTGGGCTTTACGAGCGTGTCAAATTCCGAGATGAGTTTCGGTACGACGCGTCCGTTTTTCACTTCTACAGTGAACTTTACGGCGCCAATTTCAATGATTTCGTCTTTACGGTTGACAAGACCAGTCGTTTCTAAGTCGAATGCGACAAATTTTGGAGGTAATGCGATCACGGCTGTGTTTCCTTATTTTGAATATTTTCGGGCAAAAGATACTTAATTTCGATGTCAATAGCTGTCAAAGGGAGCGGAATAATGAATTTATCCCATCCGTTTAAGCGAAAATGCTTGCCATACTTGATGCAAAAAAGCCAAAGGGGGCGGCCGCTAGCCTTAGAAAGCCAAAGTGAACCCGGTTTTACCTGGAGCGCGGGGCCGTGCGGGCCGTCGAGCGCCATGCCGACAAAGCGGTTGTTCTTGAGCGACTTGAGCAGGTGGCGGACGTTTGTGGCGCCGTGCGTGTCAGAACCGCGGGTGACTTCGTAATGGAGTTGTTTCGCTGCCTGGGCGAAAAACTCGCCGTCGCTTGATTCCGAGACGAGAATGTGGACGTTCTTGTCCTTGAAGGCGGCGGTACTTGCGAGCAGGTCCTTGTGCCATAGACCCAAGATGCCCGGTCGAAAATCGTCGGGCACGCGCAGGCGAATGCGGAGGCTCCTCATCCAGAGGGCGCCAAGCGTCGCAAGCAATTTTGTCTTCATTTGGCTGAAATTCACATCTAAAAATTAAAAAATTTCATTTTTTTTGCTCGAACCCCTTGTAAGGGTGACGTAAAATACTTATATTGCGTCTGCAATTATGGCGACGTACCCAAGTTGGTAAGGGGCGAGTCTGCAAAACTCTTATTCGGCGGTTCGAGTCCGCCCGTTGCCTCTCAAAAGACCTTTCGTGAAAGCGAAAGGTCTTTTTGTTTATCGATGCTAAAAAAAATGCCCGCGCACTTGTTGTGGCGGGCTAATCTCTTGTCTGTAGCCGCGTAGCGGCGTTCTTTCGTCTCTCGTCTATTCAGCTGGCGGAAGCGGGTTCTTGCGGGGGCGTCCACGTGGGCGCTTGACCGGCATTTCTGCAGCGGCTTCCGGATGGAGCGCCTTGTTTTTTGCCATAAGCGCTTCGCGGATCTTCTTTGCGCGTTCTTCGATGCGCTGGCGGGCGAGGTCGGCTGCGGACACGATAACGGTCTTCGGCTTGTCGCCAGGCTTTGCACCGAACGAGCCCTTGAGGACGCGGCCTGAAGGCGGCTTGGGCGGTTCCGAGATGACGCTCGTGAGCACGCGCTTGGACGCTGCTGCAGGGGCGGCCTTTTCGATAATCTTCTTGACTTCGGCGTCTTCGACCTTTGGTGCGGCGTTCTTCGCGATTTTCTTTAAGATGCTGTTGATTTCGGCATCGCTTTCGGCTTCGCGCTGCTTCGGGTTTTCCGGCTTGTTGTACTTTGCCACGAGCGAATTGAACTTGGCGTTTTCGCTCTGTTCCTTGATTCTTTGACGCTCGCGCTTGGACGGGCGCTTGGCCCCGTTGTGCTTTTTACCGATAAATTTTTTCTCTTTGCTTTCCGAGTTGCGAATGATTTCTTCGTCGGAAAGACCACGCAGTTCGGGCGGAACTTCAGTGACTTGAAGAGCCTCTTTTCTAGTGGAATCTGTCATGATTTCTGGGTCTTTAAGCGGTTTTTAGCTTTGTCAAGGTTTTTTTTGCACTTTTTTTGCAAAAAATCTGAGAAAAATTTAAAAAAATTTGAAAAAAATGCTTGTCAAGGTCTAGAAAAAAAATTCTTTATGGACTATTTTTGGAGTACAATGCTTCGGTTTACACAAGAAATATCTCTCGCTTTGCGCTCTATCGCTAATGAAGAAGAAGCGCATGAAATGTCTAAGAAGGCTAGGGAGCAATTTGAATTTCTCGGAATCAGATTGGTTCCCCGTCGTGAAGTCACGTACCCGATTTTCGACAAGTACCCGCCAAAGGACGGGGACGAGCTCGTATCGAGGGTCGAGGACATGTGGGCACAGCCGTATAGGGAATTCCAGTACGCAGCTTGTGACTACCTGTTCCGCCATCGCGTGCTTCTCGGTGGCCAGCATTTGAACTTTTTGAAAAAGCTCATCAAGACCAGAGCTTGGCGCGACACGGTCGACACCCTCGCTTCATGTGTCTTGGGTGACTTGGCTCTCCGCTTGCCGGCGCTGCGTACAAAGATTGCCTCCTGGATCCGCGACCCGAACATCTGGGTCCGCCGCAGTGCAATCATCTTCCAGGTGCAGTACAAGGACCGCACGGACTGGCCGCTCTTGCGTCAGTTCTGCCTCACTTGCGCTAAGGACGACGACTACTATATCCGCAATGGCATTGGTCGTGCGCTTTCTGAATACGCACGCATCAACCCGACGGAAGTCCGCCGTTTTGTGCAGGATAACGCATTCGCCGAACAGACCGCTCAGGAAATCCTCCGCCTCATTTAAGTGGGACGTTGGCGGACTGTGCGAAGCCTCCGCTTTTAAAGACTCTCGAAAGAGGGTCTTTTTTTATTTGCTTTTCTTTTCGGCTTTTCCCTTTTCTTTTAGCGGAAAGCTGAATTTGCCTTGAAGGACGCAACCTTTTGCCCCTGGGTCGCATTCCTGTTTGCGTTTTTCGCAAAACGTTTCGTTGAGGTATTTACATTCCCAGCTCATAAGAATCTCCTTCTTGAAAGAGGTGGTTGTGCTTGTGGCACTTTTATTAATCTAATCAAAAAGGGGAAGAATAAGCCTATAATTTTGAGCTGAAAATAGTCTATTTAAAACGAAATCGCGGCTCTCGTTTGGAAAGTCGCGATTCTTGCGTTAGTCAAAGTTGAGGGTGCGGCGGTAGGGGGTGAAACCGGCGTTTTTGATGAAATCTTCGGCTTGTTCGATGGTCGTAAGCCCGTGGTTTTGGAGCACGTTCTCTTCGATGACGATGCTGTTGATGTCGTCGGCGCCAGCGTGCAGCCCAAGTTCCCCAAGAGAAAGTCCCATGCCAAGCAGTGAAACTTCGATGTGCGGGACGTTGTCGAGGTACAGGCGGCTGAGCGCGAGCAACTTGAGGTATTCATCGCCGCGCACATGGCGAATGGGAAACTTGTCGGTCTGCGGTTGGAACGTCCAGACGACAAAGCTCTTGAATCCGCCTGCAATGTCCTGCGTTTTTCGCACGTATTCGAGATGTTCGATGACTTCTTCGGCGGTTTCGGCGCTGCCGATGACGATGTTTGCGCTACCGGGGAGGCCCTTTTTGTGGCAGGCGGCAAGCGTATCGCACCACTGCTGCGCAGGGAGCTTCTTGGGACTTAAGATTTGACGCATGCGGTCAGAGAGAATCTCGGCACCTGCGCCCGGGACGGAACTGAGACCTGCATCCTTGAAAATGTCAAGCAGCTCGTCAAGCGTTATGTTGTTGAATTCCGCAATGCGGACAAGTTCAACTGGCGAGAATCCGCGCACCTTGACACCCAATTCTTGCGTGAGCATCTTGAGGACATCGGTGTAATAGCTGAGCGGAATTTCCTTGTTGACGCCACCTTGCAGAAAAATCTGGTCGGCGCCTTTGACTTTGGCCTCAAGCGTCTTTTGGCGGATTTCGTCCAAACTCAAAACGTACGCTTCGGGGTGCTTTGCGGGGCGACAAAAACTGCAAAAGCTGCAAGTCACTTCGCAGACGTTCGTGTAGTTCACGATGCGAAATGCGGTGTAGCCCACGCGGTTCCCGGGGAGTTTTGCTTGGCGCACGGTGTCGGCCGCTTCGACGACTTCTGTCCACGGCACGTTTTTCAGGATTTCGAGCCCTTCGGCTGGCGTGAGTCGCTCTTGGGCGATAGCTTTTTTTAGCAAAGAATTCATTACATTGAATAATAGCAAAGTTTTGTATTTTTAAGTTGTAAGGAGGATACATTAACATGTTCAAAAAAATCGTTCTTGCGGGTACTCTCGCAACGGTTTCGTCTTTTGCCACTTGGGACTTGTTCCCGGTTCGTGAAAACCATAAGGGCCAGGTTAAAATCGGAGCATCTTTCTCTACGTATGAAGTCGAAGACCGTGATTTCGGTGCTTTCGATGTTTATGCCGGTTTGCGAAGCTCTATATACCCCGGTTGGGAAATCGCGTTCAATGTTCCTTATCGCGTGTTTACGCACGAAAAGGGCTACGATGCGGAAATGGATGGTGTTGGGAATATCGGTTTTTCGACACGTTATCAATTTATCCCTTTTATGAACGCTTTTTTTGATGTGTCTCTCCCTGTTGGTGACAAGTCCTATAACGAGGATGACGATTGGAACTTCGATGTTGGTTTGCAATATTCCACGCAATTTAACGCATTGCTTAACTTCGGTTCTCAGCTTGGGTTCAATTTTGCGACTAAAGGCGAAAATGAAGAAGCTCCCATATCAATGAAAACAGCTGTAGAACTTGATTTTAAAATTATTCCAGAAGAATTTACTGCATACGTTGGCTTGGATTTTAATCTATTTCTGGGTAGATTTACAGGTCATGGTTACCAATATTCCCATGATGGAGGGGGTGTCTATCTAGGGCCCTATGCCGGTGTTACCTATAACTTTGAACAACTGGACATGCTTTCTGTTGATGCCTCGCTGCGATTCGGTAAATGTATCAACATGCATGATTACCCCGATAACCTTCTAATCGTTAACTTGGCTTTTTTACTCGATTTTTAAATGCTTGTTTTTCATTCGCGCCATTGACTAATTATCCATGATACTGTGTTTGTGCTTTGTGACTTGACTCACAAACGAAGATATATTACAAGTGGGTTTAGTTAGGTAGAACACTGGTGTGTTCATGCTTGGTTTTGTGGAGCCACGCTGTTGTGTGGCGTATCTCCTTGCATGTATCAAATCAGTTTGGAGGACTTGTCCCATCGGGAAAAAGAGTTAGGAATGATACAAAAGGAGAACAGGTATGAATCATCTCAGTTTGAAGTGTGCTGCAATGGCGCTTGCTTTTGCAGCATCTGCTCAGGCTTTCACCGTTACCGGAAAGGTTAGCGACGAAAGCGGCAAGGCTATCGAAAA
>JAEEGJ010027204.1_pt1 | contig 11509 bp, 9 predicted proteins | sample 8958761 | NCBI WGS metagenome assembly JAEEGJ01 (sample SAMN16246546, study PRJNA631951) | gut metagenome | biome: gut microbiome; feature: rumen; material: RS-attached | host: Bos | place: Iran: Karaj | collected 2018-10
GGAGTTTACTATTGAACTTAAGGACCTTATAAGGTTTTTTCCGTCGAAAATGGCATAGTATACCAGCATTATGGCAACAGCCACCGCAAAAATCGTAATCCCCCAGGTTATCTGATTTTTTTCAGGCTTCATCTTCATAGTCTTTTTCCCCAAAAAAGAAATCTGTATTACTCAATCATCCCATCCAAAACATAGACCAGACTGTCCAGAGAATCAGTCTCGATCTCCTCTGCTGCACCTGCATCGCACTTTGTTGCAAAGTCAGGGTTGATAGGAAGCTTGCCAAGAACGTTTATGCCAAGAGAAGCTGCATAGCTGTCAACCTTGCTCTCACCAAATACATAGATCGGCTCGCCGCAGTGAGGGCAGGTCATATAGCTCATGTTTTCAACGATTCCGATAACAGGAACATTCATCATCCTAGCCATATTCACAGCCTTCTCAACGATCATTCCCACCAGCTCCTGAGGGGTAGCCACTACGATGATTCCATCAACAGGAAGTGACTGGAATACTGTAAGGGGCACGTCTCCTGTTCCCGGAGGCATATCCACAAACATGAAGTCAATATCACCCCAGCTGACCTCTGACCAGAACTGCTTGACAATACCTGCAATAACAGGACCTCTCCAAATAACAGGATCAGTCTCATTGTCCATGAGCATATTGATGCTCATGATCTTCATTCCGCCTTTTGTTGTAGCGGGAAGCATTCCTGTCTCATCTGCAAAATTCTCTTTGCCTATACCAAACATCTTGGGAATTGAAGGACCTGTGATATCTGCATCCATTATCGCCGTCTTGTAGCCCTTTTTATTCATGGCTGAGGCAGATAGTCCTGTGACAAGGCTCTTACCGACACCTCCCTTGCCGCTTACAATTCCTATCACCTTTTTTACATGTGAGTACTCTGAAAGGTTGACCTTAAAGCTGTCCTCCATCTGTTTTTTGAAATCTGCTGGTGTCTTTCCGTGTCCGTTTGACATAATTATCTCATCTTCCTTTTCTATAATTATTTATGCGAAATAAATTATTTTTTCGCGCCTATTTCTGAATCATCCCCAAGGTACGATTCAACAATGAATCTGGGCCTGTTCTTGGTCTCCAGATAAATCTTACCAATGTACTCTCCTATAACTCCAAGTGAAATCATTATAAGCCCTCCGATAGCCCACACAGACAAAACTGTGGTGGTCCACCCGGGAATAGTGTTGCCCGTAAAATATCTCACAAGCGAGTAAATAAGCACCACTATACTCACAAAGAATATGAATATCCCCAACCCGGTGATCAATTTTATAGGCTTAGTTGAAAGAGACGTTATCCCCTCAACTGCAAAGCTGATCATCTTCTTTAAAGGATACTTGCTCTCACCGGCAAATCTCTCTGCCCTCTCGTAGTAGACGATATCGCTCTTATATCCCACCATCGGAACGATACCTCTCAGGAAAAGATTGACCTCCCCAAACTCAGCAAGCCCCAGAAGAGCCCTCCTGCTCATGAGCCTGAAGTCCGCGTGGTTGTATACCGTATTGGCTCCCAGGCCATTCATGATCTTGTAAAAGCCTTCTGCTGTAGCTCTTTTAAAAAATGTATCTGTGGCTCTCTTGGATCGCACACCGTACACCACATCGCAGCCTGCATTGTATTTGTCGATCATCTCATCTATGGCATTAATATCGTCCTGCAGGTCCGCATCCATGGATATCGAGACATCGCAGTGATCCTTGGCAGTCATAAGTCCGGCCAGAAGGGCATTCTGATGCCCCATATTTTTGGATAGATTGATTCCCTGAAAAATGGGGTCTTCATCATGAAGCCTTGAAATAATGCTCCATGTCTCGTCCTTAGAACCATCATTCACAAAAAGTATTCTGCTGTCATTTGAGATTTTTTCCCTGGAAATAAGGTCTTTTAACTTATCCCGTATACGGGCAGATGTTTCAGGCAGAACCTCCTGTTCGTTGTAACAGGGGATAACACAGAAAAGCCTTCCCATACTTCTCCTCCAAAAATTTCAATCTTTATTATAATAATACAAATATGAAAATAACGCCACAGAAAAAGAGCCCCATCAACCGGACGAGGCTCTGGTTTTGGTTACAATTCAGTTGTCCTCAATGGCCTTCCACGGTAAGGATTGAGTCAAATCCGGTCTGCTCAAGGATCTCCATGATATTGCCGTTGAGATTTTTCAGCGTGATTCCATGTTTGCATCTCTTTTGCATAATGAGAAGAACTCTAAGTCCTGCTGAAGAGATATACTCAAGGTCTTTGCAGTCCACGCAGGCTTCTTCGATGGTGAAAAAGCCCACCGTCTTTTCATAGAATGCAAGAAGTCCCGGGGCGGACAGTGTGTCCAGCCTGCCACACAGCTGCAGGTTCAGTCTGTTTTGTGTAAATCCGGCATGAAGATCAAAATTCTCAGCCTTAGCCACATCTGTATCAAGCTTCTCTTCCGATATTGGTGTAACTTCCCAGTAAGCATATTTTGACATTGTATCCAGGATTGTCTGCCTTTGTTCAGGGGATACCGATTTGAGGCTCGCCAGCTCTGGAACACATTCACTGACCGGAATGCGCTTTGCTTTTAATCCATGCTTTGCCAGAAAGGCAAATGCACCAGCCATATTCTCTTCGACATTGTCCGGCTTTATTACCAGCGATCTCGAAACGACGTCTACATCAGACCTGTCCTCGGCACGTTTCTGGCCTTTTTTGAGTATTTCCATATAGTTGTCGCCATAGATTGCCTTTACAGTCAGAACGTACTGAATCGCCGTCTCAGCGTCTGCCAAAAGCCAACAGCCACCATGTCCGGTAAGTATCCGGCGAATGTTGTCACACAGCTGTCCTGCTTCTGAATCCGTCAAATACATTAACAGACCTTCAGTCGTAATGCAGACTTCGCCGTCAATATCATCAAATATTTCTTTTAAGGAATCATAGTTTGTGGCATCTATGCCCTCAAATCTTACCATGTGACGGTCTTTTTCATCTATCAGTGAGGTAATGACCGGTCCGGCTTCATTGATGGCTGCCGGAAGATCCAGTCCGACAAATCTGATTCCTTTTTTTGCAAACTCTATTGCTCTTGGTGTATATCCGCAGGGGAGGTCTACTTTGGTAGCATATCCCGACTTCTCTGCAAGAGCTCCCATGGTCCTGTATCTGGTTTCAAGGATGATAGAATTTGTCAAAAGTTCTTCCGCAGTTGCAGTGTCCTGCGTTCCTTCCATGGTAAGTTTCAGACTTTCAGCTATTTTCTCAGCATTTTTATCTCCTGTGGAGGCCAGTTGAAACAGGGTCATTTTGGCGGTGTTGAATACCGGGTTTATACGTTCAAGAAAGTTCTGATCAACTTGAATGTTCATAAAATCCATGATGTTTCCTTCGCTTTTTTCATGATTGTTTTTGTTGATACCTATTTTTTAATTTTACTCTGAATATTGGGTTAAGACAATGAAAGAATCCCTGTAAAATCCATCACTTCAAATTCAAAAAGTGATGTGAAAAAGCCATAAAACCCGTCACTTTTTATATCACCGGATTCCAGGGTGCAGCCATGGAAAGTAATGACATTTTCAGACGTATCATCATATATATCAAGATCCTCTATACCAATATGACAGGTAGTAAAATGGTGACTTTCATTAAATTCAGTTACTTTTTCCTCAAGTTCCTTAAGATCCTCCCCTTTATCCACGGGTATATCCGCTCTGAAGTGGAGAATGAAGGTGTTGTCATCAAGAGTCTCAAAGGCACAGACAAACACAAGCTCTGCATCCACCACAAGGACGTAGGGAATCTCAGAGTAAATGCTCTCTGCGTTCTCTGCCCCCTCATCCTTCAATGCAAGGGTAAGGGCATTTACCCTTGGAGAAGTGTAGGAATTTGTAAGCTCAACGGCCTCTCTCTCCGGCTCTACATCTTCATCAATGTCTGTAAGTTCACCAAAATCGTCATCCGTCGCTGACGGTTCTTCAGTAGAAACGAGGGGTTCTTCCTCCCCCGTTTCATCATGGACCAGGTCCGCGGTGGGATACACCGCAAGGGTCCTGCCGGACAGCATCAGGTCGATGCAGTACTTAAGCTGATCCACACTCAAAACTTCCGATACATCCACAAGAAAATTCAAAGTCCTAAGGTCTTTGACATAGGTTTCGGAAGCATCTTTTGAATAATCCAGGGACAGCCTCATGATTTCAGGAAAATCGTCCTCTCCTTCGGTAAAGGTTATAAATATTTCTCCCTTCTCCTCAAAGTTGACCAGCAGTCCCGGGATCTCATCCTTATCCATGGAGAGCCTTGCATCCATCCCCTGGTCAGTCAGCCATGCCGCATAGTTTTCAAGTCTTGGCAAAAGATATTTCTCCAGATCGTTTATTTCTCCCACGATATTTTTCCTCTCTTTTATACACAATTAATATTTTGCAATATGAAATCCCCTGAAAAGTCTGAAGTATGTATCAAGTGGAACAAAAAGTATACCGCCCTCGCTGAAAGACTTGGTATGCCGGGTAGATATAGCTCCGGTTTCTTTGTTGTAGTATACATCGGTTCCGCCGGTTCCCCAGGGATTTCTGAGCACAACATTTTTCTCGCCTGCTATCTCCTCGATTCCCAGAACCGAATAGGCATGCCTGTTGTAAACTCCGTTTGCAAGATCAGTTGCTTCAAGGCCGGTTCCGTCACCTGCATCAAAACTTCCCATTGAACCTGACATGATTGTATAATTCACACCATTTTTAATATTTGTAGCCTTATCAATAAACAGAAGCTGTTCCGATGTGTATTTTATTTTTCCCTTATCCAGCTGTTTCTCAAATTCATTTTCGGCACTCCACTTCTTCTTGTCTGCCTTTACCCCGGTTACTATTTCAGAAAATGCATGGGCATCACCGCTGGCTATTGTTGTGTAGGTGACCTTGTTCATGGCTTTGATGTCATTCATTATCTTCATTCTGTCCTTAAATTCATTATTTGCATCTGCAGCATCAAGATTCAATACATCGACAACCATTCCTGATGCAGCATAGGCTTTTTCGATCATCTGAACCCACAGGGCTCCCTTTGCAAAGAGATCGCCGCCAAGATCTTCATTTTCTGATTTTGTATTTCTGGGTACTGTCTTTTCAACAGTTATAAATACAGGTGTCGTTCCCCTGTAGAACCTGACTGTAACTGTACCGTCATCATTATCCCTCATCATTCTTTTAATAACGTTAGGCGTTTTCTCAACAATTGAAGCCAGGGCAGCAAGCACATAACAGTCTCCGACATTTCCCTGAGCAATATCACCGACACAGGGCTCATGGGCAAAGAGCGGGACATCTTTTTTATTGACCATCTCATATTTCTTTATTTTGGTTATTTTGTTTTCGATCTTGTCATAATATATATCTGCGAACCTGTCGTCTTTATACACCCTATGATTCGGATTGTCCTCAGAAATCTTAGGCAGGCCTCCCCTTGTCATTTCTTCAAATCTTTTCTGGATTTTTTCAAGATTTTTCTTTTCTCTCAACAGAAGCATGTCTTTAGTATCATCAGGTATCTGCGCAAGTATTTCTTTGACCATCTTTTTTATCCTGTTCACCAGAAGGGCTTCTTTCTTGAAATCCTCAGACAGGAAAACAGGAACATTTCCCTCATAAAAAACACTGTCCTTAATACACTTTGATACTGTCACATCGAGATCTGCGTACTCATTCATGACTTCCATCAGTTCTCTGAACTTTTCTGTTGCCTCTTTTGGATTTTCGTCAGTAAGATACACTGCCACCATATTCTTGATCTTTTTCTTGTCATCAATCCTTCTTTTATCAGAGACTGATACGTATTTTCCTGTGGCTTTCCTTATCTCTAATATTTTATTCCTTGCTGCAAACTCACGCTGTTTTTTCTCAAGGTCCACGCCTTCTCTGCTTAGGATCTCATCCTGTTCCTTCTTTTCTTCCTCAGCTGTTCTCTCCTTTTCAATATAGGTCAGTTTCTCGACAAATGATGGCTCAATAAGACCAAGGTCGTCACCATTCTCCTGCAGTCGTCTAAAATCGGAGGTATAAAGACCTGCCGGATCTTTTACCCCGGTTTTCTTAAGATCCCTGATCTGCTTTTTTACATCGGCCACAACCGCATTGTCATCGGCAAGCTTCCATCTTCTGAATTTTTTCAGATTGTTTCTGCAGTCTTTTATTGATTCTTCTCTGTCTTTTGCATCCTTCTTATCCTGCTTGGACCTCCAGCTGTGTTCATTCTTAAGATCTTGTTCAAAAGCAGATTTTAATTTGTTATACCTCTGTTTAAAACCCTCCTTTTCATCCTGTGAGAGCACCATTCCAAGTCTTTCAAATTCTTTCAGACCTTCTTCTGCTGTCTGTGACATTATCCTGTTGGCAACTTTCCTGTCATAGACCCTTATCTTTAATTTGCCTTCATCATCAAGTACAGAAGTATCCTTAACCTTGGATCCTTCCTGCTCATCTGCTTCTCCGCTTCCGGCATAGCCCGAAAAGTCCCGGCAGACAACTCCCCTTATTACAATCCTGACCTCTCCAAATACCACCTGGGTAGCTGCATTATATACCAGTTTATCAAGATCCCTCCTCTTCTTGCCAAAGAGTGTATCCATTACTCTTATATTGGATAGCTGCCTGAGGGCAGTTTCCGAATAAACTATATTCAGGTGATTGTTCCTTGCCTCCTCCAGGATCTTACTTGCAGTTGCATACCTTACTACAGCTACGTGTCCCTCTATTTTGTCTTCTATCCCCCTGTGGGACAGCCCCATTTTGGTCTTGCCGTTTCTGTAATGCATCCTTGTAGGCTTGTAGTTAACGCACATGGTATTGTCGCCACCGATAAAGGAAAAGGCTCTGCCATAATTGTACTTCTTACGGTCGCTTTCCTGATCAGTAAACTTCTGGCCGGCAGATTTTTTGGTATTATCTCCGGAAATCCTTTTGGCCCCTTCTTCATACATGGTGTACATCTCTTCACCAAAAACAATGTCTGACCATTTAAGGTTTGCAATATTCCTATCCTTAATCTGTGCAAAGCTTATATTCTTAAGCAGATTGAGCATCTCCTTTGCATATTCAGTGGTCTGCCGTACCTTGTCATACCTTTCCATTTTGGATGCGGATGAAGAGGTCCCATTCTTAGTGTAACTAAGTCCCAGATTCTGCATTACAGTATACTCTTCTACCAGCTGATTCTTTACATCATTAAAGTCTTCCTCATTATCAGGCGCCTTCTGATTATAAATAGTGTCAATATCGGCAAAGCTTTCTATAAAACTGTTAAGCCTCTCTACTCCTGAGAATGATTCATGAATTTCAGTTCTGGCATAGTTGTAGTGAAGCATCCGGAGGAACTCTTTCTGAGACCTGACTCTCTCCTCCTTAGTCTGTGAAACCCTGTGGTCAGATTTCATAAATATTTTTGACAAAGGCTGATTCTGGTCCCCCTGAGACATCTGCGCAAAATCACTGTCAGTCATTGCATAGAGAAACTTAAAGCACCCACTGGCTGAATCAAGGACATCCAGTATGTTCTGCTGTCTCTTTGATATTTCATTGCCCGTTATCCTGTCCTTCTGATAATCCTTGCAGGAATTTACCAGGTTCAAAAAGGCATACATCAGCTCAAATCTGACATTCTCAGCCCCAATTTCAGACAGTGGTTTATTGAGCATATCCAGAACAAAACCCACATGTTTTCTTACAAGTTTCATCTGAAAACTTGAGGTTTCAAAAAATCTGATATTGTCCACGACGCCATTAAAGGAGCCTATCAGATATTTGAACAGACTGCTGCTCTTATCACTTCGGGTAACATAAACACCCTCGCCGTTTACAGCGAAGTAGTCCATTCTGTTCAGGGCTTCTTCCATTTTCTGTCTTTGAAGCTCTTTAAGTTCCTGACTGTTGGCAAAAGAATCCCTTACCTGATGCGAAAGCTGCTCCGTTGCCTGATCATCAAATGCGAGATTTCCGACAGTCTTGTCTATATCCTGCTGGTTTTGATTATAGGAGGCCATCAGCATCCTTCCGGCAATAACCGATTCCATCATATTTTTGGAAAGAGCCTTCTGCTGGTTGTCAGCACCTGTGACATTCATCGAGATTTCCTCGTTGTAATGGCTTCTGTAGTACTTATTGGTGATGACGTCCCTGCGGGAAAGATAAAATAAAGACAGATCCTGAAGTCTCTTTAACTGGTTCTTAACTATGGAACCGATCTTTTCATCGATATCATCAAAGTAGGTCTTTACATTTCCATCATTATCTGTTTTTTCATAGCGCCTCAGCATGCGCTCATAGGCATTTACCCGGGCCACAACAGATTCAAGTTTTGCTGCATTCTGAGCAATATAGGTGTCACTGTCCAGCCTTATGGAAGGTATGTCTATGGCAAACAGGGCCTTGGTCATAAGATCAAGAGCCTTCTGGGTATCCTGTCCCTCACGACCTTCCGGACCTTCCGGACCTTTTTTTGTGCTCTTTCCAAGATAAAAGTTCAGAAGATCCTTTTTATCCTGTGATGTAAAAGTGCTCTCTGTAGATCCGATAAATGCAGTAAGATCGCTGTAAACCTCTCTGTCATCGCACTTTATCTCTCTTTTTTCCATCAGCTTTTCCATAGCGGTAAGACTGTTTTTATAGAAACTCGTGCCTGCTCCCTCTATCATTTTGGCATTCTGTTCCTTCTGATATAGCTCAGAGCTTCGGTCGTGCTTTTTCAGTACCCGTGTCTGAGGTTGAAGCATATTTCTCCTGGTCTTTGAATAGCCGGTAATAAGGGCAGATTTTTGAGGAAAATAAACAAGCTTTCTTTTTTTTCTTTTGCCTCTTCCGCTTGATACAAGTATATCGTGGAGTCTCTGGGTGTGAGCATTAACAGTATGATCCTGCAAATATGCTATAGTCTCCTCCTTAAGCCTTGTGTCATCCTCTTTCTTTTCCTCCATTTTCTTAAGCCTGTTCTTCAGCCATCCCTTTTCCAAAGAATTATCTTTCCTGTCAGATTCCTCCTTTGATTTATTCTGCACGGGGCCGTCTTCAAGTGATAAGGCATTTCTGCTCTGGATAACATCCTCTGCTGATACAGATACTTTTATTTCCTGGTCTTTCTTTAAATTCTCATGCTGGAACATACCGTCACCTCATTCAATATTTAAGATTTAAATTAAAAAGAACAATTTCTTCAAAGCGGATTGCACTGCCATCAGTGATAAGTCTGAGGGTTTTCTTTACCCTGTCGGAATTTGCGTCGATCAGGATTCTGACATTGTCAGAGAACTCCTGTCTGATATGGGCCAGTGCTCTGAAAAGCAGTGAGTATAGTGCAATATCATTATTCTCACCATAGGCTTCCAATTTGACAAGTTCAAGAAAACTTCCGAATCTCCGAAACAGGATCATTCCCAGTATCTTTTTCCCATCAGTAGCAATAAAGCTGAAGTCCAGAAGGTAATCGACAATTTCATCAATCGGAAGGCTGTCCATTTTTTTCTTCAGCGCACCATCAATACTTATTATGTTAAAAGGCTCATCGTCTGCCACAGACTTTGACAGTTCAAAGCTGCCCGCCCTCACAGCATATACACAGAGCCTTTCTGATTCATCCGCAAAGCCTTCTTTTTCAAGAAGTCTGTAAAGGTAATAATTATCAGCCTCTTTTATATACGAACAACTAATGCTTTTGACATCAATCTTTTGGACTATTTCCAGAAAGAATTCCAAAAGAACCGTTCCTGCGCCCCTGTTTCTATAATCCGGAGCAACATAGATATATCTGATAATAAGACTGTCTCCCGTGTTTTCCTGTGCAATCAGCACACCGCAGGCCGTATCTGTCTTTTCATCTATAACTCCAACAATAAGGTCAGTGTCCTTTAACTCTTCCTTTTTTATTCCCGGAATAAACATTTCCAGATTTTCATCATTAACCAGTGTTCCTATCATTTCATACATCTCCTTCTTTGTGCTCTCTTATTTCTCTATATTATCTTCTGTGATAAGATCTGTTGTCATGTTCTCATACGACCTGACCCGCTCGTCCAAAGAGCTCTTCTCCAATAGTGAATCCATTGCCGGACTGTATACAGCCATTTGATATATGCCTGTCCCTCGAATATATAAAACGCCATGACTGAACAGGCCTTTCCATCATCGGTAATCATTCCCAGTCTGGTATATGTGTCATCCTCCAGAACATTGGAAGGGCACAGAAACCTGAAGAATTCCAGATTATCTTTTTCTATTCGAGTCAGTTTCATAGTCTTACCTTTCTGATTTATTCAACGTTCATACGATAATAATTATATCATTAATCGTCCCCATAACAAAAAAGCCCCATACCCTTAGGACCGCTATTCTGGTCGTTGTGATGAACTGACACTTTATTCTATTAATGCCTATCTTTCTCTGCTTTTTTCAGCTTTTTCTTCGTCTTTTACCTGTTTCCCTTTCTTTGCAATCTCATAAATGTCAATAAAAGAATGCAACTGGTATTAGATATAGTGCACCACACAAAAATAGGAGAAAGCTTTGAGCCTTCCCCTAATTTTTCATGTTACTTTTTCCCACGCATCGCATTTACTGCTGATGGCGAGAAGTGCTTATTAAAGACTCCTGCAATTACATCCTCAATATCATCCTCGTTCTGAGCGACCTTTTCAAGTACAGTCTCAAGAGCCGCAGCAATGACAGCTTTCTCTGAAATCCTGTCTTCGCCCCTTTCTTCTGACTCTAATATGGCATCCTGTGCCCAGTCTATTTGCTCTCTGGGGCCACAGACACCTCCAGTGATGTCTTTTTCACAACAATACTGATGTATATCGACAACGCATTTTGCCATTTTTCTGAGAAGAGCAGCGTTGCCAAATCCCGTCTGAGCCTTTGTTCGTGAGAAAAGTTCATCCTCCGTCGGTTCCGGAATCTGCTTGATAAGGTTGATCCTGCTATAAACAGCTTCCTGAAGGTCATTACAGCCCTCATACTCCCTGTTTACGGTAAACGCGATCACGCAGTCCGGGTGCCTAGTGATCACTTCTCCAGTCTTTTATAGTTCCAATACATATCTGTGTTTCATCCTTATCCGGCTTACGATACTCTGCAACATACTCATTCTTTGCTGTTTTACCAACAAACAAATGCATAGTGCTTATAGTGCCAAGATAATTTGCGATTGCTTCTGCCAGATATGTATCTGTGCTATATTCCTTTATTCTTGAAGGTGCTGTCGTGCAGTACTTAGTGCTTACCTCTGAGAGGGGATAACTCTTGGATAGGGCTTCCAGCTCCGGTACAAAATCTCCATTAAAGTTAAATGATACTAATTTCTTTGCCATAATTTGTTCTCTCCTTTTTTCTTTAACTCAAAATTTGGTTAAGTGCTGTATGTGATCAGGCAATGCCTGTTTCATAAATAAATGTATATAAAAAGAGCCATGGCTCTTCTTGTTTTTAAGAGCGATGACTCTTTGCAAAAATAAAAGCCC
>JAEEGJ010027207.1_pt1 | contig 11509 bp, 6 predicted proteins | sample 8958761 | NCBI WGS metagenome assembly JAEEGJ01 (sample SAMN16246546, study PRJNA631951) | gut metagenome | biome: gut microbiome; feature: rumen; material: RS-attached | host: Bos | place: Iran: Karaj | collected 2018-10
TCGGCTGGACGGGAGACGGCCTGATCCGCGACGTGTCGTTCAGCAACATCGTCTCGCCGCAGGCAAGGTACGGCGTTTCGTTCTTCCTGCCGGCCGAGCCGCCGCCGGGCAAGGACTGCATGGACCCGCCGCGCGGACGCGGTCTCGTGCCGCCGCCGCTGACGGAGCGGCTTCCATTTTCGGTGGAGAACATGCGCTTCTCGAACATGTCCGTTACCGGCGACGGCTATCCTATCTACGTCGCCATCGGCGCCGACGCGCGATTGGCGGGCATAAGGGACGTCTCGTTCTCGGACTGCCGTTTCAGGACGGCGTTGCCAGCGCACGTCGACTGCCGTCCGCAGGACAACGTGCGCGACTGGCGCTTCTCGGACGTCGTGTTCGAGGTCTCCCGGCCGCAGGCGACGTGCGGAAAATTTGAGGACCTCTTCCCGAACACGTCCGGGTTCGAGTTCGACAACGTCAAGTTGACGCGTGGCGACTGACTCCGCGTGGAGCGGGGTTTGACACGCGGCTTTTCGGGATTGAACGGTGAAATGTAAATTTTTCTGGAAATGCATTTGTAACCAATTGCCTGGAGGCGTGTAGACAGGGCAGAAATTTGGAATAACCGACAGACAGCATAAAACAGAAAGCGAGAGAAAAGACCATGGCAATACCCAACATCACCTTGGCGCAGTTCAACCGGATCGCGAGCGGCGGCTACAACGCCGGCCTCGTGGACTTCAAGACGGACGCGAACGGCAACATCAGGAACGAGCTCAAGAAGGTGGACCACCACGTCTACCGGACGGACAAGAACAACGTGGTGCTTTCACCGGAGCGCATCGTCGAGGTGAAGGAGGCGTTCATCACGGCCCTGCGGAACGGCGGCGTTCCGGAGGACAGGATCAACGAGGTGCGCGCGAAACTCGGCATCCCGACCGAGACGAAGCTCACGGACGACACGGCCGAGATGAAGAAGATTCTCGCGGCCCGCTTCAAGCCCCTGACGCGCCAGCACGTGCGCACGCTGCTCGACCGCTATGCGGCGGGCGGCGTGGGCATGACGGCCGAGTCGCTGGCCGCCGTGAGCGCCGACGACTTCGCGGCGGCGAAGAAGACCGCCGCGATGTCCGGCAGCGACAAGGAGACGCGCATCCGCATGAACCAGGCGGCCCTCGCCCTCGCGGGGCGCGAGGGTCAGTACACGATGGAGCTGACGGACGCGCTTTCGCTCCTCTCCACGAGGCGTCCGCTTTCCGACCTCCTGACGGCGCAGCACAACCGCTGCAAGGGCGAGAACGCCGTCAACGAGCGCAACATGGCCACCGTCGCGCTTCAGAACAACTTCGCGGACCTCTTCAAGGTGGCATTCAAGATGCACACGTCGAACGCGCAGGAGTCCGAGACGTTCCACCTGTTCGGACAGGAGGCGAAGCTGGTGAAGGGCGAGGACGGCAAGCTCACGGCGATCCTCGGAACGGGCAACCTGCAGACGAAGGTCGCGCTCGGCACGAACGCGGAGACGTTCTTCGCGCGCCTCGTCGGCCGCACGCTCGCCGACCTCCAGACGCTCGGTGCACCGACGGTGAAGGGCCTCCTGAACACCATCTACAACCACGACCTCAATTCCGGCATCCTTGCAAGCGACCGCACGAGCCTCACGCGCCAGTTCGCCTGCTTCATCCTCGAGCGCAAGTCGGAGGACGCATTCGACCTCTGCAAGGGCAACTACAACACCGGCATACTCGTCGAGATCGCCGAGCGCGTGCTCGCGAACGACGAGGAGCCGATCGACACCAAGGCCAAGCTCGACGCCTACCACGCCAAGCTCGTCCGCGACAACGCCGGGCTCCCCGAGGAGATGAAGGCGATGCTCGAGCAGGTCGCGAACGTCCCGCTCGGCAGGCCCGACGACGATCACAGCGAGTTCAAGGTCTCCTCGCCCCTTGCCGCCGGCGTCGACGAGGTGCAGCAGGCGATCCCGCCGCCGCCCGAGGGTCCGCCGCCGATCGTCCGACAGGAAGAAGGCGGAATTCGCGATGGCCATGGCGGCGCAGACCTCCAAGAACGCCGTCTCCATTGGAACGTCCATCATGATGGATCCGCAGGGGCAGGTTATTGCCTTTACCCCCACTGAAGCAGCAGGCAAGAAGAAAACGACGTGGACCATGACCATGGAACTAGGCGAAAATGGTGACCTGAATATCTCCATGGTCGGAAATATCGAACCTGTGGCCGTTATTTTCAAGGACGGTGCGGTCGAAATGTGCGGACCGGGGAGCACGTTCAAGTACATCGCCGACTTCTCTTTTAAGGCATCCGAACTCGATAGAATCTCCAAGCTCGACTTTTCGGAATACGACAACACGGCCCTCAATGACCGCATTGACAGGGAGAAACCCGAGCAGATGTACGAAGGTGCAATCGATCTCATCCCGAAGAAGTTCCAGCTCGACGCCGACATCCACGTTGACCTGCAGTCGAATTTCATGTAACCGCACATCTTAAAACAAAGAGGAAGACGCAATGCCAGTAGGTCAGAACGCAAAAAAGGCAGAGGCAAATTTTTTTTGCGAGCTGCCGATCCAGATGTTCATGGTTGGCATTGTTGCGGCATGGGTGCTTGCGCCGTCGTATGCACTAGCTCGAGAGTACTTTGTTTCTCCAGTCGGTGACGATGCAGCGGAAGGATCCTCCGCAAAGCCATGGCGCACGATCCAGCGTGCGGCGGACGTAGCGCAGCCAGGCGACGTGGTGACGATCCGCGGAAACCGCATCCACCACAACGGCGGATTGGCGGGAATCTGGCTCGACTGGATGGCGCAGGGCACGCGCGTCTCTGGCAACACGCTCTGGCTGAACAAGTGCGATCTCTTCTTCGAGGTCGACCACGGCCCGATTCTCGTGGAGGGCAATACCTGCCTTTCGTCTGTGGCGGCAAGGACATGTTCGCAGAGCATTGCCTACGTGGGCAACAGGATGTGGGGCAGGTTCGTCACGTTCAACGAGCAGCGCTGCACGCCCGTCTTCAAGCCGCACTCCGTGACGCTCGACTCGATCGACCGCGTGCCGTGCGGGAGCGGCGGGCACGTTTTCATCAACAACATCCTTGCGCATGACCCGCATTTTCCGAAGGAGCTCTTCCCTAGCCGGTTCGAGGACAACTGGATGATTCCGGCCGAATGCTGGAAGGGGAACGAGATGACAGGCGAGTGCGAGATCACGCCGCCCGCAGTGTCGAAGAGGCCCGACTTCAAGCCGGTTGACGCGAAGCGCTTTGGCAAGCCCATATTCGTGGACCAGGAATTCCCCGAACCGATGTTATGCAAGCCCCGGCTATGAGATGAGGAGATGAAATGAAGAAGATGAAAAGAGTAGTTGCGACAATGGCTGCGATGGTTGTAGTCGCAGCTAGTGGAAAAAACCTAGTCGTGAACGGCACGTTCGATTCGGGCGAGTTGTCGCCTTGGACTCGAAATGCCACAACTGGAAAGGCGGGCAAGCAGGGAAAGGTCGCCGTGTTTCCGGCCGGCAACAATTCATGGGTGGACGGCGCGCTAGGTGGCAAGGCGCTCGTCGTCCAGAGTTTCAACAGTCGCGACAATATCTGGCTCGACTCAACCGATTCGTATGTGCAGCAGTCCTTCAATGTGGACGAGCCAGGCAGATACAGTCTCACGTTCAACTACGCAGGAAGGGGCCACCGTGACGACAAGTATTGGGTTCGCGCATCTTGTCGCGTGCGTGTGATTCAAGGTGGCGAAGTCGAGGGCAAGACGATCTACGACGAAGCGTTCACACCTGTGACGAAGTCCTCGTACGTCAAGTACGAAGGCATGGTGGAAATCACGAAGCCAGGCAGATATCTGCTTCAGTTCTTCATGCCGCAGCCGGTCGGTACCGAGCCGGAGGCATGCGACAAGTGCGTGGTGATCGACAATGTGTGCTTTGAGCGATTCGGCGGATGTGAGGCGGCCGCCCTGTCATTTGAACCGCGTGGCGACGAAGACCGCACGGCGGAGGTGCTTGCGGCGGTTAAGAGCGGCGCGGCGCTGCGCTTCGCGAAGGGCGAATACCATTTCCGCTCGCCGACGAAACTGTACTACTACATATCCAATCATGACAACCCGCAGCCGCACAGCGTGTTTCTGCCGATCATGAATGTGGAAGGCATGACGATGCGCGGCGATGGTGCGGTGTTCATGTTCCATGGAAACGGTGTTGGCCTTACGCTCATGGATACGCGGCGCGTGACGCTGAAGGGGATTGCGTTCGAGTGGGCGCGTCCACCATTCTCGGAGGCGAAGGTGGTGTCGTTTGACGGTAAGGGCGCTGTCCTAAAACCGGATCCGGCGCGATTCCCTCTGGCCGTAGAGAAAGGGCGGTTGATCGCCGTAGGCGAGGGATGGAAGAACCACGTTCCGCTCATCGAGGCGTTCGCAGGAGACACGCTTGATCCAATCATGGGAATAAACGGCATGGGCAGGGCGGCGGAGCTCGGCGACGGTACGATACGCGTTGAGAATGGCAGGTGGCGGATGGCACGTCCGCTGCGCCCGGGCGACATTGCGCTCATGCGCAGCCCATATAGACCGAGCCCGGGGATTTCGCTCTGCCGCGCGCACGACACGCTCATGGAGGACTGCACCTGGCATGGAGGCGACGGCATGGGACTTGTCGCGCAGAGATGCGAGAACGTGACGATCCGCGGCAGCGGCAAAGCGTCCGACCGCACGTCCGGCGCGTTCGCCCGCAAGGGGGCTGGATATGCGACCGCGCTTCAGGCGGACGCCACGCACTTCTCGAACTGCAAGGGGTGCGTTCTTGTGGAGAACAGCTTCTTCGAGGCGACGATGGATGATGCAATCAACGTGCATTCCACTTGCCTCAGGATCGAGAGCGTTCCTAAACCGGATACGCTTGTCTGCCGCTACATGCATGGACAGTCCACTGGCTTTGATGTGTTTTTGCCGGGCGAGCGTCTTCGCTTCATCAAGGCGTCCACGCTTGAGCCAGGATTCGAGACCGTCGTTAAGAGCGCGAGAATCACTGATCACCGCCATGCCATCATCACGCTTGCCGAACCGATGCCGCAGGGGTACGCGCCTGGCGACGCGGTGGAGAACGCCGACTGGCAGCCGTGCGTCGTGTTCCGCAACAACATCGCACGCAATATCTGCGCGCGGGCGGTACTGCTCACGACGCCGGGCAAGGCGGTCATAGAGGGGAACCTTTTCGACCATGGGTCATCGCAGGTGATCCAGCTCGAGGGTGATGCGAGCGGATGGTACGAAAGCGGCGCGTGCCGCGACGTGACGATTCGGAACAACGTCTTCCGCAACTGCGCGTTCCTGCACGGCGAGGGCATCATCCAGATCCGGCCGAACCTCAGGGACATCAAGTCGCAGAAGGAGCGTTACCACCGCAACATCGTCATTGAGCGCAACCGCTTCGAAACACCGAGGATTCCGCTCCTGCGCGCGTGTTCGGTATCAAACCTCATATGGCGCGACAACGAGGTGATATACACCGACAGTTTCCCCGCGCGCGGAAAGGAGCCGTTCGTGATCGACTATAGCGAAGGCGTGGAAATCGACGGCTCGCGCCGCATGCCGTCTCGGTGATGCCCAATGACGCTGGGGGGCTTGACGAGCACACATAATAATGGTATCATTTGCAAACGAAACAGCTGTTAACGAAACGGGCGTTAAGGAATGATGGTGAGAAGGAGGAAGCAGTGAAGTTTTTTGGACGAGAGCAGGAATTGAAGGAACTGAGAAAAGTAAGGGATCTTTCTTTTGATAGGTCTCGTTTTACGGTTTTGACTGGTCGCAGAAGGGTTGGAAAGACGGAACTTTCACGTGAGGCGTTTGATGACGGGAAGACGCCGTATCTGAATTTGCCGATTACGCGGCAGCCAGAAGTGACGCTATGCGCGCAGTTGCAGGAAGAGGCCGAGCGCGTGCTCCATATTGGAATCCATGGAACGTGCATGAGGTTCGGCGATTTATTCCGCGAACTGATGAAGGAGGCGGAGAAGCGTCCTTACACGCTCGTTCTCGATGAGTTCCAGGAGTTTGACCGCACGAATCCAGGCGTCTACGGCGACATCCAGCATGTCTGGGACGAGTATCACAACAAGACGAAGCTGAATTTGGTAGTCAACGGCAGTATCAATCGTTTGATGAACAAGATATTCTGCGACGATTCACAGCCGCTCTATGGACGCAATACAGGCACCTTGGCGCTTAAGCCCTTCAGCACGACTCTTCTAAAGGAAATCTTCCGCTTTTACAAACCCGATTATACCAACAGGGACTTGCTTGCGCTCTGGACGGTCAGTGGTGGCGTGGCCCGCTATGTGGATCTGATGATGTCCGCACACGCCTTTACGAAAGAGGCCATGCTTGAAGAAATCTTCTCGATGCTTTCCGCGTACATTCCGGAAGGACGAACCATTCTCGCGGAGGAATTCGGACCCGACTACGGCACGTATTTTACCTTGCTTGCGGCGATTTCCTCCGGGCAGACGACATCCGCCGAAATGAAGAACCTTCTTGGAGTCGATGTCGGCGGTTATCTCGCCAAACTGGAGGAACAGTATTCCATTGTGGTCAAGAAACAGCCGATCTTTGAGAAGACGACGGCGAAGAACTGCCATTTCCTCATCGACGACTGTTTCTTCCGCTTCTGGTTCCGCTTCGTGTACAAGCTCAACTACCTGAACGAGCTTGGAAGGCGGGATCGCATGCTGGAGCTCGCGCGGCGCGATTTCGACACCTTCAGCGGATACGCCCTGGAGCGGTATTTCACGGCAAAGCTCGTGGAGGAGAAACGCTGCACGCGCATTGGCGGCTGGTGGGACAGAAAAGGTGAAAACGAGATCGACATCGTCTGCGAGGACGAGGACGCAGAGACATTGGGATTCTACGAAGTGAAGGTTGATCCTTCGCGCTATGACGCCACGCGTCTCGAAGAGAAGGTCAAGGCGTTCTTTGCCAAAAACCTGGACAAGCAGTCCCTTCAATATGCGATGGGGCTTCTTTCCCTTGACGATATGTAGGAAAAATTGAATGTGTTTGAGGTCGAGTTTGCAAAGGAGAGAAAATGATGAAACATAGATGGATGGCTGTGGCGGCGTTCACGGCGGTGGTTGCGGCGAGCGGCGCAGTTGAGGTGAGGCAGATATTCCGCGCGGAAAGGTTCCAGCGCGGCGATACGAACGTGTCGCGTCTGCAGGAGATTGACGACGCGAGCTGGATCTGGCACCCGACGGCGGTTGAACGCGGCGAGGTGGGCAGGTACGCCTTCCTATGCTTCAAGAAGGAGTTTACGGCGGACGCGGCGCCGCTGAGGTTCGACGTGAGCGCGGACGAGCGTTTCGAGCTGCTGCTGGACGGCGCGCCGATCGCGTTCGGTCCGCACCGGGGCATTGTCGAGAACTGGCTCTACCAGTCCTACGAGGCGAAGCTCACGCCCGGCAAGCACGTGATGGAGGCCGTCGTGTGGGTGCTCGGGCCGTATGCACCGTCCGCCCAGCTTTCCTGGCGTGGCGGGTTCATCCTCAAGGCGGAGGGCGCGTACCACAAGCAGCTCACGACCGGCGTTGCGTCCTGGCGCGTCGCGGAGCTGAAGAACGTCACGATGCGCAAGGAGGGAATGCGGCGCAACTTCGGCGTGGGCGCGCAGACCGAAGTGCGCGGTTGCTCGCTCCAGGAAGAGTGTCCCGCCGAGTCGGCGTACGTGGCGCCGAAGGTCGTGCGCGGCCCGGTGAGGTTCAACGTCTGCGGCGTGAAGGCGAAGGGGTGGATGCTCTTCCCCACGCCGCTGCCCGACCAGACGTACGAGCGCGTTCGTCCTGGCGCGTTCCGCGCCGCGCGCGCGACGTTCGACAGGAGCGCGCTCTACACGGAGGCGGACGCGCGCCATCCGCTCGTCCAGCTGCTGAACGCGCTGCTCAAGGAGGGCAGGCCGGTGACGATCCCCGCGAACACGATCCTCTGCGCGCTCCTCGACCTCGACGACTACTACTGCGCGTACCCCGAACTTGTCACGGGCGGCGGCAGGGGATCCGAGATCCGCTGGATGTGGGTGGAAAGCCCGCGGCATCCCGACGGGCGCAAGGGCAACCGCAACGCGTTCGTCGGCAAGAGCTGCTCCCGGTACTTCCTGATGGACCGCTTCTTCCCCGACGGACGCGAAAAGGCGACGTTCACGGCGCCGTGGTGGCGCGCCGGGCGGTGGTGCCAGCTCGAGATCAAGACGGCGGGCGAGCCGCTGACGCTGAAGGGCGTGGCCGTCATCGAGTCGCGCTATCCGACGCCCGTCACGTCGCATTTCGCGTGCGACGACAAGACGCTCGACGGCGTGCAGGGCGTGTGCATCCGCGGCATGCAGATGGACATGCACGAGATCATGTGCGACGGCCCGCACTACGAGCAGCAGATGTACGTGGGCGACACCTACGTGCAGTGCGACACGATCGCGGCGATGAACAGCGACGACCGTCTCGTTCGCCGCGCGATCTCGCTCTTCGACTACGGCCGCCGCGACAACGGCATGCTGCCGATGAACTTCCCCACTACCGGCACGCAGGAATCGACCACCTACACGATGATCTGGCCGATGCTGCTCGAGAACTACATGATGTGGCACGAGAACGCCGCGTGGCTCAAGGCGCGCCTCCCCGGGCTCTGCCACACGATGGCCGGACTTGCCGAATTCGAGAACGCCGACGGACTTCTCGAGAACCTTCCGGGCTGGAGCTTCATCGACTGGGTCGAGAAGCCGAAGGGATGGGGCGGCGGAATCGCGCCGAACGGGATGAAGGGCGTCAATGCGGAGAACAACCTCTTCTACGTCCTGTCGCTTCAGGCGGCGGCGCGCGTGGCGGACGCGCTCGGGCATCCCGCGTTCGCCGCGCACTGGCGCGGCAAGGCGGATGCGCTCGGGAAGAAGATCGTCACGACGTTCTGGGACGAGGCGAACGGGCTTGTGGCCGACACGCCCGACAAGAAGGCGTTGAGCGAGCATGCGCAGATTCTCGCGATTCTCGCGGGCGTCCTTTCGCCGGAGCAGGAGGCGCGCGCGTTCAGGGCGCTCGTCGAGCGCAGCGACCTTTCCCGCGCCACGGACTACTTCCGCTACTACCTCTTCCGGGCGTATGCGAAGATGGGGCGGATGGACCTCTTCCTGAAGAAGATGGACTTCTGGCGCGACCACGTGAAGTGGGGGCTCCGCTGCCCGCTGGAGGACGACAATTTCGAGACGAAGAGCGACTGCCACGCCTGGGCGGCGCATCCGCTCTTCTTCCTCCATTCCGCCGTCGCGGGCGTGACGCCGGCGGAGCCGTGGTTCAAGACGGTGCGCATCGCGCCGCAGCCGGGCGGCCTCAAGTGGATCGACGTGGCGACGCCGCATCCGAAGGGCATGATCCTCACGAAGCTGCGCTTCGACGGCGATTCGGTCGAGGACGAGGTGACGCTCCCCGACGGCGTGAGCGGCGTGTTTGAGTGGAAGGGCAAGGCGATTCCACTCAAGCCCGGCCGGCAGGCAATCGCGAAGATTTCCCCATGATTCATGTGATTCTCGGAGCAGATAAATGAAATTTGTAGTGATGACACGTGTGGCGGCAATGGCTGTGATGACGACAGTCGTCGCAACAAGGGCGGACATGGTGAAGAGCCTTGCGGGTGAATGGCGCGTGACGGGCCGGGACCTCGCGGGCGTGGTGCGTCTCCCTGGCACGCTCGCGGATGCGAAGCTCGGCCGGCACATGACTGCAGCCGACTGGGAAAAGGACACCGACCGCCGCTCGAAGGGCGCCCTCACCCGCGAGTGGCAGTATCTCGGCAAGGCCGTGTACGAGCGCACGTTCGACCTGTCGCCCGACGAAGCGAGCCACCCGCTCGAACTTGTGCTCGAACGCGTGATGGGATATTCGGAACTCGCCATCGACGGCACGACGATCGGCAGCTGCGATTCGCTCGCTACGGAACATGTCTATTCAATCCCACCGAATCTGACGAAGGCGGGACGGCACACGATTCGCCTCACACTCGACAACTCAAACCGCTACAACTTCTCCGAATGGGCGCATAGCTACGGTCCCGTCATGCAGAGCGTGTGGCACGGCGTAGTCGGCGAGATCGCCCTGCGCCGTCACAGCTCGCTGCGCCAGGCGCGCGTGTTCGCGTCGTGGCCCGCGAATGGTAAGCTGGTGGTGGAAGTTCCGGAGGGGTTTGAGGCGAAGGAGGGGAGGGTGAAACTTCATCGGGCTGAAGCGGCGGGAGCGCCGCTTCCCCGAAACTACGACTCCTGTCGGGGAAGCGGCACTCTTGCCGCTTCAGTGGCTTCCATCAAACCATCCCCTCACCGCAAAGGCTTTAACCTCGTCGAACTGAAGCTTGACCGCGAACCTGAACCTTGGTCGGAGCATCACCCGAATCTCTATGTGCTGGAGCTGCGCGACGTGGCAAACGACTTTACGCATCAGATCCGCTTTGGTTTCCGCAGCGTCTCCGCGCATGACCACGCGATCTGGATCAACGGCTCCAAATGGTTTATGCGCGGCAACCTTGACTGCTGCCACTTCCCGCTCACTGGCGCGCCTGAAACTTCAAAGGCGTGGTGGCTCGAGACGTTCCGCCGGCTGCGCGACGAGGATGGCATCAACACGATTCGTTTCCACTCGTGGACGCCTCCGAAGGCCGCGTTCGACGCGGCGGACGAACTAGGCATGTTCTGCGTGGTGGAGGCTGGCATCTGGATTGATGGATGGATGAAGGGATTCGACAAGCTTGGCTATGGCAAGCCGATTGATGGATTCATCCAACGCGAACTGCGTTCTATTCTGGAACTGCGCGGTGATTCGCCGTCCTTCATCTCCCTCGGCATCGGCAATGAACTCGGCGGCAACGACTTCAAGGTGATGGGTAAATGGATGAACGACTGCAAGGCATTCGATCCGCGCCGGCTGTACCTTGCCTCAACGGCGCGAACGATCTCTGCTGGTGACGACTATACCACAACGCACAGCTATCCAGGCGTTGGACCGGTGCGCTCGCGTTTCCGGCCGTCCACCGACTGGGACTACGAAGACGTTTACGGAAAGGCCAGCATTCCGGTGGTAGCACACGAGATCGGACAGTGGCCCATCTACGTGGACTGGAAATATGAACTTCCAAAGTACACTGGCTTGATGCGGCCGTACAACCTCCAACACTTCCGCGATGTGGCGGTGAAGTCCGGCACCGAAAGCTTGTGGCCGATTTTCTGCAAGGTGTCTGCAAACCTCAACCGCCTCATGTACAAGGACGAAGTGGAAAGCTTCATGCGCACGCCGTCGTGCGCCGGACTACAGTTGCTGAGCGTGCAGGACTTCACCGGACAGTTCGAGGCGATGGTCGGCTGGCGCGACAGCTTCTATGACCTGAAGCCGTCCGTAAAGGCGCTGCCGCCGTTCAGGGACATCTTCAACGAATTGCCGCACTTGGCGCGTTTCGAGAAGTATGCGTGGCAAGTT
>JAEEGJ010027210.1_pt1 | contig 11508 bp, 9 predicted proteins | sample 8958761 | NCBI WGS metagenome assembly JAEEGJ01 (sample SAMN16246546, study PRJNA631951) | gut metagenome | biome: gut microbiome; feature: rumen; material: RS-attached | host: Bos | place: Iran: Karaj | collected 2018-10
TGCTCACTGCGTTTTCTCTACGTATCAGACTATGATGAACTGCATTGATTCTGTAAAGGTTGAAGATCAAAAACTGTTTACCAGTGGTCATTTTGACCTTGTGATATGTGATGAGGCGCATAGATCCATATATAACAAATATAGAGATATCTTTACCTACTTCGATGCACCGCTTGTTGGTCTTACAGCTACACCAAAGGATGATATCGATAAGAATACGTATGAGATTTTCGATTTGGAGCAGGGTGTTCCAACATACGGATATGAGCTTGCCCAAGCTGTAAACGACGGATATCTTGTAGACTTTCTGTCGGTAGAAACTAAGCTGAAATTTATAGAACAAGGCATTGTTTATGATGAACTATCTGAAGAGGATAAGGCCGTCTATGAAGATACCTTTGAGATGGAAGACGGAGAGTTACCAGAAGCTATCAGTTCTTCCGCTTTGAATTCGTGGATCTTCAATGAAGATACGATACGACAGGTTCTTCATACTGTGATGAAAGATGGTATCAAGATCGATTATGGTCAGAAACTCGGCAAGACGATTATCTTTGCTAAGAATCATGATCATGCGGAGAAGATACTTGAGATCTTTAATAAGGATTATCCACATCTGAATGGTTATGCTCTGGTTATTGATAACCGGATTAATTATGCTCAGACATTGATAGACGAGTTCTCTGAACCAAACAAGCTTCCTCAGATAGCGATTTCCGTTGATATGATGGATACCGGTATTGATGTACCGGAAGTTTTGAATCTTGTATTTTTCAAGAAAGTAATGAGTTATGCCAAATTCTGGCAGATGATAGGGCGAGGAACTAGATTGTGTCCGGGATTGATTGACGGGGAAGATAAAAACAAGTTCTATATTTTTGATTTCTGCGGAAACTTCGAATTCTTCCGAATGAGTAAGGGAAAGCCGACAGCAAACATGATTGCTCTTCAGGGTGCAATCTTTAATCTGCAGTTTGAGATTTCATATAAACTTCAGGACCTTGCGTATCAGGAAGAACGGTTTATTGCTTATCGTAAAGCTTTGGTACAAGCAATGACTAACAAGGTTCAGGAACTGCCGCGTGAGTATTTCGCTGTTAGGCAGCATCTGAAGTATGTGGATCTGTATTCTGCAGAGGCAAACTATCAAACTTTGACTTATGCAGATACTCTGCTGGTCAGAGAAGAGCTGGCGCCACTAATTCTCCCAAATGAAGATGAAGCTAGCGCTCTTCGTTTTGATGCATTGATGTATGGTATGGAACTTGCCCATCTTGCAGGAAAAAGATATGGCAGAGCGAGAAGTGATCTTTATAAACGTGTAAATGGCATTGCGAGTGTCGCCAATATACCGGAAATTAAGGTCCAGTCAGAACTGATTGATAAGATCCTTCACACGGATTACATCACGGATTGCGGTTTGTTCGAGTTCGAGGAGATCAGAGAGAATCTGCGTGGACTTATGAAGTATATTCCTAAGAAACACCTCCGCTATGATACAAATTTCGATGATGATATTCTCGATGTCTCCTGGAATGAATCAGAACTAGATAATGATGATTTGAAAAACTATAAGGCTAAGGCAGAATACTATATTCGGGAGCATCAGGATAACGAGACAATCAAGAAGTTGAAGACTAATATTCCTTTGTCTCATAGCGATATAGAAGTGTTAGAACAGGTGCTTTGGTCAGATCTCGGAACTAAGGAAGAATATGAGCAGGAATACGGTTCTAAGCCTTTGGGCGAGCTCGTCCGGGAGATAGTTGGTCTTGATATGAATGCAGCAAAGGCAGCCTTTTCTGAGTATCTTGAGAGTAATGATCTCGACAGCCGGCAGATATACTTTGTAAATCAGATAGTTGAGTATATTGTTCACAACGGAATGATGAAAGATTTGTCGGTGCTTCAGGAGTCACCATTCACTGATCAGGGAAGTGTAGTAGAGATATTCACGGATCTGAATGTCTGGATGGGAATCCGGAAGGTAATAGATAGTATTAATGATAATGCGAGAGTTGCGTAAGAGAAAAAATATGTTGGGTAAAGGATTATCAGTATATAATTGTATTAGGCGATTATGCATTCGCCAGCGAGGTAGCTAAATGTTTTATTCACCATTAAGATATCCAGGTGGCAAGGGAAAGCTTGCGCCGTTTATAGGAATGTTAATTGAGGAATATGGTCACAAGGGCGGAACCTACATAGAGCCTTTTGCTGGTGGCGCTGGTGTGGCTATGGAATTGCTTGAAAAAGGAATTGTTTCTCAGGTAGTAATTAATGACCTTGATAAAGGAATTTACTCTTTTTGGAGAGCAATACTTACGGATACAGAAAGATTTATTAAAGAGATAGAAAATGTTCCGCTTACGATGGAAGAGTGGCACAAACAACATGATATTTGCATGAATAATAATAGCAAATACAGCTTTGAGTTAGGCTTTGCAACTTTTTATATGAATCGGACAAATCGATCTGGAATTATCAAGGGTGGAGTTATTGGAGGAAAGGAGCAAAGTGGTAAGTGGCATCTGGATGCTCGATTTAACAAAGAGGATCTAATTTGTAGAATACGAAGAATAGCTTCTATGAAGAGTCAGATACATTTGTATAACAAAGATATAGAGTCCTTTTTGAAGAATTATGTTCCCAAGTATGAAGATAATGCGTTTATTTATTTTGATCCCCCTTACTTTGGCAAGGGGAAGCAGTTATATTTGAATTTCTTTGAATCTGCCGATCATGTTCGAATAGAACGTTTGATAAGGCAATTAGTAAAGTGTGATTGGATTATCACCTATGATGATGAGCCGGAGATAGAGAAGATATACAGTAAATATAGTATTAGAAGATTTGATCTAAATTATTGTGTTTCTGAAAAGAAAAAAGCACGTGAAATAATGATTTTTAAAACAGGGCTGTTGATACCGACTAAAGCTAAGTTGGCTAATAAAGGTAGCAAAACAAATCTGATATAAGGCCATGAATAATTGGTAATTGTTCGAGGAGGGTATTCAAATGATAGAAAAGTTGAAGATAAGACATTACCGCAAACTCAAAGATATTGAAATCGGGTTTAACAATAAAGTTAATATTATTTCTGGAACAAATGGAACGTGCAAATCATCTATCCTCTATTTAATCAGCAATGCTTTTCAAGAGGTTAAAAGTACAGCAGATTGGTTAATTGAGCCTAGTGTTTTAAAGAATATTAAAAGCATAAACACAGGAATGAATCTAAAAATTGAAAGTCTGACACGTGGTGATGATAAGTATAATGATCCTGCGCAAGGCGATAGTGGTAGCTTGTTCTCGTGCACATATATTGATGGATTGGAGTTGGAATTCAGAAGACATAATACTAAAGAAAATGAGCAGAATCGATTCGCTTTAAAGCCATATTACAAGAGGGGAGCTAGTGAAAAATTACCGCAGTGTCCAACCATTTATTTGGGATTGGGCAGATTGTATTCCTTTGGAGAATATCATCAGGAAATATCGAAAATCAAACAGAAAATGCCAAGTCAGTACTTTGATATTATTCGTGACATTTATAAAGATTTCACGGGGATAACAATTGAAAATATTGAATTACAGGCGATGCAGGATATTAAGAGAAGGTCCAAATTTACAACTCCTTATGAGGGAATAGATTCAAATACTATTTCAGCAGGGGAGGATAATCTGCTTATTATTATCACTGCACTCGTTTCATTAAGGTACTACTTTGAAAACATAAAATCTGTTCGAGATGAAGAAAGTATATTGCTCATAGATGAAGTAGATGCAACCCTTCATCCTGCATATCAATATCAATTGTTAGATCTAATTAATGAGTATGCACAAGACTATCATATTAAGTGTGTGTTTACTACTCACAGCCTTTCTATGATCGAATATGCATTTGAGAAAAAGAATAACGTTATATACCTTCTTGATAATGTGACAGATGTTTGTTGCATGGAAGATGCTGATATTTATAAAATTAAAATGTATCTGCACAATAAGACGAAGGATGATATTTATATTAACCGATGTATACCTATTTTCAGCGAGGACTCGGAAGCACGTAAGTTTATAGAGTGTCTCTTCGATTATTTTGGTAGACGATATGGAGTGGGATTTCAACAAGTTAGACCTCTGTTCCATATGGTTGATGCAAGCATTTCTGGAGATGCATTGATTAGTATTTTCAAGGATTCAAAATTAATTAGGAGCACTATGCGATCAATTTGCATCGTAGATGGTGATAAGGAAAGTGGTCATAATTTAAATAACTATACAATAACTCTTCCTGGAAAAATGTCGCCTGAGAAATTGGTATTTAAATATGCAGAGCAGTTATTTAATGAGGATAGCGGTTTTTGGAAAGATAAGACTGTAGTGGATTTGGGTTACACAAAGGTTTATTACCAAAGAAATATAAAGAAAGATGTTGATTCTATTAGCGAAAAAATACGCGAAAAGAAAGAAAAGGATGGATCTGCGCATGGTGTAGAAAGAAGTTTGAATAAGGAAGTATTTAACAGACATGAACGCTTTTTTATTTTGGTGATGAAAAAGTGGATTGAAGATAATCCAGCTGATGTCGCAAAGTTCTACGATAATTTACATATTTTGTTTTGTAAGGTTGCTGAGTTTCATGATGTTTCATCTCGTGAATGGGAGTATAAGGAGAATAGCTTATAAGTGGGTACATTTTGGGTACACCAGAACTCGAATAAACAAAATAGTTTCAAGTGTTTTACTTTGAAGATAGATATCCTGGCCATGTATTGCTATTGCGATGCATGGTCAGGATATTTTTGCCTGCTACTGAATATGGCGGTGTCATAGCGCCAGCAAATCGCTAATTACTGCGCCACCAAAATCGGCAATTGTTGCGCCACTTGCGTCGGAAACATTGAGCCACCTACCGGTTCCGGTCTATCAGAGCCACCATTGGAAATACATAAATTCAGCTCCATATCAGTATCTCGGTAAGGAAGTTACATTAAAGATCACGTCACACAGGCTCGTTATCTTACATAACAAAGAGGTATTAAGCGAATATGAGCTTATATGGAACAGGATAGGAGCATATTCCACGATAGCAACCGATATGCCGCCACACAGCAACGCATTTGGAGAATGGAACAGTACCAGGTACCTTAACTTGGCAAAAAGTAAAGGACCGAACGTATATGAAGTTATCTACAGGATATTTGCAAGCACCACAATAGAACAACAACACTATCGAAGCCACCTCTCTGCCCTGAAGCTCGCAAGCTTCCGACCAGGATGATGCACACACAGCCAAATGCCTCATGCTATCTATGTGATTAGGTTATACTTGAAAAAGATTACGAAATCAAGATACTTCAAAAATATATGAAATCATATCGGCCGACTATCCAACTCGTCGTTTTCATTAATAAACAACTCCTCAATTTCGCCTATCTTTGCTAATTTTGCAGCTGAAACGACCATGCACCGCTCATAAGCTGGCATCCTTAATCCCAAAATAATCTTATATGGTCTCATTTTTATGCAAGTTCTATCTGGCATCATTGTTGGTCTTAACATGCGCCATTCTTTATCATATTCATGACATTTCTTTTTGATCAAAGAAATCCGTTCTGCTTCCCAAATCATTTTGGATATAATCAAATCGCTTATTTGATTTGGTACAGAATCTTGTTTTCCGTATAACAAACACGCAAGGCCATAACTAGTTGCATCATACTTTTCATCAGAATAACACACTGGGTAAATAGTAGGTTTTTCTTTTAGAGAGTGGCATACTTTACACGCATCTTCCTTACCACACAAATATGTTTCTTCATCTTTAATTCTAAATAACAGCACATAGCCGCTATAATTACTTGCATACTTAAGCCAAAGTGTTTCGTTATATTCATCTTCACAAAAACACACTGAAAAAAGCGTCTTTTGAACTATGTTTCTAACATGTTTAATTTGTTCTTGTAATTTCAAAAGATCCAATGGATTCTGCTTCAGAGCACTAATAAACTGTTCTGAATCGATATCAATTTGAGATACAACTGATTTTAGCAATCCATTATAGTCCGAATTATTATCATTCATAACACTACTTAGAAATGTATACAACAACTTTATACGGTTATGATCGAAACGCAAATATGTATCAAACGGATCATCATAATGGTCTGCTGAAGAATAGAAAACTTTGTTTTCCTGTAATTGTTCTAATGAACTCTGTGTTACAGTTCGAAATCTGCATAATACATCAGGCATTTTAATCTTGGACAACATATACTGTATGTTGTCCGGATTATTGTCATGAAGATTATTTAAAGCAATATAAAAGTCGTTACGTTCATCATTGTTCATATAAATTCTTCCTTGAACATTTTAGGCTGATATGATTCAAGACCAAGCACCTTCATCTAACATCATCAAATTTATTAAAAATAAATCAATAGCCATTTAGGAAAGAATTTGATATATGCTCAATCTCCGGATAAACAAATCCTTCTGTGATCCCCAATTTTGATAATTCTTGTTTTATTTTCAATTTCTTATCAGCCGGAAGTAATACTGTTTTCTTTTGAAATAAACATTTTGTAAATCTCCTTGTACTCTAAGAATAAAACTGATTTGCAGTTACTTTAAATATACTTTGAAGATGTTACATCCATATTCACTTATTCTAAACAAGTTTTAAACACATTTGAAAAAGAAGATGCGCGAACTACAATTTTCTGAATCTCGTAGCATCACCAACCGCAACCTTCCGTAGCTCTATACAAATCAGCCTTGATACATCAAGCCTGCCAGTGGCACATACATCATACGAACTTCCATTTTCACGGGTAGCATTCTCTCTTCTTCCATACTTATTTACATGCCTATTCATCGAGTTTGCTATTAAAGAATTCGACTTCCATGCTGGTTTTATTGATAGAGCCACAATACGGACAACGATCATAATCCTTATCTCTAAAGCCAGGTACCTGTTCCTCGGTTCTTTGTTTATACTTCCTTTGGCATTGGGGACATTCAACAATGCCATAATTAACAGAAAAGTTTGCCAGATTACCGTTTTCATTATATGCCGTTAAGAAGCTGGAACCCGTATTCATAGGTGTAAATTCGGCCCATACTTTATCGGTAATCCATTGCGATACATTTTTATGTGATCGGTCTGCGACAACCTTTATTGCATCAGCTGTATCTTCATCTAAAGATATGTTAATTCGTTTTTTCATAGTTCACCTCCTGTGTGTATATTATACACACATTGTGCATACGCATCAATTGAACAATTAAATCGTCCAATCTGCCATAGAGTAGCCTAAGATTTGAAGATCTTCAGATACTCACCGATGCTCAGATCAATGAAGTGTTTCCGCCGACTTCTGGCCGAAAGCTTGAAGACGAATACTACATGCTGGACTTTAAGCAACTCAAGAAGGAACTGGCAAAGCCTAATGTAACACTATCAGATATTCAATGTTATGGAATACCGGTATGGTAACAAATCCATGATTATCGCCTCACAGTTGGAACCGGCCAAATGGCATAAGAATTTCGGTTCAAGTCAGTTAGCTGATTCGATACTAGACATATGATGAAGACCGATTTTATGGTGTTTCTACTAACATCATTCATTTTTACTATGATGTAACTTATGTTAATGATGGAAATGGAACTATTTCGGGAAAGACAAGAACTTATGGTACCGAAGTGGTTGAATTGACAATTATTCCAAAAGAAAATTACAAACTTGCTAAAGTAACGCTTACTGAATCCGGGAAAACAGTTGAATTAACTCCAAATGCAGAGGGTAAGTATGTTATGCCTAATGCAAAATCTTCTGCAACAATCAAAGCTGTTTTTTCAATTTCAGGATCTTGCGGTAATAACTTAAGTTGGAATTTGGATGGCAATGGGGTTTTAACCATATCAGGTTCAGGTGATATGCTTGATTGGAATAGCGAGGCGGATGTTCCTTGGCACGCTAATCGTACATGTAAAGTAACCGCTGCTGGTGATGTCGAACATAAGGGTGCAACAAAGACTGTAACATTTAAGATTAAAGTTAAATGATTTCAGGATAACGATAGAACTCGAATAATCGCAATGATAAGAGGCAAATAGAATTATCCTGAAAAGGGCAAAAGAGATTATCCTGACAGAGATAAATAATTAGCCGAAATAACATAGCAAAAACAATAAGACCTTGTATTACCGTTTTGGTAGTATGAGGTCTTTTTATTTTCTTGGAATTATTAGTGTTTTGGCACATTTATACGCTTTTGCACGATGGGTGTTTCAAGAAAATCAATTATTGTTTTTGAGCAGACGGCGACTTTTCCTTGTCGGCGTCTGCGGGAATAAATTTATTTACCCTTCGCAGAGTAATTGATTTTTGCAGAAACACGCAAAACGCTGGAAATGCCCTATAATAGGGCATTTTCAATTTCAATGTCAACAAAATGTCAACATAAAATGGCACCTCACTGATTTTTCGTCAGGGTGTATCTGTTATTAATGATCGATTCTGCAGCTCAAGAATATATCAAGAGAACTTAACTACGATATCCGCAATCCCTTTTATGATGGTATTACTGATAGCTGCGCCGTTAATGGTTTTCTTCGTAAATAATGCGGAGAGTTTTCTTGAAGGTTTTTTGCAGCTTGCCGTAATGTACATGCTGTGTGGACTTTTTGACAAGGTGTTTATTGACTGGTACTGGGTAGGACATACTAAAGCATGGGTAATTCCCGGTACAGAAGATCTGAAGCCATATATAAATAAGAAGGTATGGGTCAAGAAGATCGCAGCAGTTGTAGTACTTTATCCACTACTCGCAGCACTTTTGTCGTGGATAATGTGTCTGATACTGCACTTGTAAATCTGAAATAACCGACAAAGGATCTGATGGAAATCAGGTCCTTATCTCTGCCCTGTGACGACGAATGATCATATAAACCTATATCATAATTGTCGTCACATCGTCACAGTCGTCACAAGAATCTCTTTTATTTTGCTAAAGATCAAGGAACTGACGGCTTCAAAGCTAAGCAACGCAGAAAAGAAGACTGTTGCTTTGTTTTTCGAGAAATATGGAGAATGGTTGTGAAATCACCATTTTTCTCCTAACCGCTTGAATATCTCCTAATTCTGGCTATAATTTAGGAGAAAGAACTAATTAGGAGAAAAACATGAGATCATTTGATTATAGAAAATATAAAAACTATCGTTGGGATAATGAAATAACGAATTATCTTTCTCTTATTCATGAGTATAAGGGAAAGCAGGATCTTTATCTCAGACAGAAACCAGTAGAGCTTGAGAAGCTGTTAGAAGTCGCTAAGGTTCAATCTGTAGAATCTTCTAACAGGATCGAAGGTATTGTAACAACTGACACCAGAATCGGACAACTCGTTAAGGAAAAAACGATGCCACGAACACGCGATGAACGTGAAATCGCAGGCTATCGCGATGTGTTGAATACTATTCATGAAAGCAACGAGTTTATTCCAGTACGCGGAAACATCATTCTTCAGCTTCACCGAGATCTCATGCAGTACGCTGATACCGGTAACGGTGGAAGATATAAGATCACTCAGAATTACCTGAAGGAAAACCTGGAAGATGGAACGGAATTTATAAGATTTACTCCGGTTCCGCCGTATGAGACAGAAGCTTGTATTGATTCAATCTGTGAAAACTATAACTTAGCTATTGATGAACAGATTGTCGATCCACTTCTGATTATTCCGGTTTTCTTGCACGATTTTCTTTGTATTCATCCTTTTAATGACGGAAACGGAAGAATGAGCAGACTTCTTACATTGCTCCTCTTATACCGTTCCGGATATATTGTTGGAAAATACATCAGTATAGAAAAACATATTGAGAAGACAAAGAATAATTACTATGATGCGCTGGAAATAGCATCAACAGGCTGGCATGAAGAAAAAGAAGATTCAACTGCATTCATAAAATACATGTTGGGAGTTATACTTGCATGTTACAGAGAGTTTGAGAGCAGAGTTGAGATCATTGGCGGCACTGTCATTGTTGAAGAAACACCGACAGGCAAAAAACGTTCTGTAACTATAAAAAGCAGTGCAAAAGACATTGTAAGGGCCGCCGTAGACAGCAAGATCGGCAAGTTTACTAAACGAGAGATCGTAAATATCTGCCCCAGTATAAGTGAGAAATCAGTCGAATTAGGCTTGAAAAATCTTCAGGAAGAGGGATATATAAAGAAGTACGGAACAGGGCGCAGTACTTTTTATAGCAAGGTGCAATGATTATCTCCTAAAGCACATTTCTTTCCTAAAATGCAATGAATTTAGGAGAAATACATTCTATGATGATTGGAGATGATCTAAGCCTGATAAAGGAAATAGCGGTATTCTTTCATCGAAAAATTAGGAAGAAAAGAGACTATTGTGACACCAATCCCGATATCAACTTCAATTAGATCGAAAGGAAAAGCATATGGCAGGGGATAAGATGTATCAGGCGATGAAAGAAATAGCAAAGAGTAAGGGGATAAAGGCATCTCCCCAGCATGATCTGTATAAGATGTATGGCCCTTATTTTTTGAATGCTTTTTACTGTGAAATAGTGGATAAAAAGGCGAAAAAGATGGATATGAACATTCATTATGAAGCTAAGTGCTCTTATTTTGATGACCTTAAACTGTCTATCATTGAACCTGTTTCAACCATTAAGATCACTGATAAGATCAGGGCTAACAGCGTGATCCATTTTCAATCCATAATCGAGAAAGAGATCATAGAGTTTGAATTTGACGGAAAAGATGAATCATATACAGAAATAGCTGCAAAGACCTTTGAACATATTGAAGAATGGTACATGAAGTTTTTTGATGATGTTAAGAGCAATTATGGCGACCTTGAAAACTACTTTATTTTGAATCGTGACTATTTTTTGATGCAGGCTGCTTTTGTATATATATATCAGAGAAAATATGAGTCAGCTGAGGAATTAATACAAAAAATTCCACCGAAACTACATTCGAGCCGTTCGATCTGTCCTGAAACTGAAACGCAGAGAATCAGATTGATCGAATCCGGTGCTGAAAGCTTTGGAAACTCATTTCTCCGGGATGATATGGATTGTATCAGAGATTATATTGCGGCTCAGAAAAACGGTTTGGAATGGACATCTGAGAGAGCCCGTTACGGATTACTTAATGAAGAAAGATCCTGAATTGTACGAGCTAGGAGCAGTCCTGGCTCGTATTGTATAATGGAACATATAATCAACAGGAAAACAGACTATGGATCTCACGTGCTTATAAGGAACAGAGAAATGAATAAAGATTATCTTTCGGAAACAAAAACAATAAACTATGGCGATCCCGTAATACAGGAAAAGGTATCCGAACTTAAGGCGGATACGGTAACAGCGATAGATTATATAGTTAAAGCCTATGAATTTGTCAGGGATGAGATCCCGCATTCATGGGATATCAGATCAACCGTTGTCTCCCGTAAAGC
>JAEEGJ010027211.1_pt1 | contig 11508 bp, 7 predicted proteins | sample 8958761 | NCBI WGS metagenome assembly JAEEGJ01 (sample SAMN16246546, study PRJNA631951) | gut metagenome | biome: gut microbiome; feature: rumen; material: RS-attached | host: Bos | place: Iran: Karaj | collected 2018-10
TTCAAAAAATAGTAGTAACTTTGCATGCGAAAATAGATTAAACAACCAATATATATAATATATAAATAAGGTATAGGAGGACCTGGTAACGCTACGAAGCAGAAACAATGACAACGCAAAGTGTGCAAACCCCGATAAATAAAGAAAATTTCGAATGAAAATCGCGAGTTTTTATTAGAAAATGCATTAAAAACGCAGTTTTTTAGGTTTTTTTTAAAAAAATATTCGATTTTGTTTGCATGTTTTCAGAATTATATCTATATTTGCACCAAAAATGTAAATCCGTATAGGAGATACAGTGCCCTGACGTCTGCTTTTGGGAGCTTTCTCGGGGTGATATTTGAGAGAAAATTATAGAAGTACAACAACTTATTTTTTTTTATTAATTTAAATTATTAATCGTATGAAAAGAAAGATTTTCAGTAAACTGCTTATGGGAGCATTCTTGATTGCTTCTGTAAGTGCGTTCGTATCTTGTAAGGACTACGATGACGACATCAATGCCAACAAGGCATCGATTCAGGCCGTACAAGATCAATTGACTACTCTGACGAGTAATCTGACTTCTTTGAAGACAGAGCTGCAGGGGCAGAAGACTGCTTTGGAGCAGGAGCTGGCTACAGCAAAGTCTCAGCTTGAGACTCAGATTGCCACCGCTAAGGCTGAGCTGAATTCTGCCATCGAGAAGAAGGCAGACCAGTCAAGTGTTGACGCTCTGGCTACCAGAGTTGCAAACTTGGAGTCTAATCTGGCTGCTTTGAAGGCTGCTTATGAGGCTAAGATGAGTGCTATTGACTCTGCACTGGCTTCTCTGCAGGCAATCATCGACAAGAAGGCTGACATTACTTATGTTGACAACGCTATTGCTATTCTGAATAGCGCTATCGAGGGTAAGGTTGCCAAGGATGATTTCGGTGCTTTCAAGAGTGAGGTTAACAACCTGAAGAATGATCTGAACAACCTTTCAGCACTGGTAGACACCAAGGCTGACAAGAAGGACATTGATCACGCTGTTGAGAACATCAACGCTAAGTTGGTTGAGCTCGTTGAGCAGATGAAGACCACTGTTCCTCAGTCTGATATTGCTAATATCCAGAAGACCATCGAGGCTCTTCAGGCTTCAGTGAACTCACTGACTCAGGCTGTTGCCGCTAAGGCTGAGCAGAGTGCAGTTGACCAGCTGAACGCTTTCTACAAGGAGCTGAAGGAGCAGGTTAATACACTCGTTACTCCCGAGCAGCTTGCAAGCGCTATCGCTACTCTGAAGCAAGAGATTGAGAAGAAGGGTGCTGAAGAGAGTGCTCGTCTGGATGAGGCAATTGCAAAGGTTCAGAAGGCCGTTGATGATAACAAGGCCGCTGGTGATAAGGCTTTGAAGGATGCTGTTGAGGAAATCAATGCTGCTCTTGGCACAAAGGCAAACGTTAAGGATCTCGAGCAGGCTGTTAGTGATTTCAATGCCGCTAAAGACGCTATCGAAAAGGATATCGCTGCTAAGTATGCTGCCGTTACTGGTGATATCACGAAAGCTAATGAGGAGATTGAAAAAATTAATAAGGCACTCACAGCTGAGATTAATAAGAATGCCACAGCGGATGCTGATTACAATGAGTTTAAAGAAAAGTTCGCATCATTGAAGCTTGATGAGAGAGTTATTGCTTGTGAGGCTTTGATTGAGCAGGTTGCTGCTATCAATGCATACCTTGGCAAACTTGAAAAGGGCGCTACTCTGGCTAAGACTCTGGAGGATCTGAAGGCTGTCATGAGCAAGGATGCTGCTGATAAGGTTGCTGCTGAGGCTAAGCTTCGTGCAGATGCTATTACAGAAGTAAATAAGTCAATTGCTGATCTTCAGAAAGAACTGAACAATAAGATTGCTGAGGCCAAGACGGCTGAGGCCGCTCTTGAGAAGAAGCTCTATGGTGAGGGCGAGGCTGCTGGTGACATCGACGATCTGAAGGCTGATACCAAGAAACTGACTGAGGATTTCTCTAAGATTGATGAGAAGATCCAGACTGGTATCGATGAAAATCTTTCTAACTTGAAGGTATTCGTTCAGCACATGCTGACCAGCGTAACACTGATTCCACAGCTCTATCTCAATGGTGTTGAGGCTATCCAGTTCGTATCTGTACAGTATAACCCACAGGTTAAGGACTACTCAATTGTTCCTGGTAAGTATAATGATGCTACAAATGCTGGTGGTTATTGGATTACAAACGGTACCACACCTGTTTGGGCAGCATTGAATGACCACCAGCTGGTGAACAAGAACCCTGTTACCACTATTCGTGTTGACAATGGCGAGACAGAGGCTTACTATCGTCTGAGCCCGGCTGTTGTTAAGCAGGATGAGATTGATGTTGATAAGATTAAGTTTGCTTGCACAACTGCTGAGACCGCTACTCGTGCCCTTTCTGCTATCACAGACAACAATCCAGTTAAGCCTACTTTCTCAAAGCTTGAGAATGGTGTGATGACCGTTAAGCTGAATAAGACTGTGACTCGCAGCCTGCGCTATAATGGTGAGAACAATGGTAAGGACGATGTGATTGCTTCTTTGATGGTTCCTCGTAAGGCTAATGCTGAAAAGGGTGTTGAGTATCAGGAGATCTATTCTGAGTTCAACCTGATTGACGAGACCACTATTTTCCCGCGTATCGCCGCTTTGAATAAGGTTTCTGAAAATACCCGTGTATTCAATGGTACTACAGCTGCTACAATGCACAATCCGAATGTTGCTATGCAGTATCACTTTATCGACTCTGCAAAGATCTGGAGATCTCAGGTTGATAAGAATGTTTGGGTGAAGGAAGAAATCCAGTATGACCAGCCATTTGATCTGTTGAAGCTCGTTACAGGTTGCTATGATGATGGTACACACAAGGAGATTACAAAGGAAGCTCTGAAGAAGTATGGTATCGCATTCCGTTTCTACAAGCCCACTAAGGCTTATGGCGATCCTAATCTTATTAACTATAACTTCACAGACCAGCAGGTATTTGCTAAGATTGAAGGCAGCATGATTTCTGCTACTCTGCCCAGCGGTACTTCTGCACTTGGAAACCGTGCCGTTATCGGTAAGGAGCCTATCGTTCGTGTTGAGTTGGTTGATACCGTTCGTGGCAACCTCCTTGATATGGCTTACTTCAAGGTTAAGTTCGTTGATAATACGCCTAAGAAGCCTGCTATTCAGGTTACTGAGGAAACAACACAGACTCTGGATTGTACAACAAACCGTATGGTTATCAAATGGAACCAGTTCATCGAGGATGTATATGCTAAGATGGAAGGTACCTATGGAACAGGTCTGAGCTGGCAGGAGTTCCGTGCTGTATATCCTGCAGAGGACGTAACACGTGACAACATTAAGTTTATTGTTAGTAGAGGTGGAACAGGTTCTGTTGTTGATATCTGGCAAAACCGTCTGACAACTGATGCTGACCGTCTTGGCTATGTTCTGATTAAGTGGCTGTCAGGTAACGCTAACACTGAATCTCCAACTGCTGATGCTAATGAGTTGTGGTGGGATTTGAATGCAGCTGATATCGCTAAGATTTTGCCTGCTCGTGAGAAGACTATCACCACTAAGATTATCTTCGTTTCAAGTCGTCCTACTGATTATGGTAACATTGAGCTGACGCTGAAGAATACCATTAAGTTGCCTGATGTACCAGAGCCAAGTTACTACGAGAACTACTGGTATGACAAGTATGCTTCTCACTATGTACTGCCTGTTCAGTATAACACGAAGGCTTACTACGATCAGTTGATTGGTGCTACTGCAAACAATAGCCAGTATGTTCCTGGAAACATCCGTCCGGCTAATGCATACACTGACGAGCAGGGTAACGCTGGTGCATACTGTGTATACAACAACAACCTGTTCAATGCATTCACATTCAACCAGCAGGCAACTGTAGGTGGTGTTGCTAATAAGTACTACAATACGCCTATCCCAACAATTGCTAACTACAATTGTGCTGATTGGGACTTCCAGTTCCGTCTGTCTCAGCCTTCTGCTGGTGTAGCTGCACGTCCTCAGTACTGGACAGCTACCGCTACAGAGCCTCTGCTTGGCACTGGTGTTGCAGGTACTTATACACAGGCCAACCAGTATTCACCCACAGCTACTGTTTCTAACTTGGATGGTGCTGCATTCGGTGCATACAACCTGGAAACTCAGCGTAGCTCTAACTATCGTGACGCTATCTGGATGAACTGGTATAACGATGATAAGGCTACCAATGGTAACCAGGAGCCTGGTACAGTTATTTCTACTGACGGTTCATGGGCTTGGAACGTAAATGATGGCGCTTCTCGTCCTTATCTGTTCGCTGACCACTTCAATGCTTGGAACCAGTCTTTGATCAACCCGATTACCTCTAATGGTGTTGGTAAGGCTCCGACCTTCTCTAACAGCAAGAAGGTGACTATGGGCTTGTTCATCGCTTGGAATGCTTACAACGTTGAGTTGATGAAGTCTTACACCATCTGTCTGGTTGCTCCTCTGGATATCAATGCTAATTTGAATGGTTACTTCGAGGAGGGTCTTGTATCCGGTTCGTTCGTGAACTGCGCCGGTGCATTCACAATGGTTGACTTCCGTGGTTACGAGGTCGCTAAGAACGCTCCTACAGCTCCTGCTGACCTTGCAAATGAGTTCAAGAAGTATCGTCATAAGCTGTACAACTACTACGAGTGCGAAGAGCCTGTATTCGATCTGACTAAGATTAAGTACGGTATGAAGAGAACTTCTACTGGTAGTGTAGTTGTTGATAACACAGTAACAATCGACAATATCAGTTCTAAGGGTCTGACCTCTGCACAGATTGAGCAGTACACCAATGGTAACGTGGTTCTCTCTGTTGAGCAGTTCAATCCTTCTGGTGTTGCTGATACTCAGTGGCTGCGCTTCAAGAACAATGGTGGTTCTAACGTTGAGGATGAGGTTAACGTATTCATCCCGGCTACTATGAAGTATGGCTTCGGAACTGTTACTAAGTACGTACAGCTCAAGCTCTATCCTCGTGGTGGTGTTCCCAGCTCAGCACGTCAGCGCTAATTGAACGTTACATTTATTGAATACATGAGAGTTATTCAGTAGATTAACATAACTAAAGAGTGCTCTATTCATAGAGCACTCTTTTTTCAAAAAAGGAATAAAAGAAAATGAAGAAACTTTTTTATCTGTGTCTGATTGTTGCTTTCGGTTTCTCTGTTTCGTCTTGTAGTAACAAGGCTCCTAAAAATGAAGAGACCGAAGTGCAAGATCCCTATTACAGCTCTTCAATGAGTCGTACAGCTGCCGATACAACTGCTATCGAACAGCTGGCTACTCAATACCTTGATCTCTTGAAGGAGAACAAGATTGACTCGGCTGTAAATATGCTCCATGAAGTTGATTCCGTTGAATTGAAGCCTCTTAACGAAGAGCGCAAGAATACTCTGATCAGTAACTTAAAGAGGTTTCCTGTCCTCAATTATACCATTGAGGAGTTAAAGTTGTTTACGGACGACAACTCGGAACTGCGTTATGAATACGAGTTTATGCCAAAGCCGGAGGGTGCTGAAAACCTGCCTAACACGATGAAGGGTTTGATAGGCTTTTTCCGCCTTGATGGTACATGGTATATGACGATTCCTGAGGATAAGGTCGATCCAACGATCAACGACATGCAGAATGCGAAGTACTAACAGATAATACAATAAAGTAATAAGCTAATGAAGACAATTAAGACTTTACTGGCAGGCGCTCTGCTGATGCTGTGCGCTTCTGCATCTGCTCAGGCCACATACGAGAGTGCAGACGGAACGAAGTATGAGTTCCAGAAGCATTTCTTTATCAATGGTGGTTTCGGTGCTCAGTACACCCTGGGTGAGGCCGCATTCGACAAACTGCTCTCACCCAATGCCCAGGTAGCTTTAGGATATCAGTTCAGTCCGGTCTTTGCACTTCGTCTGCAGGGTAACGGATGGCAGTCAAAGGGTGGCTGGAATGGCTATGGCAATCCTCCTCTCACAAAGGACTACAGCTTCTATTATGTAGCACCGGGTCTCGACCTGATGTTTAACCTCAGCAACCTGTTCTGCGGCTGGAATCCCAACCGTGTGTTCAATCTGACTGCTTTCCTCGGCGGTGGCATGAATATCGCCTGGGGTAATGGTCAGGCTCAGGGTATTGCTCAGGAACTTGGCTACAACGCTGCAAAATATGAGCTGGAGTATGTATGGAAAGATACTGAGATACGTCCTTTCGGCCGCGCCGGTTTAGAGGCTGCCTTTAGGCTCTCTGATGCCGTTGCATTCGTCGTTGAGGGAAATGCTAACATCCTCTCCGACAAGTACAACTCAAAGAAGGCTGGTAACCCAGACTGGTACTTCAACGCCCTTGTTGGCTTGAGAATCAATCTTGGCAAGACCTACAATGCCATCCTGCCGCCGCCTCCCGCTCCAGAGCCCGAGCCCGTGCCCGTTGTTGAGCCCGAACCCGCTCCCGCACCTGCTCCTGCTCCCGTGGTTGAGAAGATTGAGCCCATCCGTCGTGATGTCTTCTTCGTGATCAACAAGACCGACATTTCACTTGTTGAGGCTCAGAAGGTGAAGGATATCGCAGAGTACATGAAGAAATATCCTAACTCTAAGGTGGTTGTCACTGGTTATGCTGATGCTGGTACCGGTAATGACAAGATCAACGACCGTCTGGCCGCAGGCCGTGCTGACGCTGTTGTGAAGTCTCTGACCAACGACTACGGTATCTCTGCAAGCCGTATCAGCTACGATTCTAAGGGTTCTCGCGTACAGCCGTTCGCTGAGAATGACCTGAACCGTGTTACAATCTGTGTCGCAGAGTAATCTCTGATTACATTATCGATATAATAGCCCTTCCTTATTGCTGAATAAGGGAGGGTTATTGATGTTATTTCAGTTTTTTTTTGTACCTTTGCCGACAATATGATAACAATCGAGAATATTCATAAGAGTTTTGGAGCGTTGGAGGTGCTGAAGGGCATCGACCTCCATATTGACAAGGGCGAGGTGGTAAGCATCGTCGGCCCTTCGGGTGCCGGTAAAACGACGTTGTTGCAGATCATCGGAACGTTAGACAGACCGGATGAAGGTCGCGTGATTGTAGATGGCATCGACACGAGTCAGTTGTCGGCTAAGAAACTGAGCGATTTCCGCAACCAGCATCTGGGCTTCGTGTTTCAGTTCCATCAGTTGCTGCCAGAGTTTACCGCCTTGGAGAATATCATGATTCCTGCCTATATCGCTGGCATCTCGCAGAAAGAAGCAAAGAAACGGGCGAAGGAATTGTTGGCGTTCATGGGCTTGAGTGACCGTGCCTCCCACAAACCGAATGAACTGTCTGGTGGTGAGAAGCAGCGTGTAGCCGTGGCGCGTGCGTTGATCAATAACCCAGCCGTCATCTTAGCCGATGAGCCTTCTGGTTCGTTGGACTCCAAGAATAAACAGGAGCTGCATCAGCTTTTCTTTGACTTACGCGACAAGTTCGGACAGACTTTTGTCATCGTAACGCATGATGAGGGCCTGGCAGAGTTGACCGACCGCACCATCCATCTGAAGGATGGGGTTATAGAAAGGAGTTAAAGGGGAGTTAAAGAGGAGTTAAGGGGGAGTTAAAGGGACAAATGATTTGTAAAAAAAGGGGAGTTAAAGGGACATTACTTTATACAATAGAGAAGATGCTGAAGTTGGGAGAATATCATAGATTGAGAATCAAGAAACGCACAGACTATGGGCTGTATTTGGATGGGGGCGACGAGGGGAATATCCTGTTGCCCAATCGTTATGTAACCAAAGAGATGCGCATCGGCGATGAGATAGAGGTGTTTATCTATCTGGATCAGGATGAGCGCACCATCGCTACCACAGAACATCCAATAGCCAAGGTGGGCGAATTTGCCTGGATGGAGTGTGCCTGGACCAATGAATATGGCGCCTTCCTGAACTGGGGACTGATGAAAGACTTGTTCTGTCCCTTCCGTGAACAGAAACAGCGCATGGAACGTGGCAAGAAATACTATGTCTACGTGATGGAAGATGAGAAGACCCATCGGTTGATGGCGACGGCGAAGGTAGAACGCTATCAGAAGAAGACAGGCCATGAGATAGCCCTTGATTTCTCGGAAGTACTGTTACGCTACCTCTATGAGCACGATGGCTACTGCGATCTCGGTGACAAATCACCTGCTGAAGACATCGCCGCCCGTTTTGGGGTATCGAAGAAGGTGTTTAAACAGGCTGTCGGGGATTTGTATAAGCGGAAGCTGATTACGATTGGAGAGGGAGTTTATTTAAGGGAGTTAAAGGGGAGTTAAGGAGGAGTTAAAGGGGAGTTAAAGGGACAAATGTTTTGTAAATAAGAATTTGAAAATAAGAATATGACGTATAAGTTTGAAAGTGTACTGGCATGGCAAAAAGCCCACCAGTTTGTGCTATTAGTTTATACTATCACGCGAGGATTTCCAGAGGATGAGAAGTTTGGACCTCCCAATTTAGAAGAGCGGCCATTTCCATTGAAGCCAATATCGCCGAAGGCTATAAGAAGCTGAGTAAAGCAGAAAAACTTCGGTTTTTCAATATATCACAAGGTAGTCTTGAAGAATGTCGTGACTATATCCTATTATCAAGAGATCTTGGCTATATCACCCTGGATCAGTTTAATAATCTTCACGAAAGCATAGAGAATACCAGCGTATTCCTCAATTCCTATTGCCAAGGCATCATCAACAATTCTGGCATCAAAGACTGATTCTCTTAACTATTGTCCCTTAAGTATTGTCCCTATAACTCCCCTTTAACTCCTCTTTTCCTATGTATCCACTGTGATATCGTCGTATACAACGATGTCTCCTCATGGTGCTGGGCCTCGGTAAAGCTCATGCGCTCATCCTTCTGGTCGCCGTACTGGTCGGGGAAGATAATCATCAGGTTCTTGCCGGAGAAATACTTTTGCAGCTCGTCGGGCAGACGTTCCAAGGCATTCTTATAAGAGATGGTACCCTTACGGGCAGTGATGACCACAAACATGTGATCCTCCTGGATGTTCGCCGCTAACTGTGGCAACTCATTCCAATGCCCCATAGGCGTATATTCCGCCCGCACATTCGGGTGACGGTTGTTGATATATTCGCCAATGAGTTCGAGCGACTCCTCGCGACCATGGAACTGGATGCGACAGTCTAATTGTCCTGCAAACCGGCTCAGACGCTCCAACCAACGGTGGAATCCCGGTTCGAACTCCGCCCTCGAAGGTACGGCCACCTGAATACGTCGCAGGGTATTGAGTGGCTGCACAAAACGGATGAGGATGATCTGACGGTTCAGACCGTTATAGAGGCTTTGGATGAAATCGCCCCAGAATTTCGGATTGCGCTCGGTATGCACGTGCATACCCATGATAATCTCAGAACTGCTGAACTCGCGGAACGCGTGTTTGATGCCGTTGGCGATGTTCGAAGCCAAACGCACCTGCGTCTGCATCTGTACCTCAGCCGCCGAGGCCTGTTGCTGCAACTGTTCTAACAGACGAAGCCCCGTCTCACGGTGTCTGACAGACTTCTCGTCATCGTAGACCACATTCAAGGCCACAAGTCCGCGGTTCAACCGTTGGTTACGCATGAGCAGGGCCAATGACAGTAGTTGTGGCGCAATCTCCTGATATTTCACGCACAGCAGGATCTTCTCGTCGTCATCGGGGGTGTTGGTTGTCGCTGTCCCCCCCGGATAGGACAGGGCATCGCGACTCTGGGTGAGGACAATCTGTTGGGAGGCATGCTCCGTCATCATCGTAGAGATGATACAGGTGACGAGGATCATCATCACAACACCGTTGATCATATCGGTATTGGCGAGATAAACGCCCGGGGCCATCTCCAATCGCATGCCCACCATCACCATCGCGATGGCACCGGCTGCGTGGGCAGAGGTCATACCGAACATCATGTTACCATCGCGCTGGGGCAGACGGAACAACAGACTGGAGAAATACGCAGCCACCGCCTTGCCGAAGGTGCCGAAGAAGGCAATCAAACAGACCACTAACAACACTTCGAACGAGGTGAAGACGGTTCGCACGTTGATGAGCATACCCACACCTATCAGGAAATAGGGGATGAAGACCGCATTACCGATAAACTCAATGCGGTTCATCAGGGGAGACACCTTGGGAATGTATCTATTGAGGATCAAACCCGACAGGAATGCGCCGAAGATGCCTTCTAAGCCAATCGCCACGGAAAGTGCGGCTGAGAGGAACATCACCGCGAGGACAAAGATATACTGCATCACCGCATCTGAATAGCGGCGGAGGAAATAGCGGGCCAAGCGGGGGATGAGCCAGATGGAGCCTCCTATGAAAACAACGAGTTTTAAGAGGAATGTGAGAAAAACGAGAACAGAGGAATCGCCAGCCGCCGTGAGGAAAGAAGAGAGGGCGGCGATCATCACTAACGCCATGAAGAGGGAGATCATCGAGGAACCTACGGAGAGTTGTACCGAGGGATGCCGTTGCAGACCATAACGGCTTACAATGGGATAGGCGATCAGGGTGTTCGACGCCATGATACAGCCTAACAGGAAAGAGGCGGGATGACTATAGCCCAAGATCGTCCTCGACATGATATATGTCAGAATCAGGGGCACGAAACAAGTGAGCAGACCGAAGATCAGAAACTGCCGGGAGTTGCGCTTAACGCTCTCCAAGTCCATCTCAAGACCTGCCAAGAACATGATATAATAGAGGCCGACGCTGCCGAAGATTTCGAAGGAAATGTCGCGCTCTAAGATGTTCAGACCGTATTTGCCGATGACGACACCTGCCAGTACCATGCCGATGATATGCGGAATGCGCAGTTTACTCATGATTATCGGCGCAAACAAGATAATCATCAGCACGACAAAGAAAATCATCGTCGGGTCTGTAATGGGTAGATATGCTCCTATCAGTCTCATTTTCGTGTGCAAAGATACGAAAAAGAAGTGAATATTTCAGCAGCGGTAGCAAATTTTTCACTATTCACTATTCACTTTTCACTTAAAAGTTGTACCTTTGCAGCCGAATTTCGTATTAATATAAAAATTAGGCTTTTATGAAAGTAGCAATTGTTGGCGCAAGTGGCGCGGTGGGACAGGAGTTCCTGCGTATTCTTGCAGAGAGAAATTTCCCGATGGATGAACTGGTGTTGTTTGGCTCAGAGCGCAGCGCAGGTAGGAAGTACACGTTTAAGGGTAAGGAAATCGAGGTGAAGCTGTTGCAGCACAACGATGACTTCAAGGACGTGGATATTGCCTTTACCTCTGCCGGTGCTGGCACATCGAAGGAATTCGCCGAGACAATTACGAAATACGGTGCTGTGATGATTGACAACTCCAGCGCTTTCCGCATGGACGACGATGTGCCCTTGGTGGTGCCTGAGTGCAATGACGAGGATGCCCTGAACCGTCCCCGTGGTATCATTGCCAACCCCAACTGTACCACGATCA
>JAEEGJ010027213.1_pt1 | contig 11508 bp, 7 predicted proteins | sample 8958761 | NCBI WGS metagenome assembly JAEEGJ01 (sample SAMN16246546, study PRJNA631951) | gut metagenome | biome: gut microbiome; feature: rumen; material: RS-attached | host: Bos | place: Iran: Karaj | collected 2018-10
TTCTGCGGCATTGGCAAGGATTTTAAAGAAAAACCATTTTTTCTGAAGAAACTTGCCGCATTCTTCGTGCTGTGTTAGAATAAACAAAACGGATATATAATTAAGGAGAGGATATGCTGTGATGAAGAAAATCATTGCGTACCTGCTTGTTCTGTATTTTTTTGTTCCTTCCATATCGGCACAGGCACAGGAAAGTTATGAGAGCTTTCAGCCCGCTGCAGAGAAAGCCGTACAGGCGCTGAAAAACACATTGGAGGAAGAACGCCGGAATATCTATGTTTACAGGGATTTCGGAGATACAGAGAATCATTATACCCAGAAAGCGCTGATGGCAGGGATGGACGCTTCGCTGGTTCGTGATATGAATGAGAACTGGCAGGAAAATCCTTACAGTGGCAGCAGCTGTATTCGTTGTGAACAGATTACGCACGAGGGTGACTGGGGCGGCTGGCTTTTCCTGAACGGCTATCTCCCTGAAGGCAGCAATGTACCGGAGTTGAATGACGGCACTGTTGACGGGCAAGGGCTCGACCTCAGCGGTGCGGAAAGGCTGACCTTTTTCGCAAGAGGCGAAAAAGGAGGGGAGCAGGTGGAATTCTTTACTTGCGGCTTCGGATACAACAGTGAGTGGAATGTTCAGGTTGTACCCTTTCCAGACAGCAGTATGAAGAGAAGTACAGGTGTTGTTACACTGACCCGGGAATGGACGCAGTTCAGCATTGATCTTTCCTCAGCGGATATGAGCAGCATTGTCTGCGGTTTTGGCTACGTCCTGAAAGGGAATGTTCCCGGTGACAGGGAAAAGGTATGCTATCTGGATGAGATCCGCTTTGAAGGAGATTTCTCTTCAGGCACAGACAGGCGTTTTCTGCTTCGCTCTTATGATACAGATAACATCTATATCCAGAATGCCGCTTTCTCTTATGACAACGCATTGACGGCGATGGCTTTCCTTTCTGCAGGATACAAAGAAGAGGCTGAAATGATACTGGATGCTTTTGTCTATGCTGCGGAAAACGACCGCTACAAGCCGGATCGGATACGCAATGCGTATGCGGCAGGTGATATTACTGCCTTTCCTGGCTGGGGCGGGGCGGCCAGGCTGCCGGGCTGGTATGACAGGATAAATAAGCAATGGTATGAAGACCGGTACCAGACAGGGTCAAATGTCGGAAATACATCCTATGTGGCACTTTCCCTTCTGCAATATGATGCGCTGTATAGCAGCGAGAGATATCTGAATACTGCGGGAAAACTGATGGACTGGGTGATAGACAACTGCAGCGGAGAAGGAGACGGCTTCACTGCCGGCTATGATGGATGGCCTGAGGGCGGAAGCGATACGACATACCTTTTTACCTACAAATCTATTGAGCATAATATCGATGCCTTTGCGGCGTTCAGCCGATTGTATGAGCGAACCGGTGAACAAAAATATTGGGATGCGGCTGACAGCGCCTTACGTTTTGTGCAGTCAATGTATGATGAAGAAAAATGCCTGTTCTATACAGGTACTCTGGATGACGGAATAACAGCAAATACGGAAAACATTGTGCTTGACGCACAGGTATGGGCCTGCCTGGCACTGGGGGAAGAGTTTTCTCCGTATGAAGCATCCCTGAAGGTTGTGGAAGAAATGAAAACGGACGAAGGAGGATATCCTTTCTGTCTTACAAACGCCAACGGTGGCTGGTGGGCAGAGGGAACAGCCTATACAGCACTGATGTACAGGCTCCGCGGAGATGAGGGAAAAGCACTCTCTGCACTGGCAGCACTGGAGTCTATACAGAAGGAAAACGGTCTTTTCCCTGCAGCAACAACAGAACATCTCTCAACAGGCTTCGGCCTTTTCGATGGTACGCCGTGGGAATACGGGACAGCAGATCATCTTGCACCGACGGCATGGTTTATCATGGCGATACAGGGATTCAACCCGTATGTGTTTCAGAGTGAAAGTTCAAAATAATATGTCTTTTTATCGGGAGGAAATGAATGAGCATCGTGAAAGCTGAAAACACAATACCGATTCTGGTAGGCATAACGGGTCACAGAACAATCAGAAAACAGGATTATGATGCTATTTATACTTCTGTAAAAACAGAATTGGGAAAACTGCGAAACCGTTGTCCCAACTCCCGTGTTGTCCTGCTGACAAGCCTTGCGGAGGGTGGAGATCTGCTTTGCGCTGAAGCGGCAGCTGAGCTTGATATTCCGCTGATTGTAGTGCTGCCCGATGAGCGGGATATATATGAAAAGGACTTCAGCGTGGAGGCAAAAGAACGCTTTGACTTTCACTGCGAAAGAGCAGAGCAGCTTTTCATAGCTCCTTTTACTGAAAAAGTTCCTGAGAGCGGAATCAGCAGAGCCTATCGGTTCCGGCAGGCGGGAATCTATGTAGCTGCACACAGCCATATACTTCTTGCTCTTTGGGATGGCGGACCCGGCACAGCAGCTGCCTGCGGGACAGCAGAGGCGGTTGACTTTGCTCTGAATGGCAGTTATCAGCCGGAAAAAGGAGCGGCGCTGTCGGCAGAAGGCAGCAATGCTGTCATTCAGATTTTTACGCCGCGGGGCGAACGGACAGAAGAGGCTGCCGGTACGGTGCATTTTCTCGGAAACAGCGAGGCGTTATGGAAGATTCTGCGGGAAACCGATGATTTCAACCGGCAGACAAAGGCTACAGAAACCGGAACAAAATCCAGACTTCCTGCAGAAGATTCCAGCGATGCATTACTGGGAAAAATGGAAAGACTCAGCCTGACAGCAGGCAGGCTGAGTACTGCCTATGCTAAAAAATACCGGCTTATTCTGGCATTGCTGGCTGTTGCTAGTGCACTGCTGACGTTTGCCTTTCTGATGTATGATGAGATACAGGCAATCTGGATGATTCTGGTCTGCGGATTACTGCTGATTGCGGCATGGAGTTTTCAGCGCTATGCCGCGCGGTCAGACTGCCATCGGCGCTATATTGAATATCGTGCACTTGCAGAAAGCCTCCGGGTCCAGACCTATCTTCGTTATGCGGGCAGCATCGTGGAGGCAGCAGATCTGCTGTCATGGACACAGCGGGAAGAGACAGCCTGGATTACTGCTGCATTGCGTGCTCTAACAACCGGGGATATACCAAAGGAGAAGCAGGATATCCGTATCTGCTGGGTGGAGGAACAGCGAAGCTATCATCAGGAAAAAGGAAAACAGTCAATGAAACGTATTGCTGTCAGTGAGCGGATTGTTCACACTGCGTTTATTTTGAGTATTCTGCTTTATTGTGCCGCACTAGTATTTGAACTTCTTGGCGGAGGGTTAATTTTTAAACCACTTATTAAAATTCCCGATGTTGAAATAGTCCGTACATTCCTGAAAATTGTACTGGGAACCATTTCCGCCGTTACGCTTTTCACGGCAAACTTTTACGGACGGTTGTCCCTTCCCCGTACATGCTCCGATCACGAAAAAATGGAACGATTCTACGGCAAAATGTCCGCCCTGCTTTTGCAGTACGGACAGACAGAAGAACTGCTTACAGTGCTGGCCAGAGAGGAACTGACTGAAAACGGCAACTGGGTATCCTATCAGAGAGACAACAAGCCGGATATCAGCATCTGAAATGGAGAGCGCATGACATATGCAATAAGTGACCTGCATGGGCGGTATGATCTGTATCTGGAGATGAAGGAAAGAATCCGGTTTTCTCCGGAGGACACGCTGTATATACTCGGCGATGTAGCCGACAGAAACAAAGGCGGCATACAAATTTTTAAGGACATCCTGCAGAGGGTGAATATCAGCATGCTCATGGGAAATCATGAGAGAATGATGCTACGTGCACTGCAGGATCCGGAAGGCATCAGCCTGAACGGGCATGAGAGCAACAAGGAATTATGGTACCGGAACGGGGGAGAAATAACGGAAAAAGCATTCCGCGCCGAACCGGAACTGGTTCAGCGCAGAATGCTGGCTTATCTGGAAGAACTTCCTCTGAATATTCCTGTTGCAGTTAATAAAACCCGATTTCTGCTTGTACATGCAATGCCGGTATCATTGTATGAAAAATACGGTACCTTCTATGACGATTATATTGATTTCACAGTTTGGGAACGGATTGAACCCTGGATGAAGATCGATTTTTCTGCAGACGTCATGATCTGCGGGCATACACCGACGGCCTATTATCAGCAAACAAGACCAATGAAAATCTGTCAGGTCAGAGAGAATGTTTATGATATTGACTGCGGCTGTGCTTCAGAAAAAAGACGTGGAGGCAGACTTGGCTGTATGAGGCTGGAAGATCTGGCAGAATTTTATGTGGGATAGGATAACAGATCAGCAAGCGTAATAAACCGAAGCCGGTTTTTATAAGAGCAAACGATCCATTTTAAACATGTGTTTATCAGACAATGGATTATATGCTTTTTCAGAAAAATCACAGAAAAGCAGCTTGCAAGAGCGGGAAAAGTATAATATGATATCAGACAAGGTAAAACTGAGACTATATTTTCAAGGATATATTATCTTATTTTTCCGACGGATTATCAGGCTTATGAGAGAAGTAAAACCGCAAAGAATGAATATGACGCTATGTGGAAAGAAGTAAAAAATCATTGCAAGGAATTCCTGCTGTTTTACAAAGACAGAGTGAGTAAATGAATGAATTTGTCTATGATGCTTTTATCAGCTACAGCCATCGCGACCTGAAATGGGCACGATGGCTTCAGCGCCGCCTGGAGACATACCATATTCCAAAGAATCTATGCGAAAAGAATGTCCACCCTGCCCGTTTGAAGGTCTTCCGCGATCAGACAGACCTGAGCGGTGTCGAGCTGCAGAAAGCTCTGCGGCGGGAACTTGAAGCCTCACGTTTCCTGATTGTGATCTGTTCGCCCTTCAGTGCGGCTTCCCCTTGGGTAAATGACGAAATCTGCTCTTTTCAGACAAGGGGGAGAGAGGAATTTATTATCCCCTTCATAGTCAGCGGGGAACCAGAGAGCGACAGACCGGAACTGGAGTGTTACCCGCCTGCCCTGCGCAGGAATGACGGGAAACACCCGTTAGGTGCAAATGCAGTTGAGATAGGGAAAAACAAAGCTTTTCTGAAACTGATGGCGGCGATGCTGGACGTCCGCTTCAATCGTCTTGTTGACCGGGAAAAACAACGGAGGCGGAAGATGCTTCTGATTTCAACAACTGCTGCTGCGGTTGTTGCTGCAACAGTCACCGTTCTGCTTTGGCGTAATGCCGTTGTAAATAAGCGTAATCAAGAACTGTCGTATGATATCTACGGTGCGGCTCTGCTGTCAGTCAGTCAGGATGATGAGTTTACCGATGAGGTCATTGAAAACTTTCGGACTTCCGCCGAAGCGGGTAATAGCGAGGCGGCGTTCTTCCTTGCAAACTGCTATGCTGAGGGAAAGGGCGTAGATGAAAACCGGGAACTGGCTTTTCAGTGGTATCTGATCGCCGCCGAGGCGGGTTATCCGGCTGCCATGTCGGCGGTTTCCGAGTGTTACGAGCTGGGCCTGGGTACTGAAATTGATCTGCAGAAGGCTTTTGAATGGGGACTGCTGCACGCAGAAACCGGAGATGCAGTGGCTATGTTTAACACAGCAGTATCCTATGAAAAAGGAATCGGTACAGAGCAGGATCTGGATAAGGCTTTTTCCTGGTATCTGAAATCAGCTGAAGCCGGATATGAACTGGCAATCTATAATACTGCTTTCTGCTTCCTGCTGGGCATCGGTACAGTGCAGGATCCAGAACAGGCCTTTTTATGGACGGAGAAGCTGGCACAGACGGGAAATGCTTTTGGTATGTATAATCTCGGATACATGTATCAGCACGGGCTGGGAACAGGTGAAGATGCCGGACAGGCCTACCTCTGGTACAGGAAAGCAGCGGAAGCGGGAGATGCAGACGGAATGTACATGACCGGCTGGTGTATTGAGAATCATTACGGCACGGAAGACCAAGCTCTCGAGTGGTACCGACGGGCACTGGAGAACGGAAATGAAGATGCCGCAGAAGACATTGCCCGACTCGAAGCTATGGGATAACACAGATCAAACGAACAAACAGAAAAACAGGCTGTGCAGAAATGAGCTTTTATCAGCTCACTTTCTTCACAGCCTTTTCTTCAGAAACAGTCTAACTGAGCAGACCCGGTTTTTCAGGCAAAATCGTATTTTCAGCAATCTATCTTGGAAAGTTACTCATATCCTGACATTTATCTATCCTTTTGCTGCAGTGAGGAAAATGGTGTAATCAATATTATCTCCGGGGTAGGAGTAACTCTGAGTATATCTGGCATCGAGATAAGGGGTATATTCACCCCATCGGGCTGCATATGGCAGATATTCCCAGTCTCCGGGAATTTCCAGTGTTTGGGTATGATAGGTAAATGTTCCGCTTTCCTCGTCGTATTTTTCCCAGATAGCGGAAACGGTGCGAAGAGGTTCCTTCCAGCCACTGAGAATTGCGTATTCAGGAGCGGGGTTATTATAATCAAAGACGGTAACGGAAGCTTCATAATCCGGGCTGTACTGATAGGAAACCTGCCGGATAAACAGTGTGCCCGGATCAATGGCGATCTGCTGCATGGTGCCGTAGGCATACCAGCAGTTCAGCCAGAGAAGACCGTCTTCCTCATGGGAAACCTGTACATCAACAACGTTTTCAAGATAGTCCAGCAAAAGGGTTTCATGATAAGCAGATCCTTCAGGATCATCGGAAACAGCGCCGATGCTTGCCCTGACTTTACCGTCCGGAAAAGCGAAGGTATCAAATGAATAGTTCCTGTATGTTCCGGAGATGTTTTCTCCGTAGGGGATGGAAAAGACAACGCTGTCCCCGTCCAGAAACAGCCAGCTGACGGAATCGTCATTATAGCCGGGATTGGTAAAGCGGACAGAAGGGCACCACTTCAGGATATTTGTAAGCCTGTTTTCTTCACAGAGCTGCTCCCAGGTAAAGTTCAGCGTTTCATCCATATGTACCGGAGAAGGCAACCGCTCCAGCCCGTTGAGTTTGCATCGGAAAGCGCTGGAAGTGTCCGTGTTTTCAGTAAAAGTAAGCTTAAAAGGAATGGTGAACTGATGATCCGGATAATGTATGGTTACTGCAGATTCAACAGTATGTGGGTCTTTTACACTGGTAGATATCTCGGAAGTGATCCCGATCATGGCATCAAACATGGCTTTGTGCTGCTGGAAATCATAATAAAGAGTATTCCCGGCACCGGTAACCGGGATAACAATTCCATACGATTCCCAGGCTTCCGGCAGTACCGGATATCCTGTATATCCGATGGATGCAAGAAAATCACGGATTGCGGAATCACTGATCAGACGCGTCCCGTTGATGCGGTATTCTCTTGCTGCATACCAGCCTGCAGCATCCCAGAAAAGAAGCGGATCCGGTTCGCCGCCATAGTAGTCGTTCAGCTGAGCAGCCAGTGCTACACAGAAAGCCTGCGTCTCAATGTCGCCTTCCGAAACAGAAAAGTCCTCCGCCCTGGCAGAGGCAGCCGGAAAGACTGCGAGGACCAGGGCGAGAGTGAGAATAACAGCTAATATTCTTTTCATTACGATCAGAGAGAATTCAGGTAACCTTTGATAGCCCCTGCACCTGCATATTTTGTGAAAGTATCGCCATCAAAGACAATCAGGGTTGGCGCCTGTTTCACACCATAAGAAACTGCAAGCTCTGCATTTTCGTCTGCCAGAACCGGCTCATAGGCATAGCCTGCCTTGTCAAGATAGCTGGCAGCGATGCGACAGTTCGGGCAGGTGGCCGTCTTGAAAAAGAGGGCTTTCTTTTGATCTGCGGCAGATGCCTGTGTAGTGACTGCCGGCTGAGGAGCGGGCTGTTCCGTATGGAAGTCCTTGGCGGACAGCCGGGCAGTTGCCTCACCGTCCGGCAGGGGGCCATCGTGCGTCAGGCGGGAGGATTCCACCTTATACTCACGGCGCTCTTTGTATTCCTGTGTTTTCCCTGCATTCCAGTTCTGTACAGGACGATAATAGCCTGTGATGCGGCTGTATACTTCTGTATTGGCACCGCACTCAGGACAGGTGAAATGTTCGCCGGTCAGATAACCGTGATTCTTGCAGACAGAATATGTCGGTGAGAGAGTATAATACGGCAGTTTATAGTTTTCGGCGATCTTGCGGACAAGATTTGCCGCAGCTTCCCAGCTGGGAAGCTTTTCACCAAGGAATGCATGGAAAACAGTACCTGATGTGTAGCGGGTCTGAAGATCGTCCTGAATATCGAGAGCAGCAAAAATGTCATCCGTATAACTGACAGGCAGGTGAGAGGAGTTGGTATAATACGGAGTTCCGCCGGGTTCAGCTGCAGTGATGATGTCAGGATAGACTTCGACATCATGTTTGGCAAGACGGTAGGAAGTGGATTCGGCAGGAGTTGCTTCCAGGTTGAACAGATCGCCGTATTCCTCCTGGTAATCGCTGAGGCGCTCACGCATATGATCAAGCACCTGCTTGGCAAATTCCTGGCAGCGGGGGTCAGTCATATCGCAGCGGAGCCAGTTGGCATTGAGCCCGGCTTCATTCATGCCGACAAGGCCGATGGTGGAGAAGTGATTGGCAAAGGTGCCGAGATAATACTTGGTATAGGGATAGAGCCCTGCATCGAGCAGCTTGGTGATGACTTTACGCTTGACATCAAGGCTGCGGGCGGCAATATCCATCAGTTTGTCAAGGCGGCGATAGAAGTCCTCTTCATCCTTGGCAAGGTAGGCAATACGGGGCATGTTGATGGTTACAACACCGATGGAACCTGTGCTTTCACCGGAACCGAAGAAACCGCCGGATTTCTTGCGCAGTTCACGGAGATCAAGCCTCAGACGGCAGCACATGGAACGCACGTCGGAAGGTTCCATATCCGAATTGATATAGTTGGAGAAATAGGGTGTACCGTATTTTGCGGTCATCTCAAAGAGAAGACGGTTGTTCTCAGTGGGGGACCAGTCGAAGTCCCGTGTAATGGAGTAGGTGGGAATAGGATACTGGAAGCCGCGGCCGTTGGCATCGCCTTCAATCATGATGTCAATAAAGGCTTTATTGACCATATCCATTTCCTTTTTGCAGTCGCCGTAGGTAAAGTCCATTTCCTTACCGCCGACAATGGCAGGCAGATCCTTCAGGTCGGAAGGAACTGTCCAGTCAAGCGTAATGTTGGAGAAAGGAGCCTGTGTACCCCAGCGTGACGGAGTATTTACACCGAAAATAAAGCTCTGGATGCATTGCTTGACCTCTTTCTGAGAGAGGTTGTCCACCTTAACAAAAGGAGCAAGGTAGGTGTCAAAAGAGGAGAAAGCCTGAGCACCAGCCCATTCATTCTGCATGATACCGAGGAAATTGACCATCTGGTTGCAAAGCGTGGAGAGATGGCTGGCAGGAGAGGAGTTGGTTTTGCCCGGAATGCCAAGTCCCTGCTGGATGAGTTGCTTCAGGCTCCAGCCGGCGCAGTAACCGGTGAGCATGGAGAGGTCATGGAGATGGAGATCACAGTTGCGGTGTGCATTGGCAATCTCCTGGTCATAGACTTCAGACAGCCAGTAGTTGGCGGTGATGGCTCCCGAGTTGGAAAGAATCAGACCGCCGACAGAATACGTGACGGTGGAGTTTTCCTTCACACGCCAGTCTTCAATGTTGAGATATTTGTCAACTGTTTCCTTATAATCCAGATAGGAAGATTTGGTATTTCTCAGTTTTTCACGCTGCTTGCGGTAGAGAATATAGGCTTTGGCAACCTGCTCGTACCCGCCGCGGGAGAGGACCGTTTCCACGCTGTCCTGAATGTCTTCCACGGCTATGGTGCCGTTTTTAATTTTAGGCTGGAATTCCGCGGTTGTCTTCAGGGCGAGAAAATCAATAACAGAATCGTTATATTCGGTATCGGTTGCCTCAAATGCTTTACGGATGGCATCAGCAATTTTGGAGATATCGAAATCTACAACTTTGCCGTCTCTTTTCATTACCTTGTTATACATAATTACACTTTCCTTTCTTATGATCACATTTGTCAGACGCCGCGGATCTGGACGGACGGAACATAGGGACGGACTGCTTCTGCCAGAGAGAGCATCTCTTCCCGGTCAAAAGCAGAGAGACCGGCGGAACTTAGAATATCACCGGAGTCTTTAAACTGCTGAAGATAATATTCCGAAGCGCCGGCAATCCATTTCGCAGTTTCTATAAGACTCTCCCGGGTGTGAAGCCCCTTGACAACCGTTGTCCGGAATTCCGCTTCCACGGCTCCGGAGAGCAGCAGATCCCGGCTTTTCTCAATCGGAGTTATATCGAGAGCCGGAACACCGGCTGTGGCAGTGTAAAGCGCCGGGCTGTTTTTCACATCCATTGCAACGCGATCCACCAGACCGTCTCTGATCAGTGCCTCCAGCCTGTCAGGAAAGGAGCCATTGGTATCCAGCTTGATTTTATATCCGAGATCCCTGACTTTGCGGAGAAAAAAACCGATATCCTGATGGAGAAGAGGTTCCCCGCCTGTAATGGCTACACCGTCCAGAATGCCGCAGCGCTTTTTCAGAAAAGAGAGGATTTCTTCTTCTGGGAACTCATGCGAAAGGCGCTGAGGAAGCACCAGAGACGCATTGTGGCAGAACGGACAGCGGAAATTACAGCCGCCGGTAAAGACCGTGCAGGCAACCTTGCCGGGATAATCAAGCAGTGTCAGTTTTTGAAGCCCGGAAACAATCATGATATACTCCTTTGCGTACAGACTGTTCTGACAGCCTGGTTATCATAAAGCTTTTACTGTATTATGTCAAGTACTTTTTTCAAGATTTGGGATATTTTACCGGATCGTAACCGGATATGATACAAAATGTTGTGCTTTGTAATATTGAAAAAAATTTCCGCATGATGGTGTACGAAGTGCGGAATTTATGATATAATACTCAATTATTAATTGAAAATGCCAACAATACCGGATAAATAATCCGGGAAAGGGAAAAATCAATGAAGATAATTATTGCCGGTGCCGGCAGAATCGGCAGTTCTCTGGCAGAGGGCTTGTCGGCTGAGGGGCACGACATCACGGTGATTGACCGTGACACGGAAACCATTGAGCATGTTTCCAATGATGTGGATGTGATCTGCCTTGAGGGCAGTGCCACAAATCCGGATGCACTTTCAGAAGCAGGGGCTGCGGATGCGGATCTGCTGATTGCGGCAACGGAGCAGGATGAAGTCAATATGGTCTGCAGCGTCGCGGCAAGGAAGCTTGGCACGAAGCATATTATAGCGCGTGTGAGAGATACGGAATATCTCGGAAAGGCTGAATTCCTAAGAGATGCGTTCGGTATCTCACTGCTTGTCAATCCGGAATTTGAGTGCGCCAAGGAAATATCGAGAATACTGCGTTTTCCCAGTGTTGCCAGAGTGGATGCTTTTTCAAAAGGCAGCGTGGAAATTGTGGAGTATAAAGTGGCTCCGGGCGGAAAACTGGCAGGGGTACAGCTGAAGGATC
>JAEEGJ010027215.1_pt1 | contig 11506 bp, 5 predicted proteins | sample 8958761 | NCBI WGS metagenome assembly JAEEGJ01 (sample SAMN16246546, study PRJNA631951) | gut metagenome | biome: gut microbiome; feature: rumen; material: RS-attached | host: Bos | place: Iran: Karaj | collected 2018-10
CGAAGAGAGGATACTTAGCCATGGTGGCATTGACCTCGCTGCGAACCTTGGCGATAACGGCCTCGTTCTCAGGGTCGTTGAGCACCTCCTCAATCCAGGCGGCAATCTGAATCATGAGGTCTTCCTTAGCACCACGAGTCGTGATGGCAGGAGTACCGAGACGGATGCCCGAGGTCTGGAAGGCAGAACGAGAGTCGAAAGGCACCATGTTCTTGTTGGCGGTGATGTCGGCAGCAACAAGTGCCTTCTCGGCTACCTTACCAGTGAGGTCAGGATATTTGGTGCGGAGGTCAACCAGCATAGAGTGGTTGTCGGTACCGCCAGAGATGATCTTGAAGCCACGCTTCATCAGTTCGTCGGCCAATGTAGCAGCATTCTTCTTGACCTGCTTGGCATACTCCTTGAACTCAGGCTGGAGAATCTCACCGAAGGCAACAGCCTTGGCCGCAATGACGTGCTCCAATGGACCGCCCTGGGTGCCAGGGAAGACACTGCTGTCCAAGCAAGCCGACATCATCTTGACCTCGCCCTTAGGCGTGAGGATACCCTTAGGATTAGGGAAGTCCTGACCCATCATGATGACGCCACCACGAGGACCACGCAGCGACTTGTGGGTGGTAGAGGTAACGATGTGAGCATACTTCACAGGATTTTCGAGCAAGCCAGCAGCAATGAGGCCTGCAGGGTGAGCCATATCGATCATGAGGATGGCACCGACCTCGTCAGCAATCTTGCGCATACGGGCATAATCCCACTCGCGGCTATAGGCAGAACCACCACCGATGATGAGTTTTGGCTTGTTCTCCTTGGCCAGACGTTCCATCTCGTCGTAGTCCACGCGACCCGTCTGTTCGTTGATGTTGTAAGCAACAGGACGATAGAGGATGCCCGAGCTGTTGACAGACGAACCATGAGAAAGGTGACCACCATGAGCGAGGTTCAGACCCATGAAAGTGTCGCCAGGGTTGAGCACAGCAGCGAGGACAGCTTCGTTAGCCTGAGCACCAGAGTGTGGCTGCACGTTTGCCCAACATGCGCCGAAGATCTCCTTCAAGCGGTCAATGGCCAACTGCTCGACCTTATCGACCACCTCACAGCCACCGTAGTAACGCTTACCAGGATAACCCTCAGCATACTTGTTGGTCAATACAGAACCCATAGCCTCAAGGACCTGATCACTCACGATGTTCTCGGACGCGATAAGTTCAATACCCTTCATCTGGCGTGCACGCTCGTCGGCGATCAGGCCAAATACCTGTGAATCTCTTTTCATTTCAAAGTAAGTTATTAATAATTATGTTTGTGTTGACAATATAGGTTTTTAGGTTATGAGTTTTAAGGTTGTGAGGTAATATACAATGTAAGGGTCAAAAACCATATAACCTTACAAGCGAAGCAACCTCACAAGCGTAGCGACCTTAAAACCTCACCATCTACTCCTCACGCACCATACGCTTCAACGACGTGTTGATCAGCTTCTTCAGTTCCAACGTCTGTTCCTGCGAGAGGCGACGTTTCTCCGGTTTGTAGAGGTTGGCGTACTTACATTCGCCCAACTTGAACGAGATGTCGTCGAGGTGATCCAAGTCGCCCAGAATGTTGAGGCCGAGGTGACCACCCACCAATGGACACTTGGTGATGGAGATATGATAGTTGAACGGCATCGAACCCGTGATGTTGTGGTTGCCCGAAATGACCGCCTCATACTTGTCCCAGCCAATCAGCATCGGGTAGAGCGTCATCTTCTTGCGGTTCACCGCCATCTCGACCGACAACGTATCAATCTTGTTGGTGGTACATTCTTTAAATAGGTACTTCTTGATGGTCTGGAAGGTCTCGCTGTCCAGCACCGTGAGATCCTTGCCCTCGATGGCAGCCGTAGCCTGGAGGGTGGACATCTTTGGCGAATAGTCAGCAAATAGTGCAGTTTCGCCTGCCAAGTGGAACTCCGCCTTGCCCGCAAAGCTGGAGAGCATCGGCACGATGGTGTCAATCTCAGGCACCAACTTAATCATCTCGGCGATGTCGATGTCCAACAGGTGGAAGTTCCAACCCACAAAGAGGTTGTTGCGACGCGGCGACTTGTAGAGTGCTGTGAGTTGCATTTTGGCCGCCTTCGAGGTGAAGCCAATCTCTTCGAGCACCAGCACACCGTCGTCAATGGTCAACTGACCGTTCACGTTGTCAAAGCTGTTGTCGTTCACCTTCGCCGTCTGGATGTTGGTGGTAATGACGAAGTTAACATCCTTAGGCACCATGAAAGGTTCAGCCACGGTGTCGGCAGCAGCGCTATTGGTTGCCTCAGCCGGAGTGGCGTCGGCCGTAGCGACCGAATCTTCCTCACACCCGATGCCACTGGTCAGATCCATAAGCTGACCCACATCGACCAACGGGCTCGACAGAGAAATCTTGCCATCCAATAGCGCCTTCTCCTTGAGCCAGTCGTTGATGTTGCTGATGACACCCTTCAGGTCCATCTTGCTGTTACCCAAGTTGAGCTGACAGGTGTTGAGCACCGCGCGATCCTTATTAAATGTAGCATTGAGCAAAGGCAACTCCACCGGATAAGGGATGCCGTCGATGTTGAAGTTACCCTCGCGCAACGTGAAGTCGGCCACAGGAGAAACCTGATCCAGCACATCCTTCTGGCGGTCGTCGTAGAGGCAAGAGAAGTCGGCTGTGGCCTGACCCGTAACGCCGCGCAAACCGCCGCCCATCTGCAGCGCCAACCCCGACAGACCCACCTTGGCATCCACCTTGATGCAGTTCTTGACCGACGCCATGTCGATGTCAGCCTTGCCCTGTGGGGTTTGGATCTCCACCTGAACGGTGTCGTCCATCTTGACCTGGAAGTCCTCCAAGTCGAACTGAGCCGTGAGGCGCGGGTCCTTGCCGTTCAGGATGTCGTCGCGCATCAGCAAGTCCGCCGTGCCGCCCGGGATATCCACATACAGGTTGGTCGAGTCGTCCACCATCGCTACGTCAAGCTTGTTCATCTTGCCCACGATGCGGAACTCCTTGCCACGTGCACCGGCCGGATAGATGACCGTAGCATCCAGCGTGTTGATGTCGCACGTGAGGTTCGTGTCGTCGCTATACTGGAACTTGTTCAACTGGCTCGTCACCTTAACCTGCTTGAGGTTCAACTCCTTGCCCACCTCGAGGTTGGCAGTGAGACGGGTGTCCGAGAGGTCCGACTTCAGGTTCATGCCCTTGAGCGACTCCTTATAGGCAGCCGGCACCAGCGCCAGGATATCCTCAATCGTGGTTGCCCCCAACGTGGCATCCACCTCAGCCTTCAGTAGCGTGGTGTCCTGCATATCGACGTGCACCTGCCCCGAGAGCTTCTGGTCGTTGATTTGGGTCAACATGTCACGCACCCAGAACTCGTTGAAGGTGGTGTTGGTCGATGCCTCGAACTGCGTCTTGAGGTTCAGGTGGTCGGCCAACTGTCCGTCTGCGTCGGTCGAGAAACAGAGTCCGTCCACCTGCGTATTGACGTTGGTGGTCCAACGGTCGGCTGTACTTGACACCGGCATGTCGAACGACACGCCCTCGGTCGAGATATACATCAAGTCCTCCTTGCCCAGGGTGACGTTCGACGAGTCGAGACGGGTCACGCCCTTGAAGGTTGGACGGTCATTTTTCCATTCAGCCTCGATGTCGGCCAACTCCATGCCCCATATCTTGGCCAACAAGGCGGTTTCGCCCGACAGCAGGTAGTCCTGGGTCGCCACATAGAGTTTCGGCATCTGGACCGATGCCTCCTTGCCGTCGTAGTAGAGGTGCGTATTCTTCAACTTCAAGTCCGACAACTGGGCATAGTTGAGCGAGTCGCTGTAGAACAGTTCGCCAATCTCCAGGTCGATGTCGCCACCGCCCGTCAGGTCCTGCAGGTTGGCATCAGTATTGAGCACCAGGTTGACGTTGCGGCAACGGGACTCCATCTGGAGCGAACGGTCCAGATAAGTGGCCGAGAGGTTCTGAATCTCGATGTTGTGCAACGAGATCTGGTCCAACGAGATAGCCTCGCTCGTGGTGTCCACCTGCTGGGTGGTATCGGCCTCCAGGTTGAAGACGTTGTAGTTCGGCACACTGTCCTCGTTCACAAAGAGGTTCGCCTGTGCATCCTGCAAGGTGAATCCCGAGATGTTGATGCTGCCCTGCTTCAGGTAGGCCATCACGTCAATCTTGGCAAAGAGACGATGCACATGAACCACCGTGTCACTCTGCGCTCCCTCCATCGGGTTGATAATCGATAAGTCGTTGATACAGAGCGAAACGTCGGGGAAACTGCTAAAGAAAGTGAGTTCCACCGACCCCACTTCCGTAGGACAAGTCACATAATCTGCCGCCACGTCCTTGACCGTCTTGGTGAGTTGCTCTTTCGAGACGACGAACGTACTGACCAACAGGATTGCCACTACCAGCAATCCAACAATGGAACCCAAACTTATTAAAGCGACCTTGACAGGCTTATTCATACTCTCGGATTTTAATTGGTTTATAGCCTTAGGACTACGAATGGTCGGAAGGGTTTAAAGGGTTAACGGCTATCGGTTATCGGTTAAAACCTCACAACCTCACCAGCGAAGCGACCTTAAAACCTAACAACCTTAAAACCTCATAACCTTATAACCTCATAACCTCACCAGCGAAGCGACCTTAAAACCTTATAACCTCACCAGCGAAGCGACCTCACCTCACTGTCTTGTCATCGTCTTCTGATAACCGTCGTTCGACTTCCAGCTCAACGTTGTCGAAGTGAGCGACAGAATCGTGTAAGGGCAATCGGTATCTGGGTTGCCATATTCACCCTGAATACGGATAATGATGTAGAGGCCCAATGGCTTGAAGTACCACTTGAACTTGTAGGTACCATCTTCGCCCTCATAGATGCCGTCACCCTCATCCCAGTTCTCGCCGTAACTGCTAGAATCAAAGCGCCAGAACTCCTGCGCGCCATTCACTTTCCACTTACCGACGATATCCTTGGTATATTGCGTGATTTGCTCGGAAGTCAATTCCGTCACATCATCCTCTTTTTCACTACATGAAGCGAAAGTGCCCATGAAGAGCACGGTCAATAAAACGAGTAGGTAATTAGCGAACTTTTTCATGTTCTAATCAATTTTAGAATAACATAATATTATGGGCACAAATATACTATTTTTCGTTCAAATATGCAATCTTTTCCTAAACTTTTTCCATAAATTTCCTATTTATACCATCATTTTGCAAAAACGCATTCCTTTTCGACAACAGAATTGACATTCTTCGACAGCAAAGCAACCCGTAGGTCAGATTTTCTTTAGATTCAATTCATTGATAGAATATACGCTCCCAGATGAGACGGGGAACCCAACTCTTGCAGACAAAAAGTGTTACATGGTAACAGTTTTCGTCTATAAAGCATCCTTTTTTAAGCATTTTTTGCCCAGTTATAGACGAAAAGTGTGACATAGTAACAAAAAAAGTACGCAAAATCGGCTACTTTTGACAAAATTCCCTATCTTTGCAGACGAAAAGTGTTACACGGTAACAAAAAAAGTACATACTATGATTATCCAAAGAGACAGATATCTAAAACAAGTCATCGCCAAGAAAAAAGATGGCATGATCAAAATAGTGACTGGCATACGCCGCTGCGGCAAGTCATATCTCATGAACACATTGTTCCGCCAACACCTGCTTGAAGAAGGAGTGTCGGAGCAAAACATCATCATGCTGGCTCTTGACGAAGACGTAAACATCCGTTATCGCAACCCACTGGAACTGGGCAAATACATCCGCGAACTATGCTCCGACCAATCACAATATTATTATGTACTTTTGGACGAAATACAGAAGGTCGACAGCATCCCCAACCCCTATCTACCCGACGACCCAAACGAGAAAATCGGATTCGTAGATGTCCTTCTCGGATTAAAAAAACTGCCTAATGTGGATTTATACGTTACTGGCAGCAACTCCAAAATGCTATCGGTTGACATACTTACCGAATTTAAGGATCGCGGAGAAGAAATCCGAATCAATCCGCTCACCTTTGACGAGTTCATGTCGGCCTACCAAGGGGATTCCCGCATGGCTTGGACGGAGTTCATGATGTACGGAGGCATGCCATTTGTTCTAAACAAATCCGAACATGCCGAAAAAGCGGCCTATCTACAGGGACTTTTTGAACGCACCTACATCTCCGATGTGATAGAACGGAACAATCTGAAAAGCTCCAAGGACGTACTGGAAGACCTACTCAACATTCTTGCATCCTCTGTAGGAAGTCTGACAAACGCCTCACGCTTGGAAAACACCTTCAAGTCGGAGAGGCATATCAACATTTCTCACAATACCATCGCTGCATACATCGATTGTTTCATTGATTCATTCATTTTGAAGAAAGCGGCTCGCTACGACATCAAGGGCAGGAAATACATCGGGGCACAGCAAAAGTACTTCTACAGCGACATGGGGCTTCGTAATGCCCGCCTCAATTTCCGACAACAGGAAGAGAACCACATCATGGAGAACATCCTATTTAACGAACTGACTGCCAGGGGTTTCAGTGTTGACGTTGGAGTTATAGAAACAACCACCACTAATACCGAAGGCAAACGTCAACGGTCTCAACTGGAAGTCGATTTTGTATGCTACAGAGGACATACCCGCTATTATATACAATCGGCTTTGACGATTGCGGAAGAGAGCAAGCGACTTCAGGAGACCAACTCTCTCCGAAAAATCGAAGACTCGTTCGTAAAGATTGTAGTCGTTCGTGACTATATAGTCCGTTGGCGCGATGAAGCAGGCATTCTCTACATCGGAGTGGAAGATTTTTTGCTCAATTACATCAATCAGATGGAATAAAATCGAGCCGTGTTTCTTGCAATAGACTTGCAATTCCAAGTCCGCTATTTTCACCCACCCTTGTTCCTCTATTGCGGTGACGTTCGGGTAACTATCGGGTAACTATTGGGTATCTATTGACGTACGATTGAATCGACCGAAAACAAAGACCCAATCAAGACCATTTATTCACCCAAATTTAACCGCATCGGAACCGCGAGGTTGGGTCAGCACACTCTCAGGGTGAAGTGATAGGCGAAGCGGTGGGACGCAAAAGTTGTGCTTGTGGGCGACGCAGCAACGTTGGAGCCGGGATAAGGGGGAAGGAATCGGGCAAGATAGTGACCTCCAAGCCGCGATACAGACGGGGCCGGAGTTTCAGGAGGTCTTCGTTGCGGAGACGGATGCAACCCTCCGAGGCGCGTAAGCCCATCGAGGCAGGGTCGTGGGTGCCGTGGATGCCGATGCCGTTGCCGGCGCTGAGGCGGATGAACCAGGGTCCGTAGGCATGGGGGATATAGCCCAAACCGTCGCCGAAATCATGTCCCCAGGCGCTCGCTTCGGTGATTTGGGTGATGCGAAAAGTGCCTTCGGGCGTACGCATGTCGCCCTGCATCTGCTTGTGCCCGTACCCCCTGCCGCACGACACGGGGAAGTGCATCAGGGTGTCGCCCTGGGCATAGAGGGTGAGGGTCATCCGATTCTTGTCGATGACGATGTGCGTGGCTCGTGGCGCCTGTGCCGAGACCGTCGGAAAAAGACTGCCACCAACCAGACAAAACAGGGTCAGGAAACAACAGCGAAGGAGGTATCGCATGGGTAATTCAATTGAGTTTTTTCTACGAATGGGTTGGACAAAGATAGTGTTTTTTGTCGTAAAAATCAACAGTTCTCCGCTCTTTTTTTCAAATTGGCGAACTATTTGTCGATAATGTTGAATAATTGAGAAAAAAACTATATCTTTGCGCCCATGAACTTACAAGATTTCAAGCAGAAAGCAGTTGAGGTATTGGGCTTCGACTGCTTGAATGTGATGCAGACGAAAATGCTCGAAACAGCCGTTTCGGGGCAGAACGTCTTGCTCCTGTCGCCCACGGGAAGCGGCAAAACGGCGGCCTTCCTCCTGCCCCTGGTGGCACAGACGGAAGTGCCGACGCACGGGCTGGTGATCGTGCCCTCGCGCGAACTGGCGCAGCAGATTGGCGACGTGGCCAAACAACTGGGAATCAGGACGGTACTGTGCTACGGCGGACACGACGCCCGCATCGAGAACCAGCGCCTCGCTACATTAAATAATGAGGGGGCCTACCTCATCATTGGCACGAGCGGCCGACTGAAGGACCACATCGAACGCAAGCACATCGACCCGCAGCAATTCTCTCATCTGGTGCTGGACGAGTACGACAAGAGCCTCGAACTGGGTTTCGAGGAGGAGATCCGTTTCATCATCTCGCGCCTCACCAACCGTCGGCAGATGTTGCTCACCAGCGCCACTCACGCCGTGCCGATTGCCCCGTGGTTGAACTTCAAGCCCTACGAGCAGTTGGACTTCACACAAGGGGTTGCCGACAGCAAGTCGAAGAAGGAGGTGCTACCCCAGGAGGGTAAGTTGGCGCTCTATCAGGTGAAGTCGCCCGTGGCCGATAAGTTGGAGACACTCAAGGAGTTGCTCACCAGTCTGCCCGACCGTCAGCCCGTCATCATCTTCAGCGGCTACCGCGAGAGCGCCGAACGCATCGCCCACTACCTCCAGGAACAGGGCATGGAGTGCGCCCTCTATCACGGAGGGTTGCCACAGGATCTGCGCGACAAAGCACTTATCCGACTGAGGGCCAACACCGTACAGTATATTTCTTCGACCGACCTCGCCGCCCGCGGCTTGGACATTCCCGAGGTGGCACACATCGTGCACTACCACCTGCCCGCCGACGTCGAGACCCTGACGCACCGCAATGGTCGTACCGCCCGCAACGGCGCATCGGGCACCGCCTACCTGCTCGTCGGGCCGAACGAGACGTTGCCCGACTTCATCGCTGCTAAGGTGCCTATCTATAACTTCAAGCAGCAACGTGCTGCCAAGGCGCAACAGGTTGGCGATGAAGGAGTTGCCGAACCGCAACGCACGCTGGTTTATATCGGCCGAGGCAAGAAAGAGAAGATCTCGAAGGGCGATATCCTGGGTTTCTTCACCAAGAACGGTGGCATCGAAGGTCGTCAGATTGGCCGCATCGACGTGATGGAACATTGCGCCTATTGCGCCATCGACTCCGACGTCGTCCAAGCCGTGCTCGACAAGGTCAAGGGGCTGAAGATAAAAGGGGAAAAGACGATATACAAGATTGTTGCCTCAAACTGAGTTTGGGCAACAATCTTGTGGTAATACTGACGTGGTAATATTCGCTGGCGCTCATGTTAATACCTTCGGTGTTAATACTGACGTGTTAATGCTGACGCGGTAATACTCACTTCGTTCGTGTTAATACTTCGTGTTGGGTGCTCAGAACCTCATAACCTCACAACCTCATAACCTCACAACTAAATTCCCTCCCCCTCGGGGGACAAGAGGGGGGTCTCAGTTTATGTCCGAAATCAAAGACTTAGTTCTACAGAAACCGCGATTCAATGCCTTAGTCAAGCGACTGAGGGCATTGACGTTGGACGATACAGCTAAACCTACCGTCATACAGTTGAAGGGCTTGAAAGGCTCTTCGGCTGCCACCTTCCTTGCCCCGCTGAAGAATGCCTTGCCGGGCATCTATCTGTTTGTGCTTGACGACGAGGAGACGGCAGGTTACTTCTATCACGACATCTGCCAGATAGCCGAGGAGGCCAATGTGTCGTTCTTCCCATCGGGTTACAAACGCAGCATCAAGTACGGACAGGCCGACTCGGCCAACGAGATTCTCCGCACCGAAACCATCAGTACGTTAGCCGCCATCAAAGAGGAGAACCTGACGGCATCGGCCCCGACGGGCAAGACCATTGCCATCGTCTCCTACCCCGAGGCATTGGCCGAGAAAGTGGCTACCACCGAACAGGTGAAAGAGAATATCCTGGTGCTGCACAAGGGGGAGAAGGTGGATAGCCAATTCGTCATCGAGATGCTCAACAGTACTGGTTTCCAACGGGTTGACTACGTCTATGAACCAGGACAGTTTGCCGTGCGTGGCAGCATCATCGACGTCTTCAGTTTCTCGTGCGAGTACCCCTACCGTATCGACTTCTTCGGCAACGAGATTGACTCGCTCCGCAGTTTCGAGGTGGATAGTCAGCTGAGTCGCGAGCAGTTGGACGAGATTACATTGTCGCCCTCGTTCACGAACCAAGAGACGCAGGGTATCTCGCTTCTGGAGTTCTTGCCCGATGGGGCGGTCATCATCTGCAACGACGCCGACTGGGTGAAGGACCGCGTCACGAGTATCTGCACACAGGAACTCTCGGAACAGCTCATCAAGAGTGAGGAGGGTGACGTCCATGCCCTCCAGAAATTGGTCAATGCCGAGGCTTTTGCCCAAGCCATGGAGCGTTTCAGCCTCATCATCATGAACGACCACCTGTCGGCCGGCATCGCCAAGGCACCTTATGTCATTGAGTTCCACACCACTCCACAACCGGAATGGCACAAGAACTTCGACCTCATCTCGCAGGACTTCCTCCACTATCAGGAATTGGGCTACACACTCCACATCCTGAGCGACTCGCCCAAGCAGTTGGACCGTATTGAATCGATCTTCGAGGATCGTGGCGAACGCTTCCACCTGGTACGCATCCCCCGTGCCATCCATGCCGGCTTTGTAGATGACGACACCAAGAACTGCTACTTCACCGACCACCAGATCTTCGACCGCTACCATCGTTACAACCTCAAGAGCGACCGCGCCCGTAGCGGTAAGATTGCCCTCAGCATCAAGGAGTTGAAGGAGATCATGATTGGCGACTTCATCGTCCATGTGGATCATGGTGTGGCACAGTTCGGTGGCCTTGTGCAACTGCCTATGGGCAAAGACCCCGAAACCGGCGAGGAACGCACGCAGGAGGTGGTCAAACTCATCTATAAGAACAACGACCTGCTCTTTGTCTCGATCCACCAGTTGGACAAACTCTCCAAATACCGTGGCAAGGATGCCGAACCGCCTTCGTTGTCGCGCTTAGGCAGCGGCGCGTGGGAGAAGATGAAGGAACGCACCAAGGAGAAGATGAAGGACATGGCGCGCGAACTCATTGCCCTCTATGCCCAACGCCGCGAAGAAAAAGGTTATCACTATAGTCCTGACAGCCAGATGCAACATGAGTTGGAGGCCTCGTTCATGTACGAGGACACGCCCGACCAGTTGAAAGCCACGCAGGAGGTGAAGAAAGACATGGAGAGCGACAAGCCGATGGACCGTCTGGTGTGCGGTGACGTCGGGTTCGGCAAGACCGAAGTGGCCATCCGCGCTGCCCTCAAGGCATGCAACGACTGCAAGCAGGTGGCTGTCCTGGTACCCACCACGGTGTTGGCTTTCCAGCACTACAAAACGTTCTCCCAGCGCCTCAAGGACTTCCCCGTGCGTGTCGATTATCTGACCCGCGCCCGGTCGGCCAAACAGGTCACGCAGATATTGAAGGACTTGGCCAATGGGTCGATCAACATCATCATCGGCACCCATAAACTGATTGGTAA
>JAEEGJ010027218.1_pt1 | contig 11505 bp, 6 predicted proteins | sample 8958761 | NCBI WGS metagenome assembly JAEEGJ01 (sample SAMN16246546, study PRJNA631951) | gut metagenome | biome: gut microbiome; feature: rumen; material: RS-attached | host: Bos | place: Iran: Karaj | collected 2018-10
TCGCCGCCGGTGTTGTTGGTGTACTTGGTGTTGGTTTTGTCGCTGTAATGCGCGGACTGGTTGTAGAAGTAGTTGTTTCCGTTCCAGGAGAGGTCGAGGTCGGCGCCCGTGAAGGTGTAGGAGTGTTTGTGCGAGGGCATTTCGCTCACGGTGAGCTTGTGCTTTTCCTCGCCGCCCGTGCTCCCCACGGCGTAGGCGCCGCCCGCGCCGGGCACGAAGCGGCCGCGCAGGTCGGGGGTGGGGTGTCCGTTCACGGTCAGCCCGTTGCAGAGCGCCCATCCGTCCGGGATGTTGTCAACGGAGCCGCTCCAGATGACGATGGCGCCAATCGGGAACGAGCCGTAACCGGAGAAGGCGCCCTCGATTTCGAGGTTGCCGCCAATCGACAGGGTCGAGGCGACGGCGAGTGAACCGGCGGACGCCTTCCCGCCAATTGCGGCGGAGGATGCCGAGGCCGCGCCGCGGACATTGGCCTCGGCGGGGGCGACCTTGTCCGCCACGGCGAGATCACCCTTCGCGGCCGAAGCGTCCAACGCATACATGGCGAATGGCACGGCCAGGATCTTCTGCCGCGGCGAGATTTCGGCAGATGCGTCGGCCACCGTAAGTCCAAGGTAGAGCGACGTGCCGGCGTTGGCGGCAAGGGCGGCGTGAAGCCCGTTCGAGGCGACGCCTTCGATGGCGTCGCCCGTCTCGTCGGAAAGCGCGACGTTGAAGAGGCCGTTCCCGTCGAGCAGGACCTCGTGCGAGCGTCCCCAGATGGGGGTGCCGCCCGCAGCCTGCGTGTAGAGGCGGAACGCGACCGTGCGCGTCCCCGCGCCGATCGCCTGGCCCTGCGCGTCGCGCAGCGCGCCCTGGTAGGCGAAACCGAAAACGGCGGGTTCGGGATCGGCCGGCGGAGTGGGGAAGAGCGCAAGGGCGACCTGTCCGTTCACGTTCGTCCAGTTCGCGCCCAGCGCGGCGACGAGGTCGTCGGCCGACATCGAGGAGGTGGCGGTTCCCTGCGCCCTGCCAAAGGCCTGCGTGTAGTAGCAAATCGAAACGCGGACGTGGGATTCCAAGGAGGAGTTGGCGAATGTGAAGGAACCCGAAGGCGACAGGGTGACTTGGCCGGGGGCAAAAAGGCAATTTTCGAAATTGACGTACGGGTCGTAGGAATTGAAGCCGACGAAGCCGCCGCATTTGGTCGAGGCCTCACCCAGGAGATAACCATCGAACAGACAGTCTGTAAGATAGATACTGAAGGACGACCAATACGTATAGCCGATGAAACCGCCGAGGTTCGCATCGCCTTCGACCGACGAGTCGATGGTGACGGAGGATCGGCAGCAGCGCAGCCTCGTCGTGCCGGGTTGCGGCCGGCCGATGAATCCGGCTGCCCTTTTGCCGCTTGTCTTGATGAGGCCGGTCACATGCAGGTTGAGAATGGTGCAGCCGGACGTGATGCGGAACGGGGCGGCGTAGTCCTCGGTGCGGTCCCAATCGAGCCGGAGCGTGTACCCGGCGCCGTCGAACGTGCCCGCCCACGGATGGTCAGCGGTGCCGACGCTCGGCGCGCTGTTGGGGAGCGCGACATCGGCCGTCAGCGTGGCGCAGAGCTCTGTTTCGCCAGCGTTCACGCGGTTGGCGAAGGAGGCCCAGTCCGCTGCACTGGCGATTTGCACCGTTTCTGCGCCAGCTGGCGCAGAAACGAGCGCAAACGCCAGCACAGTGACGAGTGACGAGTGACGAGTGACGAGTGAGTGGAGATGGCGATATATGCTCATGGTGAACCTTTCAGGGTTTGGTTACGCGGCCGAGGAAGAGGATCAGGCCGGTGCGGGTTTCGCGGATGATGAAGAGGAAGGGGCGGTCGGCGACGAAGGGGCGCGGCGTCGGACGACGGCCCGGGGGCAGGGCCGTGCACATCATGGCCGCGCAGGTTGCGGCGGCGGCCTCGGTGCCTTCTTCGTCGACGGTGACGTTGGCCTTTTGGATGGCCGTGCCAATGCAGAGCTTTGGTGCGATGCCGGAAAAGTCGGCGCGGGCAGGGTCGAACGCGGCGCCCATGCCCATGGACGGGAGCGTCTTCGAAAGGTCGTGTTCGCTGCCGAAGTCAAACTTGGGAAGCGCAATTTTGGCCTCGCCGTACCAAGGGGTTGCGGCTAGGCGGTCAAGCCACGTGCCAGAGAGCTTCGCCTCGATTTCGGCAAGCGTGTTGGAAGGGGAGGGGAGGAGCACAAGCATTTCCGTCGAATTGTAGCGGTACGGGAGGCGCAGCGCGGCACATTCGGGGGCGTCGAGGATTTGCGCCTGACGCTTTGCGTGGAGGAAGGGGACCTTGACATCGCAGCCTGGAGCGTGGAAGATCTGGTCGTGCGTGTCGTCCTTCTTGAAGGCGGTCTGCCATTTGGCCTTGAGATAGACGGTGTCGACTGCGACAAGGCGCGTGAGCGGGTCATCGAGGACTGGCGGCGTGATGAGGTTCTTGATGCGGCCGTGGGTCTTGTCTTCAACGAAGGCGTTTATGGCTTTGCGGCCCGCCGCGCCCATCTCGGTCATGCGCGCCTCGGCGTAGAAGGCGTCGCGAGCGCGGGCGGCGAAGTCGGGCGCGACCTCAAAGCCGGGCTTGAGCCAGAGCGAGTCGGAGAGTTCGAGCGTGACATTCTCATTTGCGGCGCGGGTGAGGTTTGTGCGGGCCTCCTTGAAAGTCGCGGCGACGGCTTCGGGCGCGGGCGGCTCCACGCCGCCGAGCTGGAGCGCGAAGGCCATGCCCTTTGCCGTGTCGCCGCGCGCCCCCGTCTGCAGCAGCGCAAAGAGGTTCGCAACGCCCCACGGCGACAGGACGGCGTTGTCGTCCGCTGCCGCGGACGACAACGCCGTCCTGTAAAGACTGGCTGCGAAGTCGGCCTGCCGCCATGCTGCGGCTGTTGTGTCGGCGGCCGCAGTCGCGGCCGCGAACACAACGGCAGCAGCGGTGACGAGGGACGAGTGACGAGTGACGAATGCACGACCAAGCCGTGCAGTGACAAGTGACGAGTGACGAGTGACGAGTGATTTCATGGTTAGATTTGTTTGGCGTAAAGGGTCAATTGTCGCCTTCTCCTGAATAGCCTTGCCATCGTCGCGGCGCGATTTTTCAAGTTGCGGCATGAGGTCCTGTCCTTCACTCTCGCCACTCGTCACTTGTCACTCGTCACTGCATTGTGCGAATCATGCGGTGCGCATCAGCGCACACGCATGATATAGCACAAGGCGTAGTAAGGGGGCCTATTCTCATGTGGCTGGCCTCCGCCGGTGTTGTTGGTGGACTTCTCGTTGGTCTTGTCCTTGTAGTGCTCGGACTGGTTGTAGAAGTAGTTGTCGTTGTCCCAGGAGCCCTTGAGGTCGGCGCCCGTGAAATTGTAGGAGTGGTTGTGGGAGGGCATTTCGGACACGGTGAGCTTGTGCGTGTTTTCGCCGCCCTTGTTGCCCACGTTGTAGGCACCGCCCGCGCCGACGACGAAGCGGTCGCGAAGGTCGGGGGTCGTGCGGCCGTTGTGGGACTGGCCGTCGCAGAGCGCCCAACCGTCCGGGATGGCGGAGGAGGAGCCGCTCCAGAGGATGATGCAGCCGATGGGGGCCGCGCCGTAGCCGCCGAGCGTGCCGGCGACGGAAATGTCTCCGCCGACGGACGCGTCGCCGGAAACAGTGAGCGTTGAGGCCGCAACGCCGTCCGCGACGTCGAGCGATCCTGCGCGGAGGGTGCCAGACACCTCGGCCGAGCTTGCTGTGAGCTGCCCCGAAACGGGCAGGTCTCCGCTCACGGAGGCGACGTCCCCCGCGACAATCGCATACGGAACGGGAAGAATCGTCTGTCGCGGGGCGATTTCGCCGCTCGTCCCGACAACGGTGAGCCCGATGTAGAGCGCGTTCCCGGCGTTGTTGGCGAGGATCGAAGCGAGACCGGAGCCCGTCACGCCGTTTATCGCGGAACCGGCGGCGTCGGAGAGTTCGGTCGAGAAGAGCCCGTTGTCGTCAAGGAGGACCGCGACGGCGCGCCCCCAGATCGGGCTTCCCCCCTCCGCCTGCGCGTAGAGGCGGAACTGAACCGTCTGGTTTTTAGAAGGAAGCGCGGCCCCCTGCCCATCGCGGAGAACGCCCTGGTAGGAGAATGCGGCCGGCGCTGCGTTCGCCATTTGCGCGGCAGCGCAAATGGCGAACGCTAGCGCAGTGACGAGTGACGAGTGACGAGTGACGAGTGTCCGCTTCGCGGAGTGACGAGTGACGAGTAAGTTCATAGTGCGGTGGGATTGGTGGGGGTGGGGCGGTGGGTGATGCGCCGGGGCTGCGGAGCGTCCGCGCAGCCCCGGCGGTGATGAGGGCTAGAACGTGTAGTTCGCACCGAAGGACAGTGCGACGTACTCGTTCTCAAAGCCGGCGCCGTCCCTGGTGCGATCGGTTTCATCGGTGTCGAGGTCCCAGGCGTTCATGTCGCCCTCGTGGAGCGTGGCCTTCTGCCAGTCGATGCCGAGGACGAGCTTAAGGTTGCCGACGGCGCGCCAGGCGAGTTCGACGCCGGCGGCGTAGACTTCGCCGTCATCGTAGTCGAAATGCTCGGTGAAGTACTTTTCGGCGCTGATGTGGTTGTCGCGGTCGCGGCCCTTGTAGCTGGGCGCCCAAGAGGCGTAGGCGGAGAGTTCGAGGGTGTCGGAGAGCGTCCAGGTCCCGCCGAGCCCGACGTAGCCGAAGATGACGACCTGGCGGTAGTCCACGCCATGGCCGTCGTCGGTGAAGTGCCCGCCCTCGCCAATGGGGTACCAGTATTCGGTGAAGCCGTCCTGCGTCCATTTCCAGCGCTGCTCGCGGATCCCGGCGAAGGCGAAGCCGGTGAAGGCGTCGCCGCGCCAGAAGTCGAACGAGAGGTTGGCGTCGAACAGCCAGGCGTCCGTCAGCTCGACCTCGGAGAATGAGTGGTGCGTGTAGCCGTTCTGGTCGCCGTTCAGCCAGTCGTAGTCGTCCATGTCGAGTTCGTCGCTCCCGCTACCGCCGTACCAGACGCCGAGGTTGAGCGAGAGGCGGCCGTTGCGCGCGGAGCCGGAGACGCCGAGCATCATGGCCGCGATCTCCCAGTCCAGACGCGAAAGCTGGTGGCGCCTTCCATCGTCCCGGCCGCCTGTCTCCGCGGCGTAATCCGCTGTCGCGTACTTGGGGGCGAAAACGTGCTCTTTGGCCTCGCCGCCGACAAACGCCGTGTCGGCCGAGGCGCCGAAGGACCATCCCTCCTCCTTGTATTCGGCGACGGGCGCGGCGCGGAAGCCGGCGGCGGTTGCGCTCGCCGCGGCGAGCGCAACCGCGACGATGAGTGACGAGTGACGAGTGTCTCGTGAATTCATGGAGTTACTCCTTGTTTTTGAAAAACCGCCGTTGGCGAACAGTTGCGAACGGACGGGGGGTGTAGTGAAGATGTCATGGCTATTCCAGGGTGATCTCCGCGAGTTGCGAGACGCGCTTGAGGGTCATGGGGCCGGATGCGACGAGGTTGCCTTCGCGGCGAAGACCCTTGAACGACCAGGTGCAGGTTCCGGTCACGGTGTTCTGCGGATCCCAGCGGGCGGCTCCGCCCTTGAAATCGAGCATGAGGAAGATGTTGTTTTCCACGGAGAAGAGTTCGGGCTTGACCTCGCCCTTGTAGTTGGCGATGTCATCGCCGGACGGGGCGGGTGTCGAGAAGTCCCAGCGGAGGCCGTCGTGCTGCGGGTGGTACGGATGGCGCAGAAGGCTCGTCGCGCCGTCCGCATCGACTGTGAAGCGGAAAAGCGCGTAGGCGAAATCGGTCGAAAGGGATGACATGCCGGCCTCGATGACGGGCTTTTCCGTCGGCAGCACCGCGGAGGAGATGCGCGTCGCCTGCAACGCCGTGGAGGGCGGCTCCGCCGTGCCGGCGTACAGGCGGTAGGAAAGGGTTCCGTTGGCATCGGTCTCGCCGGCGGCGACGACGCGTTGGAGAAGGCGGATGGTGCCGTCGGCCGCGACATGCAGGGGAAGGCGGAGCTTGAGCGTGCTTCCGGCGGGGGCGGGGTCCTCCGAGGTCGAGAAGTCAACCGTGTCGAGGGCGACGTCCGCCACCCACAGGCCAGCGGGCCAGGCCATGCGCGCGGCGTCGGCGCCGCTTGTCGTGGCGCGGAGGGGGACAGTCGCCTTCATCTTCGTGGCACCGTCCTTGTCCTTGGCCGTGAGCAGGGCGCCGAAGGGAATGCCCTGTACGAGGTTTGGCGGCATGGAGGCGCGGTCGAGGCCGAAGACGAGCGACCACGTTTCCCCCGCCGCGAGTTTTTTGCTGGCAATTTCCCCGAAGGCGGAGATCGCGTTCCACTGGGCGTTGGTACGGGCTGTCGTCACGTCGCGCCAATGGAAGAGCGAGGGATCGAAGGGGAAGCGCGAATCCATCTCCCGGACGGCGCGGTTGAGTTCGAGCGAAACCGTGCGCGGCGTACCGCCGTCATTGCGGATGGAAAGGGTGCGCAAAGTTGCGTTCGTGCCGAAGTCAAGGCCGTCCATGGGAGAGACCCAGAGAGAACCGGACCAGTCGCTGGGCGCGCTGGCGGAAACGAGCAGAACGTCGCCGTCCGAGACGGTGTCGGATGCGTAAAAGGCGATTTCGGACGGCGATTCGCCGCGCTTCTTTCCGCCGATGCGCTTGAAGTTGGCGCCGGAGAGGGCGGAGAATCCCGCCAGGTACTCGACGGGGCGCACGCTGGTGCCAGTCTGGAGGGAAAATCCGAAGAAGTTGAGCACCTCGTCGCCGCTGGAGCGGTGCCAGGTCGTCCGCGGTGCGGCGGGGAGGCCAACGAGTGTCGTCGTAAACGTTCCCGATGCGGTGAGGTTCGTATTGAACGCGATGCAGACGACGCCGGCCGGAATGCGCGTGACGGACGACGCCTCCTGATAGGCCCTGTTCCACATGAGAATGGGGGAGGGGGTCAGGCCGTCGCTTTCCGTCGTGGAGGAAAACTGGCGCGTTGACAGGAAGGCCGCCGGGTCATAGACGCCGACGGAATCGACGGGCCAGCCGGCGAAGATGCTTTCCGGGGACTCTTCCGGCGAGACCTCGACGTAGATGGCGTTCCAGCCCGGCTTGAGCGTGAGGCTCTGCGCGGCGTTCTGCGCTCGCGCAATTTGCGCGAGCGCAAGCGCCAGAGCAAGTACGAAGGACGAAGTACGAAGGACGAAGGATCGCTTCGCGCAGTGACGAGTGACGAGTGACGAGTGACGAGTGAGGAGTTGCATAGGTATTACTCGGCCTTGACCCTGAAGAAGGCGGCGTCCTTGTCGGGGGAGGGAAGGAGATAGATGGTCCGGACGGCGGCGTCCGCGACCGAAGGTATGGCGATGACGTTGACCGGGGAGGAATCGGAGGGGGCCAGGAAGAAGGCGGCGTCGGTCCAGGGGCCTTCAAGGGAGTCTGCCGTCCTAATGGTGTAGGCGCGGCCGGTGGTTGTCGGGAAAACGAGGCTGTGCAGCATGTTCGTGCCGGCCGTTGCGGCATTCACCGCGAAGGCCGTGATGCGCAGGACGTCCGTCGCGCTGAACGGGTTCGTCCCCGCGTAGGCTTCGTCGATGGTCGAAACCCCATCGCCGTCGTAATCCGCGTTCGGGTCGAAACCGGCGTCTGGATCCCAGAAGTCGGAGTCCTCCCACTCCTGCTCAAGGCGTTGGCGAAGCGCGTCGTCGATGCCATCTCCGTTTGTATCTTCGCCGAGGACGATGTTGACTTCGCGGACGCCTCCCGGTTCGCCGACGGCCGTACCGGAGGCGCGGCCCGGATCGACGAGGACGCCCGTCCAGACCTTTGCGCCGTCATCGACCGTGATTGTCAAAATCGCGCCTGTCGCGGAATAGCCTGACACCGCCGGGCTGGAGAGCGGGATTTGGAGCCGGAAATTGTTGCGGGAGCCGGGATTGAAGAAGGTCGTCGACTTCGCGAGGAGCTTCCCGGAGGCGTCATAGGCGTAGAGCGTGGCGACGCGGTTGGTGTCGAATGCCGCGTGCGTGGCGTCCGTGACGCGCCCGAGGTACGTGAAGGGATTGACCGCCTGCTGCGCGTGGAGATTGGCAAGGAGGCCAAAGGCGAGGATTATGAAAGAACGGGCGAGCAATTTCATGGTCTCCTTCACGAGAGCACCCCGCACTGGGATTCGGGGCGGGATGGCCTTGGGGTTTGTTGATGGATTGTCGGGCATGAATCGCATTCCTCTAGTGCCTTCCCCGCAGTTCCACGCGGCGGATCTTGCCGCTGATGGTCTTGGGAAGTTCAGGCAGGAACTCGACGATGCGCGGGTACTTGTACGGCGCCGTGTGGGTCTTGACGTAGGTCTGGATTTCCTTGACGAGCGCGTCGTCGCCGACCTTGTCCTTGACGAGCACGACCGAGGCCTTGACGATCTGGCCGCGGATTTCGTCGGGCACGGCCGTGATGGCGCATTCAACGACGTACGGGAGCTCCATGATGACGGACTCGATTTCGAACGGCCCGATGCGGTAGCCGGACGACTTGATCACGTCGTCTATGCGGCCGACGTACCAGAAGTAGCCGTCCTCGTCGCGCCACGCGGTGTCGCCCGTGTGGTAGAAGCCGTTGTGCCAGGCCTCCTTGGTGGCCTCCTCGTTGCGGTAGTAGCCCTTGAAGAGGCCGCAGGGAACGCCTTCGCGCGTGTCGATGACGATTTCGCCCGTCTCGCCGACGTCGCACGACTTGCCTTCCGGCGTCTGGATGTCGACCTTGAAGAGAGGGGAGGGGCGTCCCATGGAACCGGGCTTGGGCGTGTCGCCGACGAAGTTGCCGATTACGAGCGTTGTCTCGGTCTGCCCGAAGCCCTCCATGAGCGAGAGGCCCGTGTATTCGCGGAACTTGTAGAAGACCTCCGGGTTGAGGGCCTCGCCCGCGATGGTGACGTGGCGGAGCGACGAGAGGTCGTACTTCTCGATGCCGGCCTTGATGAAGAAGCGGAACATCGTGGGCGGCGCGCAGAACGACGTGATGCCGTACTTCGCGAAGAGCGGCAGGAGGTCGTCGGCGTCGAACTTGTCGAAGTCGTAGGCGAAGACGCAGCTCTCGCAGAGCCACTGGCCGTAGAGCTTGCCCCAGAGGGCCTTGCCCCAGCCGGTGTCGGAGATCGTGAAGTGGATGCCGTCGGGATCGACGTTGTGCCAGTAGCGGGCTGTGATGTAGTGGCCGAGCGCGTACTTGAAGCTGTGCGCGGCGATCTTCGGGTAGCCTGTGGTGCCGCTCGTGAAGAGCATGTACATCGTCTCGTTGCCGCAGACGCCCTCGCGGCGATCGAAGGTCTCGGGGAAGGCCATGAACTCGTCGTCGAAGGAGTGCCAGCCTTCGCGGTGCCCGTTGGCGACAACCTTGATGATTTCCTGCGGGACGTTCTTCGCGGCGTTCTCGGCGTGCTTCGCCGTGTCGCCATCGGCCGTGCAGATGATGGCAGCTACGCTGGCCGCCTTGTAGCGGTAGTCGAAGTCGTGCTCGACGAGCATGTGCGTGGCGGGGATGGCCACCGCGCCGAGTTTGTGGACGGCTATAGAGGCCACCCAGAACTGCCAGTGGCGCTTGAGGACGAGCATGACCGTGTCGCCGCGCTTGATGCCGAGCGACTCGAAGTAGTTGGCCGCGCGGTTGGAGAGGAGCGAGATGTCGCGGTAGGTGAAGCGGCGCTCGTTCTTGAGATGGTCGAGGTGGATGAGGGCGCACTTGTCGGGCGTCTTGGCCGCAATGGCGTCGACGGTGTCGTAGGCGAAGTTGTACTGGTCCTCGTTGTGGAAGCGGATTTCCGCGAGGCGGCCGTCCTTCTCGATGCACTCGATGAAGCGCATGGCGACGGGATCCGGTGGGAGAGGGGAGAGCTTGTCGAGGGCAGGGGAGGGGACCTTGCCTTCGTCGACGAGGTTTTCGGGGTAGTCGTAGGCCGCGCCGCCGGCGGAGATGACGACGGCGAGGAACTCGCAGTCCTCCTCCCATGCGATCATGCCGTGGGGATTGGAACTATTGTAATAGATGGAGTCGCCGGGGCCGAGGATCTCCTCGTGTCCATCTACGGAGACCTTGAGCTTGCCGGAGAGGATGTAGTCGTATTCCTGGCCCTCGTGGTGCGCGAGCTTGATGGGCGCGGCCATCTCCTCCTTTGAGACGCGGGCCTTGACGATGAAGGGTTCGGCGATCTTGTTCTTGAAGAGGGGGGCGAGGTTGTTGTAGCGGAAACCCTTGCGGCGCGCGATGGGAAGGCCGCCGCCGGCGCGGGTGACGCTGTATTCCTTCAGCGTGGGGCTTGAGCCCTTGAGGAGATCGGTGGTGTCAATGCCAAGGCGCGCGGCGCACTTGTAAATGAAGGTGAAGGAGAAGTCCGCATTCCCAGCCTCGAGTTCCCTGTAGGTCTCGAGCGACACTCCCGTACATTTTGCCATCTCCTCCTCGGAGATTTCGCAAACGAGGCGCGTTTCCCGTATGCGGTCCGCGACCTCTTTGAGCATTTTGTCCATCTTGTTCGTCCTTATCGGCTGCTTCTGACCGCAGCCAACCGTCATCGATTGCAACCGACTGCAACCGATACATATATTATAGCCGAAAAAGCGCGAAAAATCAAGGGCTCGAACCAAGTTCGCCGCGTTGCTAGCGCGGTTCGCTGATCTCGAACTTCGTGACGTATTCGCCGAGTCGCTCTATCGCCTTGCGAAGAAGCCACGAGACATCGGAGACGGCCCCGTGGTAGACAAGCGGGGCTTTGACCTCAAGCAGCACGGTCAGCGCCACGCGGTTCTTCTTGGTCGCCTCGTCCAGATAGTCGGCGATCGCCCCGGACGCCTTGCCGGTGAAGTCATCGCAGCTCTTCCTGTATCCCGTCGGCGCATACGGGCAGGAATAGCGGCCCAGCCGCTTGCCGCCAACGGCGACTTCGGCCTGGATCTCGTCATGCGACCGGGTGAAGGTGATCGTGCAGTCGAGCTGGATTTCCTCCAAGGTCTCGGGCGGTGGCTTCGGATCCTCCGGCGGCTGGGGCTCCGGCTCCTCGATCTTCGGCGGCTGTTCGTCGGGCGACTCGGTAAGCGACTTCGCCAGCAGCTCGATCTTCTTCTCGGTGCTGGGGAAGAGCCCTGCATAGCGCTTCTCCTCGACGAAGCGCTCCGGTAGCGTCTCGCGTCTCTTCGACCGCCAGGCGTCAAGAGTGCGCATGCGGAAGACCTCGACGATCTTCTCCAGAACCTTCGGGAGCCGACCGGCATCGACGTCCTTGCGAATCATGCCGAAAAGTTCGTCGACGAGGCCGTGCTGGCGGGCACGGGCGGCGACACCCGGCTCAAAGGCCGCGACGATGGCGGCGTCGAGCTTGCCGGATGTCTCCTCCAGAATCGGATTGGCCTTCTCCGTCTGGGCGAAGTCGGCAAGTTCGTCGAGCCGCCGCCACTTCGAGAGGGCCTTCCGGAAATCGTTGCTCTCGGCGACGAAATCGACCAGCGTCTCGTTCGGGAACCAGGAACCGTCCG
>JAEEGJ010027219.1_pt1 | contig 11505 bp, 7 predicted proteins | sample 8958761 | NCBI WGS metagenome assembly JAEEGJ01 (sample SAMN16246546, study PRJNA631951) | gut metagenome | biome: gut microbiome; feature: rumen; material: RS-attached | host: Bos | place: Iran: Karaj | collected 2018-10
TCTCGGCACCGAGCGCCATGAGTCAAGACGAATAGACAACCAGCTGCGCGGACGTGCGGGCAGACAGGGCGACGTGGGCGAAAGCAGATTCTATCTTTCGCTTGAAGACGACCTTATGCGTCTTTTCGGCGGAGAAAGGGTCGCTTCCATCGCACATATGCTCAATATCCCCGAAGATCAGCCGATAGATGCGAAAATTCTTTCAAACACGATCGAAAATGCGCAGAAGAAGGTCGAAAGCGTAAACTTCCAGCGCCGCAAACGCACCCTTGAATATGACGACGTTATAAACCAGCAAAGAACCATCATATACGATCAGCGCAGAAAAGTGCTTGACGGGGAAGACCTTCGCTCATACATCCTCAAAATGGGCGAAGACGTCATCAATAACGCCGCAGACCAGTGTCTTGCCGCCGAGGTCGCCGATAACTGGGATTTTGAAGGGCTTCACGAGCGCTTTGACGGAATGCTTCTTTCAAAAGACGATCTTTCATTCTCGTCCGCCGATTTTGACAGACTGAAAAAGCAGGATATCATTTCGCTTCTTGAAGAAAGACTTAACGAAGCATATACGCGCAGCGAAACCGAAAACACGCCCGAAAAAATGCGCGAGATCGAGCGTATCGTGCTGCTTCGCACGGTAGATAAATACTGGATGGATCATATCGACGCGATGGACGATCTTCGTCAGGGCGTTGCGCTTCGTTCCTACGGCAACAGAAATCCTCTTACCGAGTATAAATTTGAAAGCTATGATATGTTTGACGAAATGGTCAATCAGATCAAATATGATACCGTGCGCGACTGCCTCAGACTGCGCATCGTTAAAAGAGAGATCAAACGCGAACGCGTAGCAACAATAGACGAGGCAAAAAACGTTAACGCAGGCGGCGAAAAACCCAGACCGGTAGTAAAGAAAGCCTCCGAAAAGGTCGGCAGAAACGATCCTTGTCCGTGCGGTAGCGGGAAAAAATATAAAAACTGCCACGGAAAGAACGCATAGAATGATAAAAAATCTGATTTTTGATATGGGCAACGTGGTTTTAGACTACACCCCGAGACGGATCGCCTCGTTTTTTACGTCTGACCCCGAGGAGCTTGATTTTCTTTGCAGAGAGGTTTTCTCAAACAAAGAATGGGTGTCGCTTGATAAGGGCGTTATGACCGAAGAGCAGGCGATCGAAAGCATCTGTTCGCGTGTGCCAAAAAGATATCACGAGCTTTGCAAAACGGTCATGAACGGCTGGGAAGATCATTTTCTGCCGGTCGAAGGCACGTATGAGCAGATACTTTTGCTCAAAAATCGCGGTTACAAGCTTTATATGCTCACAAACGCGTCGCTGAAAGTATATAAATACAAAAGAAACAGCCCTGCCTTCGATCTTATGGACGGTATGTTCGTTTCTGCGGACGTGCATATGCTCAAACCCGAGCCCGGAATATATATTTGCATGCTCGAAAAATTCGGTCTCAAAGCCGAGGAGTGCCTGTTTTTTGACGACGTTGAGGTGAATGTTGAAGCGGCGCAAAAGCTCGGCATACACGGACACGTTTTCACAAAAGGACCCGACGAAATAATAAAAACCGTTGAAGAATACGAAAAACAGAATGCGCAATGGATAAAGAATATATAATCGAAAAATTTCGCGAAGCAGGCTTTGAGATAAGCGATAAAAAAGCGGAAATGTTTGCGGAATACTGCGAGCTGCTTGTTGAATGGTCGAAAAAAATGAATCTCACCGCCGTAAAGGACGAAAAGGAGATCGTTTCAAGACATTTTACAGACAGTCTTTTGCCGCTTAAAACAGATTTTATCAGAGAAGGCGCAAAATGCGCCGACGTCGGAACAGGCGCGGGCTTTCCCGGCGTTCCCATAGCGATTATGAGGGATGATATAGAAATGACGCTTATGGATTCCTTGCAAAAACGCCTGACTTTTCTTGACGCCGTTATCCGGAAGCTCGGTCTTGAAAACTGCAAAACAGTTCACTCGCGCGCCGAAGACGCCGCAAGAGGAGATATGCGTGAAAATTTCGACGTTGTTTTTTCCCGCGCCGTAGCAAAAACGAATGTTCTTGCCGAATTCTGCCTTCCGCTTGTGCGGGAGGGCGGATATATGCTCGCGCTGAAATCAGTAACGGCAAAAACGGAGCTTGAAGAGGCGGAAAAAGCGATCGCCGTTCTGGGCGGCGGCGATGCGGAAATATTCGGCACAGACGAGCGAAACATTGTGATTATAAAAAAACTTTCTCCCACGCCTGCAAAATATCCGAGACAGTCAGGTAAAGCAGCAGGAGATCCGATAAAATAAGCAGCGAAAAGTCCGCAGAAAGAGATATAATCAATCTTTTTATGCGGACTTGACATTTGTTTTTTTTTTGATATAATAAAAATGATAAAAGTATAAAAGGAGGGCTCTGAGTGAAATACAGGCTTTTTGGCGTTATTATGGCAGTTTTTGCGGTATTGTTTGCTGTTTCGGCATGTCAAAATCATTCACCCGAAAATCCCGTTTCGGAACAGGCAGACGGGGACGAAGAAATATATGAAGAATTCTATTCTTCATGGCTTACCGATGAAATAGTTGCGCGGTGCCCCGACGCAAGAGCATTTATTGATTTATATCTCAGAGCTTTGCGCGAAGGCGATGCAGATTCCGTAAACTTTTTATTCAGAAAAAAACGATTTGATACGCTTGAGGCAGATCCTGTCCTTGAAACCGACCCGTATTCCATAATTGACGGAATAACAAGGGTAATTGAAACGGAAGACGGCTTTATTGTTTCGCAGGCGGTAAAAGACAGCGACGTATATTTTGTCCGGGAGGGCAGCTGCATAGGATATACCTGCTATGTCCGCAACACGGGGGACCGTTTCGTTATGGTTGCAACGGCAAAATACGCTTTTGAGTTTGCGGAATGCGCCGCGGAAGACTACAGTCTTTTCCCGTATACGGAAGATTTCCGAATAGCCCCGGACGATAAAACGCTGAGCGAAAGCTTTCCGGCAGAACTCCTCACCGAAATTATAACCTCTGCGCTGAAAAAAGGCGATATTTGGACTCTTAAAACGCTTTGCAAAGATATGACTTTTGATGAGCCGCAGCACGCGGAGGGTGAACCGACGCCGGTAAACCGCGCTCCGTTCGGCTATGCGGGACCCGCTGAAGACGTTATATGCAAAAAGGAAAGCGAAACGACCGTTAAATTTGAGATAAAAACGCTTGACGGCAAAACAGTAAATCTTACCGCCACACTTAAAAAGGACGGCGACGGATACTGCCTTTCCACTCTCACGGCGGAATAATATTCCTGAAAAAATAAACCGGGAAAACCGATTTCGGCTTCCCGGTCATTTTTTTCGTTTTTCAGTCTGTTATTTTTGTGTGAGCTCTTTATACATTTTCATCAGCTCCGCCACGCATTCGCTTTCGGTGTTCAGCTTGCCCCAGAAGCCGTAAGCCTCCATTACGGCGCGGTCGTTTGCCTGATGAGCCTTGCGCAGCTCGGGCGGCATAGTTAAATCGTCGTAAAGATCGGCAAGCGAGCAGTTGGGATAGAGCGCACGGGCGTCAAGTATCATCTGCGCGGATTTTTCTATCTTTGCTTTCTGTTCTTCGGTAGGAGTAGGCCACGGGAAGTTGTTGTAGACAATATCTTTGGAATAGCGATAGTCGCTTTTCAGTCTGCCTGCTACCGTCCTCATCCATGCCATGTGGACATTTGATGTGAGTATGCCGAAATGGTAGAGGGTTGCGGAGGGCATAAGTTTAACAGCATTACTACAGAAAACATCAGGAGTCATAAAACCTATAGGAATGTATTTTCTGTTTTCTGATGATGTTTCAGGAAGAATAATATAATTGGTTTTTGGCATGTTTTCGACATGAAAACGAGTAGGAGTATTTGCAAGAATTCTTGTTCCTTCACTTTTACTTGTAAGTCTGAAATTACGTACATTTTCAATTCTCTTTATACATTCGGGCATTGAACGGAGTTCCGAAGGCGTGCAGTCTCCGAGCCACAGACAATAACGATAATATCCGTTAATAAATTCCTGTGCTCCGAGCCATTTTTTGAAGTATTTTTCAGAGTTTGGTTCTTTTTTTACAAACTCATCCATTTCATCTTTCGTAAATAGGTAGTTTCCGTCGTCAATAGGTTTATTGCCGATACCGATTTCGGGAATATTACAAAGCGGTTTTGCCCTGCTTTCAATAACAATGTTATCAGCATCAATAAGATACCCATTGATATTATTTGCAATCTTTACTGTTCCATTGTCATATATTACTTTGTTTGCTTTGTTTTCCGCAACGCTGAATCCTACGATAACGCAGTGAACAGCAGCCATATATTTATCGGTTTTTTCTTTTTTTCCTTGATTATTTTCGGCACGGTTATCCCAACGAAATGTTTTGTGTGCAAAATCGATGTGAACACCTTGCTCAAAAAGATATTTCCAAAGTATTGCAACCTGTTCGCCCTGTGTTATACTGTTTGTTGAAACGAGTGCTGTTCTTATTTTTGTTCCATTCATAAAATCCGCTGCTTTTTTATACCAGCAGGCAACATAGTCGAGATTTCCGTTATTTTTTACATCGCTAAATATGGAAAAGACATCTTCTTTTTGTTCCCTTGACATTATTCTTGCCCCAACAAACGGCGGATTACCCATAATATAATTCAGTTTGTCTTTCGGCACAACGCTTTCCCAGTCTATCCTGAGCGCATTGCCTTCAATTATATTTGCATTTGATTTAAGAGGAAGAGAATCAATAGACTGTTCGGCAATTTCTTCTGTTTCCTTGTTCATTTGCGATTCCGCGATCCAGAGTGCAGTTTTTGCAACGGCAACGGCATAATCGTTTATTTCAATTCCGTAAAACTGACTTATTTTAACTTTAATAATGTCATGTTCCCCGCCGAAATTCAATACCGTTTTGTCTCCGAGGGTAATTCTCAGCGCTTCATTTTCAAGACGGCGAAGGCTTAAATATGTTTCGGTCAAAAAGTTGCCCGAACCGCATGCGGGATCAAGAAATGTGAGTGAAGCAAGCTTTTTGCGGAACATTTCGAGCTTTTCATTTCTTGTTTTTTCAACTTTTATTTCGCAAATATCGGAAAATTCGCTTCTTAAATCGTCAAGAAAGAGCGGGTCGATTACTTTATGAATATTTTCTATAGATGTGTAGTGCATACCTCCTTTTCGCCTTGTGTCGGGGTTTAACGTGCTTTCAAAAACCGCTCCAAATATGGTGGGGCTTATCTGAGACCAGTCAAAACCCGTGCTTGCCTTATCAAGCAAAATATCAATAATTTCTTCGGTAAAACGCGGGATTTCTATATTTTCATCGGCAAAAAGACCGCCGTTGACATACGGAAAAGACTTAAGCTCATCGTCAAGGTACGGGTCGCGTTTTTTTTCTTCTGTATTGAGAACTCTGAAAAGCTCAATTATTGCATTGCGAACATCCTTTATCTGAAAATGTGATATATACTGACCGAATTTATCGTGTGAACCGAAAAGCCCCGCATCCTCCGCATAAAGGCAGAATACAAGACGGACGCACAGCATATTGAGGCTTCTTTGCGCTTCATCGCTTTCGGGATTTACATACTGTTTTTTTAACGCATCGTAAAGTTTGCCAACAAGCTCACCTGCCTGTATGGATACTTCAAGTTCTTTCGGCGGCACTTTGCTGCCTGTATCAACAAGGAATTGCAGGCGGTAGTATTCTTTTTCAAGGTCTTTCAGAAAAAGCTGTTCGGGTTCGCCCTGCGGTTTTTCCATATCATAAATAAGAAATTCCGCAAAATTGCATGTGATTATCCATTTGGGGTGTTGTGAAACAGGCAGCTCGGTCACATAATGTTTTGCCTGTTGAAACGGTGTGAGCAAAGAGCCGTCCGATTGTTTTATTGGTTTTCTGAGGTTTTTGTCAAGAGATTTCTGCTCAATCATAACCTTTGTTGACGGGATATATCCGTCAATAAATGATGTGTGGTCAAGATGAACCTGATCTTCAAAGCGTATAAATTCCGAAAAATTATCAACGCCGAATACGTTTGTTAAAAGGTCGATCCAGAAAAGCTGAGATTCTCCCTTTTCGTATCCTTTTCCGCTCCAGCGAGCGGCAAACTCTTTTGCGGCTTTTTGCTGATTTATCAACGGCATTTTTATTCCCCTCAACGATAATCTTGGTATAATTATAGCATAAATCCGTTTTTCCGTCAACTCCGGAAAAAGAAAAAACCGGAAATACAATCGATATTTCCGGTTTGTTATTCTGTATCAGTCTATCATTTTAGTGTCGATATGTTCTTTGATAAGGGAGATGAAGTCGGGGATCGTCATTGAGCCTTTGTCGCCGTCTTTTCTTACGCGGACGGAGACTGTGCCGTCTTCCTGTTCCTTATCGCCCGTAACGAGCATGAACGGAACCTTTTCCATCTGCGCTTCGCGGATCTTGTAGCCTACTTTTTCGCTTCTTTCGTCTACTTCGACCCTTATGCCGCATTCTTCAAGCTTTTTGCAGACCTCGTTTGCGTAAGGCTGATGTCTGTCTGCAATAGGAATGATCTTGACCTGAACGGGAGCGAGCCACGTCGGGAACGCACCCATCGTTTCTTCGATGAGATATGCCATAAAGCGGTCAAGAGAGCCGAGTATCGCGCGGTGGATAACAACGGGCGTATGCTCCGCGCCGTCCTTATCAACGTATGTGAGGTTGAATTTTGCGGGCAGGCAGAAGTCGAGCTGGCAGGTGGAAAGCGTGATCTCCGCGCCTACTGCGGGCATTACCTGAACGTCGAGCTTCGGTCCGTAGAATGCAGCTTCGCCTATCTCTTCGGTGTAGTCAAGTCCGAGCTGATCGAGAACCTGACGCAGCGCGTTTTCCGCTGTGTTCCACATTTCGTCGTCATCGTGATATTTTTTCTTGTCTGCGGGATCGCGCAGAGACAGGACCATTCTGTAATCCTTGATGCCGAAATCGCGGTATGTATCGAATATAAGATTAACTACCTTTTCAACCTCGTCCTTTATCTGATCGGGCGTTACGAAAAGGTGAGCGTCGTTCTGGCAGAAATGGCGGCCTCTTTCTATTCCTTTGAGTGTGCCCGAAGCCTCGTATCTGAAGTCGTGCGCTATTTCGCCTATACGGACGGGAAGATTTCTGTATGAATGCTGTGAATTTGCGTAAATGCGCATATGGTGCGGGCAGTTCATGGGACGCAGAACATATGTTTCGTCGTCAACTTTCATTGCGGGGAACATATTGTCTTTGTAATGATCCCAGTGACCGGAAGTTTTATACAGCTCTACCGTTCCTACGCACGGCGTAAGAACGTGCTGATAACCCTGTGAAATTTCCTTATCGCGGATATAGTTTTCAAGGATCCTCCAGAGAGTGTAGCCCTTGGGCAGGAACATCGGCATGCCTTTTCCTACAAGCTCGTCGGTCATAAAAAGCTGAAGATCGTGGCCTATTCTGCGGTGATCGCGCAGTTTTGCCTCTTCGAGCTGTTTGAGATATTCTTCAAGATCTTCTTTGTTGGGGAAAGATATTCCGTATATGCGCTGAAGCATCTTTTTTGAAGAATCGCCTCTCCAGTAAGCGCCTGTGCAGCTTGTGAGCTTGAAATGCTTTACTTTGCTGACATACGGCAGATGCGGGCCTGCGCAAAGATCGGTAAATTCACCCTGTTTGTAAAAGCTTATCTCTTCGTCTTCGGGCAGATCGTTTATAAGCTCGATCTTGTAAGGCTCGTTTTTCATCAGTTCGAGAGCTTCTTTTCTCGGAAGAACGAACCGTTCTATTTTGAGGTTTTCTTTTACGATCTTTTTCATCTCCGCCTCGATTTTTTCGAGGATTTCCGGAGTGAACGGTATTTCGCTGTCAAAATCGTAATAAAAACCCGTGTCTATGGCAGGACCGATAGTGAGCTTTGTTTCGGGATAAAGTCTTTTTACCGCCTGCGCCATGATGTGAGACGTTGTGTGCCAGAACACTTTCATCTCTTCGAGGTTCTCAATTTTCATATTCTCTTCTCCTTATGGGGGATTTTATCAGTAATTTCTTATCTCTTCGCCGTTCAGAAGCTTGTTGAGGTCAGATTTTATTTTGTTTACTTTTGTTACGTATACAAAAAATCGTCCTTCTCCGTCAAGCTTGAATACGTATTTTCTCGACTCTATGGGAATAAACTCAATTTCCATATCGTCGCCGTCGGTGGCGTGATACGTTATTTTAAGCTCCGCTTCGGCGTCTTCGTCAGGCTCATAAGCCATGCCGTCATGCGTAACGCTGATTATGGTAACGTAAAAACTTCTGAAAAGATTCGGATCGATATTTTCGGAACCGTTCAGAGTTACCACCATTTCTTCGCCTTTGTCGGGGTCTGTGATCGAAAAGTCGTAAACGTCGCCGTTAGACTCTATCGTAATGCCGTTCAGATCGTTTATGTATCTGAGATTTATCGTGCGCTGGCAGTAAACATCTATAGAGTAGTCTGTAAACGCAAATTTATCCATGTCAACGCCGTAAATTACGGGTTCGCCGTCATACATAACGTAAAGAGTCCGTCCGTCGATATTGCCAAGCAGATATTCGCACTGTATAAGCAGATCCGAACCGTCCTCCGTAGCGCCGTAATAAGGGTTTTCAAGCCCCGTAACTTCGCTTACGTAGTTTTGCGTGTCTACCCACGCCTCTATAACAACTTTTGTGGGATTGCCGAAACCGTATTGCTGCTGCAAAGATTCATCGAGAGTGTCGGTGATAATATCTTCCGCTTCAAGCGATGAAAGAATTTCAACGATGCCCTGTATCGGCGTAGAATCGCCGCCCCATAAAAACGGCTCTTCAAGCACCATACCGCCGGCAAATCTGATGTCTTTCGCCTCATCGTCGGTAGTCTGGCGGATGTAGATATCATCTTTTTCCGAATTTTCGGGATAGTCTATAAGAAGCGACTGGAAACCTGTGTAAAGGAACTCTTTGCTGATTTTTTTCTGGTAATACTGAACGTGATTTCTCAGAAATCTTTCTGAAAAATACGTTTGCGCAAGAAATACGTCTGTGTTTGACGCGTTTCTTATATAATATCCTCCGCCCTGCGGTGCGGCGTCGCCGATCTGCAGCTCCGTTACACTGCCGTCCTTTTTTTCGATATACACGTGGACCTGCGGATCGTCAAGACCGTAATATTCAAGATGTTCCGTTTCGGCCTCTATGAGAGCTTCGCAGGTTACTTTTGCAACGCTTGTGTAAAGTCCTTCGGAAGAATACGGCAAAAGCGGAGCGCCTTCTCTGCCGAGAAAATTCAGATCGCCTTTTTCGTCACGGCTTATTGTGAACTCGCCTGTGGGGTTTGTGACGTGTATGTCTTTGAGATCGTCAAGCACGCATGAATAAATAACAAGACTTTCACGCGCGTATTTTATGTTCAGGTCTGTTGAAGGGTCTTTTTCTTCGGGCAGAAGGTCAAATGTCGTTATGAATATTGCGGCGCCTATAACGGCAGCGGCAACAAGCACGGCGGCAATAATGCCGATGATCCTTTTTTTCGTCATAAGAACTTACGCTTCCTCCATACGATAATGCCGATGATCGAGAATATCAGCGGAAGAACGAGCACTATGCCAAGGACAGTAATGATGACCTGCGTTGTTGTTTCAAATGCAAGAGTATCAAAAATAAGCTGAGCGGGAAGAATATCGGTATCGTAAGATTTTTTGGAAGCAACGAGGAATTTGCAGAGCTTTATCATGAATTCCGCTGTCTGCTGATTGTTGCCGTCTATGTTGCTTACGAAATAGTCGTCAACAAACGATGTTGAGCCGCAAAGGTATACGCTCGATGAAAACTCCGTCATGCCCTCATACCGTGTCTGACGCGAGATCGCGCTGAGATAAAACGGACCTACGGTATCGTTTTCTTCGTCATATGTAAAATTCTTCCAGTCGTTGGGCGAGAGCTTTGTTGAGGCGGTATAGCGTGAAAACGCGGTCGGGAAAGTGTCGATAACGCCGTAAGTTTTTCTTGAGTCCTTGCTGTCGAAAATACGGTTTACCGCGCGCGCGGCTCCGAGCTGAACAAACTGATAATAGCCTTCTCTTGCAAGGTCTTCGGCAAGCGTTTTCGCGTCGTCCGCATATTTTACTTTAAGCAGCGGATACGATGCGTTTGTGAACGCATAGCTGTTTGAGTAGTCGAAAATATTTTCGGTGCCGAGCGAAAGACCCCATTCAACGAGATATTCTTCAAGCTTCGGGTTTTTCGGCATGTTGAGGTCTGTGAATACCATAAGGTGATGGCCCAGATCTTCGTTGTTTGAAAGCCATGCGTCAATTTTGTTTATATCGTCATCGCTGTAATTTCTTGTGGGATTATTGACCACGAGAACTGATACGAAATCGGGTATTTCGTCAAAATCCTGTATCGTGATATACTTAACGTCGAATCCGTTGTCTTTGAGCGTTTCCTGAAAATACGGCAGCGTGCCTTCGCCGTGACCTCTTATGATCGCTACGGTCTGAATATCCTCTACTGTAGTGTAAAGCATACCCGCGGTAAGACGTCTTTCAAGACCGACATACATAAGATTTTCGAATATCGTATCTTTTATGAAACGGTAACGCTGAGTTTCAGGCGAATAAACAACGAGGAATATGTTGTCTGCCGTATCTGTTCCGTCGTCAAGGGTGATGTTTCTTGATTTGAAAAAGTTGGGGTTGTATCTCGGATCTACAAAATGGACCGATACATATTCGCTTTCACGGACATAATTGTCTACCGTTTCAACAACGTATCTTGTTGGCGCGATCGCGCCGGATGTGGATGTTGCAGAGCGGTATGTTGTTTCATCCCCGAGAATTATTACTTCAACGGGAGATTTGAGTTCCGCAAGAAAATCTTTCGTTTCCTGGTCGAGAGTAAACACTTTTTCGCTTGTAAGGTCTATTTTAAGATTGAATCTTTGCGCCGCAAGCGATACAAACACGTTTATTGCGATCACGACCGCAATAAAAATAATCGTGAAAAGCGTTGAAAGAGAACCGAACTTTATTCTGTTTTTATTTATTCTGGGCACCTTTGCCGCAGAAACGTGTCCGCCTAAAGAGGCAAACGAAGAGCTGTTTTCGGCAGAGATCTTTTCCGTTACGTCTTCTGCTTCAACTTTCGCTGCAGTCTCTTCGGCGTTCTGCGATTGTTCGTCCGAGGGAAAAGACACATTCTCTGCGACCTCAACGTTTTCGGCGTTTTCTCTGTTTTCCTGTTCGTTGTCGTTTATGAAATCCTGTTCGTTAGTCATCCTTTACACCTCCTCAGCTCCAGCGGCGTCTTTCTATCATCCTTACCGCAAGAAAAAGGAATATCACGGTTACGGAAAGATAATAGATTATCGGCGGCAGATTGAGTATGCCGTTTGTAAAATCGTCAAACTGAGCGTAAATGTTGCCGTGCATGATTATATCGGCAAGCCAGGTCGGGAAAAACAT
>JAEEGJ010027221.1_pt1 | contig 11504 bp, 11 predicted proteins | sample 8958761 | NCBI WGS metagenome assembly JAEEGJ01 (sample SAMN16246546, study PRJNA631951) | gut metagenome | biome: gut microbiome; feature: rumen; material: RS-attached | host: Bos | place: Iran: Karaj | collected 2018-10
TTCGCTTTGTCAATGCGTTTTTTTGCCCTGTTTTTTGCCTGTAATTCTCATTATCTCACGCTTTTCGTGATATTAAAATTGAAGTTAGATAACCGCTCGTTTTCTCGCCGAGCACACCACCATTTCGCTTTAAGCTCCGACCAGACCTGGTCGGATTTTTTTTGCTTTTCCCCCACAATTCTGAGCTCAAATCGTCTTTGAGAACCTTCCCAAATTGGGGCGGCAGACGTTCTCTCTCTCAAACCGGCCCAAATTCTCAGTTTTTCAGAACCCCAGAACAGGTTTGACCTGCTCTGAATTGTGATAGCAAAAAACATCCAGTCGGTTCACGGAAACCCGGTTTCGGAATTACCTGCGCAAAACTGGCTGAGCTCAGAGAGGTATGATTTTTACCTCATTTTGGCCCCTAATTCTCACTTTTTCAGAAAGCGGAACAGGTCTTCGCGCACCTCATTTCGAGGTGAAATTGAGGCGTATTTCAACGTAAAAAACCATGAAATCGGCCATTATACACGGTGAAACGGAATGACCTGTTCGAAGCAAATTGAGCTCAAAACGGCATGTCTCCGAACTCAACCTTGCGAAAAAGCGCCGAGTAGGTCATGCGCTCGCGAAAAAATGCAGACCATTCGTTCCAACAAGGGGGCTTTGACCTGCTCGGAATACGGAGGTCACAGGCTGGCCAGCGCTCTTTGCTGCACCCGCACTCCGCAACAATTATCGGGCGAAGATGAGCAGGAATCCGGCGAGTCCGCCCAGCACGAAGCCAAGCAGTTGGATCATGCCGAGTTCGTTGCCGGAGACATCGTCGACGAGTTTATGAACCTTTTTCGGCTCCATATTGTTGATAGAATTACAGATTTGTTCCTGTAGCTTCAGATAGAGCCAATCCAGAATCTCATTCTTATACTTTATTATCAATAGATCTGCAAAAGCGCGTATTCGAAAAAGCCCCTTTTCGCGGATGAAATACCATACGAATTCTTCTTTCAGGAACTCCAGCAGTTTCTCAGCGAGGAATTCGCTCATATCCTTGAGCATATCATCGGTTTTGGGATTCCGCTTTAGCTTCTCGATGTCCGTCTCGAGCTCCTGCGAATCGATGTACTGGTCCACCCGCGATTTGAATTCAATAAGCTTGCTTCCGATCAGACGTTTGGCATCCTTTCCGGATATTTTTTCCTGAATGTTTTCTCCTATCGTTTTCCACATTCCATCGGCTTTGGGAAGCATCTTGTAGAAGACTTTTAGAAGCTCATTGTCGATCGAATTTGATATATTTGCACGTATCTCACTTATCAGACCGGGTATCTGATCTTTGAGTTCATCCTGTATTTTTGTCACAGCCTTGCTATAGATCTTCTTCTGCTCCATGAATTCGGAACCGCAATCATGATAGAAATCCCGTACGTTCTTTGGCGAGAGGCCGAACTCAACACCTGTTGAACTTGATGTATTGAGAACATCCTTGATTCGTTGTGTGAGTTTAATTCTATGCTGTTCATCCGCGATTTCCTCCGTAATCATTGCGCGAAGGCGATCCGGAAGATCATTTCCCAGCAGATCATTCTTGGCAGATTGACGGAGCATTGAAATAATCTTGTCTGCGGGGATCAGGTTTTTGGGAATCTCCTCCGAGAGAGTTTTCGCTATTCTTTCTTTGTTCCTTGGAATCATACCCTGAAGCCCGCCGAGCCATTTTACTGGTTCGTATGGACGGAAGAGAAGCTGAATTGCCAGCCAGTTCGTGAGGTAGCCGACTGCGGCCGCCGTAAAAACCGGGATGATCCAGCCTGTGACGACTGCGGGGAACTCCACAAAACCTGTTCTACGAAGTACGCCGCACGTCAATGCCGCCACCAGGGAAAAAACGCTTATCCCAAAGCTCAGTTTGTTCAGCGTCTTCATTGTCTGTTTGTTCATATTGCCCCTTTCTGTTGAGGTTTGGGTATTTTTCAGATAATGATTACAATACGCCATAGCCTGCGCCATAAAATGTCATAGCAGCCATCCCAAACACCGGTTGTGGAAATACATGTTATTTCTTCCGCTCTATTTGCGAGGAGGATTTGAGCGGACAACCGGATTGGAATAATGCCAGCTCTCCTGTTCCGAATCCGGCGCGATGGGCTGAAGTCTGCGTGCATTGACTTCGGAGCCGGAGATCACATCGCCTTCTTTCAGCCCATCCGTAAAAGGATGGATTTCGGGGCGGCCGGGAAATGCGCGGAAATGCCCGAATTCCTCATCGCCGTAATCGTCCTCTTTCTTGACGACAGGCGCAAAAGCCACGGTAAACAATCCGGTATCTTCTTTCACGATATCGACCGGGCCGATTGCTTTCAGTCGGCCGTCGATCATCTTTACCTCGTATTTCTTATCGTCGAAGGCATGTGTCAGGACATGATATCCAACAATCAGAGTCGAGCTGAAAACCATGAACAACTGCCTATTGATTCCCGGCACGATTTCCAAAACAACAGATTGTTCTGTCAGGGTCGCAAATTCTTCCCAGTCGCCAACCTTGTAAAACAGACTTTTGTTCTCTCTGGCACCCCACCCCCTGAAATCATCGGAAATGTATCCTGCCAACGGGTTCAGAAAATCCGTCTTATACTTGTTCGCAACTACATACGCATAGTCCAGATACGCGTGGACGTCCGTTTCACAGAATACCGATGGTTCCGAGTCTTTTGGTGCGGTCTCGAAAGACGGGGGAACGATTCGGGCTGAGTTCTTTTCGGAACGGAGCGATTCGTTTGTCGTTTCCGGCTCCATGAGCGGAAGCCTTCTGACATTGACCTCGGAACCGTAGATTCTGTCTCCCTCTTTCAATCCTTCCAAACACTGTTTGCCGACATCAGGCCGGCCGGGAAAAACTCCGGCAAGCGCGTATTCTTCCGTGCCGTAACCGTCTCCGGTTTCGACGGGGACAAATGACGCGGAGAAGAACCTGGTCATTTCCTCCACCCGGTCAACCGGCCCGACCGCTTTCAGGCAGCCGTCGATCATTTTAACCCTGTATTTCTTGTCATCGAAAGCCAATTTCCTGAGGAAGGAACCGATATAATCGTCGTTCCGAAAGACCATGAAAACCTGTCTGTCCTTGCCCGGAACAAGATCAATAAAGTTTGACTTTTCCGTCAGCGCGACGAATTCATCCCAATCAGGCACAAGCCGGGAAAACATGTCTTCCTTCCTGCTTTTCGCAGACGCGTATGTGTTTGCCGCACGGAACGCGCGTTCCAAGCAGGTGCGGATATCCGTATGCGGCAGGATGACCATCCAGCTGGATGTTCTGAAAACGTTTCCCATTTCGTAAATCTCAAAAACGTTTTGAGCTTCCATATTGATTCCTCTTTCTCAAAAGGTTGTCTCCGGTTTGTCACGATTCGGGAACCACGGGCTGAAGCCGTCTTGCATTGACCTCGGATCCATAGATCATGTCTCCCTCCTCCAGTCCGTCCACAAGGGGATTGAGGTCCGGTCTGCCGGGAAATGCCCCGGAAAAAGCGTATTCCTCTGCATCGAGACCGTCTTTGCGTTCGACAGGAGCGAATACCGCGGTAAACCAACTGGTATTTTCCCTTACCCTGTCGACCGGCCCGACGGCTTTCAGGCATCCGCCGATGCGCTTCATGATGTACTCCTCGTCATCATAGGCGCATGACATGGCGTGGTATCCGATGACATGCTTCGCTTTGAAGATCATGAATATCCGCCCGTCGTTTCCGGGGATGAATTCCACAACCGCGGCTTTGTGCAGCAAATCCGCAAAACCGGGCCAGCCGGCCGCGTTGTTGAGCTTGCCCGCATGATCCGCCGCGGCATTGTCCTCTGTTCGGAATACAAGATCCGGATATGTACCGATGACTGTCTTCGGAAACCTGGTGAAACAGTCTTTTCTGCCCTCATCGATATATCCGCACAATTCCAGCGCACGACGAACTTCTTCGTCCGCCTCGCGGGAAAGTCCATCCGCGGATTTGAGCCCAGCTGCCTTGGGATGGGAATAAACGTTGTTTCCTTCCACGCGAAAGAACGTCTTTCCCTGCATGATGGATTCCGATACGGGGAAGGCGGACGCAAGCGCATACGTTTCGATTTCCGAGTTTTTTCTCCACCCTCGTTTTCCGTTTTTTTTCTGATAAACGATCTCATATTTCCTTGTCAATTCCTTTTGGGTCGTGACGCCGATCTGGATCGGCGCTTCGTAGACCAAATGGATCCTTTCATGGCTTTCGATCAATACGCTCAACAACAGCGACCGGGAGACCATGTCGCAGAGCGCGGCCACGATATCGTCCGGGTTGTTGCTCAAAGCCGCCTTCAGCCCGTTTGCCGTTAGGGCGGAAGTCAGGAAGCCGCTTTCGCCTGACACGGCAGACTCATTGATAAATCTCATCTCCGGTTTCGATTTGCCGAAAAAGTACGCGTCGAAAACTATGCTCCGAGTATAATCATGAGCGATGCTCACGGGTATTCCCAGAACACCGAAAATACACTCCTCCGCTCTCATGTCTTTGTAGTCGTCAAGAGTCTCTGTTTTTTTCATGTGTGCCCTCTGTACAAGAATTGACCTACGGTCTTCCCGGTGACATCCTCAGATCAAGTGTATTACTCTCGATTTTTTTTATCTTGATCGTGTTTTTCTATGAAGCGATCCATTTTTGCCTGATATAAAGCTGCAATTTGTTCCAGCATCTTTCGTTCTTTTTTGCTTGAAGCTTTATGTGCCTTAAACGATCTGGGTGCCATGGAACTATAATCCATCCACCTAAAAGAACTGAGCCATCTCAGGGCACGCCGATTCCAAATCATGCAACTCCTGGAAGGATGATGCCGGCACATGAGCTTGTACACCTTATAGGCACAGGTAGCTTTGTCTTCCCACGGACTCAAATAATTTCGATAGTAGTTTACATTGTATTGTTCGAGGAGTTTCTGACTTTTTTCATCACACAAGTGACTTGTCACAGGAGCAAATCCGTATTCCGAAAGCATTTTCTCAAGATCTCTATGTCTTGCTTTTTCTAATTCCTTTCCATCCTCCAATTCAACACCAATAAGTTCTCTCCATTCATCGTGTATCTTTTTGAAAGTCTGTTTTGACACAGTTTTCATATAGCGACGATTAAAGCTTTTCATTTTCGATCACCTCTTTCATGAATTCACAATTTGAATTAATCATTCGTTTCAAGTCTTCATCCTTCTCGGCAAGCCTTAAAACAACCCCGTAAAGCTCTCCGCTCTTCTTGATATTCTGTTTTATGCTTTCTCCAAACAAATATCTTCTGGCGAGTTCAAGATACGCTTCCGCGTATTCCTCGTCCATTGCTTTTCTAATCCATTCATCCGCAGTTTTAACGAACTTATTATCGAAATAATTGTAAAGAATTTCATAGCACTGGAATGCGCTGTATCCTTTGTTGATATTTTGGCTGTAATTGATCTGATATAATGACGCGGCTTTTAACAGCCAGTATTCAGCATTCGAGTCATACATGTCGAAGTATACTTCGCCAAGAGTGAAACAGGCATCCGCCAATTCGTGTTCCGCCGCTTTTGTCAACCACACAATAGCTTCTTTTTCATCCTGACCGACATCAATCCCGTGCAGATATCTGAATCCCAGTTCAAATTCTGCATCAGGATAAGCTCTTTGAGTGTCGACAGGCAGCTAAAATGGCCGGAAAACAGGCGGCTAAAATGGCCGGAGATATGGGAAAACGAGGTGGAAGCGTTCCGGCGCCTGCACAGGCGCCGGGGATTTCGCAGGTCTTTGTTTGAGGTTGGAATGCGAAGGGAGGAATGACCACGGACAGAAACGAGTTGGAAATCTTGCCCTTATTAGAAAACGGCCGAGGCGAGACTGCATCGCAAACAGAAAAGCCAATGTGTGGAACCGCGCATGTTTTTTCCAGTGCTGTTTCCGATATTCCGAGGTCAATTCCCCCAAAGGGATTCTGATTTGTTCTCCTTGCTACTACTTGTTTGCCCCGTTGAGCCTGTAACTTGGTCCGTCAATGGTAATGACGTTGCAGTGATGCAAGACTCTGTCGAGAATGGCACTTGTCAAAGCCACATCGTTGTTGAAAACTTTGACCCAGCCTTTAAACCCGATATTGCTCGTCAGGATCAGGCTTCCTTTTTCATAACGTTCGGAGATTATCTGAAAAAACAGGTTGGCCTCCATCTGGTCGATTGGAAGGTATCCGATTTCATCAACACAGAGGATGTCCGGTCTCCGATAGGCTTTCAATGCTGAAGTTATCCTTCCAGCGGCTTGAGCCGCAGAAAGCCGATTTATGATGTCTGCCGCAGTATCGAACAAAACCGTATATCCTTTTTTGCACGCATGAATGCCAAGGGCAATCATCAGATGTGTTTTTCCTACGCCCGTGGGACCAAGGAAAACGACATTTCCCTTTTTTTCAACGAAATCGAGATGAAAGAGAAAACGGACAAGATCTTCGTTGATTTCCTTGGGAAAAGTCCAGTCGAACGTCTCGAGCGTCTTTCGAGCAGGGAAATGGGCCATTTTGATCTTTCTGGAAACGGAGCGATTCTGTTTGTTTTCAACTTCAGTTGAAATAATCTGTTCGAAGAAGTCGCTGATGGGAATTTTCTTTTTTACAGCTGTTTCCAGGAAAGACGGGTATTCGTCACAAAGGCGTGTCAATCCGAGGTAATTCAGATTGTTTTTCATTTCTTTTTCAGTCATGCCTGACCTCCATATTTTTTATAGGCATCAAGGTCTGATTCGGCAACCTTGACATCAACAAGGTCGGCTCCACGCGTAACATGGAGATAACCAAGAGCATTTTCAACAGGACGTGATTTCTGTCGAAGGATAAGTTCGATGCAATCGGCGGTATAAACCTTGTTCTGAACGGCAGCATCAAGAGCCGCGACGAGCTTCTCCCGTCCATACATATCCGCAAGGGCGAGAATTCTCTTCATATGAGTATCGGGATTGTCAAATCTCATGTTCAGAGCATCCAGAATCAGTGCGGCATTTGCGCCCAAAGCGAGAAAATCTGTCTTCAGGTTTTGACGCGCTGCGTTTTTTCGACTGCTGAGCATCATTTTCTCATGTGTGGGGTCCACGACAGTGTTTCCAGCACAGAAAGAACGAGTGTGGGTAGCAATCAAACGGTTTTCGAAGTAAATCAGAATTTTGATATCCGTGACGCGAACAATGACTGTTTTGTATGCATATTTCTCCGGCACACTATACCAGCATCCATCGCAGGAGACCCGGCATTGTGAGGTTACTTTACGCTCCAGGCATCTGGTGCAATCATACCGCTTGGGATTCAGCGGAAGAAGCGCAGCCTTTTCCGTTTCCGCGAAAAGATCAATAGGCCTTTGCTTTGTCGTTCCATGAATTCTGACATTTGCGACCTCATCTATCCAAATCCGCAGAGCATGTTTTGCTTCATCCAAACTGGAAAACTTCCTCCCGTTGAAAAAGCTTGACTTGATATAGCCGATTCCTCGCTCAATACGTCCTTTTTCATAGGGTGCATGAACATTACAGGCCACCGGCATGGTTCCATAGTGGGAACAAAAGTCCATAAACTCGTCATTGTATTTGACTTGACCATACGCGGGATGCGAAGTCACTGCACCTTTGAAATTGTCGACGATCAGTCTGCGGGGAACTCCGCCGAAGAACTCAAAACTGTTGGCAAGTCCAGCCAAAGTGATTTCGTTTTTTTCGCTCGGAACCAGTTCAGCATACAGCATTCGCGAATGGCACAGCACAACGGCAAGGACTTTCAGTTGAATCCATTTTCCCTCATAATGAATCTTTCCGCATTCACCGAAGTCAACCTGAGCCGCATCACCGGCCTCGAACTTGATCTGAAGAAATGTGCGTTTATTCTTCTGGCGGTTTTCCTTCAAGTATCGCCGGACGACATCAACACTTCCCGTAAAACCGTACATATTCAGTTTCCGGTGAAGCTGATTGCCGCTCAAATTCGGAGATTCGGACAGCAATGCATTGATTTTGTCCTCATATCCCATAATTTCACGATGCCTGATCCGCGCAGTCTTGACGGGAAACAGCTCTTCGTTCCACCAGTTCCTTACCGTTCGTTCGGGAATTCCAAGCTGTTTACTGATCTGAACGGACGTCATGTGGTCGAAAAGGTGCATCACGCGGATACGCATGAACAGTTCATTCGTCATTTTCATTTCGGACACCTCGCTTTTCCTCGGGCATTTCGAGGATTTGGTAGAGCGGCGCTTCCCACGCGACAAGATCTGCATGCAGAAGCGCTTCGCGGGCTTTCTCAAGCCGACCGTGAGACCACCCCAAAAGAGCGCACACCAGCCCGTCGCCGTAGTAGGACAACCCTTGGCCATCTGCTGCACAGATCAGCAGAAGATAAAGCGCCAGCGAGTCGCTGGAACACTCCCGGATATGGCCTTCGCGCAACAGACGATGGTCAACCCAGCCGAACCCATTCGGCACACGTCGGAGCCGATGAGACACCAATGGTATCTTTTCAACCATTTGCCTTTCCTTTCAAGTTTTTGATGATTGTTTCGCGGTTTTCACCCGCACGGGATATAATCTACATCATATCCAACACAATCTCAATACCTTGTGAGGTTTAAAATTTATCAACCATTTCTACGCTGTTTACCTGACCTTATGTTCTGTCGTTCTTTGTGTTATCTATTTTCCCCTGTGAGATTGTTTCCGTCCGCTTGTGAGAAAGCACCCGTTTTTTTTAGCCGTTTTCAATTGATTTCAGGAAAAGCTCCTCTCCCATTTTTATGAAGTCCCGTATCTTCTCCACAACCAAGTCTGCAGTCGGCAGGCCAAAAGACACGACCATTCCCAAAAGTGCATATAACATTGAATCCAATTTCTCTTTCATTTCTTCAAGTTTCCTGCGCACTGCGTTTCGTTTCCGGGCATATTTATCCTCAGAATGCTCAATTCCGATTGCTTCTTCAACCATGGTTCGTTTCGCCTTGCTTTTCTGGTAATGCTCAATCTTGCCTTCCCTCGTTGAAACCTTCTCTTTGTATGCTTTCCTGGCTCGATAATTGTCACGCTGACGTTTGCATTCATCATCCTTGCAGTAGAGCTGATCATCCTCATGGAACCGCGTCGGCTTAAAAAGTCTTCCACAACAGGCACATCTTTTCATCCCGTCCCGATTAACTTTCTGATGCAGAAATCTTTCTGGATGAAAAAGATTATCCTCCCACTCAGCATTTCTCGCCCTTCTTTTCTGAAGAATTGAGGCGGCCGACTTGCATTTTCCAAAGAAAGATGTATATTGGTTCATGATGGTTCCTTTTTGATAGGGGTTTATTTTTTGTGGTAAATTAATATACACCTAAAACAAAAAGAAACCATCCTTTTTTGGGGAAGGATGGTCCTAAATGAAGTCTGATGGAAGAATATGGCGCAGATGAAAACTATTTCATAATCTGAAGTCCGAAGAAAATTGAAGAAAAGCAGAAGAAAAACAAAGAAAATCCAACGAAAAGCCGGGAAGAAGATCCGTCAGCCCGCATCAAGCGCCGAAACTCCCGGCCAATATAAATGCTTGTTTTCCGGCCAATCTAAACGCCTGTTGACAGTGTTTCCGATGGTCGTGCTGCTCTTAGCCGCCATTCAGTATGCGGTCTGGAAGCCGATTGTCATGTGGCTTTTCTCCGGGAATCCGCTTGAGCTGGCCGATGTGCTGATGGGGCTGCTGTTCATCGTGCTTTCCGTTCTGGGCATCGTGTGGTTCGCCTATTCCTGGTTCGTGGATTACTACCGGAAGCGGGCGCGGTCCATCGACATCGACCCCGCGACGAAAACGTTTCACGTGCGCAATTTCGTGCTGACTCGCGGAAAACACTGCCGACCGGCTTTTTACCCCGAACTGACGTTCACGCTGGACGACGTGCGGAAGGTCTATTTCCAGCGGTCCGCAGCTTCGCCCCTCTTGGTCGTCGACAGCGGCTTTTACATCGTCATTCCGGAGGGGTATCTCTATGTGTACGGGAAAACGAACGAGTTCCTGCGGATGAAGTATTTCCTGCTCGTGGAGGCGGAAGGGAAGAACGAAGCCAAAAGCTACATAACCCTGGACGGCGTTTTCCGCGTCTTCCTCTACCGCGACTAGGATCAGCGGGGGATCACCTCCGGGCACGGGGACCGTTTCCGAGGCGGAGTATTCCGAACATTCCGAACCGGTTTTTTATAAAAAACGTCGAAAAAACTTGACACTCTTTTCCTTCGGTGTTACATTATGAAGACAAGGGGACATTGAGTTTACCATGAGCGAACAAAACACATATTCCGGGGGATTCCGATGAAAAAGTACCGGCTGTATTTCATCTATCTGCTCCCGGTCGCAGCGGGGCTGCTGCTTTTCGCGTTCCTGATGGCGGGCCAATATGTGTTCGACCCTCTGAGTGACATCTCGAATCACAACACGTACGGATTCCCCACGCCGGCCGCGATCCGGCTCCTGACCGGAAACAGCTATGAAGCGGTGGCAGACGGATTCATCTCGAAGCCCTCCTACAAGCACGTCAGGCCGCGGTATTACGTCCTGCGCACGGACTCGGACGTCGTGGCGAACGCGGTCCATCTGCGGGCGCTGACCGACGATGCACTGGTGCGGCACGATGACGAAGAGGACGAACGGCTTCGCAAGCAGTACGAAATGCTGAACGAGACGCTGCGTCCGCTCCTGGACGGCGACGATATGACCGCCGAACATGTCTCGTATCTCTATCTCGGCGACCCGGACGTCCTGTCCATTCCGATATTCTACTATCCGCAAAAGAAGCTCGTCGTCTACGTCATGGAGTACATCCGCTGCAACGGTTCTCTGCGGCGCGATCTCCGGAACAGAAACGACAGGACCTGCTATTGACGGGGGGACACGATGAACGAAGATCGACAGGAAAAGACAGGACAGAACATGACCGAACCCGCCGTTGAGCCCGCCGCTGCGACTGCCGAGTCTGCCGCGACTGCCGAGTCCGCCGCCGAGTCCGCCGCCGAGTCTGCTGTTCAGCGCAGGTCCGAACGGCGCGTCGCGTGCATGGCGGGATGCCTTCACGGGTTTTTCGTGCTGGTCCTGACCGGGCTGGTCTGCACGGTCGTCCTCGTCCTGTATCTGCAACACCGTGAGGAGCAGTATTACGACATCCCGACCGTGCTGAAGTATCTGACGGGCAATCAGTACACCGTCGTGGCGCACGGGTTCGGTCCGGTCGACGACAATCTCTTCCGGACCAGCTACCGCTATCTCCTGGCAAACACCGGTGCGGACGTGATGACGAACCTTGCGCTTCTGAACGCGCTGAACTGCGAGCTTCTGCCGCCGGACGAATCGAATGTGCGGCATTCCGATTTCAGGACGCCGGAGGGGATCCGGCGCCGTATCGAGCCGCTGCTCGGGACGCCGCTGCCGCTCGGGGACGATTGCGTGATCGTGTCGTGTCCGGTGGAACGGGTTTCGGCGGCGGAT
>JAEEGJ010027226.1_pt1 | contig 11502 bp, 5 predicted proteins | sample 8958761 | NCBI WGS metagenome assembly JAEEGJ01 (sample SAMN16246546, study PRJNA631951) | gut metagenome | biome: gut microbiome; feature: rumen; material: RS-attached | host: Bos | place: Iran: Karaj | collected 2018-10
ATCGGCTTGAAACGATGGAAGAACCGCAGCGCGATGACACGAACCACGGTATAAGCCGGAATGGCCACCAACATGCCCACCGTGCCTCCGATGTGCCCCGCAATCAACAAGACGATGAAGATCTCCAGCGGATGCGCCTTGATACTGGTGGAATAGATGACCGGCTGGTAGATGAAATTGTCGATAAGCTGCGCCGTGAGCATGATCGCCAAGATGATCAGTGCGAACACCCATACGTTGACATCCAACCCGGCACCGACGCCCACTTTCAGCACGACGCCCAGGATCACGCCAATGGCCTCCCCCATCAAGGGGCCGACGTATGGAATCACATTCAGGATGCCCGCGATGAAGGCGATGCCGATGGCATAGCTGAAATCCAGCCGGGCGATTAGCCACAATCCGAAGAAGTCGATCAAAGCCACCCCCAGCATCTCCAAGGTCAGGCCGACGAAATAGCGAGACAGCAGCTGCTTGATATCGTTCAGCGTCTTATTCATCGTCTGTTCGATCCGATCCGGAACCAAGGCACAGATAATGCGCTCGAACAGGCCCGAGTCCTTAAGGAAGAAGAACGAGATGAACACCACGGAAAACAGCCCCACAAAAGCGCTCGACACCAGCGAGGCCACCGAGCCGACCAGGCCCGATACGTTGCTGAAACTCACCAGCTCGCGTACTTTCTCCATGATCACCGCAACCAAGTCGAAATCCGCCCCCAGACTCGGGAACAGACCGATCAGCCATTCGTTGATGCGTCCCACAGGATTCGACTCCAAATAGGTCCTGGCATTCAACACCGAGGCGTCACGGACGATGTTGGCCACCATGGGCACCAACTGGGTGATGATCAAGATCAAGAAACCCATGATCAGCACGATGGTCAACACCGCCGAAAGCCAGTTGGGAATCCGGAATTTCCCGATCCGGATCCGACGCAGCAGCTTCATGATGGGGCGACCGATCAGCGACACCACAAAAGCCACGACGATGTATATCAGGATGTTCTTGAAGTACCAACATAAGAAGGCAATAATGGCCAATCCTCCCAACTTGATGAGGTATCCCGCCAGTTTATCGATATTCCGTTCTTTTTCCATAGCGAATTTTTGCCCGCAAAAATAAGAATATCTTTTGTTTTTTATATCTTTGCAAGCACAAACCATAAGAAAATGAAGCATCTATTCCTCACACTGCTCGCTTTAGCACTCTCTTTCTCTTCCTTTGCCGACAGCATCCTCATCGAAGGATTCGAATACGGAAACCACGACCTGCAAGTCCCTGTCGGATGGAGTTCCGCCGACCAATCATGGCTAAGCGGCTATCAGGACAAAGACCATAACAGGGTACCGCATGCCGGCAACTGGTACGCCTTTACCAACGCCGAAGAATCGTGGATGTATATGCCTTTGTATTTCAGCAGCCAACTGCGGTACCGGTTCTCGCTTTGGGCCGTTTCCGACGGCAGCTACACCCTAGAGCTTTGGCTCGGATCGGCTCCGGATCCTGACAACATGGGCTTGTTGATCCATTCCGTCGGCATCGAAGGCGGTGATTACCAAGAGGTGTCTTTCGACATCAACGCACTCCCATCTGACTATGCATACATGGGCATTCGTGCGGTTGCCTCCACCGGCGCGGCCCATCTCACCATCGACGATATCGACATCAAGATGATCAACCGTTACGACATGGACATCAATCCCTACTCGTTCGACACGGTCATGGTGCCCGGTTCGCGGATCACCATCGAATATGAGGTCAAGAACACAGGTTTTGAGGATCTGGACGTGTACATGACGCCCTACACCGAATACTTCACGGACATCTCTTTCACCGTGGATGGTGCCGATGGCCGTTCTTTCCCTACCGTCCCCAACCAAGTCGTCCGTTGCACCTGTTCCGCCACCCTCTTGCCTACGGTAACTCCTGGAACCCGTGGCTGGATGGACATCATGTTAACCGTCAGCTGCGACTGCATCACTCGGATGACAACACTATGGGTCGATGCCATTGAGCCTACCGCTGTGAACGAACAACAGGCCACCGTCAAGGTTTTCCCCAACCCCTCCCATGGCGACGTCAGCCTTGAAGGCAACGGCCTGGTCACCGTCACCAACACCTTGGGTCAAATCGTGATGACTCGGCAGCTGGATGGGAAAGAGACCTTCACCCTGCCCCAAGGACTCTACCTCGTACGTATCGAAAACACCGACGGCATCCAGACCACGAAACTGATCGTGGAGTGATCTTTACAATGCAAACGGAAATCGGCAGGCACCAAGGCCCGCCGATTCCATCACGAAGGTATGAAGAAACTATTTACGTTCATGTTTGTCAGTCTGACAATAGTAAGACGATTAAACTCCGAAATAGTTACAGCCTCCGTAAATTATTTGTGAACACACCCTATTATTCTTTCACAACTTTGCCTTGCAGCAAGCCTTGGTCGGTATCGATGCAATAGAAATAGACACCAGGCTTCAATGCGCAGCCGTCGATGCTGAACTCTTGGACATGGGAGCAGTTTTCGGTGCGGCTGTAAACCAGTTCGCCCAACAGGTTGTAAAGCATGACATGGGCGGTGCCGTTGACCGCATCGTCAGTGGTGATCTTCACCTTGTCAGTGAAAGGATTGGGATAAACGATGTGGGTCTTTTCGGCTTCTTCATTGACATCAGTCAAATCACCCGCATAGAACAGCGAGGTGAGCAACTGTGTCTGTCGGTTGCCAGCTTCGTCTTGCAGGTCGAACTTCAGCGTCACCCATGCATCCACTGCGATGTTTTCAAGTTGCGCCAGGTCAACCACGAACACATTGCCATAGTTTTGGTGGAATAAAGACGGCTCCTCTCTGAATTCAAGTGGCGTCCAGTCGCCACCATTAACGGAGTAGTTGAGACGAACGTCGGGCTTGCCATTATACACGAGATGGTCATATCGGCCGCCATAACTCGTTTCCTGAAAATGATAGCTGAAATCGGCGCACCCAAAGATCACGGATGACTGGCTCAAATTGGGGAGGGAGATGTACTCCAACCCTCTTTCGCCGATCACCTTGAGGAAGGTCATCGTAGGTGGCATGGCATCCTCTTTGTTCAAGTCAAAAAACACCTGGGTATGGTTGATCTTGGGAATTCCGTTGGCGGACAGGTGCATGTTGTCCACATCCACAATAACCTCGCATGGATCTGTCTCAAAGTAATTGTTCTCATTGAACTGATGGATGGGATTGGAATAGGCGGGCTGCCAGTCTAAAAGAACTTGGATATTGGAATCATAGTCGGTCAAACGCTCGCAACTACGCTCCCCTGTATAATAGAAACCACCGTTGAAGAATGTCTTATCCATCGGCGTGTTACTGGCATTGAATGCCGCTGGATGGTAGACCGCCAAAGGGGTACGCTCACCAAAAGAAGGATTCCATGCGGCTGGTACCGTCATTGATAGCGGCGTCGAGGGAAACCAGTCCGGGAAACTGGCAGGCCATACAATGTTCCTGAAAAACGGGGTGGCCTCCCAGGTTACATTGCCGTAGCCATCTAGGCTAAAGGTATTTACAAGATCATCAGCATATCCAGGACCAGCACCGTCATAATCATAGCGTTCATGAATACAAGGCCTCAACTGATATTTTCTGAAAAACGTCTGCGTATCTGCCGGGCTTGCTTTTTTTGCATTACTAACGATAGTATATGGTAATTCCGGATCGAAGACTTGTTCTCTATTCCAACCGCCCTCCGTACTGATACAACCACCATTCATATCGTATTCCCTATCATTCAAGAAATAAAAAGACGTCTCTCCCGCATTATTGACTGTAATATTTTCCTGCACCACTGTCATTTCATCAGCGCCAACCCTCAACGTTTCCGTCTGGCTTAAGCCATTGAGCTGTGGGCATTGATAGAAATAGGATTTCTGATGACCAATATCCATGGTGAGGTTATTGACAATGGCGCTTCTTTCGCTGAAACTGTTGAAACGAAGATCGGGTATCTGGCCAAAATAAAAAGGCGCCAAAGCAGGACGACCCACTACCATGACTCCCCCTTGCCAAACCAGAAACGTACGATAATAAATGTCAACGAAACTAACGCCGTCAAAAGAATTACCATTTTCGTCCTCGAGATCAAGCATAATCGAATGGATGCATTCGTCGAAATTGACATAGACCTCCTTGTCTTCGTCTAGAACGATGTCATCGCCCAACCACATGCAGTTGAAGTCTTCCGATGGAACTCTACCATCGCACAACACATAATAGGTGCCCTCCTCGAGTTCTACGGTAAGATGATCCCCTTGATAACTGTACATTTCCGCAAGCAAGTCTTGCCCATCACTGACATAAATCTGATTCCATATATACTGGGAGGGCGGATAGACGTTTAGGGTATGCGTTGCTTTCGAACCCTTCACCTGGGGGTTTACCTCGGTTTTGTAATGGATCATCGCCTCATTGTCTTTAATTTGAAATACGCTCATGTCGTACGAAGACGTGATCACCCGTTCCGTACCGCTGCTACTTTTCAACACGCAGCGGTTTTGTCCAAACGCATTAACGGTTCCTAGCATCGCCAAGACCGTAATGAAGCAAAGTAAATAAAGCTTTTTCATTTTTTTGTTTTTTAGTTTGACATGGATTTGTTTCAATCATTCTGAACACAAAAGTAATTCAACGCCCATTTTTGTCAAGAGACAAGACGTGTTTTAAAGGTGTCAAACCTAAAAACGAAGGTGTCAATTAGGTGTCACAATCGACCAAGTAAATGATCCTCAGTACTTTGAAAGAAAATCAACCAGGTCCATGTTGGAATCCACAATGCCCAAGGATTTGCGTAATCTTTTCCTTGACGACTTCACACTGTCGATACTGACATTATTCAAGCTAGCGATTTCCTTGATGTTGAGATTCGCTCTGATCAGCGCACAAAGCCGCAATTCGTTTTGACTCAGAGTCGGGAAATCATTTTTCAGGTGTGCATAAAAATCGGGATGAACTTGCACGAAATAATAGTCGAAGTCGGTCTTTGCCCCTTCGTCCACCCGGCTTTTCAATTCGCGGATGGCGGTGGGTAACGGGTTTTCTGTTCCTTTGGGATTGTTGGCAAGATGGGTCAGCTTTTCGATGACCTCGTTCAACACCTCGTTGGTCTGCATCTGGCTCATCGTTTTGGAAGTCACCTCGCGGTTGCGCAAATCCAGCTCCTGTTTCAAAAGCAATTCCTTCTGCCGCTTTTCTTTAACCAAAAACAATACAATCGTAACCACAAAAAGGATGGCCATCAGCGCAATCACGCCTACGTATCGCATCTTTTGCTGAGCCACCCTCCTTTCCACCTCGAACTGTTGCTCCAGAGCCGACACCTCCTGCTGACGAATGATCTCATTTACTTGACCCCTTCCTTGATGCAGCAGCATGGCTTCACGGATTGAGTCATATTGGAACATACAATTCGCACTTCTTTCATAATCTCCCGAACGCATCAGTATCCAAGCTTTCAATCTCAAACAGTCCTTTGTTTTGTTCTCATCTTGAAGGATATTGGCAACCTCCTCAGCCTTATTCACGAAAAGCATGGCCTTTGTATAATCGTTGTTTCGAATGGCCATGTGGGCGCTGTTCAGATAGACTGTCAAAAACATGTCGTTTTTCTGGGAGTATTTCAAATCTCGCAAGCATTCGTCAAAACACTGTTCCGCCAACATTGGATTGTTCTGTTTGTTATAAATGACCCCTTTTAGCTGTTTGGCCCTTATACTGTCATCCAGAGACGAAGACAACAGGAGCGCGGAATCCACATAGATCATGGCACTATCATAGCATTCCATGTCGCAATAGACCGTAGCAATGTTATAATGGCACCAGTCCTGCCCTTCACCCTTCAAAGCATCTTGATAAGCTTTCAATGCAGCGCGAGGATTCCCACTGTCGGCATAGACGTTTCCGAGATTATTCAACAGTCTGCCACGCAGTTTCAAGTCGGTCCCACCCACCACCTCAAGTCCTCTTTCGATGGTCTCGACACACTCCGGAAACATATTCAACGCAAGAAAACAAGAACTCTTCGTTAAACAAATCCTTCCTAACAACAACCGGGTACGGTCGTTTAACCGAAGCATCTCGGCACGCTTATACGCTGCGTTCAGTTGATTGACGGCAGCAGCATAGTTATATTTTCTCAACTCACAAAAACCTAGATAATAATTGCTTAAGGCAATGTAATAATTATCCCGCAGTTCATCAGCCAACAACGCCAACTCACGGATATACCCCTGAGCGTCCAAGATCCTTTCCTGTCTTTCATAGAACAAGATGGTGGCATACAACGCTTCCGCCCGCGACAGGTCAGCATTTCGGAACTCCCTAAGCCGTCCCGCCAACGAATCGGGTAAGGGCACGACAGAGTCTTGGGCAATGGTGTTTGCCGAAACAATGAGGAAAAGCAGCAATAGCATCTTTCGCATAGTCAGTGTCAGCTTCGTTAGTCCATGCAAAGTTATGTATTTCAAACGAAAAAGGGCAGCAAACGCCACCCTTTTTCTTCAGTGTATCGAAAATAGCTTTACTCCTTGACAATCTTACCCTGGATCACACCATTGGAAGTGTCAATGCTATAGAAGTACACGCCTGGCTTTAAGGCACTGCCGTCGATGGTGAACTCCTGGGTATAGGCGCAGTTTTCGGTGCGGCTGTAAACCAGTTCGCCCAGCAGGTTGTAAAGCATAACCTGGGCGGTGCCGTTGACCGCATCAGCGGCGGCGATCAGGAATTCACTGTTGAAGGGGTTGGGCATGGCAAGGTGACCGAGGCCTGCTTGTTCACCGACCGACTCGAACTCACCAGCAAAGAACAAGTTGATCAGCTCCTGCACTTGAGAATTGCCTGATTCGTCGGTGAGGATGAATTTACAAGAGACCCAGGCATCGGCAATTTGACCGGCAAGCTGGGACAAATCGGCGACAAACACGTTGCCATGGTTCACGTGAAACAGATTCTCGTCCTCAATGGCATTCAGAGGCAGCCACGCCCCTCCGTCAACGGCATAGAAAACCTCCACATTAGGCCGTGCGTTATACCCCGGCTGAAAATAGAAGTAATCCATGTTGAAAGTACAGGTGAAATCGGCACAGCCAAAAACAAGGTTCGACCCGTTTAGATTCGGTAACTGTATGGCTTCATCTCCCTTGTCGTTCAAAACACGTAAAAATGTCATCGTTGGCGGAAACGCATCGGCGTTTTCCAAATTGAATTCGACGCGAGTGTAATTCGACTTGGGCACATCGTTGGCAACAAGATGCCTATTCGCAACTTCTACAACAACTGGAGCGGGATCGGGCATGAAGGTGTTGGCGTCCTTATTGAATAAATAAAGACTATCGCTATAGACCTCTTCTCCATCAATAGTCACCGTGATCATCTGATCATAGTCACAGACACGTTCGCTACTCTGCTCACCACTTGAATAGAAGGCACCGAGAAACGCGGTGAGACCCAAAGGGAATGTTTCGCTGTTGAAAGCGATTGGGTTATAGTTTGACAGAGGCGTTCTCTCGCCAAAATAAGCCATTTTGCTCACAGGTTGGGTCGTCAAGGCAGGGGTCTCAGGGAAAAAGTTAGGGATAGTAACCATATTATACTCAATTTCGTAATAAGGAAGCGCTTCCCTCACCACGTTCCCTTCTGTATCCAAATAAAAAGGAGTCCTGAAGCCGTCGTGATATCCAGAAAGGCCAATGTTCCAATCGATAGATTCATAAACTGTCGGCACCAATATGTCGGTACCCGATTCGTAGGCCGTAGGATCACCAATCTTCAGGTTGCTTACGATAGTATAAGGCATTATTGGATCAAAAAAGAAATCGTCGCCCACAAACTCCACCTGATTGGTAATGATACCTCCGTTTAAGGGCCTACAAAAGTGCTTGCCGGTTAAATCATAATAACACGGACCCTCCCCATTAACATGAAACATTTCCTCCACAACAGAATAATCATCCACTGCATTGGCGAACTGCAGATGATCAGACAACCCGTAAACCTTAGGGAAGGTCACAAAGTAGGATGTTTGATTGCCTGGCTCGATAGTAACGGTCAATTTCAGGGCACTTTTTTCATCAAAGGCTGAATACCAACGGCTGGGCACCTGCTCTCCATAGCCACTCATGCTGTAGCTCCATGTGTCATATACCTGTACTCCGCCTAACCAATAAAAGTCGATAAAATAAAGTGCCGATTTCGTCTCCATGTCCTTGAAATGTCTCCCTTCCAAATCCACGACATCGGTAAACAGATTGAACTCGCACTGACTGAAGTCGATTTGAATATCCATATCGCTGACAAGTTCCAGATCATCGAGCACCCAAACGCATGATCTATCCGTCATCCAGTCCTGTCCCGACGAAAACAAGTAATAAGTGCCTTCTTCGAGCTCAACAGTCAAATGGTCTCCCTCAAAACTTTGCATTTGGGCTAAGAGGTTGATTCCATCGCTTACATAGACACGACTGTCGGATTCTTCAGGAAAATAGACATTCAGTTTGTGTGTAGCCGCATTCCCACGCTGTTGTGGCTTTACTTCCGTTTTAGTAATCAAAGAAACAGATTGTTCGTCATGATCCAAAATCATCATTTGGTCAGAATAGGTAATGGATCCGACACATCCTTTGCCATTGTTAAAGAAGCTTCGGTTTTGCGCAGTAAGGTTGGTGACGGTTGTAAATAAAACCATCGCCAAAGCAATTAAGGTAAATGACTTTTTCATTGGTTTAGAATTAGGTTAACATTTTGTTGTCGTTCGTTTATGCAACAAAATTAGGCCAAGCCATTTTTTTGTCAACACTTCGACATGACGCAAAAGGGAGACACGTCCCCTTTGACAGGGGGACAAGCGGGGGACATTTTAAGCAATCAATTGATTCTCAATACTTAGACAAAAACTCCAATAAACTCACATCTTCACCGGTCAGGTCCAAAGATTTGCGTAAGCGTTTCCGAGCGGTCTTGACGCTTTCCACAGAAATGCCGTTAATGGCCGCAATCTCTTTGATGCTCAAATTCGACTTGATAAAAGCACAAAGGCGAAGCTCGTTTTGGGTAAGCCTGGGGTATTCGGCAAGCAGTTTTTTGTAAAAATCAGGATGCACTTGTACAAAATGCAAGTCAAAGTCTTTCCGGGCATCATCGTTTACAAGCGATTTCAGACTTCTGATGATGTCGGGCAGCATATCCTTTTCGGGATGGGTTTCCATCTCGGAGAGTTTCTTGATAACCTCGTTCAGCGTCTCGTCACTTTGTATCTTACCAATAGACTTGGAAGTGACTTCCCGATTGCGCAAATCCAACTCTTGCTTCAACAACAACTCCTTTTGCCTTCTGTTTCGGCCAAGGACGACCATAATCACGATGGAGAATAAAACAACCAAAGCCGCAATGACCAGGACAAACCCTTGGCGCTGTTTGGCGATGGCCCTCTCCGCCTCATACCGCTGCTCCATCTCTTTTGTCTCATGCTGATGAACATGATTGAGAAACCGTTCCATATTTTGTTTCATCAAAACGGAATCACGCTTAAAGGCGTATTCGGCCATGCATTCCAAACCTTTTTTGTAATCCCGCATTTCGCTCAACACAATCGCCTTCAACCTCATGCACTCCAACCTCCTGGAGAAAATACGCAGTTTTTGTGCGATCTCGATAGAGGTATCTGCCAGTGACAAGGCTTTCTCCAAATCGCCTTTTTCCATGGCTATATAGGCAGCATTCTGATAGATGACAGAGTTCAAAAAAGCGTCGCTACAAAACTGCGATTCATAAAGACACTCGTTATACCATTCCTCGGCTTTGTCCAAGTCGCCTTTGAGCAAATAGAGTACGCCTCTCAGATGCTTGACACACAAACTGTCTTTTAATGAGACAGAATACATCATCGCAGAATCCATGTAAATCAATGCACTGTCATGGCTTCCTCTTTCACACAGCAAGGTCGCCAAGTTCCTGTAGGGCAAGGACTTTTTCAGTTTTAACGCCTGCTTGAATGCTTTTTCGGCTTCAGGAATATCCTCAATATGCTGATACAGGTCTCCAAGGTTGTTGACCAATTTGAGATACACATCCGGATGATCCTCCCCCACCTTTTCCAATCCCCTCTGGTAGGCATCATAGCTTTCAGCCAACAGGTCGATATGAGAATAGGTGGAGCCCAGCGCCAGATAGGCTTTGGATGCCAGCAATTCCGTTCGGTCGGTCTTACGCAACATCCCGATCCGCTCCAAAGCGTCATTCAGTTTTTCCAACGACCGATCGTAATCCAATTTATCAACGGCAACAAGTGCCTGATAATAATCGCTCAAGGCATAATAGTAGTTGTCCCTCAATTCCTCCGCAATCATCGTCAACTCATTGACGTACCCTTGGGCATCCAAAACCCGATCGTTGTCATAATAAAAAACGATGGCGGCATCCAACGCTTCCGCCCGCGACAGGTCAGCATTTCGGAACTCCCTAAGCCGTCCCGCCAACGAATCAGGCAAGGGCAATGGATCGTCAACACCTTGAGAAAAGCCGTTGATCGTGATTAAAACCAAGAAAAGGAAAAACGTCTTTCGCATGGCTTTTGCTTTCAATAGTACGTGCAAAAGTAATTAACTTCTTCTAAATAAGCAATAGTTATATAAAAACTCCACTAAAAAATAGAAAAAATTCACATTAATCCTTGACAAATGAATTTTTATGCCTATTTTTGCAGCAGAGATTTAACGATATGAACAAACATACTAAAACACTATCGTAATGAAAGGACCTGTAACATGAAGTATTGTGACCCCCGTTATGATGTAACCTTCAAGAAGGTGTTTGCACAGAACAAGGAGCTGATGGTCAGCTTTTTGAACGCTTTACTCCCCTTTGTGGGCAACCGACAGATCGAATCGATCGAATACCTTACTCCGGAGATGATCCCTGAAGTGCCCAACGTGAAGTTCTCCGTCGTGGACGTGCAATGCACCGACAAGACGGGACGCAAGTTCCTGGTGGAGATGCAGATGGTCTGGAGCGACGAGTTCCAGTCGAGAGTCCTGTTCAACGCCTCGAAGGCCTACGTCTCCCAGCTCGAGAAAGGGAGCGGCTACAAGCTCCTCCAGCCCGTCTATTCGCTCAACATCGTCAACGACATCTTCGAGACGGACCTGCCAGCCGACGAGTACTACCACTATTACCAGCTGGTCCATGAGCGCCATTCGGAAAAGGTCATCAAGGGCCTGCACATCGCCTTCATCGAACTGCCCAAGTTCAAGCCGAAGAGCGCCACGGAGAAACAGATGCTCAACCTATGGTTGCGTTTTCTCACCGAGATCAACGAAGACACGAAGGAGGTACCCAAGGAGCTGTTGGACAATCCGTTGACCATGAAGGCGGTAATGCTGATGGAGGAATCCGGGATGAGCGAGCGCGAACGCTACATGTATGAGAAGAACCTGGACAACGTGCGCATCGAGCAGGCC
>JAEEGJ010027229.1_pt1 | contig 11501 bp, 8 predicted proteins | sample 8958761 | NCBI WGS metagenome assembly JAEEGJ01 (sample SAMN16246546, study PRJNA631951) | gut metagenome | biome: gut microbiome; feature: rumen; material: RS-attached | host: Bos | place: Iran: Karaj | collected 2018-10
GGCTACGCCTACGAGAGCAACGGCAGCATCTATTTCGACGTCGAGAAATACAACCAAGATTTTCACTACGGCATCCTCTCCGGCCGCAACCTCAACGACACGCTGGAGGGCACCCGCAGCCTGGACGGACAGGGCGACAAGCGCGCGCCCTACGACTTCGCCCTCTGGAAGAAGGCGGAGCCGGAGCACATCATGCGCTGGCCGTCCCCGTGGGGCGAGGGCTTCCCGGGCTGGCACCTCGAGTGCTCGGTCATGGGCGAGAAATACCTCGGCCGCGAGTTCGACATCCACGGCGGCGGCATGGACCTGATGTTCCCGCACCACGAGTGCGAAATCGCGCAGAACCAGGCCTCCCGCGGCACGCAGGGCGTGCACTACTGGGTGCACAACAACATGATCACCATCGGCGGCCAGAAGATGGGCAAGTCTCTGGGCAACTTCATCACCCTGCCGCAGCTCTTCGCCGGCGACCACCCGAAGCTCACCCAGGCCTACAGCCCGATGACGGTGCGCTTCTTCATCCTCCAGGCCCACTACCGCGGCACGCTCGACTTTTCCAACGAGGCCCTGCAGGCCGCCGGAAAGGGCTTCACCCGCCTGATGCAGGCCGCCCGCGACCTCTACGCCATGGCCGGCCGCAAGGTCCCGCAGTACGCCTACGGCGAGGAGCCCGTCAACATCGCGCCGGACAACTGCCCGGCTGACAGCGAGGCCGTGAAGGCCATCTTCGACGGCATCTATGACGCGCTCTGCGACGACATGAACACGCCCGTCGCGCTGGCGCACATCTCCGAGGCGGTCAAGCTGATCAATTCCGCGAAGGCGGGCCAGCTGCAGCTCTCGAAGGGCGACCTCGACACGCTCGTGCAGCTCTTCGACGACATCGTCTTCGGCGTGCTCGGCCTCAAGGACGAGGAAGCCGCCGGCGGCACTGGGATGAAGGTCATCGACGGTCTGATGCAGATGGTCCTCGAGCAGCGCGCCGCCGCCAAAGCCGCCAAGGACTGGACGACCTCCGACCACATCCGCGACGCACTCGCCGCCCTGGGCATCCGGGTCAAGGACACCAAGGACGGCGCCGAATGGACGCTTGAGTGATGAAATTCTCCAAAATCCTTCTGGCTGAACATTTCGACGAGGCGCATCACGAGCGTTCGTTTATGTACCTGTGCTGTGATGACAAGGGCCCGTACCTGCTGGAAGACGTCTATACTCCGGGCTGGGCCGCCAGCAACTACGGCGGCGGGACCGTCCGGACCGACCTGCCCAAAAACTTCTACGTGAACCAGACCCCGGACAGCTTCGCCGAGCATTTCAGTGAGCGCTTCCGGGAGCAGGTCCGGCAGAACGCCGAACTCGCCGCCTTCCTGGCGGAGGCTAACCACCGCAAGAAGAAATAGGGCCATGAACCGGCAGGAACTGGAAATCATGGCGCCGGCGGGCGGCTTCGACTGCCTGCAGGCAGCGATTCAGGGCGGCGCGAACTCCGTCTACTTCGGCATCGGCCGGCTGAACATGCGCAGCCGCTCGGCGGCGAATTTCCTGCCGGAAGACCTGCCGGAGGTGGTCCGCATCTGCCGCGAGGCGGGGGTGCGCAGCTACCTGACGCTGAACATCACCCTGTTCCAGGACGACCTGGATGCAATGCGCGAAGCGCTGGACGCCGCCCGCGCGGCCGGGGTGGACGCCGTGATCGCGTCGGACATCGCCGCCATCCAGTACTGCCGCCAGATCGGGCTCGAGGTCCACATTTCCACGCAGTTGTCCATCTCGAACGTGGAGGCGCTGCGCTTCTATGCGCAGTTCGCCGACGTGGTGGTGCTGGCGCGCGAGCTGACGCTCGACCAGGTCCGGGACATCCACGAAACCATCGTCCGCGAACGGATCTGCGGCCCCTCGGGCCAGCTTGTTCGCATCGAGATGTTCGCCCACGGGGCGCTCTGCATGGCCGTGAGCGGCAAATGCTACCTCTCGCTCCACGCCGCCGGCGCCTCCGCGAACCGCGGCGCCTGCTACCAGGTCTGCCGCCGCAGCTACGAGGTGCGCGACCGCGAGACCGGCAACGAGCTGCTGATCGACAACGAATACATCATGTCCCCGAAGGACCTCTGCACCATCGAGTTCATGGACCGCATCATCGAGAGCGGGGTGCGCGTCTTCAAGATCGAGGGCCGGGCCCGATCCGCGGAATACGTTAAGCGCTGCGCCTCCTGCTACCGGCGGGCGGCCGACGCCGTCTGCGACGGCACCTACACGCCGGAGCTCGCGTCGGCGCTGAAGGCCGAGCTGGCCGAGGTGTTCAACCGGGGCTTCTGGGACGGCTATTACCAGGGTGCGCGCCTGGGCGAATGGAGCGCCGTGTACGGCACGCAGGCCACCCGGCGCAAAGTGTATCTGGGCAAGGTGACCAACTGGTTCGATCGGATCGGGGTGGCGGAGATCTCCGTGGAGACCTCCGACCTGCACTGCGGCGATCAGCTGATGGTTATCGGCGCCACGACGGGCGTCGTCGAGTTCGAGGCCGCGGACATCCGGCTGGAGTTCGATCCGGTGCAGCTGGCGCCGAAGGGCAGCCGCTGCTCCGTGCGCGTCCCCTGCGAGCTGTGTCCCGACGGCAAACTCCGCCGCGGCGACAAGGTCTTTCTCTGGGTCGAAGCTTAACGCAAGTGTGAAAGGAAAAGGCGCGCGTCTTCAGGATTGAAGCCGCGGGCGGCGGCGTAGGCGTCGAGGGCTTCCGCCGGGAGGCGGCGAATTTCCGGGTAGGAGGCCGCCGGGTGCGCGAAGACGAGCCCGCAGATGCTGGCGTCGGGGATCATGGCGCAGGACTCCGTGAGGCGGATGTCGAGCTGATCGCCGTCGGGCAGCAGGGCGAGGATGTCGCGCTTGAGGCTGTGGTCCGGGCAGGAAGCGTAGCCCGCCGCAGGCTTGACGATCTTGACCGGGGAGCCTTTCGGGAGCTGTTTCTCCAGCTGCGCGTCCAGCCAGCCTGATGCCGCCTCGGCCAGCGTCAGGCGCAGGGACCGGTCGAGCAGGGAACCGTAGTCCATTGAACATGCCGGACAGTTGCAGTTTGAAGGGTCGGAGCCGAAGGCGACCGAGGGGGTGTCGGGGGATTCTTCCCCCGTAATAGCTTTGCAATCAGCGTGTACGCTGATTGCAAACATGCCGGCAGGGGAGTCGAAACCATAGTCGGCCGGGGCGACGTAGTCGGCGAGGGAGCGGCCGTCGGCGCCGTCCTGGCGCAGCATCGGCAGGCGCCAGGCGGGTGCGACAATGGTGTCGCGCTCGGCGTGGCAAGCGTCGAAACGGGCGGCGATGCGGATGCGGCAGAGGCCCTCGCGCTTGATGATCTCGAGCCGCTGGATGGCGTCCTCGTTGAGCTGGACGGTCGTGTCGTCGCCATGCTTCACGCCCCAGATGGCATAGAAAAGTTTCCAGTCGAAATACGGCAGCACCTCGGCGATGCTGAGCTCCCGGCAGAGGATGCTCTCGAAGAAGGCCCCGCGGAGATAGCTGTCGGCCGGGAAGGGATGGGCTTTTGCGTCAGGCCGAGATTCCGGGTCATGCCCGGAATGACTATTATCGTTGTACAACGCCCTCATCTCTTCTTGCTTCCGGTGCTCCTCCGCCTCCGTGGCGGCGCGGTCGGAGAGCAGCCGCCCGGCGAGCACGGCGCTGGCCGAGGCGTCGGGGGCGTAGAAGACGTGGTCGTAGAGGGGCGCCAGCTTGACGGCCGTGTGCAGGGCCGAGGTGGTAGCGCCGCCGATCAGCAGCGGCGTAGAGAGGCCCCGGGAGGCCATCTCGCGGCAGAGCTCCTCCATCTGGTGGAGCGAGGGGGTGATGAGCCCGCTGACGCCGATGATGTCGGCGTGAATCGCATCCGCTTGGGCGAGGATGGTCTCGCGGGGGACCATCACGCCGAGGTCGGTGACCTCGAAACCGTTGCATCGCAGCACGATGCCGAGAATGTTCTTGCCGATGTCGTGGACGTCGCCCTGCACGGTGGCGAGCAGGATGCGCGGCTTGCCGGCGCCGTCCTCCGAGGCGCCCATGTAGGGCTGCAGGATCTCCACGGCGTCGCGCATCACCTTGGCGGACTTGACGACCTGCGGGAGGAACATCTTGCCGGCGGCGAAGCGTTCGCCCACGCGGGCCATGCCGTCCATCAGCGGCCCTTCGATGACGTCGACCGCGCGGCCCTTCTCCTGCAGGGCCTCCATCAGGTCCTGCTGCAGGGTCGGCGAGCCGCCGCCGACGAGCGCTCTGACGAGGCGCTCGGAAACCGGGCAGTTTTCCCCGCCATTTTCTGCCAGGTCTCCTGTTTTTTTGGGGGACCCGCCAGGATTTCCCGGGGTTTTCTGGCCGGCTTCGGCCATCTGCTGCGCCAGGGTAATCAGGCGCTCCGTGGCGTCGGGGTTGCGGTCCAGAATCACATCCTCGACGGCGCGCAGCAGTCCGGGCTCGACGGCGTCGTAGGGGAGCAGCATCCCCGGATTGACGATGCCCATGTCGAGGCCCGCCTCCACGGCGTGGTAGAGGAAGGCCGTGTGCATCGCCTCGCGGACGGGATTGTTGCCGCGGAAGGCGAAAGACAGGTTGGAGATACCGCCGGAGCACATCGTGCCCGGCAGGTTTTTCTTGATCCAGCGGACGGCCTCGATGAAGTCGACCGCGTAGCGGGCGTGCTCCGGAATGCCGGTGCCGACCGACAGGACGTTGACGTCGAAGATGATCTCCTGCGGCTGGTAGCCGGCCTGCTCCGTGAGGAGCTTGTATGCCCGCGCGCAGATCTCTACCTTGCGCGCGTAGGTCGTGGCCTGGCCCTCCTCGTCGAAGGCCATCACGACCACCGACGCGCCCAGGCGCCGGATTTCGCGGGCCTTCTTCAGGAAGGTCTCCTCGCCCTCCTTGAGGGAAATGGAGTTGACGATGCAGCGCCCCTGGGCGTTCTTGAGGCCCGCGAGGAGCGTCTCCCAATGGGAGGAGTCGATCATCAGCGCGGCCTTCGAGACGGCCGGGTCGCCGGCGATGTGGCGCGTGAACTTCTCCATCTCCACGGAGGAGTCGAGCATCGCGTCGTCCATATTGATGTCGATCACCGCGGCGCCGCCTTCGATCTGGCCGGCGGCCACCTGCAGGGCGGTGTCGTACTCGCCCGCGGCGATGAGTTTGGCGAATTTGCGCGAGCCGGCCACGTTGGTGCGCTCGCCGATGTTGGTGAAGCGGCTCTGCCGCACATCCAGGCAGACGGCCTCGAGGCCGCTGACGTAGGGGCGCGCGTCCGGCGCGGGAATCGGCCGGGGGCTGAGCCCGCGCACGGCCGCGGCGATGGCGGCGATGTGCTCGGGGGTGGTGCCGCAGCAGCCGCCGACGAGGTTCACGAGGCCGCTCGAAGCCATCTGGCGCAGCGCAGCGGCGGTTTGCTCGGGCTTCTCGTCGTAGGCGCCCATCTCGTTCGGCAGGCCGGCGTTGGGGTAGCAGCTCACGGCGCAGTCCGCCCACGCGGCGATGTCCGCGACGAGCGGGGCCAGGTCGGCGGCGCCGAGCGAGCAGTTGAGCCCGAAGGTGAGCGGCCGGGCGTGCTGGACGGAGCGGTAGAACGCCTCCAGCGTCTGGCCGGTCAGGGTGCGTCCGCTGCGGTCGGCGACGGACACGGAGATGAGTAGCGGCAGCTCGGCCGCCTCGGGGATGCCGCTGATGGCGTAAAGGGCGGCCTTGGTGTTGAGGGCGTCGAAACAGGTCTCCAGCAGGAGCGCGTCAACGCCGCCTTCCACCAGCCCGCGGACCTGCTCGGCGTAGGCCGCGGCCATCTCGTCGAACGAGACCGGCCGCCAGGCGGGGTTGCCGAGGTCCTGCGGGAGGGTGAGGGATTTCCCGGAAGGGCCCATCGAGCCGGCCACCCAGACCTTGCGGGGGGCGGCGTCAGCTTCGGCACGGGCCAGGGCGGCGCCCGCCCTGGCGAATTCGCGCGCCTGCGCGGAGCAGCCGTAGTCGGCTTGCGAAATGGCGTTGGCGCCGAAGGTGTTGGTGCTGATGATGTCCGCGCCGGCGTCGATGTAGGCGCGGTGGATGCTCCGGACGATGTCCGGATGGGTGAGGTTGAACGGCTCGCTGTTGCCGCTGAGGCCGTGGCGCTGGAGCATGGTGCCCATCGCCCCGTCCAGGATCAGGATCCTGTCGCGGAGAGCTTGCCGGAGGTCCATCAGAAGCAGTCTTTCAGGACGCTGATGACGTTGTCGCTGCGTCCCATCGTGTAAAAATGGATTTCTTCGACCCCGTGCGCGAGCAGGTCGCGGCACTGCGCCTTGCACCACTCCTGGCCGATCTCATAGGCCTTGTCGGGGTGGGCGGCGATCTCCGCGGTCAGCGCCACGGGGATGTCGATGGAGAAACTCTCCGGCAGCAGGTCCACCTGCCGGGCGGACGAGAGCGGCTTGATGCCGGGGATGATCGGAATGGTGATGCCCGCGGCGCGGCAGCGCGCCACGAAATCGTAGAAGACGGCGTTGTCGAAGAACATCTGGGTGATGATCTGGTCGGCGCCGGCATCGACTTTTTCCTTGAGGTACTGGATGTCGGTCTCGGGGTTGGGAGACTCGAAATGTTTCTCGGGGTAGCCGCCCACGCCCAGCGCGAACAGGCGTTCGCCGCCGTTCGCCGCCTCGAAGCGGCGGATGGCCGCGACCAGTTCGCTGGCGCGCGCGTAACCGCCGGGCTCGGGCGTAAAACGCTTCTCGCCCGGCAGCGCGTCGCCGCGCAGGACGAGGATGTTGCGGATGCCCATGAACTTGAAGTCCTGCAGCTGCGCCTCGATGAGGTCGGCGCTGGCGCCGCCGCAAATCAGGTGCGGGACCACCTCCACGTCGGGGAATGCCGCCTGCACGGCCGCGCAGACGGCGGTCTGGCTGATGCGCTTGCGCAGCAGGTGGCGCGTGTAGCCGCCGTCCGGCTCCGCGCGGAATTCGTACTCGTCGCGGTGGCAGGTCACGTTGATATAGCGCGGCCCGAACTCCATGAACGGACGGATGCTGTCCAGGAGTTCAGTCTTGGTGATGCCCTTCAGGGGCGGTACAATTTCTAGCGAGGGAAACGGCTTCATGGGGCAATAACTACTTTCTGGGGGTAAAGATAGTGATTTTCTCTCAATACTTTTTATCTTTGGGGTATGGAAGAATTGTTGACTGAACTGATTGTGCTGATGCGCCGCGTCGTCTTCCCCGAGTACGTCGGGCAGGAAGACCGGGCGCTGGATTTCATGCGCATCCGGGGCGTGGTCCGCAAGATCGCGGGCGACAAGAAGGCCGACGCCTTCATGGAGCGCATCCCGGAGATCGACCGCCTGCTCCACACGGACGTGGAGGCCATTGCTGACAACGACCCCGCGGTCGAGGACCGCACGGAGGTGGTGCTCTGCTACCCGTGCATCAAGGTCATGCTGCACTACCGCACCGCGCACGAGCTGCTGCGGCTGGAAGTCCCCGTGGCGCCGCGCCTGCTCACGGAAATGGCCCACTCAGCTACCGGCATCGACATCCATCCCGGCGCGCAGATCGGCGAATACTTCGCCATCGACCACGGCACCGGCGTCGTGATCGGCGCCACGACCGTGATCGGCAACCACGTGATGCTCTACCAGGGCGTGACCCTCGGCGCCAAGAATTTCAAATACGACCCGGACGGCCGTCCGCTCAACGAGCCCCGCCATCCTATCCTGGAGGACAACGTGACGGTCTATGCCAATACGACCATTCTCGGGCGCGTGACGATCGGCCACGACACCGTGGTCGGCGGTAACGTCTGGCTCACGCACGACGTTCCGCCGCAGTCGCGCATCCTGCAGTCCCGTGCGGTCGAGCAACCGCTCTTCATGGACGGCGCAGGGATATAAAAAAACCGGGGGACGCATCCCCCGGTTTTTTTCTTACCTTTCAAACAGCGGCGTGGACAGGTAGCGCTCGCCGGTATCGGGGAGCAGGGCCACGATGAGCTTGCCCTTGTTCTCGGGCTTCTTCGCGAGCGCGTAGGCTGCGCTGAAGGCGGCGCCGGAGGAGATGCCGACGAGCAGTCCGAGCCGGTCGGCCAGCAGGCGGGCGCCGGCGAAGGCGTCGTCGTCGGTGACGGTGAGCACGTTGTCGACATAATCCTTCAAGAAGGTCTGCGGGACGAAGCCTGCGCCGATGCCCTGAATCTTATGCTTGCCGGGGACACCCGTGGTGATGACGGCGGAGGAAGCGGGCTCCACGCCGATGGCCTGGATGCTGGCTTTGTGGGCCTTCAGGCCCTTGCCGGTACCGCTGACGGTACCGCCCGTTCCGATGCCGGCCACGAAAATGTCCACCTGGCCGTCGGTGTCGCGCCAGATCTCCTGGGCGGTGGTGCGCTCGTGGGCGGCCGGGTTGGCCAGGTTAGTAAATTGCCCGAGGATCACGGCGCCCGGAGTATTCTGACGGATTTCTTCTGCTTTGGCGATGGCCCCCTTCATGCCTTCCGCACCGGGCGTGAGCACGATTTCGGCGCCGAAGGCTTTGAGGAGGTTGCGGCGCTCGACACTCATCGTGTCGGGCATGGTAAGGATGGTTTTGTACCCCTTGGCGCGGGCCACCCAGGCGAGACCGATGCCGGTGTTGCCGCTGGTGGGCTCCACGATGGTGGCGCCGGGTTTGAGGGTGCCGCTCTGCTCTGCGTCTTCAATCATGGCCAGGGCGATACGGTCCTTGACGCTGCCCCCGGGGTTGTATTTTTCGAGTTTGAGCGCGATGCGCGCCTGCTGGCCTTCCAGGCCGGAGACCTCCAGGAGCGGGGTGTTCCCGATGAGGTCGGTAAGGTTCTGATATATCATGATGTGTAAAGATACGAATTTTTATGCATTGAACGCCTGTTCGAGATCTGCAATGATGTCGTCCACATGCTCCACACCGATGGACAGGCGAATGGTCGTCGGGGTGATGTGCTGCTCGGCCAGTTCTTCCGGGCTGAGCTGGGAGTGGGTGGTGGTGTAGGGATGGATGACCAGGCTCTTGACATCGGCCACGTTGGCGAGCAGGGAGAAGATCTTCAGGTTGTCGATGAAACGCCAGGCGTCTTCCTGCGTGCCCTTGATCTCAAAGGTGAAAATGGAGCCGGCTCCCTTCGGGAAATAGCGACAGTACAAAGCGTGGTCGTGGTGCTCGGGTAGTGCCGGGTGGTTGACCTTCGCCACCTTCGGGTGCTTGGCGAGGTACTCGACGACCTTGAGGGCGTTCTCCGTGTGGCGCTCGATGCGCAGCGGGAGGGATTCGACGCCCTGGAGGAGGATCCAGGCGTTGAAGGGGCTGATGGCGGCGCCGGTGTCGCGCAGCAGGACGGCGCGGATGCGCGTGACGAAGGCGGCCGGGCCGGCCACGTCGGCGAAGACGGCGCCGTGGTAGCTGGGATCGGGTTTCGCAAGCGTCGGATACTTGTCGGCGTTCGCCTTCCAGTCGAACTTGCCGCCGTCGACGATCACGCCACCGAGGGAGCTGCCGTGGCCGCCGATGAATTTGGTCGCGGAGTGGACAACGATGTCGGCGCCATGCTCGAGCGGTCGGATGACGATGGGGGCAAAGGTGTTGTCCACGATGAACACGATCCCGTGCCGGTGGGCCACGGCAGCAATGCCTTCGAAGTCGGCCACATCAGAGTTCGGGTTGCCGAAGGTCTCGGCATAGATCACTTTGGTGTTGGGCCGGATGGCAGCCTCGAGGGCTTTCAGATCATTGACATTCAAGATGGTATTCTCGACACCCTGCGTGGTGAGGGTGTGGGTGATCAGGTTGTAGGAACCGCCGTAGAGGTTGTCTGCGGCGATGATGTGGTCGCCGTTCTGCAGGACGTTCTGCAGGGCGTAGGTGATGGCGGCGGCGCCGGAGGCGACCGCCAGACCGGCCACACCACCCTCGAGGGCGGCGACGCGCTCCTCGAACACACCCTGGGTGGAGTTGGTCAGTCGGCCGTAGATGTTGCCCGGGTCGCGCAGGCCGAAGCGGTCGGCTGCGTGCTGGGAATTACGGAAAACGTATGAAGTCGTCTGATAAATAGGAACGGCGCGGGCGTCAGATGCGGGGTCCGGGGTCTCCTGGCCGACATGGATGGCCAGCGTCTCAACATGGTAATTTTTCGTGCTCATATGCTTCTTGTTTTTGTCGTTGTCTGTTGCAAAGGTCGGGTGTTTAGAATAAACTTCCAAAGACTTTTTGAAAATTAGAGAAAATAGCTAAATTTGCCTAGTAGACAGAATGAACATTCCGCAAAGTACGCAGATTTGCAGAGCGGACAGAATATAATTCTTTTAGCCTTATGAGCGGACTTGACGCCACCGATCTCGCCATCCTGCGCATCCTGCAGGAAGACGCCGCGCTGACCAACAAACAGGTCGCCGCGCGCGTACATTTATCTCCCACGCCCGTCTTCGAGCGCATCAAGCGCCTGCGCGAGCAGGGTTACATCAAGGGCTACGTGGCCGTGCTCGATGCGGAGAAGCTGGACTGCTCCTTCATCGCCTTTTGCTACATCAAGATGAAGCAGCACACTTTCGAGAACGCCAGCCGCCTGATGGAGGCGGTGCAGAATATGGAAGAAGTCGGGGAATGCTACAACATCTCCGGCGACTACGATTTCCTCCTGAAAGTCTACGTTTCCAGCATGAAGGAGTACCAGCAGTTCGTGCTGCGCATCCTCGGCGAGCTCGACTGCATCGGCGGCCTGAACAGCTCCTTCGTCATGGGCGAAGTCAAGAACACCCACGCCGTCCCGGTACGATAAAAAAAAGCCGGCCCCTGGGGGTCGGCTTTCTTCTATAGAGAGGTAATCCTTACAGTTCGTTGAGCTCCTGGGTCATCTCGTCCTTGCGGCCGACGATGATATCCTGGTAGTTCTTCAGACCGGTTCCGGCCGGGATCAGGTGACCGCAGATGACGTTCTCCTTGAGGCCTTCGAGGTGGTCGACACGGCCGCGGATGGCGGCCTCGCTGAGCACCTTCGTGGTCTCCTGGAAGGAGGCGGCGGAGATGAAGCTGTCGGTCTTGAGGGCGGCGCGGGTGATACCCTGGAGGATCAGGCGGGCCGTAGCGGGGCGCGTCGGGCGGGCGACGAGGGCGCGGAGGCCCTGACGCTCAAGCGAGGCGTTCTCGCTGCGCATCTCGCGGGCGCCGATGATGTCGCCCTGCTCGAATTTCTGGGAGTCGCCGGGATCCTCGACATAGTACTTGCCGTAGATCTGGTCGTTGACATCCATGAAGCGCCACTTGTCCACCATTTCCTCAGCGAGGAACTCGGTGTCGCCCGGGAAGGTGATCTCAACCTTGCGCATCATCTGGCGGACGATGATCTCGAAGTGCTTATCGTTGATCTTCACGCCCTGCAGACGGTACACGGCCTGGACTTCGTTGACGATGTATTCCTGAGCCTTGACCGGTCCGAGGATGGAGAGGATGTCGCTCGGGGACACACCGCCGTCGGACAGCGGGAAGCCTGCGCGGACATAG
>JAEEGJ010027230.1_pt1 | contig 11501 bp, 9 predicted proteins | sample 8958761 | NCBI WGS metagenome assembly JAEEGJ01 (sample SAMN16246546, study PRJNA631951) | gut metagenome | biome: gut microbiome; feature: rumen; material: RS-attached | host: Bos | place: Iran: Karaj | collected 2018-10
TTAGGTACTAGTTTCTAAGGTAAAAAGATTGTTTTCAGGATAACGGTGGAAAAGTTAGGGCTTATTTTTGAATAAACGAGTGATGGGAAATGTGTTTTTCAACATAAATCGTCTTTTTTCGGCATTTTTATGGGTGAACATGCTTGAAACAAGGAAAATCTTTTGTAATTTTGCACCCAATATTGATGTGGATGACACATCTTTTATATTAAAAAGAACAGAATTTATATTAGAACACGAATATAAGAAATAGTTGACATGAGTGTAGAAAACGCAGAAGAACTCAAGACGGAAGAGGGCAGAAAGGAATCTCTCAACTTTATTGAAGAGCAGCTGGTGAAGGATTTGGCTGAAGGTAAGAACGGTGGAAGGATGCAGACGCGCTTTCCCCCTGAACCTAACGGCTATCTGCATATAGGACACGCCAAGGCCATCGCGCTTGACTTTGGTTTGGCGCAGAAGTATGGTGGTGTTTGTAATCTTCGTATGGACGACACGAACCCTCAGAAGGAGGACACAGAATATGTGGAAGCCATCAAGCGCGACATTGAGTGGCTGGGCTTCAAGTGGGGCAATATCTATTATGCCAGCGATTATTTTCAGAAGCTTTGGGACTTGGCCGTTGCGCTGATCAAGCAAGGCAGAGCCTATATCGACGAACAGACCGCCGAACAGATTGCTGAGCAGAAGGGTACACCCACTCAGGCAGGTACGAACTCACCTTATCGTGACCGTCCTGTGGAGGAGAGTCTGCGTCTGTTCGAGGAGATGAACTCGGGCAACATGGAACCAGGTAAGATGGTATTGCGTGCCAAGATTGATATGGCAAGCCCCAATATGCACTTCCGTGACCCTATCCTCTATCGTGTGCTGAACATGCCGCATTGGCGCACAGGCAACCAATGGAACGCTTACCCAATGTATGACTTCACACATGGACAATGTGACTATTGGGAGGGTGTGACCCACTCATGGTGTACGCTGGAGTTTGTCAGCCACCGTCCGCTCTATGACCTTTTCGTGGATTGGGCAAAGGAAACGGACGGTACAGACAATCCGATAGATGATAACCGTCCCCGTCAGACCGAGTTCAACAAACTGAACCTCACCCATATCCTGCTGTCCAAGCGCAACCTGCTCATCCTTGTGAAGGAGGGCATTGTGAATGGCTGGGATGACCCACGTATGCCGACCATTTGTGGTTTCCGTCGTCGTGGTTACAGTCCTGAAGGCATCTTGGCTTTCATCGACAAGATTGGTTATACGAAGTTTGACGCCCTCAATCAGATGTCGCTCTTTGAGTCGGCTGTACGTGATGACCTCAACAAGCGAGCTCAGCGTGTAAGTGCTGTCATCAATCCTGTGAAACTTGTCATCACCAACTTCCCAGAAGGAGAGACTGAGGTGTATAACGCTGTCAACAACCCTGAGAATGAAGCTGATGGTACACATGAGATCGAATTCAGCCGTGAGCTGTGGATTGAACGTGACGACTTCATGGAGGACGCTCCCAAGAAGTTCTTCCGACTGGGACCTGGCAAGCAGGTGCGCTTGAAGAACTCTTATATTATCCAGTGTCCTGAGAACATTGAGGATTGTGTGGTGAAGGATGCTGAGGGCAACATCATTGAGATTCATGCCGAGCTGATTCCTGAGACCAAGACAGGTCAAGCTCATAGCGATATGAAGATTAAGGGCAAGACCATCCATTGGGTAAGCTGCAACCACTGCCTCGAAGCTGAGGTGCGCAACTACGACCGTTTGTGGATGGTGGAGAATCCACGTGATGAAGTGGCTGCCTACTCGAAGGAACATGGCGACGTGCGTGGCATTGAAGCTATGCGTCCATTCCTCAACCCTAATAGCCTCGACATCAAGAAGGCTTACGTGGAGAAATGGCTTGCCACACGCAAACCGATGGATTACTTGCAGTTCCAGCGCATTGGCTACTACAACGTCGATCCTGACTCTACACCAGAACATCTGGTGTTCAATCGTACGGTCGGCTTGACGGATGCCTGGAAGAAAATCAACAAGTGAACTGAATGGCAAAAGACTATTTTCAATCCAAGGAGTTCAAGGATCTGCTGAAGTCATACGAGGAGCAGCGCGACAAGGGCGAAAGCATCTATCTGGATGCTGATGACTTTGCCGACCTGGCTGATTACTACCTCAGCATTGACCAGCCGAAAATGGCGATGGATACGTTGCACCTGGGGCTTGCGCTTCATCCTGATGATGAGGTGCTGCTCATTGTGCTGAGTGCCTCCTACGTCTATCAGCGCAAATTCGACCAATCTGAGGAGGTGCTGAAGAAGTTGGATGCAAGCAATTCGGATGTGATGTATCAGCTGGCGCAATTGGAATATGCCAAGTATGGTCGTGTGAAGAAGGCGGAGAAGATCTGGCGTGAATGGATGAAACTGGAAAATGGTCAGGACCCAACAGAACAGCATCGACGTGAGAGCTACCTGCACATCGTCTCTTCCTTGGTTGAGTTGCCTGGAAACAGTCGGGCTGACAAGGCATACGATGTAGAGGTTGTGCGCCGGTGGATACGTGAATACCTCGACACCTTCGCTCCGTTGGGTAAATACGATGAGGATGTACAGATCGCTGACATCTGCCGTGATAATGATTTGGCGGACTTGATGAACGAGGCGCTCTCTCAGATTCTGGAGGAACAGCCATATCTGCCTAAGGGATGGCAAAACCTTGCTTTGGCGCAGTATATCATGCACCAGTATGAACAAGCTCTTGAGTCCTGTGATTTCGCTTTAGCCATTGACCCCAATGACCTCGAATCTCTATTGACCAAGGCGCACACTTATCACGCGATAGGTGAGAAGAAGCTTTCTATACCCGTGTTCAAGGAATATCTGGAGAAGGGTGGGGATGCTGTGCAGATCATTCCCTACGCAGATGCTCTGTTTGCGTCAGGAGAACAGGACGCAGCCATTTCAGAACTGGAGTGGGCGTGCACTTACTTCGAAAATAAGCGCATGGAGGCGTTTATGAGATATAAGAAGGCGAAGGCTACGTTGTCACCGAATGGGAAGAAGATGAAGGAGGAGAAAAAGTTGTATGATGAGGCGCTCGACCTCTACAAGCGCATCATGACCGACATCGGTGACCTCTATCATCAAAATGAGCGTTATAAGGAGAGCAATGCTGTCAACCGCATGTTGACGGAAGTGGATGAACGAGACTCAGAGGCTTACTTCATGATGGGCGTTAACAACTTGGCTTTGGAGCGTTACGAGGATGCTTCACGTAATTTCGCCTTAGCTTTGCAATGGGCTGAAGACCAAGTGATGATGGGAGTTGACATCGCTCTCACCTTTGTTCTGAACAACTTCGACAAATTTGCCCTTGAGGTGCTGAATGCAGTCAGTCAGATTGCAGCCAACAGCAAAAGCCCCTTTGTCAAGAACATCCCTGCGGCCAAGTCGCTCACCTATCTGAAACTGGGTCATAAAGACCAGTTCCTCAGATATTTCAAGCAGGCTTGTATGGATACGCCCGAGTTGGTCAAGAAGGTGTATGATGGCTATTTCCCTGAGAGCACCCCTGTGAGTCAATGGAGCGATTATGCATCGAAGAACATCGACAAGTTAATCAGGAGATTTCAGGGAGAGAACTTCCATTTCCAAGACTTTACATAACGACAATAAACACATTATTATATATGATACGTAACAGATTCAAGGGGTTGGGCATTGCGCTCGTTACTCCTTTCACAAAAGAAGGCAAGGTGGACTTCACCGCTCTCCGCCGTTTGCTCGATTATCAACTCTCCAACGGCATCGACTTCATCTGCCTGTTGGGTACTACTGCTGAAACCCCGACGCTCTCTGCCGAAGAACGTCAGCAGGTGAAAGACCTTGTGGTCGAAAAGGTGAACGGACAAGTGCCTATCCTGATGGGATGCGGTGGTAACAACACGGCTGCCATTGTGGAACAAATCCAGACAGGCGACTTCAAGGGAATTGAGGGCATCCTCAGCGTTTGTCCCTACTACAACAAACCCTCTCAGGAAGGTCTCTATCAGCACTTCAAGGCTATCTCAGCCGCTGCCGCTACACGTAACCTCTCTGTTGTGCTCTACAATGTGCCAGGACGTGTAGGTGTCAATATGACTGCAGAAACCACCCTCCGTCTGGCCAATGAATGCGAGAACATCGTAGCCATCAAGGAGGCATCCGGCAACTTCACGCAGATTGATGACATCATCAAGAACAAACCTGCTAACTTCGACGTGATCTCAGGCGATGACGGCATCACCTTCCCACTGATCACATTAGGTGCTGTAGGTGTCATCTCAGTCATCGGAAACGCGCTGCCAAAGGAGTTCAGCCGCATGGTACGCCTCGCTCTCAATGGCGACTACCAGAACGCGCTCACCATCCATCACAAGTTCACGGAACTCTTCAAGCTCCTCTTCGTTGATGGTAACCCCGCAGGTGTCAAAGCCATGCTCAATTCCATGGGACTCATCGAGAACGAACTCCGTCTCCCTCTCGTTCCATCACGCATCTCCACCATGGAGAAGATATCTGCCATCGTTAAGGAACTCAACATCAAGTGTTGACGTTCCTTACGGCTACGGCATAATATGTAGATAAGAGGGTCTACGTTCATAGATTCTCATAGAAAAGAAAACAAGAAATGCTCAGCGATTGCTGAGCATTTCTCTTTGTTGGAGGGTGGAGGGTGGGACTCGAACCCACGACATTCAGAACCACAATCTGACGCTCTAACCAACTGAACTACATCCACCATGTAGGGTTGTTTCCCTTTTGCGAGTGCAAAGGTACGGCAAATTTGTGGATTGACCAAACAATTACCGAAGAATTTGCAATTTATTTGTAAAATTCTTTGCGACCGGCGCTGAGGGTGTTCTTCATCAGGGAGCAGATGGTCATGGGACCTACGCCACCAGGTACAGGAGTGATGAAGGAGCACTTGGGTGCCACGTTCTCGAAATCCACGTCGCCATTGAGACGGAAACCTGACTTGCGGGTGGCATCGGGTACGCGAGTGGTACCTACATCGACAATGACAGCACCTTCCTTCACCATGTCGGCAGTCACGAAGTTGGGTTTGCCGATGGCTGCGATGATGATGTCTGCTTGCTGACATTCCTCCTTCAAGGTCTTTGAACGGCTGTGGCAGACAGTCACGGTGGCATCGCCATACTGCTTCTGCATCATGAGCTGTGCCATGGGCTTGCCGACGATGTTGGAACGTCCGAGGATAACGCACTTCTTGCCGCTGGTCTCGATGTTATAGCGCTTCAGCAGGGTGATGATGCCAAGAGGTGTGGCTGAGATGTAGCAGGGAAGTCCGATGGCCATGCGACCTACGTTGATGGGGTGGAATCCGTCCACGTCCTTGCGATAGTCGATGGCTTCGATGATTTTCTGCTCAGAGATGTGCTTGGGTAGAGGAAGCTGCACGATGAATCCATCCACGTCGGCATCGTTGTTGAGCTTCTCGACCTGCTTGAGGAGGAAGTCTTCGGTGATGTCGTCCTCGAATCGGAGGAGGGTGGAGGTGAATCCGCATGCCTCACATGCCAGCACCTTGTTCTTGACGTAGGTTTCGCTGCCGCCGTCGTGACCCACGAGGATGGCTGCGAGGTGTGGACGCTTGCCTCCTGCATCCACAATCTTTTTCACTTCTTCTGCAATCTCAGCCTTGATGGCTGCTGCTGTTGCTTTTCCGTCTATCAGTTGCATGTTGTAAAATGTTGTAAATGTTTCGTGTTTAGAATCGGGGCTTTCCACCTTTCATCCGTTGCATCTGTGCCATGGCCTGTGCCATCTTGGGACTGGTCATCTGACGCATCATCTTGCGCATCTGCTCGAACTGCTTGGTGATGCGGTTGATCTCATCGAGAGATACGCCTGAGCCTTTGGCGATACGCTGTTTGCGCGACATGTTGATGCACTCGGGGTGTTCGCGTTCGTAGGGGGTCATCGAACCAATCATGGCTTCGACAGACTTGAAGGCGTTGTCGTCGATGTCAACATCCTTCAGCGCCTTGCCCACGCCTGGAATCATCGAGGCAAGGTCTTTGATGTTACCCATCTTCTTGATCTGCCCGATTTGTCCGAGGAAGTCGTTGTAGTCGAACTTGTTCTTGGCAATCTTCTTCTCCAAACGCTTTGCTTCCTCTTCATCGAACTGCTGCTGAGCGCGCTCCACGAACGAGACGATGTCGCCCATGCCAAGGATGCGGTCGGCCATGCGGTCGGGATGGAAAACATCGAGCGCCTCCATCTTCTCGCCCGTACCCACAAACTTAATGGGCTTGGTCACGACGGTGCGGATGGACAGGGCTGCACCGCCACGTGTGTCGCCATCGAGCTTGGTCAGAATCACACCGTCAATCTCCAGACGCTCGTTGAAGGTCTTGGCTGTGTTGACAGCGTCCTGACCGGTCATGGCATCCACCACGAGCAGAGTCTCGTTCGGATTGACAGCAGCCTTGATCTGCTCAATCTGCTGCATCAGTTCTTCGTCAATCGATTGGCGACCAGCGGTATCGACAATCACCACGTCGTAGCTCTTCGACTTGGCTTCCTGAATGGCATGCTGAGCCACAGCGATGGGGTCGGTGGCACCTTCCTCTAAGTAGCAAGGCACGTCCACCTGATCGGCCAATACGCGCAACTGCTCCATAGCTGCAGGACGGAAAGTGTCGCAGGCTGCCAGCAGGGGCTTCTTGTGGTTCTGAGTCTTCAAACGCAACGCCAACTTACCCGCCATTGTTGTCTTACCGGCACCATTCAAACCCGCCATCAGGATGACCGTTGGACGACCCGTCAAGTTCAGTTCTGTGGCTTGACCGCCCATCAGTTCTGCCAGTTCGTCGTGTACGATCTTGACCATCATCTGACCAGGCTTCACGGCTGTGAGCACGTTCTGACCCAGCGCCTTCTGCTTTACCGTATCTGTGAAGGTCTTAGCAACCTTATAGTTCACATCGGCCTCCAGAAGTGCCTTGCGCACGTCCTTCAGCGTTTCCGCTACATTGATTTCGGTGATTTTACCTTCACCCTTCAGTATTTTGAAAGACCGTTCCAGTCTCTCGCTTAAATTTTCAAACATATATTAATCTATAACCTTTATTCTATAACCTATAACCTTTACTTCTTCACACCTTTATATATAAGATACGCGACAATAGCTATCACAATGATGATGGCTGCCACGCCGATGATGTGCGAATAGTGCGCGATGATGTCTATGAGCTCCTGTTTGGGCATCGTCGAATGGAAAGCCGCTCCGATGGCCACCAAGATGCTGTTCCAAAGTCCTGCACCCAGCGCCGTGTAGAGACAGAACGACAGCAGATTCATCTTTGCCAATCCGGCAGGAATGCTGATGAGCTGACGGATGGCTGGAATCATGCGGCCAATCAGTGTGGACACAGCACCGCGCTTGTCGAAATATGCCTCAGCCTTTTCCACCTTCTCCGCATCAATCAGGCACATGTGACCGAAACGGCTGTTGGCAAATGCATACACAATGGGACGTCCCAGCGAATAAGCAAGCCCGTAGTTGATCAGCGCACCAATCAGCGCACCCAACGTGCCACACAAGATTATCATCGGATACGTCATTTCGCCCGTCTCTGCAGCCATGTATGCCGCAGGAATCATAACTACCTCCGAGGGGAAGGGAATGAACGAACTCTCGATAGCCATGAACAGAATGACCCATCCGTAGTTCAGATTATCAAGCGCTCCGTTTGTCAAATTGAGGATGATTTCTTCCATAATGAGTGCAAAGGTACGAAAAAGTTAGGAGTTAGGAGATAGGAGATAGCAGTTTTTTACCTTTTGGCGTGATTTTTTACTGAAAAAGTTTTGTCAGTTCACTAAAAAGCCCTACCTTTGCACCCGCAAACGAAAATGGGTAAGTCCTATACGGCCAGCTCCCTTGGAATTCCCCCAGGGCTTGACCGCAGCAAGGGTACTCGGTTGTAGCGGCGCGATGTAGCAAGCTTACCCACCCGCCTCTTTAGCTCAGTTGGCCAGAGCACGTGATTTGTAATCTCGGGGTCGTTGGTTCGAATCCGACAAGAGGCTCTAAAATGAAGACAGGGGAGAAGGTGCAAAACTTTCTCCCCTGTTGTTTGTATTCATACCTTCTCCCTTGTTGTTTGTATTCATACCTTCTCCCCCTGTATTTGTTTTTTCTATGTTGTGTGCATCAATGGCTTCCGAGGAACAGGAAGAGCATCGAGAGCAGGACGAGGAGCAGGTCGATGAGTTTTGCTTCGAGGTTCTTCTCACGGAACACCATCGCGCCGAAGAGGAAGCTGACGATGACGGAGCCGCGGCGAATCATGGAAACGATGGAAATCATGGCGCCATCGAGGCCGAGAGCGTAGAAGTAGGCGAAGTCGGCGGCGGAGAGGAACACGGAGATGAGGATGATGCACCAGTCCCAACGGAATGGGGTGGTCTTCTTGTGAGTAGGCCACCACAGCAGGAAGAGCATGGTGAGCATCATGAAGAACTGGTAGATGTTGTACCATGACTGCACGGCGAGCTTGTCGAGTCCCACGCCACCGTTCTGGGGCGATGCCATGAGGAACTTGTCGTAGAGACCAGAGATGGCGCCGAGCACGTTGGCGAGTACGACGAAGATGATCCACTTGTTGTGCTTGAAGTCGATGCCCTCTTTCTTGCTGGAGCGCGAGAGCATGTAGAGTCCGATCATGGCGATGATGACACCGATCCATTGCCAGAGGTTGAGCCGTTCGGAGAAGAAGGTGAGGGCGCCGATGAGCACCATCACGGGACGGGTGGCGTTGATGGGACCGACGATGGTGATGGGCAGGTGCTTCAGACCGAAGTAGGCGAAGAGCCACGAGGCGAGCACGATGCAGGACTTCAGCAGGATGTACTTATGTTCCGCCCAGCCGTACTGATGGGTGTAGAAGAGGCTGTCTTCGCTGATGTGTCCTTCTCTCGACAGGATGATGAAGGGCAGGAAGATGAGCGATGAGAAGAGCGTATTGAGCAGCAGCACGGGGATGACCGCGTTCGCCTTGAGCGATTTCTTCTTGAAGACGTCGTAGAAGCCGAGGAGGAAGGCGGAGAGGAAGGCAAGGATGAGCCACATATATTAGTTGAGAGTTGACAGTTGAGAGTTGACAGTTTAGGATTGGAAGAGTTCTTCGGGGTAGGTGATGTCGGCGAGGAAGAGGGCGTTGCCGGGAACGGATGTGCCGGCGGAGCAGCGGTCTTTCTTCTCGATGATTTCACGGAATTGTTCGATGGTCAGCACGCCACGTCCCACGTCGAGGAGGGTGCCGACGATGGCTCGAACCATGTTGCGGAGGAAGCGGTCAGCGGTGATGGTGAACTGCCATTTGAGGGCTAAGGGCTGAGGGCTAAGGGCTAAGGGCTGAGGGCTAAGGGCTGACAGTTGAGAGTTGATAGTTGAGAGTTGGGGGTTGACAGGTGTCCATTCGGCCTTCATGATGCGGCAGTTGTTGGTCTTCACGTCGGTGTGGAGCTTCGAGAAGGAAGTGAAGTCGGTGTAGTCGAAGAGGGTCTGGGCGGCCTCGTTCATCTTGTCGAAGTCGAGCGGTTGGGGGAATCGGTAGGCGTAGGGCTCGAAGGGAGTCTTTGCCGTCACAATATTATATATGTATGTGCGTGAGGTGGCTGAGAATCGGGCGTGGGCATCGGGCGTCACTTTGCGGATGCGGCTGATGGCGATGTCGTGCGGCAGGAGTTTGTTCAGCCGATACACCAATTGCTCGTCAGCCTCGTGCGTCGTGTCGAAGTGCGCCACCATGAGCGAGGCATTCACGCCGGCATCGGTTCGTCCCGCCCCAGTCACCTCGATAGGTTCACGGAGCAGGGTGGAGAGTGCCTTGCTGAGCACCTCCTGCACGCTGATGCCGTTGGGCTGAATCTGCCAACCGTGATAGCGTGCGCCATCGTAAGATAAATAGATAAAGTAGCGCATTATGGAGTGACTCTGTTATGAAAAAACACACGTTTCAAGGTGCTTCCCATACGGATGCTTGGCGCATGGAGCGATTCCTTGCTGTTGTAGAAATGCCAGAGCAGGAAACCAGCTGTGAGGGATGCCACTCCATCGGCAGCGGTGATGCTCATCCACACGCCGTCCGTTCCCCATATTTCGGGGAAGATGAGGAGGAAGGGAACGAGGAAGACCAACTGGCGGCTGACAGACATGAAAATGCTTCGTTTCGCCATGCCGATACTTTGGAAGAAGTTGCCCGTGACAATCTGGAAACCTACGATGGGTGAGAGTATGCAGACGATTCGCATGCCCCTGACTGCAAGTGGGAGGAGAATGGAGTCGTCAGTGAAAATGACCACAAGATATTGTGGAAAGAACACGCACAATATGAAATTGAGGGTCATGATGATGGTGGCGAGGATGATAGCTTTCTTCAGTACCTCGTTAACACGCTTGGGCAACTGTGCTCCGAAATTGAATCCTGCTATGGGCTGCATGCCTTGACAGATGCCCAGAACCACCATGATGGAAAGGAACGTAATGCTGTTCACAATGCCGTAGGCGGCAATCGCTACATCACCACCATGCTTGGTCAGTCCCTTGTTGATGAGGATGACGACGAGACAGGCGCACAATTGCATGGCAAAAGGAGACATGCCAATGGCGAGGATGTTCTTCACGATGCGTTTCCGAAGTCCGTAAATGCCTGAATGGAGATGAATCAAATCTCTTTTGTTAGATAGGACTGCCACCACATAGATGAGTGCTGCCACTTGTGAAAGTACGGTGGCATAAGCCGCTCCTTTGATGCCTAATTGCAACGAGAAGATGAAGAGTGGGTCGAGGATGGCATTGATGATCACGGTAGCAATCGTTGCTGACATTGCCACGTGGGGATGTCCGGTGCTACGCAAGGCACTGTTCAGCCCGAAATAGAGATGTGTCACTACGTTGCCCAACAAGATGATGAACATGTAATCGTGTGCATACTGAAGAGTGTTCTCCGATGCACCGAAAAAGAGTAGGAGCGGATCAATGAAAATCAGTCCCAATGCTCCCACGAGGATGCCGATGATGATGTTGAGCGACACAAGGTTGCCCAGCACCCGTTCTGCTGTGTCGTAGTCTTTCTGTCCCAATTTGATGGAAATAAGCGTTGAGCTGCCCACACCCACCATCGCACCGAAAGCGGCACTCAAGTTCATGATGGGGAAGGTGACTGCCAAGCCACCAAGCGACAGGGTGCCCACCTCGGGTATGTGTCCGATAAAGATGCGGTCCACCATGTTGTAGAGCGATGAGGCTGTCATTGCCACTACAGCCGGCACGGCATACTTCACCAGCAATTCGCCAATCGGTTTCGTTCCAAGTTCTTTAGTTCTGTTATCTTGTTGCATAGTTTTCATTTACTGTTTCCATTCATCTCTCATCCCTCTTACATCTCATTTTCACCTCTTACTTCAACTTGTCCCATGCAGGTGGCT
>JAEEGJ010027231.1_pt1 | contig 11501 bp, 10 predicted proteins | sample 8958761 | NCBI WGS metagenome assembly JAEEGJ01 (sample SAMN16246546, study PRJNA631951) | gut metagenome | biome: gut microbiome; feature: rumen; material: RS-attached | host: Bos | place: Iran: Karaj | collected 2018-10
CTCATAATGAACTTACCCGTCTGGGGTTTAATGTTTCGCCGGCTGTTTTCTGCGATCATGATTTATATTTTTGTGCAGGAAGTAATAAAGAAGTTATACGTAATGTTTATAAAGAAAGCATTCTTGCGCAAATCAAAAAGCTTCAGCTCCCTTTGATTATAAAAGATACAACTGGTCTCAGTTCTTATGGAATGACGGTTGCTCATACCTATGGCGAAGTTGCAGGCTATCTTAATTCAAAGAGAAATAATTCAAACCGTTTGATTGAAGAGTTTATAAAAGGCCGCCAGTTTGGGCTTGAAATTTATGGAGTTCCCGGTGCATACACTGTGCTTCCTCCTTTAGAATTCAGTGTAAATCAATATGGAATAACGAGTCCAAAACAAAGTGTGAAATACGGGCCATGTGAGTTGCCTGATGTTTTGCGAGAAATGATGCTTAAGCTTGCTGAAGGACTTTGTCTTTGCGGAGCTGCCCAGGTTGATTTGATTTTAGATGATGATGGTAATTGGCACATAATCGAAGTGAATCCCCGCCTTAGCGGAATGACTTATACTTATGCAGTAGCCTGCGGGCTTTCTGTTTTTGAGATGTTGTATAAATCTTGTGTGAAAAAAGAGTTTCTGCCCCAACCCGCTCCTTATGTCATGAGTCTTAAGCTGCCATTGATGGGAGCGGCTGAGATGTCGGAAATCTTAAAGATAGATGGGGTACGCCTGTTAAATCAAACTAACGATCTTGCCGCAAAACAGGAGCGTGAAAAAGGCTTTTGTGAGTGTATAATTGCTGCAGATGATAAATCAGTTTTGCAAAAAGCGGTTGCCCGCTTTGATGAAAAGTTCCCCGGAGATGCAATAGTTCTTCAGGCAAAGAAAATGATAAAATAAATTGCGGTGGTTGAGCCTCTCGAAACTATCTGATACAGGAGATGATTATGAATAAAAAAATAGACGCTTACATGTTCGGACAGATTTTAGGAACTCATTCTTTTTTACTTAAGGGCGACTTTTTGAAGCCCGATGAGTATTCAGAAATTCAGGAGCAGTATTTTCTTCCGGGCGGCGAAACCGGAACTGCAGTAACTGTTCTGGACTCACTCGGAATGACTGTGCGGATGGATGGCACCTGGATTGGCCACGAAGTTGCTCCAATGTTTAAGGATTTTTATAAAGACAAAAACGTTGATTTGTCGCCACTGAAATTTACAGAGGATGCCGGAATTATGGATTACGTTATAATTACGGGGCTTGTACGTACTCCTATGGGACATTTTCAAAAACTTTTTTCTTCGGGCAAGAGATGGTGGAATATTCCAAAAGAAGAAGATATTTCAGGCTGTAAGGCTGCAGGTATAGATCCCTATTTTGGAGATGATTCTCTAAAGGCCGCAGAAATCTGTAAAAAACTGAATATTCCATTTGTGACAATTGATTCTCCCCACGATTCGCCTCTTCATAAAATGGCAGCTGTTAATGTTGTGTCAAAGGAATGTGCGGGCCAGCAATACAAGGGAATGCCTGTCGAAGAAATCATGAAACTGATGCAGGCGGAGACCGATGGTCTTACAATCATAACTCAGGGTGGCGGCGAAATGCTTTATGCCCGCAAAGGTGGCGAAATCAAAAGAATGAAGCCTTTTGCTGTTGAAGTAAAAAGTACGCTTGGTGCTGGAGATACTTTTAAAGCCGGTTGTGTTTATGGTTTGATTATGGGAATGAAGGATGACGAACTTGTCCGCTTTGCTTCGGCCTGCTCAGGAATTGCAATCTCCCGTTTCCCTCTTCCTTTGAATCCACCAAAATGGCATGAGGTTGAACTGTTGTTGCAGTCATCTTCAGAAGGTGAAGAAAATCTGGATTATTCTGACGTTATTGGCACTACCGTGAGCGGAAAAATTGATCGTCCTCTCAACAGCATACATCCCCGCTGTCCGGATTTGATTTATCCGATAAACTACGGCTATGTAGATGGCGTAATTGCTGGAGACGGCGCTGAACAGGACATCTATCTATTTGATTGCGACCAGCCTGTAGATTCCTATACCGGAAAAGTAATTGCAGTCTATCACCGCACAAATGATGTAGAGGACAAATGGATTGTAGTACCAGAAAACTCTAAGTATGCCACAAATCCATCTGCCCTCAGCGATGAAGAAATCCTGAAAAGTATTGAGTTCCAGGAAAAATACTTTGCCGGAAGACTTTACCGTTAGCTAGATCTAACGCAAAGCTTTTCTGTCCACTTCAAAAAGCCCGTGCCGGTTACAGTAGGCATATAGCTTACGAACCCGGTTGATTTTAAAACGGGCTTGTGCATTACTTTCAGGGTACAATTTTATCAGCTGAACTCCGTTATCCGAAATTGCCGCAATAAAAGAAATATAATGCTCCTTGGTCATGGAGTGATTCATAGTCACATAATATTCGTTTTCTACAATTTCGATATTCAGAGAATGTTCTTCGTCAGGTTCTTCTGCTTCCAGCGGCGGCAAAGTGATTCCGCAGCAGCTGATTACAGCCTCACCAGAGGTTTGTATTACATTTCCACAAACCGGGCAGACATAAAACTTTCCCTTTGCCATGTTGCAGGCTTTATTCAAATTTGTAATATCTTCGCCGGAAAGAAGTTCAATCACTGAAACATCCAGTGCCTTTCCCAATGCCTCCAGCAGGCCCACATCCGGAAAGCCTTTCCCGGTTTCCCATTTGCTTACAGCCTTGCTCGTAACAAAAATCTTTTCGGCAAGCTCTTCCTGAGTCATTTTTTTATTTTCCCGGAGCCTTTTGATTACAGCCCCAGTTACATAGTTATCCATATCTAATCTCCTTAAATCCCTGCCGGCTAAGGGGTCAATTTGTAATTTCAGATTATCATAGCCATGAATAGGATACAACCTACGTTTCGTGGAATAAAATAGTTCGATTTTTAAGAATTCTATAAGAATTGAAATTAAAACTTGAATTGCAAATACAAGAGGAGTAAAATATTATTATATAATAAAAAGTTATAAGATTTGGAGATATAAGATGAAATCAATTGTAATCTACAATAGTCAGACTGGATTTACTAAAAAATATGCGGAATGGATTTCAGAGGCAACCGGTTGCGAAGCCGTAGAATTCAAAACAGCTTCAAAAATGAATCTTTTTGAATATGATGCCCTTGTTTTTGGCAGCTGGTGTAAGGCTGGTCATATTCAGAATGTAAAATGGTTCAAGAATATAATGCCTGAGCTTGCTGAAGCCGGCAAAAAACTTTTTGTCTATTTTGTTGGAGCAAGCCCTGCTGAAAGCCCGGAAGTTCCAGTTACTAAAGATATTAATTTTACAAAAGCACAGCAGGAAATAGTTAAATTATTTTATTGTCCGGGTGGAATAAATTACGACAATATGGGATTTTGCTCCAAGCTTGCAATGAAATTGCTTATCAAAGGAATGAAAGCAAAGAAGAACCCGACAGAGGATGAGCTTCGTATTATAAATACACTTTCTCAGAATTACGATATTACCGACAAAAAATACGTAGAAGAGATTATTGCTGAAATAAAATAAAGTTTGAAAAGTTTGAAAAAACTCATTGACGCGTTTTCTTTTTTTCTGTATGTTCAAATTATGATGTTCAATTTTGTGACTCAGAATACACGTTCTCTTACCACAACCACCACAAATGATGATGGCAAAAGAAGCGTATGCCTGGGGTACAAAGTGCGATAGTACGATAGATTGAACAATTTTTAATCTGGATAATCGGCCACTTGCCTTCGGGTAAGTGGTTTTTTTTTGCTCGCAGGGCCCGCAGCAAAATGCAAAAGGAGGATTTATGGACTTGCACGATTACAAAGACGTAGCTGAAAACTACGACAGGTATCTTGAGGTTATGTACAGGGATTTTGACGCTCATGAAGGCTTTCAGGACTTTTATTTGGAGCTTGCTAAAAAGTATGGTAAGGACGGCGTGATTGATGTGGCCTGTGGAACCGGCGCGGTTCTGCTTTACCTTGCTGAACACGGAGTAATTGCTGATGGCACAGATTTGTCTGAGGAGATGTGTCGTGTCTGTGAGCAAAAGGCAGCAGAGAAAAATCTTGATTTAAGAATCTTTCCCGGTAACATGACAGATTTTGAAGCGGGCAGAAAATACTCACTTGTAATAATTGCAAGAAGTGGTTTTATGCATTTGCCAGATCAGAAGGCACAGATTTCGGCTTTGAAAAATCTTTGGCGGCATCTTGTACCTGGTGGTATTCTGACACTAAATACTTTTGACCCCTGGCCAGCCGTACAGGCTCAGCAGATGAATACAAAGCCTGATGATTACTCTTTCCGTCTTGAATATGTAAACAACGAGGGACATCGGGAAAAAATCTACAATGCAATTTCCTATAATCCCTGGACACAGATTATGAGCGGCAACTGGAAGTTTGAGACATATGATGAAAACGGCAAAGTGATTGGAGAACGGGTTCGACCACTCAAAATGCGGCAGACATACCGCTGGGAAATGTTTCTGCTTGCTGAGCTTTGCGGTTTTGAAGTTGTCGATATTTACCGCGGTTACAAGGGTGACAAGGAAGATTTGAATGACCCGATGAGTGCCGCTAAGTATCAGAGTAATCTGATCTGGATTTTACGTAAGAAATAGACATTTGTCATTGTCCGGCGGCCCCTCAGCTAAGTTGAAGGGTGGCCGGACAATCTAGAGACTGGAGTAAAAATGATTAGACGAATAGAAAAAAAAGAACTTCCCCTCTGCCTGGATTTTATCCATCTATGTTTTTCTACAGTTGCAGAAAAGTTTGGACTAACAAAGGAAAACTGTCCCGGTCACAACGCTTTTATGCCAATGGAAAAACTGGAGAACTTCTGGAACTGGGGCTTTATGATGTTCGGGCTTTTTGAGGAAACTCAAAATGGAGAAAATGAACTGGTCGGGTATTTTTCTATCAGCAAGGATCCTGAGAAAAAAGATACCTGGATGCTTCATAATCTTTGTGTAAACCCTAAAATGAGAAAGCAAGGTTATGGCAAACAACTTCTCGATTTTGCAAAAGAAAAAGTTCGCGAGCTTGGCGGTAAAATACTTTTCCTTGATTTTATAAATGATTATACAGAATTGAAGGAATGGTATTTTAAGAATGGATTCGAGTTTAAAGGAACTGTAAAATATGAACACCTGCCCTTCACTGTTGGATTTGCAGAATGTTATGTAGGAGAATAAAATGGAAGAAATTATCAGACAAATCAAAGACCAGACAGAAATCAATTTTATAAATATCCGTGATCAGATTGAAGTTGCCGAGCTTGAGGCTGTATTTGATGGAGTGAACGGCTCACGCTATATTTTTCACAACCTTCATTCAATGGACAGATTTTTTATAAATCCTGTTAATTATGAGTATGAAGGAGAAAAGCTTTTTGGGATTTCAGAAAATCTGAGTGTAATTTCTACAGCCCGCGAAGGTTATGTGGAAGATACTTCAATAGTTATTTCTCGTGAAAAACTGCTTGCATATTTTGAATATGTGAAAAGTAAAATCGAAAAATATTTTGACCAGCTTACAGGCGACCAGCTTCTTCAAAAGCCGGAAGGCTGCGAGTATACAAGACTGGAATTGATTCTGGGCCAGTTTCGCCATCAGATGTGGCATGTGGGGCTTTCCTCTGCAATCACATTTGAAGGAAAGAAAATCTGGAATGAGTTTACTGGACTTAGTGGTCTTCGTAAAATGATTAAAATGAAAAATGAATAACAAGGAAACTGTATGGAAAACAAAATCGTATTTCCTGACTATAAAAACTGTATAGCAAACTTACCTAACTCTATTTTGAAAAGACTGGGAGTTGCGACCAATGGAGCCACCCTTCCTCTGCTGGATAAATATCTGCAAAAGGATTACAAAAACATTGTTGTAATCCTTCTGGACGGAATGGGAAAAGTAATTCTTGAAAGACACCTTATGGAATCAGGCTCTTTCAGAAGTCATCTTGCCGGAATCTACTCTTCTACTTTTCTTTCAACTACGGTTGCGGCAACTACCTCTGTATTGTCTGGACTGCAGCCATGTGAACATGCCTGGCTTGGCTGGGACTGTTATTATCCTCAGGTCGATGAAAATGTAACTGTATTTCTCAATAAGATTCAGGGAACTGAAAGACCAGCTGCTGATTATAATGTCGCATGGACTTTAACTCCTTATGAGAACGTTGTTGATAAAATCAAAAAGGCTGGAAAAGAGGCTCACCTTGTAGCTCCTTTCCTGGATTCAAAAATCGACAGCTTTGAAAAGATTTGTAAACATATAAAAAATATATGTAAATCAGAATCAAAGTCTTCGGGTGCTGCTGGATATCCAAGATATATCTATGCCTACTGGAATCAGCCTGATGGACTTTTGCATACTTATGGCTGCGGCTCAAGTCAGGCACATGAGTGTATTGTTGATCTTGAAAAACAGGTTGCTGAACTTGCTGGAGAGCTTGAAGATACTCTTGTTGTTGTTACCGCAGACCACGGTCACATCGATAACGAGTTTGTTTACATTCAGGATTATCCGGAGCTTTATGATTGTCTTATTCGTAAGCCTTCTCTTGAGCCTCGTGTTTTGAATCTTTTTATAAAAGATGGAAAGAAAGACTTTTTTGAAAAGGAGTTTAATCGTCTCTTTGGAGAAAAGTTTATCCTGATGCCAACAGAAGAAGTGATTGAAAAAAATCTGATGGGTACTGGTAAACATCATAGTATGTTCAGGACTATGCTCGGAGATTATATTGCGATTGCTACCAGTGACCTCTCAATCTATGCTAACGGACAAAAGTTTGTGTCGCTGCACGGAAGCCTCACTGCTGATGAAATGGAGATTCCGCTGATTGTATTCGATGGAAAATAAAACGGCTCAGGCTTTCATTGTAGGATTGCAACTTTGAATAATTTTAATTAAAATTATTTTTATGAAAAAAAGTTGTTTATCTCTTGTTTTCCTGTTTGTATTTGGTTTCCTTTCAGCTCAATCTTTAAAATTTACCCGAGTTAAAGGTCAGAATTTTACAACAGGTGGGAATTATTACGATGGTGAATACATCAGTTATGCAAGTGTTCCTGAAGAAAACCGTTACATAAAAGGCTTCTATATTTCTGAACCTGTTACCCAAGAAGTTTACGAAAAGATATTTGGTGAGAATCCTTCAGCTGTAAAGAATTCAAAAGCACCTGTAACAAATGTTTCTATCATTGATGCAATGAATTTCTGTCTAAAGCTTTCAGCAATGGATGAATACGAAACTGCATATGAAATAGATCACTATGTTTGGTATAATTTTGAATCTTTATTATACAATAAACATGGATATCGCCTTCCAACCGAAGAGGAATGGGAATTATGTGCAAAAACGGGTGTTATAGATACTTCAAAAAATCAACTTGCCGAATGGGTTCATAATACCTGGACTACTTCTACAATGAAAAATAAATTTAAGTCTGAATATGGTAAAATGACAAATAAAATTCCTTTTGATAAAAGGTTAAATGTAACCATACGTGGAAACGGCTCTAACCAAAAACGTTATGCATTGAATCCAGAAAAGAAATTGGACAACCTTGGCTTTAGAATTGTTCTTCCAGATATGACTGAATTCGGTTTTCCTGAACAACCTGAAATTCCCGCTAATGCAAAAGCAGATACAACAATCGCCGAACTGGATTCTTATCTTACAAATCTAGAAAAAAACAAAGAAGTTGATGAAGACGGTTACATACACGCTACAATTAAACTTGCTGAAATTTTTTCAGAAAAAGATAATTACAAAGTTTTCTCAGATTTTGATGTTATTTTGGATCGCCATCCAAATCTTAGACTTATTCTTGATATGAAAAATTGCAGGTGGCAGGTTTCTTATAAAGATTATATTTATCATTATTGTGAAATAGGCTTTTTTAGGAATGAAAACGTAGAAGGAATTATACTTCCTGAAACAACAAAAAAAATCGATTTTACAGAATGTAAAAATCTTAAATGGATTCAACTTCCACAGGATTTTGAAACAGAAGATAATTACTTTGGTAAATATTCTGAAAATTCTTCTCTTAAATATATTTTTGTTCCGGGTAATAAAGATCCGCTTCCAGAAATATATAATTTTGAATCAAGTGTAAAAACTGTTTTTGTAAACGACACCGTAGAACATTACAAATCGATAGCAAGCGATTTTGATGAGCCACCGGTAAGTCCAGTAAATATTCCGGGCTGTGAATCTTTATTCAGCGAAGAAGCAATGTATTATGGCGACGTTTTTAATTGTGAACTAACAATCCCAGATAATCAGAATCATAAACAAAAATGTACAGTTTATTTTGTTTCAAAATATGACAGAAATCTTATATTTTTTTACAAAGACTACAAACTGAACGGCAAGTCTAATAAAATAAAACTGACAAAAATCAATACAAGAGAATTTGATAATGATTCACTTTATGAGGCTTATAATGGCGAAAGCATAACTGTACAAATTCAAGTAGAGTTTGCAGACGGTACTATTATAAATTATTACGATAGTGAACTTCTTATTTTCTAGAACTGAATTTACGTGGAGATATTCTAATATGAGAAAAAATATGTTTATTATTCTTGGAATGATGACTTTGCTGACCGGTAATCTTGCAGCACAAAAGAAATCTACCCTTCCTGTAGAAATCCAAAAATTATATAGTCAGATGGTTTTGATAGAAGGCGGAAATTATAATTTGCATCAGGAATGGATTGATAATTACAAAGAAGACGGAATTGCTACAACTGTAAAAACTTTCTATGCCCAAAAATACGAAGTAAATCGTGAATTATGGTTTTACGTTATGGGGAAGAAAAATGACTGGTGGGAAAAAGAAGACGACGGCTCTATAGACATGACAAAACCTGCAAATGGAGTTAGTTGGGAAGAAGCAATAGTTTTCTGCAATAAATTGAGTGAAAAAGCTGGTCTTACCCAATGTTATGACATTACAAACATTAAAGATGTTGTCTTTGATGAAAATGCAAATGGATTCAGACTTCCAACAGAAGCGGAATGGGAATTTCTTGCTCGTGGCGGAACAAAATCAGAATATCGTGCATATGCTGGAAATTCCAACTATCTTGAAGATATAGCATGGACTTCCTGTGGTTATATAAAAGCAAACTCTCTCATGAATTGCGGGCTTCTTAAACCTAACGAGCTTGGCTTATATGATTTATCTGGTAATGTCTGGGAATATTGTTGGGACAGATACTTTGATAAACCTGAAAACAGAGTTATTCGTGGAGGTGCATGGGACACCACAAATCCCAGAGCAATGCTTGTAAGCTGCTATGTTTATCATATTATTCCAGATGAGGCAGTGCCTTCTGTCGGTTTACGGTTGGTAAAAAATAAGTAAAAAGAGAATTTGATCGTACGGATAAAAGCTTACGCTGATTGTGTATAACTAGATTTTCAAATCAGGAGATTTACATTTCTACAGTCTGAATCAGGGCAGAAATTGAGCGGTCTGAAAAGTCGCCTTTTTCTGCCATTTTTTTAATATCTTCCGGACTGTATTTTGATTCCGGGTAAACAACTACTACTGCGTTGTCACCGTTCTGCAGGAAGTTAGATTCTCCCCAGGCTGTGTAGCGGGTTGCACCGATTGAGACTAGTATGCGTGACGGGCGGCCTGCGGCTACAAGGTAGCTGTGAATATCTTCTGCGGGGCCTTCATTCTGCTGATGATTGAATTTGTCCAGCATCCAGTCTGTGAGTTTTTTGTAGATATAACTGTAGTCTCGGACTGCTGAGTTTTCGCCGTAGTCGTGAACTTCGCCCTTACGGATAAGGAAGCTTGCAATGCGGTAGTCATTGAGATTGCTGTTTTCTGTGAAGTTTTCGGAATCGAAGGCTATCTGGTTTTCTGAAAAGCCTTTTGTACAGCTTCCCCAGTTTTTCTTTTCGCTGATTTTCTTTGCGCCCTGCTTACGGATAGAACAGTCGTTAGAAGCACCAAAGCTTACTGGCTTGAGTTCTGTAAGAGTGTCGCCCTTCCAGGTTGCATTGAATACGATAGCACATTCCGGCTCAATCTGAAGCTTTTCTTCGCCTTTTGGGAAAATAATGCGTTTTGGATCAAATGGGAAGATTGTAAGAAAATCCGGAATTACTGAAGCGTCTGAGCCCGAATTTGGCTGTTTTAACGGCAAAAATGTCGGAAAAATGGCCTTTGGAGCGTTTTGCTCGAGTGTTTTAACGTTTTTGAAATCAATAGCCTCGCCGGCCTGCTCCAGGTGTCCTGTGAAATTTCCAGCCACGCCGAAGCATGGGATATCATTTGTGTCGTAAAAGTTCATTATCTACCCTTCAACTTCTTGATTACTTTTTTATGCCAGAAGGCGCGGAGTTTTTCTGCAGTACTGTATGGGCGGTAAATTGCCTTGAGTGGGATATCCCAGCTGCCTGTGCGGTGGATGTTCTTTCCACCGAAGTTTGCCTTGAACATATAAAGGCCGTGCATTGGATGATTTTCATCCTTGCCTTCCGGAGGCATTCCGTACATGTCGTAATATTTGCTGCCGTATGCCTTTGCATCCTTCATTGCAGTCCACTGTAAAAGATGGTTTGGCATAAGGTTGCGCTTGTTGTTGCTGCTTGCGCCGTAAAGGTAGATTGCTTCGTCGTGGCTGAAAAGTGTCATGATAGAAGCAATTTCTTCTCCTTCGTGTTCAGCGATATAAAGACTGATTACTGGAACATCACGACCTTTACTGATTTCTTCTGCTGAAGATTTAATAAGATCCAGGTAATAAGACTTTGCATGGCTTGCATTACCGTCACGGGCATTTGTAATCTTAGTTAGTTCATAAAACTTGTCGAGTTTTTCAGACAAGTTAATATCATTTCCTAAGTAACGGTGAACTATAACGCCCTTTCTTTCGCTGAGACGGATATTATAACGCCACTTAGAATGCATCTTTTCAAGGATTTCTTCTTCTGTTCCAGTGAGGTCTACAAGAGTGCTGTCCGGCGGCTGAATATCTACTGAGTTTTTACGCAGCTTAAGCTTGTCTGCATAAGAGACCATCTTCATTCCGTAATTAAATAGATCTCTGTCTTCCGGAGTACTGAAACTTACATCCGGGTCAAAGCGGATAGCGATTGTATTTGAAGGCAGTTCTGGTTTGAGGGCTTTAGCAAGCTCACTTAAAAAGCCTGCAAACTCAATTGTCTGAGTTTCCGGGGTTATGATTTCCTGGTTTATGAGGACTGAGTTAGCGGTAGTTTCGACAGACTCAACCACCGTATTTTCTGTATCATCATCAAATGCTTTATCTAAAAGATCTTCCGGAGTACATTCATAAGGCAGCTTTGGAAAAAGCGGAATATATGCGATTGAAAAAAATCCCTTCGCGAAACTGCGGTTGAGGACTGCGAGCTCACTCTTCTTAATGGTGGCTTCGATACGCTCGCTATGCTCGCACTCAACCACCGTTGCATTCAGCGGAG
>JAEEGJ010027232.1_pt1 | contig 11501 bp, 8 predicted proteins | sample 8958761 | NCBI WGS metagenome assembly JAEEGJ01 (sample SAMN16246546, study PRJNA631951) | gut metagenome | biome: gut microbiome; feature: rumen; material: RS-attached | host: Bos | place: Iran: Karaj | collected 2018-10
GTCGAGGATGATCTGCGCCAGCGACGCGGCGTCAGCCGCGGTGATGCCCTTCACCTCAACGTTGATCGTGGAGCTCGTGAGGTTCTCGGCGGCGGTAACGATCTCCTGAGCGTACTTGCTGTCGGTCAGGTAGTCCAGTGAGCGCACGAGGTACTCGTACATCTCTCCGCCGGTGAGGTAATCCATATAGGCCGCGATGATCCTCGCCGTGTAGTCCGGGCTCTGATAGCTGAGGGTTGGGTCGATCGTATAGCCGGAGTCGACGTAGATTGTGAACCTCTGGTAGCTCACGGCGTCCGGGTCCAGCTTCATCAGCACGGACCGCTCGTTGTACTCCTGCTGCGCTCTCTTCTGGAGCTCGAGGACCTCGATCCTGGAATTGATGGTCGCTTCGGTGGAGTTCCACTTGTTGTACTCCCTCTGGAAGCTGTCGAGCTCGAAGGCGTACGCCTCCGGGTCCAGGTAGGCGCGGCTGCTTTTGACCGCCTGGAACGCGGCGACGACGAGCGCCGCGACGATCCCGAAGATGAGGATCGCGCGCCAGCGGCGGCACACGCGGTACAGTGTTTTCTTCAGGTCGATCTCCATCTCTTGCGTTTCGTTGTTCATCTGTTCTCCTGTCCCGGCCTTCCGCTCCGGTCGGCGGGGTTCCCTTCCCTGTTCGTTTCCGCTCCGCCGCTTTTCAGTCAGGCGGCAGAGATCTTCCTCTGTGAAGGCTTGCTGCAGCTGGACATAACTATATCTAGTATACAGTATAACAGAACTACACAAAAAAGCAAGGTCTATCTCTCGAAAAGCGCCGGTCATTTCTGCCAGGACAGGGCGCTTCACACGCGCGAAAAACCGCCCCGGTCCGCAGTGCGGACCGGGGCGGCGTTTTCCCGGGTCGTCATTGTCCCGCGACGGTAAGCTCCCGGTACTCCCGGAACTCCATCGTCGGCTGTTCCTTGGGAGGCTCGCCGGCGTTCTCGCTGAGATAGGGGTCCTCCCGGAACTGCGGCCGGTAGGTCGGGACGATCTCCGCGACCAACCGCTTGATCCCGTCGCCGCCCTCGTCGGAGCAGGCGGCCGGATAGAGCTCCCGCAGCTGCCGGGCGAACTTGTCGTAGTCCATCTCGATCGGCTTCCCGATATGGATGAGGTGGTTCGGCGTGTCCTGCATCCCCTCCTCGCTCATGAGCATCTCCTCGTAGAGCTTTTCGCCCGGGCGGAGGCCTATCTCCTTGATTTCGATGTTGTGCAGACCACTGAGCTGTATCATCTTGCGGGCCATGTCATAGATTTTGACAGGTTTGCCCATGTCGAAAACAAAGATGTCGCCGCCCTCGCCCATGGCCCCGGCCTCGAGCACGAGGTTGCAGGCCTCGGGGATGGTCATGAAATAGCGGATGATATCCTTATGGGTGACCGTGAGGGGACCGCCTGCGGCGAGCTGCTTTTTGAAGAGCGGGATGACCGAACCATTGGAACCCAGCACATTGCCGAAGCGGGTGGTGACGAAGCGGGTGGTTTCGTTGGAACGGCTCTGGATGTAGATTTCGGCCATGCGCTTGGTAGCACCCATGACGTTGGTGGGGTTGACAGCCTTGTCAGTGCTGACCATGACGAACTTGTAGGCTCCGTACTTGATGGCGAGGTCGGCCAGGTTGCGGGTGCCGAAGACGTTGACATAGACGGCCTCGTAGGGGTTTTCCTCCATGAAGGGGACGTGCTTGTAGGCCGCGGCGTGGTAGACCAGGTTGGGCCGGTAGGTGGCAAAGACCTCCTCCATGCGGGTGCGGTCCTTGACGTTGGCAATCACGAATTCAAGGCGGTCAAGGTCGTTCTTGTAAGTGTTACGAAGTTCGTACTGAAGGTCGTACATGGGGCTTTCGGCCTGGTCGAGCATGACCACCTTGGTGGGTTTGTACTGTATGAGCTGGCGGCAGATTTCGGAGCCTATGGAGCCGGCGGCGCCGGTGACGAGCACCACTTTGTCGACCACTTCGCGGACGATGTTGATATTGTCCATGCGGATGGGCTCGCGCTCGAGCAGGTCCTCAATCTTGATGTCCTCGATCTGGTTGGCCGAGAAGGAGCCGTTGAGCCATGTCTTGACGTGGGGTACAGCCTTGACGGTGAGGCCAAGGTCGAGGGCACGGTTGGTGATGGCCTGCTTGTGCATCATGCGGATGGTGGGGATGGCGATGATGAGCTGCGTCACATTCTTCTGCTTCACGAACTTTTCGTTCATCACGGTGCGTGCGCGCATGACGGGGACTCCGTTGAGTTCCTGGTTGACCTTGGACATGTCGTCATCGATGAATGCCTCGACATGGTATTCGATGTTCAGGTCCTGGGACAGCGCGTTGTAAGCGATAATGCCTGCTGCGCCGGCGCCATAGATAACCACATTGGCCACAGGACGACGGCGACGGAAGAAGTCGTTGTAGAGGCGTTGCAACAAAAGACGCAGGAGCACCATCATGACCGCCAGCAGGGCGTAGAGCGTGACCGACGAACGGTAGGAAAGCAGGACAGGAGAGAAGCGGTTGGGGTCGCCCAGATGGTTGTTGATATACCACAGCACCCCAAAAAGCGCGGCCGGGCCGACAGTGGCAATCATCACCTTGAAGATGTCGTTCATGCCCGCATGGCGGATGATGCCGCGGAAGGAGCCGGTGATAAAGAAGAATATCAGCGTCACCATCAGCGACAATCCAAACTTGACTAGCAACGGGGCGACATGGGGACCGGCCAGGAGGTGGTTGTTGAGTATTTCGTTCATGAAGAAGGCCACGACGAAAAGCAGAATGTCGGCCATGAGCACCGCCCACTGGGACACGGTGGAGTGGCGGTACTTCTTCACCAAAATGAATGATATTTTCTTGAAAAACTTAATCATGTTCCGTATACTTTGGAGTCGGATTGCATCATTGTTTCATGCGCAGGGTGTCGCCGTCTAGTTCATACTGGCGACCGCACTCGCAGCAGAGACTGTTGTCGAGGCGACGTCCGCACTCGCAGACCCAGCCGATGCGGCGGGCGGGGACGCCGGCCATGAGGGCGTAGTCGGGCACGTCCTTGGTTACCACGGCGCCAGCGGCAATCAGCGCCGAGCGGCCCACCGTGTGGCCACAGACGACAGTGCTGTTGGCTCCCAGCGAGGCCCCCTCCTTAATCAGGGTCTTGGCATAGACGCCATGCACGGGGAAGTGGGCGCGCGGGGTGGTCACATTGGTGAAGACACACGAGGGACCGCAGAAGACATTGTCCTCAATCTCGACGCCCTCGTAGACCGACACGTTGTTCTGTATGCGCACGCCATTGCCGATGCGCACATTGTTGCCGATGTTGACGTTCTGCCCGAGGGAGCAGTTTTTGCCCACCACGGCGCCGCGCTGGATGTGGCAGAAGTGCCACACCTTGGTGCCGTCACCTATCGTGCAGCCTTCGTCTACATAAGAACTTTCGTGTATGAATGCTTTGTCAGCCATAATGCTTTATCGTTTAATATTGGCCAGGCAGCGCGCCAGCGCCTCTGTCCAATAGGGGATGTCTTGATGGAATGTGGTTTTGAACTTAGTCTTGTCGAGCACCGAGTAGGCGGGGCGCTTGACGGGGCTGGGGAATTCGTCGCTGTGACAGGGCAGGATGCGGCAGGCGGTGTGGCCGCTCTGGCGAGCAATCTCCTGCGTGAAGTCGTACCAGCTGCAGACGCCCTCGTTACTGAAATGGTAGAGCCCCGGATGCTCGAGGTAGGCGCCGCTCTCGATGACCGTGAAAATGGCGCGGGCGAGATCGCCAGCATAGGTGGGGGTGCCCACCTGGTCGAAAACAACCTTCAGTTCGGGCTTGGTGGAAGTGAGATTGAGCATGGTGAGCAGGAAGTTGCGGCCATACTCGCTGTAGAGCCATGCGGTACGGACAACGAGGCTGCGGCAACGCGCGGCAGCCTGCTCGCCCGCCAGCTTGGTGCGGCCGTAGGCACCCGTGGGATTGACGGGCTCGGCCTCGGTGCAGGGGGTATTGTTGGTGTTTCCGCCGAAGACATAGTCGGTGGAGATGTGTATCAATGTGCCATCGACAGCCTGCATGGCCTCGGCCATGTGCCCCACAGCATCACCGTTGATGCGGAGCGCTGTGGCTTCGTCACTTTCGGCACGGTCGACATTGGTATAGGCGGCACAGTTGACAATCATGGTTATACCATTGGCAGAGACATAGGCTCGGACAGCATCACGTTCGGTGATGTCCAGTTCCTCCACATCGGTGAAGAACCATCGGTTTCCCGATTGTGGGGCCAGAAGCCTGAAGTGGCTTCCCAGCTGTCCGTTGGCACCTGTCAATAGGATATTCATAGGGTGGTAAAAGGTGTGTCGAAGTTGTTGAACAAAGGATGGTGGCTGTCTTTCTCGGAGAGAAGCACCTCGGCGGCGGCGATACGCCAGTCGATGGACAAGGTCGGATCGTTCCATGCGATGGCGCCTTCGGCTTCGGGATGATAGTATTCGTCACACTTGTACTGGAACACGGCCGTCTCGCTCAACACCGCGAACCCGTGGGCAAACCCTTTGGGAATGAAGAACTGGCGATGGTTTTCGGCCGAAAGCACTGCTGAAACATGCTGTCCGTAGGTGGGCGACTGGCGGCGAATATCGACCGCCACATCAAGCACCTCTCCCTCCACCACACGCACCAGCTTGGCCTGTGCATAGGGCGGCCGCTGGAAATGCAGGCCGCGCACCACCCCGTGGCACGAACGGGATTCATTGTCCTGAACGAAATGCACGTCAACTCCCGTTTGGGCTGCAAAATCACGGGCATTGAAACTCTCGAAGAAATAGCCCCGCGCATCTCCGAAAACACGCGGCTCGATGACGAACACCCCTTCTATATCGGTTTTTACTACGTTCATATCAGATGGAGGAGATACTGTCCATATTGGTTTTTGGCCATGGGCTGGGCCACACGACGCAGATCGTCGGCGGAAAGCCACCCCATCTCGTAGCCGATGCTTTCGAGGCAGGCCACTTTCAGACCTTGGCGCTTCTCGATGACCTCGATAAAGGTGGACGCCTCGGCCAAGGAGTCGTGCGTGCCAGTGTCGAGCCAGGCAAAGCCGCGGCCCATGAGTTGCACATTCAACTCGCCGTCGGCGAGGAAGGCCTGGTTCACCGAGGTTATCTCCAGCTCACCGCGGGCACTGGGCTTGATGCTCTTGGCCACCTGCACCACCTTGTTGGGATAGAAGTATAGGCCCACGACTGCGTAGTTGCTCTTGGGCACCTTGGGTTTCTCCTCAATGCTGAGCACGCGTCCTTCGGCGTCGAACTCGGCCACACCGTATCGCTCGGGGTCGGCCACCCAATAGCCGAACACCGTGGCCTTCTTCTCCTCTTCCACGTTATACACTGCCTGGCGCAGCAGTTGCCCGAGGCCGTTGCCGTGAAAGATATTGTCGCCCAGCACCAGGCAGACATCGTCGTCGCCGATGAACTGTTCACCGATGATGAATGCCTGCGCCAATCCGTCGGGGGATGGCTGTTCGGCGTAGCTGAAGTGCACGCCGAAGTCGCTTCCGTCGCCCAACAGGCGCTGGAAGCCGGGTAAATCGTACGGAGTGGAGATAATCAATATGTCGCGTATGCCGGCCAACATCAGGACGCTGATGGGGTAGTACACCATCGGCTTGTCATAGATGGGCAGCAGTTGCTTGCTGACGCCTTTCGTTATAGGGTAAAGGCGGGTGCCGGAGCCTCCCGCCAGTACAATGCCTTTCATCTTGAGCTTTTATTAGTCAACACTAGGTTCACTCGCTGGAAGCATCGCTCTCCTCGCCGTAGCCATAGCCATAACCGTAGCCATAACCGTAACCATAGCCATAACCATAGCCGTAGCCATAACCGTAACCATAGCCGTAGCCATAGCCACCGTAGCGCTTCTTGATGAGCGGCACATCGGTGAGGATGGCGGCCATGTTCTTGAAGCGGCCCTTGTCGGACATTTCCTGGATGAAGGGCAGCGAGCTCTTGTTCAGGCGACCGACACGCATGATATAGACGGTCAGGTCGGCCACACGGTTGATGATGGCTGCGTCGGCCACAATCTGGGCAGGCGTCGAGTCGAAGATGATATAGTCGTAATGCTGACGCAGGTAATTCACCAGACGGTCGAGCTTCTCGCCCATCAGCAACTGCGTAGCGTTCGGCGGGGTCTTCTCGCAGACGATGTAGTCGAGATGGTTGCTGGTCTCGCTGTGCATGATATACTTCTCGAAGTTGTCCTCCTGGTCGAGCAGATAATGGATAAGGCCCATGCGGTTGTGCCTGTCGATGGTCTTCGAGAGGCTACGCTTACGCAGGTCGAAGTCGACCAAGATGGTGCGCTTTCCGACATACGCCAGCGACAACGCCAAGTTCAGGGCGGTGTAGGACTTACCCTCGCCGGGCGTGGTCGACACCGTCTGAATGACCTTTTCGCCTTCCTTGAGGAAGAACGGTATGTTGGAGTGCAGCAGGCGGAATGCCTCGGTAACCACATCGGTGCCGTTGGCGGTGACGATGATTTCGTCGTTGGCTCTGGCTGCCGGTTTCTCCGGAATCTCACCGAGAATCGGAATACTTGTGGCGCGTTCCACGTCAGTCTTCGAACGCAGTTTGGTGTCGAAGAAACCAATGGCGAAGAAGATTACGCCGGGCAACAGGAAGCCGATAAGAATGCCCACCAGCGCGAACATCATCAGCCTGGGAGCGGTAAGCTTCACCACGGCCGGCTCGACCACCTTGGCATTGGACATGGTCACGGCCAGGTTCATGGCGGTCTCCTCACGTTTGCTCAACAGGTAGAGGTAGAGTTCCTCCTTGATCTTCTGCTGACGCGTCACCTCGGTGACAGCCTTGGTCTGCGTAGGCATGGCGGCAATCTGTCCACGGGCGCGAGCTTCTTGACCGCGGGCATCCTGCAGACGAACGGTGGTAGCGTTGAGCAGGTTGTTGACAGCCGAGTTGATTGCGTTCCACTGCGCATCCATCTGCGACATCAGATTACGCACATTGGGGTTGTTGGTACCGGCGGTGGTCTTCAGTCGCTGATACTGGTTCACCAGGCTGTTGTACGATGCAATCATGCTCTGTATGCCGGCGTCGTTGATACCTACGTTGGCCGGGAGCAGATCTTCCTTGTTGGTGGGGTCGGACAGCACGTTCTTGATATAACGAATCAGCGTGATTTCCGTCTCCAAGCGGTTTACCTCTTCGGTGTAGCGGGTACCTGTCTGCATCAGGGTGCTGGCGGCACCTTGCAACTCCGGCATACCCGAGCTGCGCTTGATGGCCTCCACCTGGGCGTCCACCACATCCAGCTCACCCGATATGAGCGCAATTCGGTCGGAGATAAACGACTCCGTCTTCTGCGCCACCTTGTTCTTGTCCTCCACCGCATCGTCGTTGTAGACGGCAATCAGCGAGTCGACAATGTCATTGGCGCGCTGGCTGTTGTTGTCCTTGTATACGAGGGAAACCACCGAGGCCATCTTGTCGACACGCGACACCGACAGCTTGTTAATCATATCACGAGCCAACGGGAACACCTCCTTCACACCGACATTGAGCGACACACCCTCGAACTCATCGTTATATTTGGGCGTCTTCTCGAGCATGAACGACACAGTGTCGTCGAGTTTCACCTGCTGGCTGAAATAGGCCTCGCCTTTCTTGCCATAGGCTTTCGCCACATAGGAGTACTTGTTGTTGGCCTTCAGCGTCACCTTCAAGTCAACGTGCGCCTCGCGGTCTTCCCGGGCGTCGGTAAGCTTCAACTCAATAGGGGCGTCATTGTAGTAGGTTATCTTCTTGAACATGTCGTGACGCTCGCAGTAGTAGTTCAGGTTCAACCGCTTGACCACCTGCGACATCAAGGACGACGACCGCAGCATATAGATTTCGTTCTCGAGCGATATGTCGGAATTGTCCATTCCCATATTGCTGAGAATCTTATCCATGTTGCGCGAGTTGTAGTTCACCTTGTTGCCGTTGTCACGCACCAGGATTGTGCCTGTAGCCGTGTAGGTCTTCGGCTGTGTCTTGTAGACAAGGGCCGTGATTCCAAGGCACACTATCGTCGAGATAACAAACCAATACCAGTTATTCAACACCATGAACACTATGTCACGGAGGTTGAGGGCGTTTTCATTGTTTTGCTCCTCGGCGTTGTTCTGAATCTGATTATTTCTGTTTACTTCCATCTTTCGTATCGCTATTGATTATGCTTTATAATGTTCGCACCCACTTACTTGTTGGCATAGAACTTCGACAACACCCAGTAGTAGTACATCGAGCTGAGCACCGACAGCACCGACAGGCCCGTGCTGATGTAGGTCATAATCATCGGGTCACGCTCCGCACTCTTCTTCTTCCTCATATTGGGCTCCACATACACCACATCGTTCTGGTGCAAGTAGTAGTAGGGCGACTCAAAGATATCCTTCGAGCTGAGGTCGAGTTCGCCGATAGTGCGCATGCCGTTCTCCTCGCGGATGACGGTGACATTGTAGCGCTGGCCATAGATGGTCAGGTCGCCCACCATGCTGAGGGCCTCGAAGATGGTCAGTCGCTCGCCCTGGGCCTCAATCTGACCCGGACGAGCCACATCGCCCAGCACACTGACGCGGAAATTCATCAGTTTCACCGTCACCGTGGCATCGAGGATATGACCCTCGTTGACCAATCGGCGCTGCAGTTCGTCGGCTAGCTCCGAGTGCGTCATGCCGAGCACATGCACCCTGCCGAGCACCGGGAAGATGATATCTCCGTCGTTGTTCACAAGATATCCGCTCACGGCAGAGGAGCCGGGGTTCATCACCACGCCGTCGCTGACAGCGATTTTGTTGGTCTCTTGGTTGAACGGCACCGTCGCGGCGGGAGTCTCGCTCTCCACATAGATGCTCAACAGGTCGTTGGCCTGGATGCCCTTGGTGAACTTGCCAGTGATGGCCATCGCCGAGTCGCGCTGTGCGTCGTGGATGTAGGCAATCTCCTCGGAAGACCCGCAGGAGGCCAACAGAGCGGACGCGGCGAGCAGCAACAGCGGCAACTTTGTAATGTGATGTTTCATAAATCAGTATATTTGTTCTTTTTTATTCACTTTATCAATACGTTAGCCACAAAACGGCATAACGGTACAATTTGCAAATATACAAATTATTTCCATATTATAAAAAAAATATTGCAACATTCTCCCACCGTCCCCAATCCATCCCCTACTCATCCCCTACTCACCCCCTACTCATCCCCTACCCAATTCGTCCGGGTTTGATAGGAGGGGGACCGGAGCGGGTCCGGAGGGGAACCAGACCGAAAGGGTCGTCGGACGGGGGGCGAAAAGTGTCCGGCGAGAGGGGTTTTAACATAATTTTGCCATATTCTATTTTTTTTGTACTTTTGCAGCGCAATTATGCCCTTTGTCAACGACATATTGAACCACCGCAGCCTGTCGATAGTTGGGCTGGAGAAGAACACTGGCAAGACGGTATGTCTGAACTATATACTGCGCAGGCTGAACACGTTGGGTGTCCACGTGGGGGTCACCTCAATCGGTGTGGACGGGGAGCAGGTGGACTCGGTGTTCGCCACTGCCAAACCAGAAATCACCCTTTACGAGGGGACCCACTTCATCACGTCGGAGCAGCACTACCTGAAACGACAGGTTGTCAGCGTGGTGGAGGCTGTCGACAGCCGACGGACGGCCCTGGGGCCGCTGGTGACGGCGCGGGTGCTGGTGGGGGGCAAGGTGCTGCTGTCGGGCGCGGCCACCACGGGCGTCCTGAAACAGCAACTGGTGTCGCTCGACGCGATGGGGTGCCGGTTGAGTATCGTCGACGGAGCACTGTCACGGCTGAGCCTTGCCTCGCCGACGGTGACCGACGCTATGGTGCTGGCCACCGGCGCAGCGGTGTCGGCCAATGTCAAGCAGCTGATTTCCAAGACACGGTTCGTCTACAGCCTCATCAATCTCGAGGAGATAGAACCCTCCCTGCGGGATTGCTTGAGCAACATAGAATCAGGGCTTTGGGCTGTCGACAGCGACGGCGAGACGCACGACCTGGGCATCGCCTCGGTATTCCTGATTGACCGTGCGGAGAAGGACATCCTGCGATTCGGAAAGACCCTCTTTGCCTCGGGGGCGGTGAGCGACCGACTATTGAAAGTGCTGGCCACCAAGGAGAAAGGTATCACGCTCATTGCGCGCGACTTCACCAAACTTTTCCTGACCCCGGAGGTGTACACCGACTTTGTCCGACGGGGCAACCGGCTGATGGTGATGCAACGGTCACGGCTGATAGCCATCACCCTCAACCCCACCTCGCCGCAGGGGTTCCTGCTCGACTCCCGAAGCACCTGCGAGGCGTTGGGCGACGCGCTGCAGACACCCGTGTACGATGTGATGAAAATATAGACGATGAAGATAAAAGACTACATAAAGCAAGATGCCGGATTCCAGTATGTCATTGATAACATGGAGTTCATGTCGTCGGCCGGCCGGCGCAAGGCATTGAACACCGAGTTCTCATCGGACTCCGAACAGCTGCGCGAGGAGTGGCGGCGGTTGGGCAAGGCTGTCGGTGCCACACTCGAATACAAGCAAAAGAAGCCTTACATAGACTTGCGCCACTGCCTGATGCAGTTGCACGACCTGCAGGGCACCCTGACCTCGCTGGCCAACCACACCACACTCAACGAGGTGGAACTCTTTGAGATCAAGAATCTTGCCTTATTGTGTCGGACTTCACGCGGGGCCATTGCGGAGCTGGGGCTGGCCGAAGAGCTGCCGCTACCGGAGACCACCGCGGTGTTCGACTTGCTCGACCCCGACCATACAGGCATCGCAAACTTCTATATCTATGACTCTTACGATGTCCGTCTGGCACCCTTGCGCCGCGAGCTGGCGGCCCTCCAGAACGCCGGTGGCGACCCCGTCCGCATCAGCGAGTTGCTGACCCAGCAGAACGAGGTACAGGAGGAGGTGTGCGTGCGCCTTTCGGATCAACTTTCCGAGTGGGTAGATACGCTCATAACAGCCATGGAACAAATGGCTTACACAGACTTCCTGCTAGCCAAGGCCGACCTGTCGATACGGTGGAATCTCACCTGTCCCACCCTTGGCGAACAGACCCTGTACAAGGGGCTGGTGAATCCCCGCCTGAAGGAGCGGAACGAGAAAATGGATCTGCGCTACCAGCCTGTGGACATCGAGTTGCACAAAGGCGTGTGCATCATCACAGGAGCCAACATGGCCGGCAAGACAGTGTTGCTCAAGAGCGTGGGCACCGCTCAGGTGATGGCGCAGTGCGGCATGTTCGTGCCCGCTGGGGAAGCCGTGGTGACCTTGGTGGACGATGTGGTCACCTCGATAGGCGACGATCAGGACGAGATGAACGGTCTGTCGAGCTACGCTTCGGAAATCATCAAAATCAGCAACATACTTGCCGACTGCCGCCAGCGCGAGCTGCTGGTACTCATCGA
>JAEEGJ010027233.1_pt1 | contig 11501 bp, 15 predicted proteins | sample 8958761 | NCBI WGS metagenome assembly JAEEGJ01 (sample SAMN16246546, study PRJNA631951) | gut metagenome | biome: gut microbiome; feature: rumen; material: RS-attached | host: Bos | place: Iran: Karaj | collected 2018-10
AGCTGGGAGCTGAGCCGGGCCGGGGTGGACACCACCCTCATCTGCGACAATATGGCCGCCACGGTCATGTCCCAGGGGAAGATCCAGTTCTGCTTCGTGGGCTGCGACCGGGTGGCCATGAACGGGGACGCCGCCAACAAGATCGGCACCTATGGCGTCGCCATCCTGGCCAAGCACTTCGGCATCCCCTTCTATGTCCTGGGCCCCACCTCCACCATCGACCGGAATTGCCCGACGGGGAAGGAGATCCCCGTGGAGCTGCGCCAGGAGGAGGAGATCCGCTCCCGCTGGTACAAGGAACCCATGGCCCCCGCCGAGGTGAAATGCTATAACCCCAGCTTCGACGTGACGGATCACAGCCTGATTTCCGGCATCATCACGGAAAAGGGCATCTGCCGCCCGCCTTATACCGAGAGCCTGAAAGCACTGTTTGAATGAGCGCTTTGCGCATTAGAAAGGAGCAAAATCATGTCTGATATCCGTTCCTCCCCCTCCGCCTCCATCGAAGCGGATCCCAGCCTCATCGCCAAGGTCGTCCTTATGCCCGGCGATCCCCTGCGGGCAAAGAAGGTGGCCGAAACCTATCTGGAAAACCCCGTCTGCTTCAACACCGTGCGGAATATGCTGGGCTATACCGGCCTGTATAAGGGCAAAAAGGTCTCCGTCATGGGCAGCGGCATGGGCGTGCCCTCCGCCTGCCTCTATATCCACGAGCTGTTCCACTTCTTCGATGTGGAAGCCGTGATCCGGATCGGCTCCGCCGGGGGCATCGGCGAGGACTGCAAGGTGCGGGACCTGGTGATCGCCATGACCGCCTCCACCAACAGCGACTATGACAAGCAGTATCAGTTCCCCGGCAAGCTCGCCCCCCAGGCGGATTTCGGCCTCCTCCAGCGGGCCGTGGCCGCCGCCGCGGAGAAGAAGGTGCCCGTGAAGGTGGGCAGCGTCTTTACTTCCGACCAGTTCTACAACGCCAACGCCTGCGCCAACGAGCAGTATCGGGACATGGGCATCCTGGCCGTGGAGATGGAGACGGCGGGCATCTATTGGGAAGCCATGGCCTCCCACAAGAAGGCCCTGAGCCTGCTGACCATTTCCGACCATATCTTCACCGGGGAAGCCCTCAGCGCCGAGGAGCGGCAGAACAGCTTCACGGACATGATGGAGGTGGCCCTGGAGACGGCCCTGGAGATCGCGGAGTAAGGGAATCCCTTCGTCCCAAAGCCCCGCGCTTCACAGAAAAAAACGCGCTCTGCGGGCAGCACGCCGTCACGTTCCTCCCTGGATTAACTATCTTTCTTAACTATATCGTTTTATTTGGGGGCGGAATCCCGGCAGTCACCGGGCGGAAATCCGGCGGTCATCCGGTGGGGATCCGGCGGTCATGGGTGCGGGAACCCGGCGGCGCCGGCTCCCGGGCAAGGCGATCCCAGGCTTCCTTCTCCGGAGAGAGCTTCCTCCTCCGCACTTCGTCGGAGGGTTCGTCCCGGGGCACCTTTACGTACAGGCGATTCGGCTTCGTGTACCCCTGGCGGCGGCGGATGATGAGATCCCGCCGTTCCAGACCCAGCAGGGCGGCCTTTACCGCGCTCTCTTTCCGGCCCATAGCGTCCGCCAGGGAACGGATGGTGTAATAGAGATAGACGTTTTCCGCTTCGTCCCGCCAGCCGCTGTTCTGGGCGGAGAGCTTTGCCCGATCCAGAAGGAGCATATAGACCTCCATTTCCGTGGCGTTCAGTCCCAGCTTCAGCATGGAGCGCGGCAGGATCAGGTAGTTGGTGATCATAAATTCCCCATTGAAGAGATCGTTCATGAATTCCGTTCCTTTCCAATTTTGATCAAGAGAAGGCGAACACCTCTCATAATGGAGACAGCGGGAAAGGGAAAAAAGCAATTTGCTTACAAAAGAAATTGGAGGCGCTGCATGTTTGCAGCGCCTCCGAATATTTATTGCTTGGTTTGCCTCGCAGAGTTCGCGGCTCGGAAGCCATCGCGAGCTTGCTGCCGTTCGCTTCAGCTCGATGGGCCAAAGCGCGATTTTTCCGCCGCTCCCCCTCTCAAAATGGAAGCAGCGCTTCCATTTTGAAAAGGACGTTTCGCCGGAATCTGCGGGTATCCGCGCTGGCGCGAATACCCGCCATTCCGGCGAATAAGGACGTTAGGTTTCGATGCCCACCTGCTGGGCCACGATGCTCTTGCCGTTGTATTTCTCCCGCAGCTTGGGCTTTTCGATCTTGCCCGTGGGGTTGCGGGGCACCTTGTCGAAGATGATCTCCCGGGGCCGCTTGTAGCGGGGCAGCTCCAGGCAGAAGTCCTCGATCTCCTTCTGGGTACATTCCACGCCGGGCTTCAGCTCGATGATGGCCGCGGCGATCTCGCCCAGGCGGGGATGGGGCCGCCCGATCACCGCCACGTCCTTGATCTTGTCGTTTGTGCGCAGGAAGTCCTCGATCTGCACGGGGTAGAGGTTCTCGCCGCCGGTGATGATGACGTCCTTGGCCCGGTCCACCAGCCAGATGAAGCCGTCCTCGTCCACCTCGGCCATGTCGCCGGTGAGGAGCCAGGGGCCCCGCTTCACGGCGGCGGTGGCCTCCGGGTCCTTGTAATAACATTCCATGACGCCGGGGCCCTTCACGGCCAGCTCGCCCACGGTGCCCTGGGGCACCTCCTGGAATTCCGGGTCCACCACCTTGGCCTCCCAGCCGTAGCCGGGGATGCCGATGGCGCCGACCTTGTGGATGTTCTCCACGCCCAGGTGCACGCAGCCGGGGCCGATGGACTCGCTGAGGCCATAGTTGGTGTCATACTGATGGTGGGGGAAATACTTCATCCAGCGCTGGATGAGCACGGGGGGCACCGGCTGGGCGCCGATGTGCATGAGCCGCCACTGGTCCAGCTTGTAGTCCTCCAGCTTCACGTCCCCCCGGTCCAGAGCGTCCAGGATGTCCTGGGCCCAGGGCACCAGGAGCCAGACGATGGTGCATTGTTCCTTGTGGACGGCCTTGAGGATCCATTCCGGGCTGATGCCCCGGAGCAGCACCGCCCGGCTGCCGGAAATCAGGCTGCCGAACCAGTGCATCTTCGCGCCGGTGTGGTAGAGAGGCGGCATGCAGAGGAAGCAGTCCCGCCTGGTCTGGCCGTGGTGCGCCTGCTCCACCTGGCAGGACTGCACCAGGCTGCGGTGCTTGTGGAGGATGGCCTTGGGGAAGCCGGTGGTGCCGCTGGAAAAGTAGATGGCGGCTTCGTCGTCGTCGGTGATCTCCACCGGGGGCTTGCGGCTGGAGCAGTAGGAGATCATCTGATAGTAGCTGTCGGCAAACATGGGGGTGTGGTTCCCCACAAAATAGAATTTCTTGATCTTGGGGAGCTTGTCCAGCTTGGACTCCACCCGCTCGATGAATTCCAGGCCGAAGACCAGCATGCTGGCGTCCGCCAGGTCCAGGCAGTATTCGATCTCGTCGGCGGTGTAGCGGTAGTTCAGGGGAACTGCCAGGCAGCCCGCCTTGAGGATGCGGAAGTAGATGGGCAGCCATTCCAGGCAGTTCATCAGCAGAATGGCGATCTTGTCCCCCTTCTTCGCCCCGGCGGTGAGCAGCAGGTGGGCGAAGCGGTTGGCCCGGCGGTCAAAGTCCTCCCAGGTCATTTCCCGGCGGTACGCGGTCTCCGGGTCCGTCTCGACCAGGTTGAATTCCGCCCAGTTGGAGTTCTTCCGGCCCTCCCGGTCGGGGTTTACTTCCACCAGGGCCACGTCTTCGGGCCAGTTCTTCGCGTTCCGTTCCAGAAAATCGGTGATGGGCATTTCGGTTTACCTCTTCTTCAATTTGTTGTATTCTTCAAATAAATAGGAATTTAAATGAATGATAATAAATCATAGCACGGTGGAGATACGTTGTCAAGGGTAATTGGCGGGCAAACAGGGAGGACAAAGGGCGACTAGGGGGACGGAACTGCTGTCCCTGAATAACGCGGCGCCGCCAGTGCTCCGGTCCGGCTCACTTTCATTGGCTTTCTCAGCCTCCCTCTTTGAGGGAGGTGGCAACGCCGTCAGGCGATGACGGAGGGAGTCAGGGTAATTCCCAACTGCTGTTTTCAATGATAGCCGTTGATTACCCCACGCTGACTCCCTCAGTCAGTTTCGCTGACAGCTCCCTCGGAGAGGGAGCCTATTGGCCTTTGAAAGGGGAGCCTGTCTTGCCTCCACCCTGTTTACATTACCAGATCACACGTCCCGATATTGCTTCTCCTTCAACACCTTCTGCCCCAGGCGGTTGGCCCAGCCTTCGCAGTAGAGGCGGGAGTAGGGGATGCCCCTAATGCGCCGCAGGCGCTGGAGGGGCGGCAGGTTGCACCAAAGCATACTGGGCAGGCCGACTGCCAGGCTCCACACCGGCCCCAGGATGAGGCTTTGGATGGTGTGGCCGTATTCATGGATGAGCAGGTCGTGTTCATCCTGGGGGCTCAGGGGCTCCGTCAGAAAGATGAAGCAGCCGAAGGTCCAGCCCCCGCTGAAGCGCTTCATGCGCACCCTGGTGAGGATGGCCCCGTGGTAGATGCTGTGCTTCCTCCTCAGGCAGCAAAGGAACCAGAAGCACCCCGCCAGGTTCTGCAGGATGCCCCAGGTGAATTGGACAAGATAGTACCAGGGCTTCACGGTGACGCCTCCTCCCGCTTGCAATCATCGGTAAAATATCGTATCATAAACAGAGGACAATAAACAGAGGGAAGGTGAGAATTTTTGGATCAGCTGCAATTTCCCGATTTCATGAACGAAGAGAACATGCGGAAGATGAACCGGCAGGAGCTGGTGAACCTCTATCTCATGATGGGCCAGGCCATGCTGCCGGGCGCCGAAAACCAGCCGGACCCCCTGACGCTGCCGGTGGCGGGGAAGCGCATGGAGATACCCACCCGGGCTGGGAATATCCGGGCGATCTTCTATCCGGCGAAGAAGCCCCATGCCCCGGTGTACTTCGATATGCACGGCGGCGGTTTCGTGGCGGGCAACTGCGAGGACGTGGACTTCTGGTGCGCCCTGCTGCGGGACCAGCTGGACATCAACGTGGTGAACCTGAACTACCGGAAGGCCCCCCAATTCCCCTGGCCCACGGCCTCCAACGACGCCTTCGACGCGGTGCGCTGGTTCTATGACCACGCTGAGGAATTCGACCTGGATACGGACAAAATGGCCATCGGCGGCCACTCCGCCGGGGGAAACCTGGCGGCGGTGACATGTCTGCGCAGCGTCCTGGAGGACGCGCCCTTCCGCTTCAAGCTCCAGGTGCTGGACTATCCGCCCCTGGATCTTAAGACCTGCGCCTTCGACAAATTCAGCCACCCCATGGGCATCCCGCCCCAGATCGCCATTATGTTCGACGCCTGCTACATCGCCCCCGGACAGGGGGACGACCCTCTGGTGAGCCCTGCCGTGGCGGATGTGGAGCTGCTGAAGGGGCAGCCCCCCGCCTGCATCATCACCGCGGAATATGATTCCCTCAGGGACGAGGCGGAGCTTTACGGGCGTAAGCTCATCGCCGCCGGTGTGCCCGTGTACAGCCGCCGTTTCCTCGGCTCGGCCCACGGCTTCACCATGACCCTGGGAGGGAGAGACCCCATGATGTCGGAGGACCCCAATGCAAAGGCGGCCTGCGGCATGATGATGGACGCCCTGTGGTATGCGCTGACATGAAATACAGATACGAGACCCATATGCACACCGCCGAGGGCAGCCGCTGCGCCCGGGCCACGGCGGAGGAACAGGTGCGCTTTTACATCGACCGGGGCTTTGACGGCGTCTGCGTCACGGATCACTTCCTGGGGGGGAACACCACCGTCCCGCCCCAGCTCGGCTGGCGCAAAAAGATCGAAATGTACTGCCGCAGCTATGAGCTGGCGGCGGAGGCGGGGGAGAAGCTGGGCCTCAAGGTCTTCTTCGGCTGGGAATACGCCGACCAGGGCAGCGACTTCCTCACCTACGGGCTCAGCAAGGCCTGGCTCCTGGAGATGGAGGGCCTGCTGAGCATGACCATCACGGAATACCTGGATTTCGTCCGGTCCCAGGGGGCCTTCGTGGCTCACGCCCACCCCTTCCGGGAGGACTTTTACATCCCCAGGATCCAGCTCATGCCCCGGCAGGTGGACGCGGTGGAGACGGTGAACGCCAACCGCAAGGACTTTGAAAACGAGCGGGCGGCGGAATACGCCCGCAATTACGGCCTCCCGGCCATCTACGGCAGCGACAACCACCACGCATACAAGCAGAAGCGCCTCTGCGGCATCGAGACGGAGACGCCCATCGCCGACGGCGCGGACTTCCTCCGCGTCCTGAAAAGCGGGGAATACGCCTGCTTCGACACGACAGCAGAGGCGTGAGAAGGCAGTTTGAAGGCCCGGCCAAATGCCCGTGACGGATAAAGAATTATCAATCATTTTTCGCATGAACCGCCATCCCCGCTATTCCGTGAAATAATTATCTGGAGGATGGCGCTATGAGCATCGAACTGAGTTATATCAAGTGCTGGGACTACTATCTCCCCAATCTGATACTGGACGAATCGCCGGAGTTGCGCTTTATCGGCAAGTATGCCGACCTGCGGCGCGAGTACCTCAAGGAACACCAGCTTTACCTCTGGATGGTACTGGTCAACAATGGAATGGCACTTGACCATCTGCGCGAGATTGAGGACGCGGCGAGCGCACGCCTTGACGCTCTCCTGCCGGTACTCGTCAAGAACGCTGGCGCGGCGGAGGCGTTGAAAGCAAGCGACCCTATGAAATGGATCGGGCTGATGAACGCTTGCAAGGCGCAGGCAGAGGAAATCATCTTCGACGAGCTAATCTACAGCTGAACCGAAACGTGACCGGGCGGCGATGGCTGCCCGGTCATCTCTATAGAAAAGTGAGATCCACCAAGCAATAACTAAGCTTGATTAAGATGAGAGTCTTTGAAACTATTCCGTTCAAGAATCCACCACTCGTCTCTGCCCTCTTTTGCCTCCTTAAAACCAAATCTGGTTAAAATCTTCCTCGAAGCGATAGGACTGATTGGTCCAACAAGCGCGCTAATACAATCTGTTGAACAGTTTTTAAAAATCCAGTTTATGACAGCATCGTGTGCCTCTTTCATATAGCCATTGTTTCGATATTTTTCTTCTGTTCCAACAGATAACTCATATGGTTTTCTCTTAAATAACACAAGAATATGGGCTACATATTCCCCGCTTTTTAAGTAAACAGCAAATCCTCCACTTTCACCATTATCCACAGGAGGTGTATCCCAAATGGATGTGAAAGGCTTTCTCTCTGGATATGTAAAGACACCATCAAGAACCGTGCATTTTGACTCAATTATCAGCCGGTTAGTTTCAATCTCTATCATAGGTAGCTCTCCTTTAGTTCTCCCAATAACTATTTCTTCCGCTGGATCGTCGGTCTGCCTCGGTGTTTTATGGGGCTTTTCAGCAGCGCTGACTTTTTCAGAATCCCGATCAGCGAAACAAATTCCTCCTGCGTCAGCTTATCATAATCAATGCCAAGCTGTGACAGAAACAGGCGGGCTTGCTTTTCCTCTGCGCTGCCCTCGTAGCGCATGGCTTCTTGCAGCTTTTCCATAACTTCAGCGGCTGGAGAAGCTGTGTCGGCGGTGGTCGTGTCTTTCCGATGCCGGTCCCGTATATCCGCCGCGATCCGATCCAGGTCATCGTGCAGGACATGGCTGAAATAATCCTCTTCGCTGACCTGTGACAGCTCTAAGGTGCGGATGTAAAGATCGTTCTCGTCAGAGCATTGCTGCTCCATCACCATCCGGCGGGCGGCGTCCAACATGGCATTCATGTCATGGACCCGCATATCGGCAATGCGGTCCACAAAGATTTCCATATCCACCAGGAAGCGTTGAAAGTCCGGATGGACAACCAACTCGGAAAGCAGTCGCTTGTTGATCTTGCCGCTTTTCAGCACATCTATCATTTCATCACTCAAACCCAGCTCATGCAGCTCAGCGTTTGGGTGATTTTTCGTTTCTGTCAGACCCAGCAGATAGTCCGTGGACACGCCATAGAACCTTGCAAGCGTTGTGATGCCAAACAGACTGATTTCCTTATCTTCGTTGGCCTCGTAACTGCCGAGAGCCGACGCGGAAAGCCCTGTCTGCTCCGCAAGTTCCTTCAGCGTAAGGCTGTGCGCTAAACGCAGATCCTTTAATCGCTCCCCGGCAGTCAACTTGATATACAACCTTCGCGCCCCCTTTTCACTCATTATAGCACGGATTTCCGAGAACGTGGAATTATTCGCTTTCGGACGCAATTTCCTACCTCTTGGATATACGGGAACGCTTCGACGTTTTCGCTATTATGGTCATGCACTGAACATAGCACTTTGATAACAGCATGACCGTCTGAATGAGATATGCGCTCCGGAGAAGTATGCGATGAAATGAGCGTACCAAAGGGCGCAATACGCCGCTGAACAAGCCAGGGGCAGGAACGGGTTCGGGGAGAACGGCAAAAAACAGGCATCTAAAGCAATCTATGTGAAATCCGCGAATAAAAACAACAAATAGCGCCACCAACCATAAGGAACAGCGGCGTGTAGAACAGCGAACACGATGCGTCTTGCCGTGTACGTTTTCTTTGTTCCGCGTGACCTCATGCGGAACCGCGAAGACCGAAGTGCGCTCCTGCGGGAGGGGCATCATGGACAGCGATCCTGTTCGATTTTACATTTCAGGCCAACTACGCCCATCGGCGCACCAGCTTCGCGCTACGGCGGAAGTCATACGCCCACGGGCGAACATCGAAGGGAGTTTTTTTATGAACACAAGAAACGAGATCAAAGCGATCATGGTCCGCGAGGGCATGACTATGACGGAGGTTGTGGAGAAAATGGCCGATCAGTACGGATGGAGCGCCAGCGTCCCCAATTTTTCCGGGAAGCTGCGGCGTGGGTCCCTCCGTTACCAGGAAGCCGTGGAGCTGGCTGATGCGCTGGGCTATGATCTGGTCTGGCAAAAGCGAAAGGAGCGTAGATGACCCATAATCCCCGGCATACGGAGCAGCGCCTACCTGATTGTGTGACGATAATCCACAGGGGAAACACGACTCTCACCGTGTCCGGCTATTTCAAACAGGATGCCACTGAAACCGCCGCCGACAAGATGGAAAAAGCCATCAAAGCGGAAGAGAATAAGCGTGGCATATAACACCAAAAACGAATGTTAGCCCTATATGAGGATAAGCGGATAGTGTATTGTTTCGTTTTTCTGTTGGGATCTTTTTTGAATAATTCGTGTTTTTGTGAAGGCAAATCAGCTTTTACTGCGTTATTATAAATGAAAGCTTTCAAAACCACGGAGGTGATGGCACAATGCCGAAAGTCATCAGCCTTGATGACCGCCTGATTGATGCCATGCAGGACGGTGACGAATCCGCGCTTGGTACGGTGATCCAACATTACACTGCATATGTCGGAACAATCGTCTGGAATATTGTGGGCAGTAGATTGAGCGAGGACGACACAAAGGAAATCGTATCGGATGTCTTTTACACGCTGTGGAAGAACTGCGCAAAAGTTCGTAAAGGCAAGCTGAAAGCGTATCTGAGCAGCATATCCCGCAGCCAGGCCTTGGATGCTCTGCGGCGATCAAAGCAGGAAATCTCAATCGAAGAGGACGATCTTTATATCCCTGTACCGGGGCCCGAAGATGAGATTGTTCATGCAGAATTATATGCGGCGCTCCAAGAGGCCCTGAGTGCTTTGCCGGAACCTGACCGGACAATATTCATCAGGCATTATTACTTTTATCAAAAGACGAATGTGATTGCTGAACAGTTGGGGATGAATACAAAAACCGTCCAGACAAAGCTCTGCCGTGGCCGCGAAACCCTGCGCAGAGTATTGACCGAAGGAGGCTATTTCATTGAACAAGAAAATATCTGAGCTCTTTGATTATGGCGATGAAATAGTCGTCAACGATGAGACCGATATGATGTTCGATCCCACAGAGATCAAGGAGATGACTATGAAAAAGATTCACGAAGATCACCACTCAGAGGTTACCCCTCATACCCGAAATCTTTTACGCCGATTCATTGGAATCGCCGTCGCAGCTTGTTTGGTTTTCGCGCTTGCCATGACATCGTTTGCGATCATCAGCAAATGGAGAGGGTATGCAGATACAGAAGGATTGACGCAGGCTGAGGTTGAAAGCATGCTGCGGCAATACTCCTCATGTGTGTCCAGCAAGCTGATCGAGCCAAATGGTACGGTTCATTATCTTGATGATCGTGGCAATGAATTGATGGTTTTAAGTGCCGAGGATGCTGCGAAGTATGACACTGAGATACGACAGGCTCGGGAGCAAGCTGTTCGCGAAAGTACCGATCTTATCGATATCGACAGTTTCGGAACCATTCCCAATGGCATATCTGTGGTACAGGTATCAAAGGACGGAACGTTCCATGACTTCGTTCTTGGGAACGGATATATGATCTTGCTCTGCGCTGAGGAGGATAAACCTTATCTCCTCCATGAGGGGGACACAGTCACGATCCGGTTCCGGGCAAATAATGAATGCGTCATGTCCTTCGCAGTTTCACAGGACGGCAAGGTAATAGATCATACGGATATAAAAGCACAAAATCACCATTTTTCCTATGTTGTGCCCGCTGACGGAAAATACTGCTTCCTGCTTATGTATGGCAGTGCATCGGCAAGCAGCTTTACAGATTGCTCTCTTGTCATCGAAGAATAACTATAAAGTGCTAATGTAAAGTGTATACATCGGCTATAAATGCATTGTTACCGTAATGGACATAATGGTCAAATTGCAGAAGGAGGATTATGATGAAAAAGGGCCTTACGTCTTTCCTGGCCACACTGCTGTTGCTTATGGCCGCGTTTATGCCGGGATGCACTGTAGAAGCGCAGAAGAGCGAGAAATCTCCTTATGAAGCAACAGAGTTGGAAAACGTGAGCATGCAACTCACGGAAATCACCCCGACTGGCGCTGTGCTTACCATTACGGACAAGAATGAAAGCCCTTTCGTTTACGGCGAGTGGTTCGCTTTGGAGAAAAAGGAAGGCAGGGAATGGTTTGGGCTCCATCCTCTAATTGAGAATTACAGTTTTTTCGATTTGGGCTATCGTCCCAATCAGAATGGAAAAGTTATTATTGAAATGGATTGGGAAAAACTCTACGGTAAACTGCCCAAAGGGTCTTACAGAGTTTTGAAGGAAGCAGGTCTTCAGTATATCGCTGTCGGCTTTACCATCGGGTGAGAGTTGAAGAGAGCCATTCATGGCCTTTGGGGATGTTCGAGATGAAGTCGGGCATCCCACATGGCTGGCGTACGGGAACAGGAGGAATCGCCCAAAAAGGCCGGGAAGACGAAATAGCACGGTGTCCGAATGGCGCACTTATATACGGGGGCGGCCCTGCCGCTCCCGTATGTGCGCTCTGCGAGGCTTGGCGGCGGTGACATCCGAATGTCCCGCCGCCTTTCGTC
>JAEEGJ010027234.1_pt1 | contig 11501 bp, 6 predicted proteins | sample 8958761 | NCBI WGS metagenome assembly JAEEGJ01 (sample SAMN16246546, study PRJNA631951) | gut metagenome | biome: gut microbiome; feature: rumen; material: RS-attached | host: Bos | place: Iran: Karaj | collected 2018-10
GTCTGCGTATTAATTACTGGGTAGATACGGACTATATCACAGAGCAGACGGGTGCTCCTGTAAACGATGGTGCTACAGACCAAGATTTGGAGTACGAGCCTCTGAAGACGGTAGTGGACTTCCCCGCTGGTGCAGATGCTCACGATGTGAAGTGCGCTGGTGCTCGTTTTAAGAAGTATGAGTATGATAAGACTTCTACCATTCAAGGTGATAACAACAACGACCTTGTGATTTGGCGTTATGGTGATGCCCTGTTGATGAAGGCTGAGGCTCAGTATCGTCTTGGTAATACAGCTGCCGCTTTGGATGGTATAAACCAGATCAGAGCCAGAGTGAATGCTGATCCACGCACTTCACTGGTGCTGAATGACATCTTGGATGAGCGTATGCTGGAATTGGCATGGGAGGGAACCCGTCGTCAGGATCAGGTTCGCTTCTGTACCTTCACGCAGCCTTCTGCCGACCGCTATGTAGGTGTATGGCACAATGCTTCCGCAGGTGACTTCAACAACGATACTCAGGGCTACACAAATGTGTATCCAATTCCTTACTCAGTATTGAATTTGAATAAAAACCTGAGTCAGAACCCAGGTTATGCTAATTAATTGAAATCAGATTTATTGAAAGGTTCTGATGAGGATGTGCCAATGTGAGATTGGCACATCCTTTACAGAAAAGAGTTTCTCGAAAGGTTAATATAATTGTTAGTTATGAAAATGTTTAGTTTGAAATGGACATTTGCTGGGCTGGCTACCTGCGCTGTGCTGACTGTCAGCGCACAGGAACAAAAACAGTATCCTGAGCAGGAAGCCATGCGACCAGGCATGTCAGAGTATTGGACACCCCAGCCTAAGATTGTGGCTCCAGGCAATGCTGCTACCAACAGTGCACCATCTGATGCCATTGTACTCTTTGACGGAAAAGACCTATCTGCTTGGGAGAACTCAAAAGGTGAGGCTGCAGGATGGGACGTACATGACGGTGTGGTAACTGTGAACAAGAAGGCTGGTGACATCCAGACCAAGGAGAAGTTTGGCAGCTTCCAGTTGCATATTGAATGGTGTGTGCCTCCAATGAGCGATGAATTTACCAGTCAGTTCCGTGGCAATAGTGGTGTATTCATGCAGGGTCTTTATGAGGTTCAGGTGCTGGATAACTACAACAATGAGACCTATGTAAACGGTCAGGCGGGTTCTATTTACAAGCAGACCCCTCCATTGGCAAATGCAATGCGTAAGCCAGGCGAGTGGAACGTGTACGACATCATTTACACAGCTCCTGTGTTCAAGGAAGACGGGACTTATCTTTATCGCCCACGTGTGACGGTGATTCAGAATGGTGTTGTTCTGCAGAACAATACAGAAATTTTAGGAACTACAGAGTACATCGGCTTCCCTCAGGTGAAGAAGCATGGTGATGGTCCTATCATTCTGCAGAGTCATGGTGACCCAAGTCCTGGTATCAGTTTCCGTAATATCTGGATTAGAAAGATGTAATCAGGATAGCGAGTTTGACGAATAACTCCATTTAAAGGCGAATTTACTATAACAAGTAGATTCGCCTTTCGTTTTTTAATACGTTTTTTATCCTTATATTTGCAGACGAAAATGTAAATAGGATAGAAATGTCGATGAAGAAAGACGATCTTTTAACGCTCATTCGTACAGGGAAGGAGATGACTACCAGTCAGCAACTGCATCTGGTGGCGTTGCTTTCCATGCCAGCCATCATGGCACAGATTTCGTCTATCATCATGCAGTATATAGATGCCTCTATGGTGGGTAGCTTAGGTGCAGAACCTGCTGCCAGCATCGGTCTGGTATCTACTTCTACCTGGCTTTTCGGAGGTCTGCCTTCTGCTGCAGCTGTGGGCTTTTATGTACAGGTGGCGCATCGTATAGGAGCCAACGATTTTGATGGCGCTAAGAATGTCCTGCGTCAGTCGCTTTTCGCTTGTATGGCGTGGGTGCTGATGGTGACAGCCATAGGTGTGAGCATCAGTGGTGGTTTGCCCGTTTGGTTGGGCGGAAATCCTGACATTACAGTGGATGCTTCCACCTATTTCCTGATATTTAGTCTGGCCCTGCCAGCCTTCCAGATGAATTCCTTGGCGGGAGGTATGCTGCGCTGCAGTGGTAATATCTTGATTCCGAGCTTGCTCAATGTGCTGCTCTGCGTGCTCGACGTGGTGTTCAACTTCTTCTTGATTTTCCCTACCCGTGAGGTGAGCCTGCTGGGCATGAATCTCACTATTCCTGGGTTTGGTTTAGGGGTGAAGGGAGCAGCGATGGGCACTATGATCGCTTGCTATATCATCGGACTGCTGATGCTTTATTTCCTGTGGTTCCGCTCTAAGGAACTGAAACTGATTGGCACACATGGAAGTTTCAAGACTACCTTCGAGACTTTGAGACGCGCTGTAAAGATAGGCTTGCCCATGGGTATAGAGCACGTGGTGATGTGTGGCGCTCAGATCATGACGACCATTATTGTGGCACCTTTAGGTACCTTTGCGATAGCTGCCAACTCGTTTGCTATTACTGCCGAGAGCCTTTGCTATATGCCAGGCTATGGTATCGGTGATGCGGCGACTACCTTGGTGGGGCAGAGCGTAGGCGCTGGGCGTGTGAACCTCACCAAGCGCTTTGCGAAGATCACTGTCTGGTTGGGTATCCTCGTGATGACCTTCATGGGTATCATCATGTATGTGGCTGCCCCGCTGATGATGGGAATCATGACACCTGTGGAAGAGGTGAAGGACTTGGGTGTAATGGCCCTGCGTATCGAGGCTTTTGCAGAGCCGATGTTTGCAGCTAGCATCGTGGCTTATGGTGTGTTTGTGGGAGCTGGCAGTACGTTGGTCCCTTGCTTGATGAACTTTGCCAGCATGTGGGCCGTGCGTCTGACATTGGCTGCCTTGTTGGCTCCTACCTTGGGTCTGAAGGGCGTTTGGATAGCCATGTGCATCGAGCTTTGCTTCCGTGGTATCATCTTCCTTATCAGACTGAAGTGGGGGAAGTGGATTAAGAAGAATTGAAAATTAAAAATTGAAAATTGAGAATTGGGGGTTGCTACTTGAAAGTCTAACAATGGAAAGGTAAGGCCATCTGCCTGAGACGCTTGTTTATCAATGGGTATGATTCGGTAATTGTCGTCGGCAAAGTAGATGGGAGCCTGTAGTTCTGCAGCTCGCTGCTCGAAAACGTGTCTTGTTTCGGGATGGGTTTCCCCTATCACCACAGGTACGTGAGGCTTAATAATGCCCGCCTTTTCGGCGGCTATCTTAGGCAGTGTGTCGCCAAGGAACTGGGTGTGGTCGAAGCCTATATTGGTGATGACGCAAAGGTCGGGGGTGATGACATTGGTGCTGTCGAGCCGTCCTCCCATTCCCACCTCTACAACCGCCACGTCGACCTTTTCAGTTGCAAAATAGTCGAATGCCAGCCCAACGGTCATTTCAAAGAAGCTGAGATGCAGCGTCTGCATAAAGTCACGGTGCTGCTCGACAAAGTCGGTAACACATGGTTGGGGTATCATCTGCCCATTGATGCGGATGCGTTCACGGAAGTCCACCAAATGAGGTGAGGTATAAAGCCCCACTTTGTAGCCCGCCTGCATAAGAACAGAAGCAAGCATGTGGGAGACAGAGCCTTTGCCATTGGTACCCGCCACATGGATGCTGCGAAACTTGCGTTCGGGGTTGCCAAGGTGCCGCATCAGCTCGACGGTGTTGGTAATGTCTGCCTTATAGGCTGCCTGCCCTATGCGGTGGTACATGGGAAGGCTGTTAAACAGGTAATCTAGGGTCTCTTGGTAGGTCATAGTGAAAGGGGCATCATGTCGGATTAATCAGACCAATCAGACTTATCAGACCAATCAGACACATCCGACTAGTCCGACCCGTCCGACAAATAATCAATTCGGTATTGTGTAGGTCAGCCCTAACAGGAACAGGCCGCGATAGCTGGGGTAGTTCTGCCAGTAGTAATAACGTTGGAAGAGGAGGTTGTCGGCCTTGAGGAAGAAGCTGAGTGCCTTGTTGTGGCGGTATTCGACTTCCATATTCAGCCCATAGCGCATGGGGAGGTGATACGTTGATGCAGAGCCGTCGAAAGCTGGGGCTGTGGCATAGGTGCGACCGAGAAGCTGAAACTCTAGCCGCCCAATAATCTTGTCGTGATAGTTGACCGTGGCACAGACACCTGCATCAAAATCGGGACGATAGTAGAGCGGAAGTTCCCTCCATACGTCGCCGACAAGCTGCGTTCTCTTGTTGCGATAGATGTAGTAGTTGCCCTTGGCTTCGAGGCGTAGCATTTCATCGTTGAGGAATACGAAACTGCCACCCAACTTGATGCGGGTGAGACTGTCGTAAATGGGTGTAAATACGTTGTTCAAATGGTATCTGTTGTCGAGACGGAACGAGAGGTCGTCGTTCAGATTGCTGTACATGCCATAGAGGTTGAGGTCAATCTTCTTGCTGAGGTTCAGCCGCACCTTGGCAGCCAAATCATAGTGACTAGTGGCACGCACAGGGCTGTTGGGGGCAATATAAGGATTGATAGTGCGGATGTGGTTCCAGCTGTTGGCATCCATGTTCCCTTTGGCTTCGAGGGTTGCATTGATGAGGTCGTTGAAGAACGATTTGCTCACCGTAGCATCGGGGTAGATATGCACCTTGCCACTGCCCGGATGGTTATATCCGTCGAGCATAATCACCGCGCCCCCATGGATTTGGAAGCCGGAGAAGATGAAGTCGATATAGGGGTTTGCCTTATAGAGTCCTAGGTAAGTATGGCTGCGGAGGGGTGCCAGAGGTGCCTGGTCTGGCAGCAGTGCCAACAAGGTTGAGTCGGCTCCGAAGGGAAGTTCTGTGGGATTGAAGTCATTGATATAGCCATTGTAGGTGATATGCAGGTAGGCGATGGCCTTATACTTCTGAGCGATGATAAAGCCGTAGTGCATATTACCGTCGAAGTTAATATTAAATTCGTTCTGATTGTATGAGGCAAAAAGGTCGGTGACGTTCACATTCGCCTCGTAGCCCAGCGCGCGCACATCGGTGTTCAGCGTCTTGAGCCCGAAATTGGCCGAAAGGGTATTGTAGGAGGCCCTATAGGAGGGCTTCTTCACCGAGTCGCGCACCAATCCCATGACACTGTATAGGGTACTATCTGAGAATCCATAGTAGCGGTTGAAATCGTTCTGATAGCCCAAGTCGGCACTCAGTTGATGATGCTTATTGGTGATAAGCTTGCCAAAGAGGGTGATGTCGGTCAATGAGAAGGGAGCCTGACCATAATAGTCGGCCGAGGGTTTCTCTGGGTCACTCTTGCCGATGGTGCCCCACGACGAGCTGTGCGTGGCGCGGATGCCATAGGTCTTGTTATCGTTACGGAGGGAGTTGAAATAGACCTCCGCCAAAGGTGATAGGTAGTTGCCAAAGCCCAGCTTGATATAGTTGTTGTATAGACGTGTGGCAGGCTCTCCGATAATACGTGCAGCTTTGATGCGCGAAGGCTCGTAAAGTGAGGTCAGGCGACGGGTGGAAATATCGTATGTAAAAGACTTGGGCATGGTCGCCACCGTGTCGGTGATGGTGGGTGCCACATTTATCTTCTGCGTCTCCTCTACCACAGGCCTGTAGCGGCTGGTAACCACGACGCGTTCGTTATAGACATTGCTGTCTCTCTGTGCCTTTACCGCCGGAAGCGATGCCAGCGCTACTACGAGAAAGGCGGTTATTTTAATGGGTGTTTTCATGCTATTGGAGATATATTGGGTGTTCGGTATACAGGTTTGGGAAATGTCTTATTGATTTTCAGTCTCAGAATGGTCGGGTTCCAGTTCGATGACTATCTCTTCCTCCTCGGGTGCCGGAGCGGGGTTCTCCTCTTCGAGTATGGCGTTGCGTTTCTGCAGGGCCAACTGCACCAGGTCGTCGCCATCATAGTTGTCTATGATGCTCTGGAGGGTCTGCTTGGCCTGCAGGTTGTTGCCTCGGGCATGGAATATATCGGCCCACAGGATAAAGGCCTTGGCTAGGTAATAGTCGTTGGCCGGATCGGCGGTGATGGCCTCGATGGCACGCTCGGCCTCGTCATACTGCTCTTGCAGGAAGAGGCTCTCGGCTATGCGGTAGGAGGCTTCGCCACTATAGTCGCCGTTGGTCGAGTTGCGCAGCAGGCTGTACACGCTGTCGGCCTGACGGTAGTTATGTCCGGTAGCGTAGTAGGTACGGGCTATGCAGATGCGGGCCTCGTCGCGCAGTTCGTCGGTAATCTTGTATTCTCCCAGCAGGGCGTTGGCAGCGGAGCGGATGCTGTCGGGTTGACCCAGTCTCACCCAGCAGCGCAGGCATCCCACCCGTGCCGCCATGCGGCTGTTGTCGCCTTCCGCCACATTGACCAACTGTCCGTAGAGGTCCAGTGCCTTGGTGAAGTTGCCCAAGTTGTACGCTATGTTGGCAGCGTTGTGCAACGACCGCTCGGCATAGCTGTTGCGTCCGGCGGCAGCCACGGCCTCATAGTGAGGCAGTGCCCGCTCGTTCTGTCCGTTGCGGAAGAGGCAGTCGGCAGCGTAATAGTGAGCCTGCAGGAAGAAGAGTCCTTCGGGGAACTTCTCCAGATAGCTCTCAAAGCTCTTCACCGAACTCTCGCAGTCGCCGTTCATATATAGGTTCTCAGCCGACATATAGAGTGTGCTATCCTGCTCCACAGTCGACACATTGGTCTTGGTGGTGCGCTTCACATAGCTGAAGTATTCGTCCACGCGGTTCTGACTCACATAGATGTTCTTCACCGTGCTCAAGGCATCGCGCGCCTCGTCGGTGCCGGCATAGTTGGTCAGCAGTTGGTCAAACACTTCCAACGCCTCGTTGTTGCGGTCGGTGTTGTAATAGATAAGTCCCATATTCAACAGGGCTGTCTTGACGAGGGTGTTTTGCGGGTACTTGTTCTTGAAGTTGTTGAAATAGAGCAGAGCCATGTCGTTGTTGTCGCACACCAGATAGGTGTTGCCCACCTCGAAGAGGGCTTTGGGTGCCAAGGGCGACTCGGTATATTTCTCAAATATCAGGTTCAGGTTGTTCAGTTTCTCGTGGTATTTGCCCATCGCACCGTACGAAAGCGCCTTCTGGTAGGTGGCATAGTCGGCATCGGCATCGTTGGCTTCGATCACCTTGTCGTAATACTTGATTGCGTCGGCGTATTTGCTGTCCAGATAGTAGCAGTCGCCCAAACGGTTGTTCACATCGTTAACCTGGTGCTTGTCGATGCTGGCATCGGCCAAACGCTGGAAAATCTTGAAGTCGTCCATGGCATCCGACACGTTGTTACGCTTCATCGACATGTAGCCGTGCGTATATAGGGCCTGCCGGTAATAGGGCGAAGTGGTGGCATTGCTGCTCACCATGAAGCGGTCGAGGGTCTTGGCGGCAGCATCCACATCGCCCATCCTATAGCGAGCCTCGGCATAGAGGTAGTAGGCATCGGTAGTGTACTTGGGCAGAGCATTTATCTGGGCGGCCTTCTGGAAGTAGGTGGCGGCGGCCTTCATATTGCCGGTGTTGAAGACCTCAATGCCACGGTTGATGACTATGCGCTGATAGGCCTGGTTCATTCTCGGACTGCGATCCTGCATCTTCTCTATCAGGGTCAGCGCATCCTTGTAGTTGCGTGTGCTGAAATAGAGCGAGGTGAGTATCTCCTGCACCTCGGCCTTGTGCGAAGTCTTGGGGTATTTCTTCAGGTAGTCCTCAAACGAGCGTATCGACTCATTATAGGGGTTGGCGTTCAGCTCGTACGACAGCTTGGCGTAATTAAACAGGGCATCCTCCTTTATCTTGGAGTCGAAGTCCATGGTCGAGGCCTGCAGGAACATGCTCCTAGCATCGTTCTTGCGCCCCAGCTGTATGTACACGTCGCCCAACACAAAGAGAGCATGTTGTGCCACGCTGTCCACACAGACTATCTTTTTCGACAGGTACTGCTGTGCCGAGTCGTACTGATGCAGCATATAGTGGCAGTAGCCTATCTGATAGTAGCTGTCCTGCGGTGTGCAGGAGGGTGTGAGGGCGGCCGTGTTGCTCTTCTTGCCTTTGCGGGCTGTGCTGGCAGGCTGCATCGGGTCTACAGGGTCGGGGCCGTCGCTATTGCGCATGGCGGCGGTGTAGTAGTCCAGGGCGTTGCGATACTCCCCACGGTTAAAATACACCTCGGCCACCATCTGGCGTATCTCGTTCTTCTTGAACACATCTTCTTCCAGCAGCAGGGTCGGGGCCAGCTGCAGCAGGTCGTCGTTCTTCCCCAAATAGTAATAGATACGGGCTATATACGATGGCACTATCTTGGCAAAGCGGTGGTCCGACTGCAGCTTTTGGAAGTTGCGCAGGGCCAGGTCGTACTTGCCATCCATATACTGCAGATGGGCATAATAGTACAGTGCCGCACTAGTGTACTTAGAGCGCCCGTTGATTTCCTGGGCAAAGCATTTCTTCGCCTCGGCATAGTCCTCGTCGTTGAAATAGCAGTAGCCCACCTTGAAGTTATACTCACTCCGATGGCCGTATTCCACTTCGCGCGACTGCACCTTCTTGTAGTACTTCAGTGCCTTCTCATAGTCGCCTGCCGCATAATGGTAGTTGCCCAAATAGAAGTTCGCCATGTTCACATGCGTGCTCTGCGGATAGAGACGCAGAAACTCGGTCAGCCTGAAGTCGGCATCCTTGTTGTTCAGTTTCTCGGCACATACCGCCGCAAAAAAGCGCGACTCACAAGCCATCTGCTCGTCCATCGACAGCGCCTCGGTGGTCAGCCGGTCAAACAGATTCTGCGCCGATGCGTATTTTTCCTTCTGGTAGAGGTCTGTCGCCTGGCGATACACTTGCCTCAAAGCCTCGTCCGACAACGACTTTTGGGCAAAAACAGAAGGCATAGCAACAGCCAGCAATGCAATAAATAGAAGAGATTTAATTCGTTGCATAAAACAATAGTTCTTAATTCAACGTATAAAAGTACTAATAATAAATAGCATGGCAGCACCTCTGCCCCACCTTTTGTCAACAACCAAATGTTAGGAATCCCATTCCTCCAACCCCTCAGCCTTCGCCCCCCTCTCCAACCCCCCAGCCCTCTCCGACTCCTCCGATCAGTCCGCCCCCTCCGACCAACCGCCTACCTCAGGAAGAAAGGCGTGTCGTCGTCCCGATACTGCGGCTTGGGCTGCCACGGCCCGTGCAACAATATGCCGCTGGCCGGCGACGGGGTGACCGTGTATTGCAGCTGCCCCTCGGGGTTAATCAGTATAAAGTGCGGATACGACACCACTCCGTAGCTCTCCAGCAACTTGTAGTTGCCGTTGAAGTGCAGCCAGGTCCAATTGTACTTCTTCCCACGCTTGGTGTTCTTCAAGAAGTGGTACATCTTCTGGAACTCTCGGTCGCAACTCACGCACACAAACTCCACATTCTTATTCTTGGCATACACGCTGTCCTTAAAGTGAGCCATCGTCTCTATCTCCGCCACGCAGTTGGGGTCGCCCACCCTCACAAAGGCAAGGTACACCCACTTGCCCTTCATGCTGTCGAGGCTCACCGTCCGCTTCTCCACATCAGGCAACGAGAACGTCGGCACTTCCGCCCCCTCCTCATGCTTCCTCAGACTTGCAGCCAGCCGCTTTGCCAGCTCCTTATGCTCCGGAAACTTGCTCTGCGCCCCTATCATCTCTATCATCCTCACCACCTTGCCACTCTCATAGTAGCGGTTTTGATAGTATGCCTCCTGCATCGCCTCCAACGCCACCAATTCCCGCACCTGCTCATTCCTCAGCAACGTATCTGTCCCCAGCGAGTCGAGCAGCACCTTCACGTTCAACGTATTCACCCAATTCCCTATCTGCCAAGCCGGTATCTTGTTGGTGCCCTTCGACACCGTGTTGGCAAACAGCGTAGTGAAGAATGCCATATAATTGTCGTCGTAGTACAGGATAGGCTGCCCCTTGATGTATTTATTCACCATCTGGCGCCGTGTGCTGAAATGCAGGCTATAGCGCATACTTGCCAACTGATAGCGCTTGTAGCGGTTGAAGAACTCATTCTTTGTGTCGGGGGCCTTCTTGGCCACCACCAACTCCAGGCTGTCGAAATAGCGTTTCTGCGGTCGGAAGCGGGCATCAAAATAGATGCGGTGCCCGTCGATATAGTCCGCCACCACCGCCTCAAAGTTCGATATTAGCCCATTCAACTCGTCCGATGGCATATTCACAAACTCCAACGGCAGCACTTCGGGACTCAAAAACACGTTCTTCTTCTCGTCCAAGTCCCAGTCAAACCGTGGCACATACACCTCGTAGTCCCTCCCCGGCTCCACAAAGAACGACTGGCTGTAGTTCTCTATCTGCATTATCATCATGGTGGGATAATTAGCATAGGCCTTCAACTCAAACGTGCGGTTCGCCCCTATCACCGTATGATCCACCATCACCTCGGTACGTGTCAGCATATCGCTATAGCGGTATAGCGTCACCTCCTTACCTGCGCCGTTCACCACCTCACCATGTATGGTGACATTTGTTTGCGCCAAGGCTGTACCGACAGTCAGCAGGACGATACATATAAGACAACTTAGACGATTCATAATACAACAGACTTTTTCACTATAACGAACCCACATATAAAATATTGCCTAAAAAAACTATTTATTTATCAACACCCCATCAACTCCGCAGACCGACAACCGATGATTCCCCAAATCCCACCCCCAAGCACAATTTTTGAAGTAAGAAGTAAGAACTAAAAACTAAAAAGTATGCCGCTGGCGGAGCCAGCACAAATCAAAAAAGCCCTATTAATGAAGTTTAATCGGAAATTAAATAGGAAGTTAAATTGGAAGTTAAATTGGAAGTTAAAACGGGAAGTTAAATTGGAAGTTAAATAGGACAAATGTATTGTCGCAAAAAGTATTGTCCTTTTTCGGCGTATTTCCTATGGACTTACGTCTGTGATACGAGCACATTTGAATGTGTAAACGTGTGAATGTGTGAATGTGTTAGTCCTTGGCGCATCAAAGATTAACGAATTAACACATTAACGAATTCTCATTTTCAATTTTCACTTTTCACTTTAATAAAGCTCTTCATTCTTAGTTCATAGTTCTTATCTCAACCGTTTCTTTGCTTCTAGGGGCGGTCATGAAGCGAACCCACAGCGAACCTACAGCGAAGCTTCCCCTTACCCACCCCGAGTGAAAAATCCAATTTCTCCAAGATTTCTGGATTTCCGCCGCAGGCGGGGGGTGATATTTCCCCGCTCCGCGAAATCTGGAAATCTTAGGGAAATCTATTTTGGAAGAATCTGTTTTATTTTGATGTAATTAGTTCATAGTTCTTACCTCCCTTATACATACCCCCCGCCTTACGGCGTACCCCTCTAAAGAGGGGATGCGCTACACGCGACCAAAGGTATACCACAGTGTCGACGATGACGGATCCCGCGACGTAAGTCC
>JAEEGJ010027237.1_pt1 | contig 11499 bp, 9 predicted proteins | sample 8958761 | NCBI WGS metagenome assembly JAEEGJ01 (sample SAMN16246546, study PRJNA631951) | gut metagenome | biome: gut microbiome; feature: rumen; material: RS-attached | host: Bos | place: Iran: Karaj | collected 2018-10
GATTATCTCGTCAAGGCCATCCTTATGGAAGACCGAAATCAGAGCTGATGAAATTCTCTTTGTCTCGGACATATTTTTATGGGTTATCGGTTTATCTGAATAATTTTTCGCGAAATTAACAAATTCCGCCTATTATCACAAGATTATACATATCAAATAGCAAACAAAATATATAATTAAACTAAAAGAGCGCTTAACATGCTCAATTAACCAATAAAAACCATACCTTAGCAACCAGTCACATTACTAACCATTGTTTTTTTACAACAAAATGGACAGAAGAGATTTTCTAAAGACTTTGGCAGCAGCCGGAGCATTGGTTACAGTAAAGAGCAGCGGAATGATGGATGTCATGGCTTCCACAGTTCCGTCTGGCAGTCAGGCCGCCGCAGCCGATAACGCAGACCTGGCAGCCGTCATGAACGGCGAGCCCGCCCAGATGCTTGAGGCCGCCATGAAGGAGTTGGGCGGCATAGAGCGTTTCATCAAGAAAGGAGACAAGATCGTTATCAAACCCAATATCGGCTGGGACCGCACTCCCGAACTGGCAGGCAACACCAATCCCGACCTTATTACAGCACTCATCAAGATGTGCCAGGATGCCGGTGCTGCCGAGATCAAGGTATTTGACCACACCTGTGACAACTGGACCCGTTGCTATGACCACAGCGGAATAGAGGCTGCCGTCAAGAAGGCCGGAGCCACCATGGTTTATGCACACGAGCAGTCATCATACGAGAGAGTAGATATCCCCAAGGGCGTATCACTCAAGAACGCACTGGTGCACAAGGCCATCATAGAGTGTGACAAATGGATTAACGTACCCGTACTCAAGAATCATGGCGGTGCCCTGATGACCTGCGCCATGAAGAACCACATGGGTATAGTATGGGACCGTCGTGCATTCCATTCACGCGGACTGCACCAGTGCATTGCCGATATCTGCACCTACAAACCCGCAGTACTCCACATTGTTGACGCCTACCGTACGGTTGCCACCAACGGACCTCAGGGACGCAGCGCAAGTGATGTTGTTCTGACAAAGGCCCTGTTCGCTTCACCCGATATCGTAGCCGTTGATACCGCAGCCGGCAAGTTCTTCACTCAGATAAACAAGAACATCAGATTTGAGGATATAGAGCATATTCCCGACGGACAGAAGCACGGTCTTGGCACCATGGATCTGGAATCAATCAATGTTAAGAGAGTAAGACTCTGATGCTGCGCAAGATAAGAACGGCGGTGGCCATAGCCGTCATTGCCATACTCACGTTCGGGTTCATAGACTTTGCAGGCGTGCTTGACAACCCCCTGCTCCAGAAGATACAGTTCGGACCCGCCCTGTTGTCATTGAGTATCGTTACACTGGTTTGCCTCATAGCAGCGACCCTGCTGTTGGGCAGACTGTACTGCTCAGTTATATGTCCGCTTGGAATATTTCAGGATTTCTTTAACTGGCTGTCAAAGAAATTTGACAAAAAGAAAAAGTACGGATTCAAGCCCGAACAGCCTTGGCTGCGCTGGGGAGTCCTGGCAGTCCTGGTCATTGCATGGCTTTGCGGATTCACCTTCCTGGTTGGTCTGGTAGAGCCCTACAGCGCATACGGACGTATGGCCGATGAGCTGTTCCGTCCGGTATATCTGTTCGGCAACAATATACTGGCAGCCATTTGTGAGAAGTTTGGTAACTACAGCTTCTTTAAAGTTGCCTTATCCCTGAAATCCATATCCGCATTTGTAGTGGCACTACTCACCCTGCTGGTTATCGGACATATTTCATATCATCACGGACGCACCTGGTGCAACACCATTTGCCCGGTTGGCACTTTGTTGGGATTTTTCTCAAGATTCTCACTCCTGCGCATACGCATTGACAAGGATAGGTGCAACCACTGTCTGGCATGTCAGCGCAAGTGCAAGGCCTACTGCATAGACTCCGCAAACCAGCAGATTGACTACTCCCGTTGCGTTGACTGTTTTGACTGCATAGACTCTTGCAGGCAGAAGGCAATAAGCTTTGGCCTGGCACCCAGGAAAAGCCAGACCCCGACAGTTGACGAGTCCAAGCGCCAGTTCCTCAAGTCAACACTGGTACTTGCCGCTCTGGCACCCGCTGCACTTGAGGCAAAGGTAACAGGAAAGAAGGACACACGCGTGCCCATGTCGCCTCCCGGATCCGTCAGCCACAGGAATCTGCTGAACCACTGCACATCATGTCATCTTTGCGTGAGCAAGTGTCCCAGCCACGTGCTTAAACCGGCAGGTATGGAGTACGGTCTGGGCGGCATCATGCAGCCTGTCATGAAGTTTGACGAAGGCTATTGCAATTATGACTGCAATCTGTGCAGCCAGGTATGTCCGGCCGGCGCCATCAAACCGCTCACCGTCGAGGAGAAGCATAAGACCCAGCCGGGCCGTGTAGTGTTTGACATCAACATCTGTGTGGTAAACGTGAACCGTACCAGTTGCGGAGCCTGCGCCGAGCACTGCCCCGTACAGGCCATCCACATGGTTCCGTTCCAGGGAGGTCTGACCATCCCGGAAACCACTCCGGACTTATGCGTAGGATGCGGCGGCTGCGAGTTCATCTGCCCGGTCAAGGCAGTACACATCGAGGGCAATCCCATCCATCTGGAGGCCAAGGCTCCCCAGCAGGACACAGTGATAGAAACCCAAGACTTTGACTTTGGATTCTAATTCTCTCTGAAGAAAAGCAGAACAGGATTGGATTCGGCTGTGATAGTGGGGAACAGGGCACTGAAACGTTCGCTCTCCGTAATCATTCCCGAATCATAGAAACCCACCAGCGTTCCGTTGTATGAACTAACCAGGAACGGGAAAGGCTCACGGGTCAGTTTGTCCATATTGAACTCACCCGTATAGACATACATGCGGTAGGTGGTCCAGGTGCTCTTGTCCACGAACACCATCATCAGGTTGGCGCCGTAGTTGGTATTCACAAAGTAGAGGAAACGGGGAGTCTCCAGATAGCCGCACTTGGTATACTCTCTCTCCGGATTGGTAAACACCTTGTCGCTGCGCTTAAGCTCATCGGGGATGACTATATCCGTAACCATACGGCAGGTGACCGATACGCTGTCATCGGCATAATGGTAGAACTTGTCATTGTCCTCGATACCCATGAATCCGATAACGCCCGGACTGATATGATTGATATAGGGATTGTTTATGCTTACATGGGCGAACTCAGGGTCAAACTCCACCAACTGCTTCTTGAACTTACCTTCAGCATCTGTTCTCCAGAATCCCCTGCGGTAGTTGCGGCCTGAATAGTTGATGGGATTGGCAAACAGGAAATCGCCGTCAGGCAGGACTGCAAAATCTGTGACGAAATCATCAATCCAGACTCCCCTCTTGAAACTGCCGTCAAAACCGTATACGAATATCCTGTTGTTATGGCCGTCCATAATGAACAACTCTCCGCGCTCAGGGAGCACATCAAAACGCTCAATGGTACGGTAATTGCCGGTACCCTTTCCCTGACGGTCAAAACGGCTCAGGAACTTACCTTTCCCATTGAAGAAATAGAGGGTGTTCAACGAACGTACAATAATGGTATCTCCGAATGATATCACCTCGTCGACTGACGGTACGATGCTCTCCACACCGGAATTCTCCAGAAATACGGTATCAACCCGTACGAACATGCTGGACATGATAGGATATTCCGTAGGATCGTCGTGAAGCAGCGGGGCCGATATCTCATGAAGGCACGTGTCACAGACCTTCTGTTTTCCCTTACAGCACGGTAGAAGGAGAAGGACAAGCAGGAATGAGCCTAATCTCATTGCTTTTTTCACGTTTGACAACATACCACTATTGATTTCGTCTGCAAAGTTACACAACCATACGCAATTATTAACATATTTTTTAAAAAAAGAGCCGGTCCTTCTCAGAACCGGCTCCTTTGTGCATTATTTAGCCTTTAATTACTTGGCAGCCTTATGCTTTGCCTCAATTTCCCTGTTCATCTCGTCAAGTCTCTCATCGGTAAGAGGGTACTTGTAAACAAGATATCCTACAACAATCAGAAGGATAGCCGGGATGATGGTGGTGAACCACAGGATTGCATTCTGAACGGTTGCATTATAATCACTCAGGTGAGTATAATATGCATTTACCGGAGCGCTGATGAATGAAGCAAGGAACACTACGATAAAGATGCTCAGAACCAGCTGCAGGCACTTGTTGGCCTTGAACTCGAGCCACATCTCCTTGAAAGAAACAGGTTTCTCAGGAGTGGTGGTGATGTTCTCCTTACTGCCAAGGAAGCAGAGTGTAAGCAGAACGAAACCTACTACTGCAAAGATGCATGTTACTGTGAACCATGCCTTGGGATCAGTAGGCAGTGCTGACTCCTCGCTGGCCAGGTTGAATCCGATCAGACCCATAACCCAGGGAGTGATGAAACCGGCAAGTGAGAAACCGGCCTTGAATGCCACACCGGCCAGAGCATTGACGGTAGCGGCGGGACGGTTACCGGTACGGTACTCGGCATCAGTGATTACCTCAGGAACCAGAGCCCACATGAGTGAACCTACCAGAAGACCTACACCGGTCAGAACCTTGGCACCCTGAACGATTACATTGCAGTTCTGAACATCAAAGAACTTACCGATGATGAACAGTGTAATAAATCCTACAAGACCAACTGACAGAAGCAGATAGTAAAGACCCTTCTTTCCGAACAGTTTCTTCAATACGGGCAGAGAAGGCAGGATGATGAAAGCAGGAATGGTACCGATAGCCATGAATACAGCCTGGTTCCAGTCAACTGCAATACCTACGCTCATAGCCAGTCCGATAGGGAAACCTGCCTGAACTACAATCTGGCCGATATTGGCGCAAACCATACGGGTTGAGGTAAGAATAAGAACCTCATCGTTATCACGGGTCATTGAGGCCATGATTGAGCCGTAAGGTATATTCACTACTGAGTAGATCATGCTGAGCAGAGTATAGCTGACAGTGGCATAGACAATCTTCCATGTCATACCCCATGTAGCAACTGCGGGAAGCATCAGGAAGCAAGCGGCAACAGTAAGAGGTATACCACCGTAAAGGAGGTATGTGCGGTATTTACCGAGCTTGGGATTGTGGTTATCGATGTATTTTCCTACTACAGGGCTCCAGAAACAGTCAAGGAGTCTTACTCCAAGAATAAGTCCACTAACAAAGCCGGGATTGATTTTCAAAACTGTACACAGGTACAGCATCAAAAAGCAGGCAACTGTCTGGAAAATAAGATTCTGGGCAAGGTCACCGGAACCGAAACCGATTCTCTGTCCCCAACTCAGTTTGTAATAACCGTTGTTTACTTCGTTTGCCATAAAGATGTTTTTATTGATTAATAATTATTGGTTATCTGATATTTCGGCCCACAAACTTACACAAAAAATCGGTTTTTGATGTAAAGACCAGCCATTTATTGACCCGTTTCCATGTAGACCACAGCTCTCTGGATGGTCTCGTCCAATTCCTGTATCACCTGGTAATAGGCGTTCATTCCCCACAGCAGACGGGCTATGGTCGCTTTGAGCTGAATCTTGAAAATTGGCAACTGATCCAGATACTGGGCCTCATCATATTCAACCTTCTCCTCCTTGGCAAGATCAAGGAACATACGGAATACATCCGGGCCTACCTCAAACGAGCGGTTGAAATCCTCAAATGTGCGGTAACGGCGCTGCAGGCTGCGGCGGTTTCGCTCCACATATTTGAACGAGGTGTTGAACACCACGTTTTTGGCGGTTACGTTACGGTAATACTGGTTAACCCTGGTGGTATCAAGCGGTACAAAGATGTCGGGCATGATTCCGCCGCCTCCGTAGACGGTGCGCTTCTGTACCATGGTGCTGTACTTGAGTGAGTCAGGGAAGTGGATGCTGTCGCGATTGGTAAGTTCACCGTGGCGCAGGCGCTCCTCGATGTCATCGCCGTAGTCCACATCCTTGCCGTAGGGTTTCTGTATGCATCGGCCCACAGGGGTGTAGTACTTTGCGACAGTAAGACGTATCAGGGATCCGTCATGGAACTCGATGGGACGCTGTACCAGGCCCTTGCCGAACGAGCGGCGGCCTACTATAGTGGCACGGTCCCAATCCTGGACTGCACCCGATACAATCTCGCTGGCCGATGCCGAATACTCGTCAATGAGCACCACCAGTTTGCCGTCACGGAAACGGCCGCGGCCATCGGCCAGGTATCCGCTCTTGGGCTGACGCCGGCCCTCGGTGTAAACCACCAGCTGGTCACGGTTCAGGAACTCATTTGCCAGACCCACGGCAGCCATCAGCAGTCCGCCTCCATTACCCTGCAGGTCAAGTATGAGAGACTGTGCTCCCTGACCGCGCAACTCGGTAAGTTTCTGCTCAAACTCTTCGACGGTGGTTGCTCCAAAACCTGACAGCTTTATGTAACCCACTCCCGGACGTATCATATATGCGGCATCCACGGTATTTACAGGAATCTTGTCGCGTGTAACCGTGAAAAGCAGTGTCTCTTTCACTCCGCGGCGTACTATTCCCAGATTGACCTTAGTGCCCCTGGGGCCGCGCAGACGTTTCATGATAGCCTCCTGAGACATCTTGACGCCTGCTATGGTGGTATCATTTACGGTAACGATGCGGTCACCGGGCAGGACACCCACCCTCTCGGACGGACCGTCGGGTATGGGCTGTACTATGAACAGCGTATCCTCAACCATGTTGAACTGTACGCCAATGCCGTCAAATGAGCCCATCAGGGTCTCGTTTGACTTGTCATTCTCTTCGGCGGTAAGATATGTGGAATGCGGATCCAGTTCCTCAAGCATTCCCAGGATAGCCTTCTCCACAATCTTTTTCTCATCAACCTCCTCCACATACAGGGCCGATATGGCTCCCTCGGCTACCAGCAGTTTCTGCAGTTCGGCATCAATGGAAGTAGCCTGGGGCTGCATCGGGCGCTGAGGTTGAATCGGCATCTGAGGCTGAACCGGCATCTGAGGCTGCACCAGACGTCCGGGTTGTGCCATCAGAAGCATCGGCATCAATAATGCCGCACAAAAAGTATGTATGCGTTTCATAATCATCATTTGAAAGTATCTATCATAAGATCATCGGCATTTCGGCCGAAAGAGATAAGTTCGCGTACCAGACTGCTGCTTACATGCTGCACTGCCGGACTGGCAACCAGAAGGACTGTCTCGACACCGTCAATAGAGCGGTTTATGTCGGCCATATTGCGTTCATTGTCATAATCCGACACTGAACGTATGCCGCGCAGTATGGCGTCACAACCGTTTTCCCTCACTGCATCCACGGTAAGACCCTTGTACTCTGTCACACTGACGCGAGAGTAACCTTTGTAATGGTTACGGATAGCCTCAAGACGCTGCTCAGCACTGAACAGAGGTTTCTTCTCCTCATTGATGCCAACGGCTATCACCACTTCACAGCCCATATTCAGGACACGCTCCACAAGATCGGCATGTCCAATCGTGAAGGGGTCAAATGACCCTGGGAAAAACAGTTTCATAACACTTCTCTTTTAGTTAGAATTTCTCACCTTCATCCTCTTCAACCCTGTCCTCCTCGACAACCAGGTTGTCAATGATGAAGTTCTGGCGTTCCATGGTGTTCTTACCCATGTAGAATGACAGCAGGTCATCAACCGCATCAGTCTTCTTGAGAGTTACCAGTTCCAGACGCATATCGGGGCCGATAAAGTTCTTGAACTCATCGGGCGATATCTCACCCAGTCCTTTGAATCGGGTTATCTCGGGGTTGGGTGAGAGTTTCTCAATTGCCTGCTTACGCTCCTCATCGGTGTAGCAGTAGATGGTCTCGAACTCACCCTTCTCGGTAACCACGCCGTCCACATGGGCATCGGCACCTTTCTTCTTCTTGCGCTTGTTACGCACACGGAACAGCGGAGTCTGAAGTATGTATACATGTCCCTTCCTTATCAATTCGGGGAAGAACTGCAGGAAGAATGTTATCATGAGCAGACGAATGTGCATTCCGTCCACATCGGCATCGGTAGCAACGATTATCTTGTTGTAGCGCAAATCATCCAGACCTTCCTCAATGTTCAGGGCAGCCTGCAGCAGGTTGAACTCCTCATTCTCGTAGACCACCTTCTTGGTAAGGCCGTAGCAGTTAAGAGGTTTACCGCGCAGACTGAATACAGCCTGGGTATTCACGTCACGGCTCTTGGTGATTGATCCGCTCGCAGAGTCACCCTCGGTTATGAAGATGCAACTCTCCTCCTGACGGTCACCGCGAACATCATTCAGGTGGATGCGGCAGTCGGCCAGTTTGCGGTTATGCAGGTTGGCCTTCTTGGCGCGCTCACGGGCCTGCTTGGTTATACCGGCTATCTCCTTACGCTCCTTCTCGGATTCCAGGATCTTCTTGAGAATGACATCGGCAACCTCGGCATCCTTATGGAGCAGGTCATCGACCTCCTTCTTTATGAAATCACCCACAAACTTGTTGAGTGACTGACCGCCATTCGGGCTCATAGTGGTGGAGCCCAGCTTGATCTTGGTCTGGCTCTCGAACACCGGCTCCTCAACGTTCAGGGCTATAGCGGCAACTATGCCGTTACGGACATCGCCCAGTTCAAAGTTCTTACCGTAGAACTCCTTGATGGTACGGGCTATGTGCTCCTTGAATGCGCTCTGGTGCGTACCGCCCTGTGATGTGTACTGACCGTTTACGAAAGAGTAGTACTCCTCACCGTACTGGTTGGTGTGTGTAAACGCTATCTCAATGTCAGTTCCCTGCAGATGGATGATGGGATACAGGCTCTGGGCACTCATACGCTCCATGAGCAGATCCTCCAGACCGTTGCGTGACACAAAACGCTGGCCGTTGTACATGATTGTAAGGCCGGTGTTCAGATAGGTGTAATTACGCAACATGGTCTCTATGATGGCCGGACGGAACTGATAACCCACAAACAATGCGTTGTCAGGCTCAAAGATTACCTGGGTTCCATGTTCCTCGGCACTGGGCTCAGTCTTGTCAGACTGGAGTTTGCCGCGCTCAAACTGAAGTGTGCGCACCTGTCCGTCACGCCAGCTGCTGACTTGGAAATGCAGACTCAGGGCATTCACGGCCTTAAGACCGACACCGTTCAGACCCACGCTCTTCTTGAACGCCTTGCTGTCAAACTTACCGCCGGTGTTCAATATGCTTACCGCATCCACCAACTTACCCTGCGGAATACCACGACCGTAGTCACGCACCGAGACCTTGCCCGTATCGGCCAGGTCTATCTCAATGCGCTTGCCGGTATTCATTCGGAACTCATCGACGCTGTTGTCTATGATCTCCTTGAGCAACACATAGATACCGTCATCAGCAGCCGATCCGTCACCCAGTTTACCAATGTACATACCGGGACGCGTACGGATATGCTCCATATCGTCCATGTGGCGGATATTGTCCTCGTTGTACTGCACCTGAGGTGTCTGCGGGTCAAATAATTCTTCAGTGTCTGCCATATATCTTTATTATACTTATCTCAAAACAAAATTAAATCAGATGGGCTTGAAAAAGACAGCCCTGCGACGTACAATCTTCACTCCATCATAGTAAGACCACTGGCTCTGGACCTTGGTATTGTCAATCAGTTCCGGGTTGGTCTCGGCAAGTTTGTATCCCAGTTCAACCAGATTGGGATTGAGTATGGTGAACGGTACCGCATTGATACCCCTGTTCTGATATTCGGGCTTTACGGCTATGAACAGGAACTCTACGATATTGTCGCGCTTGAACTTGAGCGCCTTGATTATGTGCCACCAACCCAGCGGGAAGAGACGGCCCTGAGCCTTCTGCAGTGCACGGGCAATAGATGTCATCGTGAGCGCTCCTGCCACAAGGTTGTCATCCTTGTCAAGCACGAACGCAGCGAAACGCTTGTCCAGAAGCGGCACGAACTTACGGGCAAAGTCATCAATCTGCTTATCTGAGAATGCCGAATAACCATACAGCGGAGCAAACGCCTCATTCACCAGATGGAACAGTTTATGGGCATATTTCTTTGCCTCTACGCTCTTGCTGTGTTCCAGTTTGTCAATATGGAGATTGTAGCGGTCCAGCACTATCCTGCCTATACGCTCCATCTTCTCGGGCAGGGTGTTGTAGGGAATATGTCTCTCCACCCACTCGGCCGACGGTTTGAGTCCCAGCTGCTCCATATGCTTGGGATAGTAGGGATAGTTGTAGATAGTGGCCATGGTACCCATCAGGTCAAAGCCCTCGGTCAACATTCCCTCGGGATCAAAATCAGTGAATCCGAAAGGTCCCTCCAGACGATCCATGCCACGCTCCTTTCCCCATGCCGATACGGCATCAAGCAATGCACGGCTTACATTAATGTCATCAATGAAATCTATCCATCCGAACCTTACGGTCCTGACTTTCCAAGCTTCGTTTGCCTTAACGTTGATGATGGCAGCCACGCGGCCTACCACTTTTCCGTCCTTGAGGGCAATGAAAGGCTGTGCCTCACAGAATTCAAGTGCAGCATTACGTTTGGGCCTGAAAGAGTTCTTGGTATCGCTTATAAGATCAGGTACAGCATAGGGGTGGTTCCTGTAAAGCTGCACGTTGAAACGGGCAAACCTGCGCAGGTCCCTGGCTGTCCTGACAGCAATCACTGATATGTTATCATCAGACATTATCTCCACCGGTTTTAAATTCAGCGAAGATACAAATTAAAAGGCACTCTTCACAATCACTCCGGCGATAATTATCAACACTGGCGCCAACGCAATAAGCATCGGCGCCAGTGTTGAAACAAGGATTTATTTTTGCAAACTATTGAGAAGATCAGCTTTGTTCTATCTGTTTGATCAGGTCCTTAAGTTCATCAAGAGAAATCTTCTCTTCAGTGACCAACGCCGAAACGGCGCCCAGATAGGAATTGTTGAAACACTTGCCTATCAGAGTATCCAGACTAAGCCCGTTGTACGCATCCCTGCTCAGAGCGGGATAATACTGGAATGATCCGCTGAAAGACTTGTGTTTGAGGTATCCGTTTGATTCAAGTGTACGGACTTGTGTGGACAAGGTGTTGAAGTGAGGCTTAGGATCAGGATAGAGTTCCTGCAATTCCTTGACATAAAGTGGTCCCTTGTCCCAGAACCAGTTCATGATGATCTCCTCTTTCTTAGTGAGTCTCTTCATGTATTATATTGAATGTAAGTTTTCACACACTTATTTGGCCGGTCAAATAATAAATAACCAAAGTTCTGACTGCAAAGATACAACTAAAGCCCTTCGTTACAAATTAATTAACGAATTTTATTAGTTCGGGCCATGAACGGCCCATAAAAAACAACCGCCGTGTGGCGGTTGTTCGTGGGCCATCTAGGGCTTGAACCTAGGACCTCCAGATTATGAGTCTGTTGCTCTAACCAACTGAGCTAAAAGCCCGGAGAAAGAATCACCGGCCCATGGCCGACTGCTTCATTCGGGTGCAAAA